>APMI01000787.1_pt1 | contig 161156 bp, 134 predicted proteins | sample 667938 | NCBI WGS metagenome assembly APMI01 (sample SAMN01084076, study PRJNA167559) | wastewater metagenome | biome: Wastewater | place: Denmark: Ejby Moelle, Odense | collected 2011-11-28
CCATATTCGATACCGATCATGGGTGCGACGCCGAGGAAGCCGAACAGCGATCCTATAGCTGGCAGCCAAAATAACAATTACCATGTTTAACAAGAGAATTAAAGTAAAAGAGCTTTTACAGAGCGAACAAACAGGACACGAAGTTACCGTAATGGGTTGGGTGCGTACATTTCGCAACAACCAGTTTATAGCATTGAATGATGGCAGCACCAATAATAATATTCAGGTAGTGGTTGAATTGGGCTTGCTGGATGATGCCACGTTGAAACGCATTACCACCGGTGCTTCGTTAAAGGTTGTTGGCGAAGTAGTGGCCAGTTTGGGTAAAGGACAAAAAATAGAAGTAAAGGCAAAGACCCTGGAAATATTGGGTGATAGCGATGCAGAAAAATATCCATTGCAATTAAAGAACAGACCAACTCTTGAATATTTAAGGGAGAAGGCCCATTTGCGTTTCAGGACAAATACATTTGGCTCGGTATTCCGCCTGCGTCATTCACTGGCATTTGCCATTCATCAGTTCTTTAACGAAAAAGGCTTTGTGTACCTGCATACACCCATCATTACATCGAGCGATGCGGAAGGTGCCGGAGAAATGTTCAGGGTAACCACATTGCCTATTGATGGCAGTGCACCCAAGAACGAAGATGGCAGCATTGATTTTAGGGAAGATTTTTTTGGCAAGAGTACCAACCTTACGGTAAGTGGTCAACTAGAAGGCGAACTGGGTGCTATGGCGTTTAGCGACATCTATACTTTTGGGCCAACATTCAGGGCCGAGAACTCCAACACAACCCGCCACTTGGCCGAGTTCTGGATGATTGAACCGGAAGTTGCCTTTAACGATATTGAAGACAATATGAACCTGGCTGAGGAGTTCATTCAGTACCTGATACGTTACGCCATGCAGCATAACATGGAGGACCTGGAATTTTTGGATGCACGCCTGGCAGAGGAAGAGAAACAGAAACCGCAAAATGAAAGACAGGAATTTGGGCTGATAGAAAAACTGAAGTTTGTGGTGGACAATAAGTTTGAACGCATTACTTATACTGAAGCCATACAGATATTGCTGGACAGTCCGCATTACAAAAAGAAGAAGTTTAAATACGATGTAAGCTGGGGTATTGACATGCAAAGCGAACATGAACGTTACCTGGTTGAAAAACACTTTAAGAAACCGGTAATTGTAACCGCTTACCCTGCTGCCATTAAAGCGTTTTATATGCGATTGAACGATGGCTGCGAGCCAGGAAAGGAAACGGTGGCAGCAATGGATATTCTTGCACCGGGTATTGGTGAAATTGTTGGTGGCAGCCAAAGGGAAGAACGTTACGATGTATTGGTGAAGAAAATGGAACAGTTTGATATTCCCACGCACGAAATGGATTGGTACCTGGACACACGCCGTTTTGGTAGCGTGCCACATGCAGGTTTTGGGCTGGGTTTTGAAAGGATGGTGCAGTTTGTGACTGGCATGACCAATATACGTGACGTGATACCTTTTGCAAGGACACCAAAGAACTGTGAGTTTTAAGTAAAGGAATCCATAAACTAGATATATAAAAGGTTGGACCATATCCAGCCTTTTATTATTGTATAACGTATGTAAGTATAAAAAATAATCCATGAATAGTTTTATTGAAACATTGAGAAAAGAGATAGCACCGATAAGGCAGCAACTCACCAACCATTCTTTATACGCTGAAATGCAAACTGTGCAACAGTTGCAGCAGTTTACGCAATGGCATGTATTTGCTGTTTGGGATTTTATGAGTTTGTTGAAGTCGTTGCAAACCAGCCTTACCTGCACCACTGCACCATGGGTACCGGTAGGTAATGCTGATACCCGTTACTTGATTAATGAAATTGTTTTGGGCGAGGAAAGCGATGTGGATGCACAAGGCAAGCGTACCAGCCATTTTGAGCTGTACCTGCAGGCCATGCAGCAAATGGGCGCCGATACCACCTTAATGGAACAATTGATTGCTTATTTGCAAAACGGCGTTACCGTAACCGATGCTTTACATAAACTGCAAATGCCAGATGCCATTAAAAATTTTGTACTGCACACTTTCCACATTATACAGCAACCCGTACATATACAGGCTGCCGTATTTACGTTTGGCCGCGAAGACCTAATACCGGATATGTTTATTGGAATTGTTAAAGAACTTTCTGTCAGTCATGCAGAGAAACTGAGCATTTTTAAATATTATTTGGAAAGGCATATTGAAGTAGATGGCGACCATCACAGTCATTTGGCTATGGAAATGGTAAATACATTGTGCGGTACCGATGCAGACAAATGGCGGGGTGCTACAATAGCATCCTATCAAGCACTGGAAAAAAGAAAAGAATTGTGGGATGCAGTCTTGAACAGCTTGCCAGAAGTGGTTGCTTAAACAGCTTTCTAAAAAAAAGTTTCGAGAAAAAAGCCAAGGATGTGGATTATTTGTGAAATCCCCCTATTTTTGCTGCCCCGAAAGAAACACACCAATAGTATTTCGGTTATAAGGATGGTGCGGTAGCTCAGTTGGTAGAGCAAAGGACTGAAAATCCTTGTGTCGCCGGTTCAATCCCGGCCCACACCACTTCAAAATCAAGCGATTACGATTAAAATTCGTAGTCGCTTTTTTCTTTACTACAACAATGCTACAACATTTTGCATTCGGCGAAATTCTATCTCTATCAAACAGACGATGCAAAAATAATTTGGACACATCGCAATAATTCTTATTTTCATTTTGTAGTATCCCCAATACTAAAAAGTTTCTTGTTGTCCAGCCAGCCTTTCATCCAAAGGCTGTGGGAAATGTATTTTCTAAACTCTAAACAAAACTAATGGGGACGCACAAACAATTCCTTCCGGCAGCACTCAGAAAAGGAGTGTCCTATCTCGCCGCAACCCTCGCAATTATCGTAGTCATGCATGCCTGCCGGAAAACCGATTCGCAGGGCAATCAGGACACGCAGCCAGGCAACGTAGTTACCAAGTTTTTGACCTTGCCCGCTTCGGCTACACCAGAAGTGAAACGGATTGCAGCCACCTTAAAAAAGAAGAATGAAATTGCTGGATTCCTGAATGAAATGGCAAAGAAGGACGGCTTTCCCGTATGGGACAAAGTGATTGTGAACACTGCAGCCAAAGTCACCCGCAAAGGAGCAAGCCTAAGAACAAACAGCAGCAACGATACCATCGTCTATATACCGCTTGTGCTGGGCAATGCCGACCATGTGAACGCATTCATCTATGCCAGGCTGCACGACAGCATAAGCCTGCAACTGCACCGTGCCAACAATTACGAATCCTATGGCTTTGGCAGCATGGAATCGGCTACAGACAATGCCGAGAGGCTGGCATTCCAGTTCATGATGCTTGACAAGGCCGTATTCGGACACAAGAAGTTCAAGCTGATGGACAATCGCTTGTTTCACAATGCGTCCGACCCTACGAACAGCTTGCCCAATACTGAACGCTATCTTGAGATCAAGGAGGACAGCACCTCAAATTCTGCATCACGCTTGGCAGAAGGAACGATTACGCGTTGCACCTACTCTGTTTCCCATCATTGCACAGGGGACTTGGTATGTATACCAAACTGCGACAACTGCCCGCTATGCGTCACAGAAGGATGGGAGTGCGTGACAACTGTATATTACTATTTTGTAGATGATGATGGTAGTTCTGGTGGCGGAGGTGGAGGCACTGGCGGTGGCACTGGCGGAGGGGGTGGAGGTGGAGGCTCTTCCCCAACAGACCCCGTGCCATGCAACCCCAACCCATTACTGGATAACGGGCTGTTGCCTTGCCCCGAAGGGAATACGACAGGGTGGCTGCCCTTTGTTACAACGCAGTTGGATGATGTTGACGATACCGACATCAACGATCCATGCCTGAAATCTGTTCTTGATAATATAACAAAGCCTGGGCTTGCGAACTATATTTCAAGAATATATAACGGTCAAAATTTCACACCGAATACAACGCAGAAATACAAAGTAAAATATGAAATCGATACAACGTTGGTAGGTTCAACAGGCCAGCCTGTGCCGGGCAATACAACGGTAACAACTGCACCCGACGGCACCCATCAGGTAAGTATTAAGTTGAATACAAAACTCTTTCAGGGCTCAACCAAAGAATGGGCTACAGCAGTAGTCCTGCATGAGATGATGCACGGAATAGTAGCAGTGCTTCACCCTGAAGACAGCACAACAAATCTGGCACATATAGGAATGTTTGAAAGAAAAAGTCCCATATATATCATGCAATCACTTAAAGAAATTTTCCCATCTCTTGATGACCATGATGCAATTGCTTTGGGCATGGATGGTTTAGGTTTACCGGGTATCTTTATGATACCTGACCCGAATAATCCGGGTGGGACGATGATAGACCCCAATAGGGATCTGTTTGCCCTGACAAATTATTATCAATCAATTTCACAAGCTGTCAGTGCATTTACGCCCTATCACTCTTGGACAGGCAGCTTAGGAACTCAATATTGCAATTAATTGTATTAAATTTATTTATATGAAACGTATACTTATCATCTTATTATTGTGCGTTTTTATTCAAAAGGGCTTTTCGCAGCAAGATAGCGAGCCGTTTATAAACGGTTATTTGAATAAAGAATACATCTACTTCGATAGCCTCAACAAACTTTGGCGTAATGAGATCGCCTGTTTTGACATCACACACGAAGTCTATGCAAGTTTTAGAATAGACACGAACTCAAATGTTGTCGACCTTAAAATAACGGAACTGCCCGTTTATAGTTTGCCAATTGAGATGAAAGCATATATTGAAAAACTCATCATCTCAACGAATGGCAAATGGGTTTATAAAATAAATAACCAACAAAAAAGCATTTCGAACGAAATAATATATCGCTTTGATTTTTTTAAGCCTAGTAAAACAATGCAGGAAAGACTCGATGCCACAATAAAACTAATGGATTGCTATTATGATTACGCTTACAATTTAGAGGTCATTAAAAAATTTGACAACATGAAAGCCGGTAAGATTTTCTCTATTGGATATTAAAAATAATTTTTGAAGCTTGTTTTTTACAAGAAAATAAAGCCCTGCATATTAAAGGATATGAAGGCTTACAAAGAATATTCCTTTTTGACAGCTTAAATTAGATTTTTATGGAGGTAATTTGTTTAGAGGACAAAGCCTTTTATACATTGTTTGATAAAGTAGTTGCTCACGTCAAAGAAAGTATAAACGTCAAACAGGATCAATGGGTATCCGGTGAAGAAGCCATGCAGCAGCTTCGCATTACCAGCAAGACCACTTTGCAGAAATTAAGAGACGAGGGCAAAATCAGGTTTTCGCAACCTGAAAAGAAAATCATCCTGTATGATACGGATTCGATAAACGAATACCTGGAAAAACATTCACGCAATACTTTTTAAGCATGGAAGAAGAACAAATAAGCCCGCTATATATTAAGGGCTTCAATGATGGTTATATCCTGCAACAGCACGAACCGGAATTGTTATCGGCGGTTCTGAAATCGGATAACCCTGCGAATGAATTTTTGAAAGCTGTCAAAGCCGGACAGAAACAATATCAGGAAGAAAAGTCTTTGGAGGCAATCAGGGCAAGAAAAGAACAATCAAAACATAAGGGGCTGGAACACGGATGAAATCATTTTTTTGATTTCTTATTGCAAAACAATCAAGTGCAATCTACACTAGCTAAAGCCAACCAATTTAGACTATTCAATCCGTGTGTGTTTTTGCTAACACTTCAAAAAAATGAATTTGTTTCAATAGGTTACAACTACAAATGGGCTACTGCCCGAGGAGCCAGTTACATGTATAATACCTTCCCATACATTCCAATGCACAGAATTAATCTATTGAAAAATATAGATTGTTTTCCGATGCGTTTTATCCTTGGTTAACCCAAGCCAAATCTGACATGTATCTTTTTATGTGTCTTTTTCCCATTTTCAGGATAGGAACTACTCATGCCATTAACAGAATTGGCTATTAAGCACGCCAAGCCCTCAACAAAAAAATACACCCTTTCGGACGGGGGCAGCCTATATTTAATGATAACACCCTCCGGCAATAAGCTATGGAAGTGGCGTTATTTATTCAACGGAAAGAACCAGACTTATGCCATAGGGAAATACCCTGCCATCTCTTTGGCCAAAGCTAGGGAACTGCGAAACGCTGCAAGGGCTTTGGTTGAAGAAGGCAAGCACCCTACCCGTGAGAAAAAAGCAAACAAGTTACGAAATGCCTTGGATGGTGAAAACACGTTAAAGCGTGTCTCTATCGACTGGCTCGATAACAAGAAACAGGGGCATGCAGAAAAATACAAGAAACTACTCCGTTCAAGGTTGGAAGAGTATGTATTCCCTTCATTGGGGGCATTGCCGATCACGCAAATAACAACGCCTGAAATTGTGACCCTGCTCGAAAAGATTGCAGCAAAAGGTAAAATTGAAACGGCAAAGCGTATCGGTCAAATGATTGCACAAGTTTTCAGGTATTCAATTCACAAGGGTTTATGCACTTACAACCCAGCATTTGACCTGAAAGAAATTATCCCAAGCAAAAAAACCAAGCACCATGCCTGCATCCATCCAAGTGAGCTTTCAGACTTCTTGAAAAAGATGGATAGCTATAAAAACAAGGACATTGCAAAGGCCGCAATGAACCTATTGGCATTGACCTTTGTAAGAACAAAAGAACTCATTGGTGCAAGATGGGAAGAAATAAAATGGGATCTGAACGAATGGCACATCCCAGCAGAGCGAATGAAAATGAAAACTGCCCACATTGTGCCTCTAGCCAAACAGTCAATAAAAATATTGAAGCAATTACATGAAATCACAGGCAAAAGGGAATTGGTTTTCTTTAGTGCAGCAAGCAAATCAAAGCATATCAGCAACGGCACTTTCCTTATGTCGCTTAACCGTATGGGCTACAATAAAACAATGACAGGCCATGGCTTCCGCACGTTGGCAAGCACGATACTCAATGAAAAAGGCTACAACCCTGACATCATAGAAAAACAGCTGGCACACGAAGAAAGAAACAAAGTGCGTTCGGCTTACAACCGTGCCGAATATTTGCCGGAGCGGAAACGGATGATGCAGGACTATGCAGACCTATTGGATGCAGTTCGCAATAACCCGAAGCAAAACATTCTGCAGTTCAAAAAATACAACAAGAAAAGCTGATATTTTGCATGTCCCACACTAGAGTATTATTCTTCTCTTTTTATTTCACCATATGATTGACAAATCACCCCATATATATAGGAATACATTCCTCTCTTAAACAACATCAGAAAGGAAGTATAGCAATGAAAGACCTCAGCACCCTGCCCATGGATAGCGAGATTAGAATAAAGGATGTTCTGCGGATCGTCCCACTATCCAAATCGACTTGGTATAATGGTGTAAGAAAGGGCGAAATGCCCCAACCTGCAAACTTGACCGAAGGCACAAGCTCTTGGCGTTTGGGTGACATCTTGGAATGGAACAGAAAACGCCGCAAGGAAACAGCCAAGTCGGCTGAATAACCTGCCCCACATTGTGGGTGCAACTACCTTAATCACATTTCACATTCTCGGAGAATGCCAATGAACATCATTCAGGCAAAGCAAATCCTTTTGAAAAAACTGGTCGAACAATTGGGCGGCAAATTTGCCAAGCACGGCAGTAGGCCGCATGAAGCGTGGTATTATTCACCCTTCCGCCCAGATGAGAAAACACCATCATTCAAGATCAATGAACTGACCAACCGTTGGCATGATTTCGGGCATGTCACAAGCCGCAGCAAAGGCAAGGGAAGCGGTGGCGACCCCATTGACCTATGGTGCGATTACCACAACAAAGACCGCCGTAGTGGAACTGCGGAAGCACTAGCAGCATTGGAAAATCTTTATGACGGCATCCCTCGGCAAAGACCAAAACAACTGCCGCAGCAGAAGCCACGCTATGAGATCATTCAACTGCATAAGAAAATCTTTTACTTGAACCTCAAAGAAGAACTGAACAGACGTTGCTTGTCGCATGGTAACGCCGGACTATATCTGAAACAGGCTTTTATCCGTGACAATAAATTGCCACTGAAAAAGATAAATGGCTTTGCTTTTGGCAATGACAAAGACGGCTTTGAAATCAGCATCCCGAACCCGTATAACGGTTCGTGTTTCAAGACTTGTATTGCACCCAAAGCACCGACAACAATTGAAGGCGAAGACACAACACGGGCAATGGTATTTGAAGGCTTTTGGGACTTCCTCACCTGGCTTGAAATGAGCAAGCTCGAAAAGCCGCCTTGCACGGTCTATGTGCTGAATTCAGTATCATTTATTGGTATCGTCGCAGAGGAGATCATGAAACAGAAAGTCACTATACAAAGGGTTTCGTTATACTTGGATAATGACGAAGCAGGATTAAACGCACTTCATGCAATGGCTGCGATAACCGAAGAAACCGGGATTGTCTGTGCTGACATGAGCCAGAAATACAAGCCGTATAAAGATTTGAACGCTTATTGGATGCATTCAATTTACATGAAATTGAATCATAGTAAATAAAATTTATAAATATTTTTAACCAACTAGAAGCAACCTACAAACAACATAAAATAGAATACCCCTTTTTAATTAAAAGGGGTATTCTATTTATAAGCAAAAAAGTCTATATAATATAGATGTGGAATTTTATTACTCTGAAAAGAAGACTGAATTTATAATTTTTATTTAAAAAGCACAATAAATAATAAGTAGTCTTTTTATACTTACCAAGTTAGTTCATACTTAGTCTTGTTAAGAGATTGTATCTTTTTTTGTGGTATTATTAAATCACTCAGAACTTTACTATTTAAAAAATTATTCTCATCAAAAGAACAATAACCTTCATTTGACATGAATATATAATCTGACACTTTAATTGAATTATTTTGCAATATTCCAATCAAAATTGAGGCTTCAGTTAGCTCTCGTTTTGTAGGGGATAAATTATCTGAAATTTTATTTTGAGCAATCAGGATTTGCTTTGAGTGGTATTTTTTTGCCATTTGGATTAAATCATCAGCAATTGCTTTTGTAGTTTCTTCAGTTGGATATAAGTCTGTCTTATATAACCAATTTTTACACTCCTTATTTTCTATTGAAATAAAAGTCGCCATCAAGGATTTTTTTACATTAATCACATCTCCCCAGTTTTTAAGGAAATAGGTATAATTGTCTTTTCCTAATAAAGGTTTCATTCCACTACCTTCAACCTTTTTGCCTAAATTGCCTAGATGCATATTCTATAATATTTATAAATTTTGTCAATAATATTTTATACCCCAAATTAATTAATTAATTTTATTTACAAGCAAATTCCATATCAAAGCTTTGAAATTCATCAAAATATAACTTTAATTTTTCACTATATGACGTTAAATTGACTACACATTTACTATTATTCTCAAAGTTCATACTTTTAAATTCTAATGGTCCATTTTCCGATAAACTTGATTTTCCCATTTTAAACTCCCCTTCTACTAAGCCACGATTTATATTATTTACAAAATCTTGAAGCATATAGAAAATAGTATGCAATATTAGAGGGTGATTATCGGTTAAGTTATCTGTTGTGCAATCAAGAAAAAATATGAGGTTAGTTACCGTAACTGACTTATCGAAAATATTCAGATTACTATTTAATGCTAAAATTGGTATAGCAATAAACAACTTTCTGTCATGTGCATATTCAGGTTTTAAATTAATTAGATTTGATATCTTTTTTATTTCATCTGCATCTCTGTTCATTATAAGCAATGGCGTTCCTGAACGTAATGCTAGACCTACCGCCCCATAGTCATATGAAAAAACCCTTCCAACTGAACCATCGTTACTTGGAATTGTTGTTCCTATATAAGGAGTAATTTGTTGAAACAAGTGCTTTTTATCATTCTGAATAACTCGATACAATGACATCCTAAAATTGTAATTCCCTGGGCTATTTATTAAGAACTGCAACTGCCCATTCAAATAATGAAGGAATGATGTGCAATATATTTTAGTATGTAAGGAAAAGGGAGCTCGATTTATTTTAGCATTTCTAAAATACTCTTCTAACACTCTAGTATCATAGAGTTTTAGCATCGGCTCTCCAGCATATTTTAGTTGTCTTTTTTCAATATCTCTCGAAACAGAATCGCTTACCAATTTTAGTATATGCTTTTTCTGAGTTCCATGCCGAATTAGAAACTGACTTGGAAGCTTCTTTTTAAAATTTGTAAACCCGTCATCCCCTTTTTCACAATCCCCTCGTTGATAATTAAATATATCTAAACGAAATAAAATAAATGACAGAAGTAAATTAATCATTGAAGCCTTTTCTATATGAAGGATATAGGGGAATATTTTTTCTTTCCCGTATAAAATCATTTCAATTTTAGGTTCAGAAATTTTCTGAATTTCGGAATAAAACTCTCCGCATAATTCATCCAATTTATCAAATTCGTCATACAGCCACTGTTTTATAGGATGAGCCGTATTGGCTTTATACTGAATCCAGTCTTCCTTAATTTTATTCACCGCTTTATATAAGTCAGGGTAAGTAGGGATTCTGCAAAGCAGTTCGTATATAGTTAAGATATCATAGTCTTTCAATACAATTCCAAATAATTCAGTTAACGCTCCATCTCCTTGGCCTGAAATGAAATGATTCTTGTTTTCCGACTTCTTTGATTGAGCAAGTGTATTATTATCCCAATAAGATGGAGTTGCACCTTCTGGCACTCCTATCTCAACTCCATATCCAAGTGCTAGAATTGCTAAATCATAACTCACTACTTTTTGTTTTACTTTCCCTATGCTTTCTACTGCTCCTTGCTGCTTAAATGTAACTGAAACCCCCGGGCTATCTTCGCTATCGATTATCCCAATTACTTCTGTTGATTTAGTCGGAATAAAATTCGTTGTAAACTCTGTTGTTATTTCGTGAAACGAAGAGTTTATTTCCTTTACGACTTCGTTTGCAAACCCTTGATGCCAAGACAACACGGGCAAATCAGCGTAGTCTTGTAACTTTTCAACTGGCCAATCATTTATATTTGGATGAAGCCTTCTCACAGTGCAATTATCTTGCATTGAAAGAAATCTATCCTTTTGTTCAAACAATCTAACTTTCATCCCACATTTTAATGCAAGACTGGTAAAAGTAAGACCTGCAATACCCGCACCTATAACAGCTAAATTTGAATTTTGGTTTATCTTTTTATGCTTCATTAAAAGATAAAAGATATTGATTGCTCTGATTTGTTGCTTATAAAATGTAATAGTTGGCTCATAAATTCCAATCAGATATTGATAGGGTGTTACTTCATACCTATTTAGATAAAGCAGTTCGTCGTTTTCAGTCATAGTCAGTTAGTATACCAGTTAGGGTTTTGTGCAATCTATGAAATATCATTTAAAAATAATACTGCTTAGCATTCCCTTTTTCAAAATAGCTTTTTCTGTAACCTTATAATAAATTATTTCAGCATTTTACAATGCTCCAGAAATAAGTGCATTTATAATTTCTACCACACTTAATGCGGCTTGTTGATTAAGTGCATTATTATTTAATGATGGTGACCAAAAACTGCTCATCCATAAAGTATGATAATCATATAAGTTGGCAATTTCATCAACTTTACTTACAGTCATTCCTTCGGTTCGTGTGGCACATAGGATAATATCACAACCTCCCAAAATTGGATCGAAAGTTAAGTCTGCTAATTTTTTTATGGTGTCGTCACTTATCATTCGACTATTAGGATCACCCATACTTTCAATTCCGATTTTTATATCCCCTATTTGAATAGTCAGCAAAATATCAACGCTATAATCAATAGGCGAAATAGAAGCTACCGCAAGAGGGTGGCTAGCTAAGAACTCTGCACAAGCTCTTTTAATTGTATCCGATTTCCCTTCATTCGCTCTACCATAAATTCCGATAATTGTTTTGTTCATTTATATCACTTTATTTTTTGAAATAAGGGTTTTCATCTGCACGCACTTTCAATTCCTCATCCTCATAATACGGATGCTTCGGGATGGTAAGCGGCGGCTTGTCTGCGAAAAAGGCAAAGATTGTCGTGCCTGATTCACGCCGCAATTCATCCGGTGTTATCAATTCACGAGGGGTGGAATCCGCATTGAGAACATTAAATATCGACCGCCCCGAGTAGGTGACATTCGAGGTCATGCCCATAGCGTGGCTGATATAGTCGGCAGAAAAATTATCACTCACATTGAAATAATGCCGGATGGTGCTATTGGCAATGAAACTTTCCCAGTTGTTGCCGTAGGTTTCCCGCAACTGTATCAGCGATTGCAGGATGCACCACACCGTCACTTCATATCCGGCATAGGTGCTGAGGGCGATTTCGATTTCGGACATGTAGCCGAGGGCGGCAAACTCATCGAGCAGGAACGCCACTTTTTTGTTCGGCTTGCGCACAACGGCGCGCATGGTGGACGTCACCACCAGACGCAGCCAACGTGCGTGGCTTTTTAACTTGTCAACCGGGATGATGATATAGAGCGAGGTATTGCCATCGGCCAATGTATAGGGGTCAAATCCGCCGTTCAGGGATTCCTGCAAGGCGGGCGAGTTCAAAAAGTTGGTGGACTGCAGGGCGGTGGCGATAATGCTGCCAAAGGTCTTCTCGCCCGATTGCTGCAGCTTGATAATCTCATTGGCCGCCGTGCGAACGGCAAGGCCGCAATAGGGATTATCGTTGCTGCTCATTTTCGACAGCAATTTATCCCATGCTTCGTCATTTAAGCGAAGCCATTGCCACAGCGTGGCAAGTGTCTTTGGCGGGAAATTGATGATATCGTCCGCCGTCCGCTCATAGGGTTCGGTGTCGTCTTCCTCCCCCTTGGGCGCATCGTGATCCTGCGTCATTAAATGCATGAGAAACCCCGCTACGATTGCCCTGGCATTGTCGGAAAAGAAATTGTCCTTTTCATCGGGATTGACAGGCACGATCATTTCCGCAATCACGGCCACATCATCGACAAAATTATTGTCGGCAATGTCGGTCAGTATATCGAGCGGGTTATAGGTGCTGGTTTCCTTGATATGGTCGGGCAGCAATCCCCAAGGGTTCAGGACAACCACTTTCCTGCCCATTTCTTTTTGCGCCCGTATCGTGATGGCGGCGTTCTCGCCCTTGGGGTCGATCACCACCCATGAGCCTTGATAGCCGCCAGCACCAAGTAAATTGGGAACAATCAAATTCGTGCCTTTGCCGCCGCGCGTGCCGGCCACGGTCAGCAGATGCCCCTTATCGCCGAACACCAGACCGTAACCAATATATAATCCTGTGCCGCTTCGGTATTGGTATATATCGGATTCAACAGCGAAACGCGCCGTGCCGAATTTCCTGCCCTCTATGTTCAGCCGCTTGATACTCGAACGCCATCCCTTGTAAATGATAATGGCAATGCCCGTAATACAGAGGCATGTGGCAACATAACCAAGTAGCGGTATGATTTCCCTCGACCCGAAAAACAGCGGCCAGACAATGCGAACGGCAATGATTGCTCCGATAATCAGCCCCCATAAAATGACCGCATACGCCACCATCGCAAAGCGGACGATGGAAGTTGTCCGGTTCAGATCCGGCAGGAGGTTGTTCTTTCTGTCATCATCCAGCATGAAGCGTTTATAGGCACGGAAGAAACCCCAGAACATGCCGATGACCGTTATGGGTGTCAGTAAAATACCGATGAGATACATCCGCCTTTTTGCCTTCGCCTGCGGGTTCGGGTAACGCCTGAAAAGTTCGTCTGCGGCAAACGGGTGGACATTGTAATGCTTGAAAAGTCGCTTCTTCCATTCGGGGGCTTTGGCTTCCCATTCCTCGAATGTCATGTGACGCAGATTGTCTTTTTCTTTTCCGGGCTTGCTTGCTTCCATCGGGTTCGGCTTGCAGGTTGAGCAGTAGTTGATATTGGAAATTATCTATCTCGCATGACAAAACAATAATATTTCAAAAATTGCGTATTTCTACGGCAGCCCGTAAGAGGTTATACGCTTTTTTGGTTTGTCGGTTTTATCGGGCAGTAAATTTTATAGTTTCATCCTGCAAAGGGTATCCTGCCTCCAAGCAAAAAAACATTTCTTCACCGAAAGCATTTTTTGCTTCATGCAGTGCTATGGTGTCCAAAACAGCGCGGCCAACCTTGCAGCAGAATTGCTTGACAATTCAGGGAGTTGCATGTATAGTAGGGCACACGCAAGACGTGGTTTGTAGCCACAAAAACTTTCAACGTTGTTGAGTTTTCGTATCTCCAAACCGTCTTGTAAAGGAGACGTTGCACTCTCCCTTAACCCTCTCGAAAAAACTTCGTTTTATGGCACGACCGCAAAAAAGCGTCGTGGATAAACGCACGGTTACAATCCGTGTCCGTGTTACCACGACAGAGAAAAAAACACTTGATAAAGCCGCCACAGATGACGGCTATACCCTCAGTGATTTTTTGCGTGTCAAATCCATCAACGCAGTTCCACGGGGCAGGAAAGCCACGCCTGAACGGGCGGCATTCATCCGTGGGCTTGCCGAATTGTCCAAGGTCGGCAGCAACCTGAACCAGATTGCCCGAGCCTTGAACCGCCGGCAGGATTCCCCCGAACTGATAGGGCTTTCCGTTGGCGTGGTTGAAACCGTCCTAGCCAATGTTGACAGGCTCGCTTCGCAACTCCTGACAATGGCCGAACATGGTCATTAGGGGACGCACACGGGGCAACGGGCGGCAGCTTGCCAACTACCTTTTGACAATGGCGGAGAACAGCCACATCGAGATACTCGATGTCAATGGCCGTGGTTCAATGGCTGATGCAGCGTTGATCCAGGAACTCACATCCATGTCGCTGACTGCCGAACTCACCAAGAGCCAAAAGGGTTTGTATCATGCCCAGATCAACCCTGCTTATGGCGATGATAAGAAGATGACTGCAGCCGCATGGCAGCAGTCCGCCGACATGCTGGAAAAGGCATTGGGCTTGTCGGATCAACGGAGGGTCATAGTCCTGCACACCAAAAAGGACAGGACACATGCCCATGTGGTCTGGGAACGCTACGACAGCAAAAAAGGCATCATGCGTTCGGACAGTTTTTCACGCTACAAGCAGAATGCCGTCCGCTTGGAAATGGAAAAACTGTTCGAGCATAAAACCACACCCGAGAAGAACCCGCACCGTGAGGACATGAAAAAAGAGCTGTCCGCTCTATGGCAGGAATCGCCAACAGGGGCGAGTTTTATCAAGGCTGCAAAAGAAATGGGTTACACCGTTGCGACCAGCCCGAACCGCAGGCCGTTCATGGTGGTAGACAGGTATGGGCGTTCTTTCGACCTAGTAAGGCAACTGGAAAACGTGAAGACAAAGGATGTCAGGGAGCGTTTCAAGACGGAAAAACTGCCAACAGAAAAATCGGCACTCAAATCCGTTCAGGACAATGAACGCCTGCAGCGGTCACAGGAAAAAATGTCCGACCAGATAGACCACCAGCAGGAACAGCGAAGGCTTATTGGTAACGAGAAGAAAAACAAAGCGGCAGTTTCATTCGCAGGCAACAAGAGCCAATTGCTGGACAATGAAACGCCAGATAACAAAAAAGAAACCGCACAGGAATTTGCAGAGAACAAACCTTTCAAACCTAAAACTATGGCTAGAGAACTTCCCGAGGAACTATCGGCAATCGTTGCCAACCTTTCAAGCGAACAGCAAAAGCAGGTTATTGGCCTTTGGCTCAAACAGGCAAAGGACATGGAAAGATACAGGGAAAACTACGCTGTCCAGCGCGTCAACCTTGTGGCAGGCAACAGGGCTTTTGGTGAAAGGAAAACCATCCCGACACCCGAGCAGCAAGCGGAACACCTCCACACGGAACTGATCAATCAAGCAAAAGCCTTTGAAAAGGAGAATGAAGAAAAGGCGAAAAAACAGGAAGTTGCCAAAGGGCATGAACCTGGCGGCACCGAGAAACAGAAAACGGTCGCCAATGACAACGGGCGGGAAACTTTGAAGAACGAATTCAAGCAGAACAAGGTTGAAGCAGAACGCAACGAAGGCGTTGGGGAAAGTCAAAACAAGAGAACGGAAGAAATCAACCGTGACCATAGAACCAATGCCAATATTTTATCCAAGGAAGATAAAGAACGCATTGAAAAAGAGACTTTGGAGAAACTGAAAAAAATGCGGGAAAACAAGTCGCTCAACAAAGGCAAAGGTTACGAACGGTGACCAAGCACCATCCGTAACCTTGATATAAACAAACCGTGGGGGGTATATGCTTAGCTTGCAGCAGGCACAAAATAGTATTTAATTTTTAAATATAAAAATTACAATTATTTTTCCTTGTATGCATCCGAAACCTCAATGATTTTGTTGAGCATCAATTCAGCAGTATCGGAAGTCATGCCTTTTGCCAACATGACGGGCTTGTTGCCGTAACGTATATACACACGGTAGTTAATCGCAATCATTTTCATGCGGGATGCCCGTGCCACTTGGCTTCCCAATTGACCAACAGCATGGACAGCGTTCAGTGATGATGCAGCCAACATGCTTGAAGCCCTGCCGGACACAGGAATGAACATGCCGCTTTGCATGGAAACAGAATTGCTTTCTTCGGACTTCCAAGCCTTAATAAAGACGGCAGTTACATGTTCCCTTACATAGGTGTTGCCATCCACATGGAAGCCCTGCCTGTCCACGGCAAAGCTTTGTGGTGTCCTTCTTTTGTTGACGAGGAACTTGAGCAGCTTGAACAATGCTATCGTGAAAAACACCCACAAGAACAATCCAAACAGAGCCGATGAAGGATTAAAAAGTGCCATCGGAAGCGGTGCAATCAAAGCACAGACTAAAACAAATGCAAATAGGGTTTTGGTAGAGTATTTTTCCTGCTCATAGGAAAACACCGTCCTGCCGTTCTGCTGCAAAGCCGTAAAGCCTTGATTGGCTTGTATTACCGTGTTCATAAAATAGATATAAGGTTTAATGATTGAATGTAATGGTGTTGAAATGCGATACGCCGCCTGTCGATTGTGCGGTCTTGTCCTTTATCGTGAATGTTGTTGCTGAAAGTTCAAGGATGGTATAGAGGTTGCCATCAATCATGATTTCCTGCTGATTGTTTTGGAACTGCCAGACCAAGTTCTTGGTCTGCGGGTCGCTACTACTGCACTTGGTCGCTTCATTGTTCAAGACCAATACCCCACCCGTTTGGAACAGGAAGGAATCATCCTTGCTGCAACTCGGCGAAGCCGCATATAAATTGGTAATCAAAGTCCCGTTGCCTGTATAGTTGATTGGGGCAGAGGAAGTCAATGCGGTGGTAATCCATTTGCTACTGGTCAGCAGCTCTGTCGGTGTTTTTGTTGTGGCCGTGCTGGTTGTATCGTCACTCTTGGAGCAGCCAAAAAAAAGAATGACGAGCATTGAAAGTGTGCATGTGATTTGTTTCATGATGAAAGGTTTTGTTTGTTTGATAAAAATGTTTCTATATGCGTTTGAGGGTTTTTAATTGACCCTATATTTTCTAGCCGTTTCATGAGTGTATGCACCGACTTGATATGCCACTTGGCATTCTCGCCTTTGAATGTTTTTACCCTTCGCCTGTTGAGCATCTTGGTAACGCCACGAACAGTATTGTAGCCTTGCTCATTGAGCTTTTGGATGATTGGCTGCATGGTCAGTGCAAACTCGTTTGCTGTTGCTTTGTTCCTTTTTGAAAGGACTGTTGCCCCATACCTGCCAAGCTTTGTTCCCCGCTCTTTCGCAACGGCCAAAGCCGCTTTTGTTCTTTTGCTTATTTGTTCACTTTCCCACTCCCCAACAGCAGCGATGATATGTGCCACAAACTTGTTGGCCGATGGGTTGTCCATTGCAAGGAATTCAATCTTGGATTCCATGAGATGCGAGATAAAAGCAACGTTCCTGGCGAGCCTGTCCAGTTTTGCAATGAGCAGGATAGCGTTGTGCTTTTTACAGGCTTGCAATGCCAAAAGAAGGATAGGCCGTTTTGTGTTCCTGCCTGATTCCACCTCAGTAAATGCAGGCAGCAGTTCAAGCTGAAAAGCAGCGGCAAAACTTATTACAGCTTTTTCTTGTGCTTCCAAGCCCAACCCGCTTTTGCCTTGGCGGTCGGTCGATACACGGTAATACGGGATTGCTTTTCTCATTTTGATTTATTGTAGTTTGAATTGTTACAATGAAATCAATGGGCATAGTGTATACAGGTAAACGAAGGATTACCTTTATACACGAATCTGCTTTTTCGGGGAAATAATTTTTAAGACGAACATTTAAAAGTATTGAATAGCAAGGCTTTGAAGAAGGCAGGATTCTTTGTAGTTCATTGAAAACAGCCCTTTTTGTATACAGGCATACGTTCGTTTACATGTAAACAAAAAATAAGTTTTAATGTTGAATTTTTTAGTATTGGTGCATGAAAAAAATGGAATCTTACGGAGATATATTTTCAATCAGTGATGGTAAATGCAAGGCTTTTGCTCGTTCCTATTCAAGCTCTAGAGCATTCAGCAAAGCCTTTACGGAGAAGTATCGTTATATCAAAGGCTACCATGCAACACGGTTGAGCAATGAGGAAATAAGGGATATTAGAAAAGGAGGACTGAAAATATCTTCTATATCAATGTTGGAAAGTAAAGCGGTTAAGCGTTTTGTTCATCCAAATGACACTATCGAATTAGAGGCAGGTATCCGTTCTGAAATCCATGCTTATTTGAACAGTGGCAAATATAGGGATGGCGGTAGGCTTTTCTTCAACCTCGTAAAAAAGGACTTTGATGAAAGGCCGACACAATACCTTGTCTTTGGTGCGGAAACACTTATAGGGTTGGCAAATCACCTGTCATCAAAGTTTCCAATAAGGTTTACCGAGAGGCTTAGGCAGTTTGGGCAGGCATATATTATACATTCCGTTATTCAGTCGACATCCGTCAAGAAATGCTTCATTAAGGGTATTTATAAATATATACATGGAGATCAGCCTGAAAGCTGCATTGTCTCCTATCAGGATTTAGCCCCATCTGATATTCTCCGTATTCAGCATATAGCCAACCCTAATGACGAGTATTTCTGGTGTATATAATCTTGTATGTATTTTCGGCATGGAATAGTTGCAACTACAACCAATACGGATTGGTGCGGTTCACCCCGGTCTTTTAAGTGAAGGGAGGTTATTCTTGACATTCTGCAAACATGAGTTAGGAATATATTCCCCCTCAACCATCGGGAATGAACATGACGAGCGAAACACCACTTTACCAAGTTGCAGAAGTCGAATTGATTTACAAGAACAAGGTTGCACCATCTGCCCGCCCAAGGGTGCTTACATCACGACAGGGCTACGAAGTATTGATGTCATCATGGGATGAAAACAAAATTGGTTTTATTGAACAGGCAAAGGTTCTGCTGCTCAACAGGGCAAACCGTGTATTGGGTATCTATGAAATTTCCACAGGTGGCGTTGCAGGAACGGTTGTCGATCCCAAGCTCGTTATCGTCGCTGCATTGAAGTCCAATGCAAGCTCCATCCTGCTTTCCCACAATCACCCTTCCGGCAACTTGAAACCCAGCAGGCAGGATGAATTGATTACCGAACGGCTGCGTGAGGGATGCAAATTGTTAGACCTGCACTTCTTGGATCACATCATCGTTTCGCCGGAGGGCTACTATTCTTTCGCCGATGAGAACAGTTTTGATATTTACAGCTATGGGTATTGATGAACATTACAATTATCAAAAACGAAAATGCAGAACAAACGATTGGCGAATTTTTGAGGGAGCGGAACCGGATAGCAGATTGCATCTATGATCTGGATAGACTGAATCAACAGCACAAACACGATGAAGAATTCATGCAACAATTAAAAGAAGTTGTTATTCGTGCAAGGAATAATTATAAGCCAAAGCCTGAATAGTTTTATTGGTCAGGGGCAAGAACATCTATTTGGCACCTGTGGCGACGCTCCATTCAACTTGTGAACATAGGGCAGAAAAAGAAGAAAATATGCACAGCCTCTTTTGCCTGAATAAAAAAAGTTATCTTCATTTTCTAAAAACGCTCTATGGCACATATGATCGTCACAAGTGAATTCGCTTCGCTTGGTCTTTATGTCCAAGAACCGAAAGACATTCATATTAACTACCCCAAAGGAAATTTCTCTTGTCGGATTGGTAATATTTTGGGGTCTGCCATAATAAGGCCACTTACAAACAATACAAATTACAAGATTATTCCTGCAGCAGAGTTTGTCCATCTATTGCCTGCCTTCATAAATTTCAAATCGGAGGATAATCATTCAGTTGAAGCAAAAATTGAAGTTTGGCATTGATTAAGGGGTCATAAGAACATCTGCCATGAAAAGAAAAATAACATTTCTGTTTATGCAGTGAAATTCCTTACGCCTTCCGCACTTCATCTTAGTAATTCAGCACATTGTTCAATGCATCATCCGTGTCCTTGTTGATGAAGTTCGCCTGGTAGCCGACAGTCGTGGTGATGGACGAGTGCCTGTAGAGCTTCTGCAATAACTGCAACGGTATCTTGTCGCCTGAAATACTGGCGAATGTGTGCCGTGCAATGTGCATCGTCAATGTCTTGTCGATCTTGGCAAGCGGTGCAACTTGGGTGCGGAGGCACTTATCGACTGCACTGGTTTTGAAGGCAATCGTTCTATCGGTTGCAAACCTGTTTTGGAAATCGCACCCTTTCAGTTCGGGGAATATCAGATCGTTTTTGTTGTCACGGAAAGCCCTGTATTGCTCGATGATATTTCTTGCCTTGTCCGGTATGTTGAACGAACCACCTTTGTTGTTCTTGCCCATCGAATAATGTAGGCGGTCGTCCTGCAAATCCGACCAACGGATTCGGAACACGTCCGATACACGCATGCCGGCAAAGTAGAACGAGAACAGCCAAAGGTTTCTTACATGTTGCAGCTTTGGGTCGGCTATCTCCGCTTCTTCAAGCCGTTTCACTTCTTCGACTGTCAAGCCAACTTTGGTAGTGTCAGGAAACTTGATCTTCACGCCGCCCTTACCAAATGGGTAGTGCTTCTGGTCAACGATATTGTCCCTGATTGCATGGCTGAAAACAGAGCGAATTGCGACAAGGTGATTGACGGCACTCCTTTCGCTTAGCTTCAATACCGACATCACATGAGCCTTGAAACGTTCGAGCATCACGGGCGTAATATCCTGGAACGCTATATCGTTTTTGAGGTATTCCTTGAAATGCCGGAGCCTTGGCTTTTCGGAAGTGTATTGGTTGTATTTGCCAGCCTGTTTCAAGCGTTCAACAAACGCATCGGCTTGTGCAAAGAATGTCGCACCAGCAGTAGGCTTGATCTTCTGCCTTACAGCAGATGCACTTACGACTGTCTTGTTGGTCTCAACTTCCAAAGCTTTTTCTGTCGCTTCCGAAAGCTTTTTTAGAAGCAGGTTGTTTAACCTTGCGCTATTGGGATAGGATTTTTTGACACGCCCTGCGGTGGCATCCCAATCCTCTTCTTTGATGCTGTATTCAAGATAGATGAAAGAGGATTTCCTATCTTTGGTGATGCGGATAGCAAGTGGGAATGTGCCGTCCTTTTTTTGTTCTTTGCGTAAAACAATTTTGATTGCTGCCATGGTAAAGCCTTTGGGTTGATAGATCTGGAATAGGACTATAAACCTAACATTTTTACTACAACAATACTACAACATTTTGCGTTTTCATGTGACTTATAAAGGTTTTATATGAAGTGAAAATGGTTGATAATCAACATTATTGCATCATATCGAACCATATAAAACCAGTCTGATGTGAACTGAAAATCCTTGTGTCGCCGGTTCAATCCCGGCCCACACCACTTTTAAATCAAGCAGTTACGGCGAAAGCTGTAACTGCTTTTTTCTTTGGTACAACAAACTGGTAATAAGGTTGTAAATGTCTAGTCCTAAAATAGCTTTACAGCAATCCAATTCGGATGACTGAAAAGAAAAAGCAAAAAAGCCAACCAAGCCCGCTCAGCAAAGTGCCATGGAAGCGGCGCAGTAAAGATGAAATGGAGTTAATCGTTAGCCAGATCCAGTCGGGATCGATCTCGATTTGGGGTGCATGCAAGAGGCATGGCCTAAACCGGAACACTTTAAAACTTTGGATGACTCGCTTAAGAGTTGGAAGTTTGACGGACAAAACTCTTAGCACGGTGTCATCGAGCAAAGAAGAAGATAAAAAAGCTCTGTAACTCAAACAGCAGATCAGGCAACTGGAAAAAGCGTTGGAGTATGCAAACCTCAAGATTCTCGGATTGGAAACGATGATCAAAGTAACTGAAGAGGATCTTCAAATCAAGATCAGAAAAAAGCCTGGTACCAAACGGTCAAAAGAATAAAGCAAGCTTATCCCACTATGGGCCTAGAGAAGCTATGCAGACTGTTTGGTGTAACGCGGCAGGCGTATTACGAAGCATATAATTACGAGAAGAAAACAAGTATTGCTCACATGATCGTGCTACGGCTGGTTAAAGATTTACGAGACACAATGCCGATGCTCGGAACAAGAAAACTTCTTTTTAAGATTGAACCGATGCTAAAAGATCACGGCATAAAGATGGGGCGCGATCAACTTTTTGATTTACTGCGTTTCCATGGAATGCTTATCCGGCGCAGGAAACGGAGCTTTGTTACAACAGATTCTTTCCATTGGTTGAAGAAATACCCGAACCTTGTTGAAGAAGTATCAGTGTGTGCATCGGAACAGGTTTGGGTATCGGATATCACTTACATTAAAACGATTGAAGGTTACAGTTACCTATCGCTAATCACTGATGCCTATTCTCGAAAAATTGTTGGTTATTGTTTGCATCCAACGTTAGAAAGTGCAGGATGTATTGAAGCTCTTAACATGGCGTTATCTAATCGGCTGTTTAATGGTAGAATACTGATACATCATTCAGACAGAGGTGTACAATATTGTTCAAGTAGCTATGTGGATATACTTATGGACAATGGTGTCGGAATTAGCATGACACAAAACGGAAGCCCATATGAAAATGCACTGGCGGAGCGGATGAACGGAATTATCAAATCAGAATTCATTCCAAGAAAACTCTTCCGGAATCACGACGAAGCAAGGAAAGAAATTGATAAGACAATAGCGGCCTACAACGGTCAAAGGCCACATGCCAGCCTGAATTATTTAACACCAGAAATAGCACATACAGCCGTAGGAACTATCCCTAAGCGGTGGAAGAAATACAAAAGATCAACTAAATCAATAGAAACGTTTTTTAGTGTAAAGAAAATACCAGGATTATCTACTAACAGTGTAAGGTTTTTTCAGGACGAGTCAACATCAAAATCGGAATGCACTGGTCAACGCAATCGGATTTTGCAATTAGTGCCCAATTTATAAACTTATTTGTTCCTTTCTTAAGGCTTCAGTTGTATTGTTTTTGTTTCCCCAAAAACAATTGGTAAAGATGGGTCAGATGCGTTCTTGTTCCATAAACATTCCCTTACTGTCATTGTTCCAGTTTGTGTATCCAATGCAATTAACTGAAAGGAGAGTTCCGTTTCATCCTTGGAAGAAAGCTTGCCCTTCATGGGTGAATCTACCCTGAAGACGGGAAGGGCAATATCATTGTCTGGTCCTTTGTATTCATAAAACTCATTGTAGTTGGAGTGACCATGAAAGTATGCCTTGATGTTGGGATGTTTTTTCAGGAAGGATACAAACCCACGTTCTTCATGTATAGTTGGTGAGCTACCACTTTCTCCAGTAGTAACAGTACCTTTAAACTTTTCAGCAACAAGATTCTCAAACTTGTCTGTGGCATTGATGGTATAAGGAGCGTTGGGATTGGTGAAATGCTTTACATCACCTTCTGGTGGGTCATGTGCAAAGATGATGACAGGCGTTTTGCTGGCTACAGTTGAGAGGTCATGCTCCATCCATATCCTTTCCAATGAGTCGGGCCAAATGGTCACAAACATAAAATGCACCCCACCAATGTTTCTTGAATAGTTCACTTTGTCTTTTTCATAATCATAGGTTGATTTTGTTTTGGCAATGGTTGGCTGCATCATCAAGTTATAAATGCTTGTAATGGAACTGGCATCTGTGGCTGGTTGTAAAGGCCTGGTAAAACCAGTGGCATTGCTGGCATCATGGTTACCTGGCACAATGCAGAACTGTACAGGCTTACCAAAACGGTCTTTCAGTTGCAACCCTTTTAAATAATCTGTTTCAAACTGGTTCCAGGATGCTGCTGCTGTTTGGTAAGGAGGTTCCATCCTATTGGCTATATCACCTGTTTGCATTACATAATCAATGCTGTTTACTTTTTTGCCAGCATCAATGCCCCCATCATTTGGAATGGCAACCAACGGTAGCAAGTTTATCTTTTTTATCATTGCAGCGTTTACTGTATGAGCATCCACATCTATGCTTCCTTGAAAGTTCTTTCTTGAAATGCCATAATGTGCATCAGAAGTAAAAACAAAATGGATGGTAGATGTATCAGTTACTTGACTATGGGCATGATAGGCTATTAAAACAGTAATGATAAAATAAACAGAAGTACGTCTTAATAAAGATGTCATTGGGGTAAAAGATTATTTTTACAATAAGTATCAAGATAGTTTGCAATGATGGTGCAAAGGTGCCATATTCAATTCTGTAGCAATTCTGAGTTTATTGTTGTTAAATCATTATCGAAAGCTTATCAAATTGATAACAATGCGGTATTGGGATGAGGGCTAGTTTTTTTGTTGTGCTTTTGCATTTCAAAACAACTGATCATGACCACCCTTAGCTCAGCCTTTTTGAAAAAGGCATTTCTTCCCCTACTCTTTTCCCTCATTGCCACTGTTTCCTTTGCACAAACTATTAAAGGAAACGTAACAGATGCCAGCACTGGCGAACCATTGGTTGGTGCAATAGTAAAACTTGAAGGCACATCCTTAAGTACAATTGTAAAATTGGATGGCAGCTTTACCTTCAACAAGATTACTCTTGGCACCTATACCTTAAAAGTAACTTTTGAAGGTTACAAAAAGGATGAATCTACCAAAGTAACTGTAACAAGTGGCACACAAACCGTTTTCATTTCCATGCAACCAACAGCAATAGAGCTTTCATCAGTAACTGTTACCAGTGGTGCAGCAAAAGATGATAAAGGTGCAAGAAGAATTGAAAAGGTTGCTGACCCTATTATCAATGTGCTTTCTGCAAAAACCATTCAGTTGCTTCCAGACATTACCGTAGCCAACGCACTGCAACGTGTAAGTGGCGTAACTATTGAAAAAAGTGGTACTGGAGAAGCCCGTTACCCCATTATTCGTGGTATGGAAAAAAGGTACATCAATACCTTGGTAAATGGCATCAAGATTCCAAGTCCAGATAACAAAAACCGTTTTATTCCATTAGACCTTTTTCCAAGTGAACTATTGGAAAGGTTAGAAGTAAGCAAGAGCCTTACCCCAAGTATGGAAGGTGATGCCATTGGTGGCACCATTAATTTGGTAATGAAGGATGCCCCTAACAAATGGCTGTTTCAAGTGAATGGTTCTCTGGGTTACAATACCACTTTCATGACTGAACGTTACAACCAGTTCAGCACAAGTACCATGAGCAAGCAATCACCTGCAGAAATTAATGGCTCTGCTTATCAAGCCACATACAAAGATTTTTCTGTTGGACATTTGAACTATACCAATGTAAATGCTCCCCGTAGCGGCACTTTTGGATTAACAGTTGGCAACCGTTTTGGTAAGGATAAAAAATTCGGTTTCATTGTATCTGGAAGCTACCAGAATATTTATAGGGGTTCTACTTCCAACTTCTTCTTGCCTAACTCACAACCAGGTTTCAACAACATACCGATCTTCTCTGAACTGCAATTACGTAAGTACTCTACCCAAAGCAAACGCCTTGGTGCTACTGCAAAATTGGATTACCATATAAACAACAGGAACAAGATTTCACTGAGCAACACTTTTGTAAGGTTGGATGATTACCAAACACGTATTGTTTGGGATACTGTTGCCTTAAACTCAGTAGTTGATCAATGGCAAAGAAGCCAATGGACTTACCAAACCATTAATAATACCACATTGCAGGGCAACCATCAATTAAGTGCAAAAGCAATTTTTGATTGGTCATTGGTTTACTCAGCAGCTAATAATCATGTACCCGACCAATCACAATTTATTCACCAATATCCAATTGTAGCTACTAGCGTTGCTACAGATGTATTGCAGAAGATGAGCCGTTTGTGGATACACAACAGCGATAAAGATTACTCTGCTTACATGAACTTAAGTAAGACTGTTCGTAAGAATTTCGTTTTGAAGTTTGGAACAATGTTGAGGGACAAGCATAGGGATAATTTTTACAATTCCTATTCCTTATCCCCAGTGGGAGCACAGCCATATACAAGCATCAACAACGCAGTGTTTGTGTTTCCAACTCCTGCTGATGGAACCCCTAATCCCAATGGTAACAACTACACATTTCAAGAAGATATTTTTGCTGGTTATGTACAAGGCAAATGGAACATAACTGATAAGTTGGAAGCTTTGGGAGGTGTTCGTTATGAAAACACCAAACAGCATTATGAAACGCAATTAGGTTTTGAGTTACTGGGTTCAAAATATGGCACTATTAAGTATGATGATGTTCTGCCAAGTCTTCAATTAAAATATGCAATCAACAACAAGCATAGCCTACGCTTAGCTTACTATAAAGCTATTGCAAGACCAGGTTTTGCTGAGATGATTCCTGATGGCGTAGATGGTGAATTTTTCAAGGAAGTTGGTAACCCACAGAATCTTAATCATACCACATCTAATAACATTGATTTAAGGTATGAATATTTTCCTGGTGGTGCAGATCAGGTTTTATTAGGTGCTTTTTACAAAAACCTAGATAATCCCATTGAAATTGGCGCATACAAACCACAAGGCACAAATAGTTTATACCTAAGCCCAGTTAATAGCCCTAAAGCCACCAACTATGGTTTTGAAGCTGTTTATACAAAATACTTTGGACCGTTTGGTGTTTCTGCAAACTATACCTACACACATTCCAGCATTACAAGGGACAGTATGATTTATGCATCCAGCCCGTCAAGATATGTTTCAGAAACAAGGCCTTTACAAGGTCAATCCAACCACGTTGGTAACCTATCCCTCATCTATAAAAATCCAAGAATCGGGTTGGATATTCAAGTAGCTGGCGTGTATACTGGTGAAAGGATAACTTTTGTTAGCCCCTACTACGGCTTGCATTACTGGCAATCACCTATAACACAATTGGATGTTTCTTTTGAGAAGAGAATCATAAAAGGACTATCAGTTTATGGGAAGATAAATAACCTTACAAATGCCCCTTACGAACTATCCTTGCACCAATCGTACAACGATTATTTAAAGGCAAGCGGGTCTAGGCCACTGTCTTTACAAAGTTCACCAGACAGTAAAATAATTGTTCAAAAAGACTACTATAAAATTTCTTACTTGTTTGGCATTCGTTACAAGCTTTAGTTCCATTAACCCACTCAAACTATTTATACAATGAAACGTTTTAATCAACTTCTAAGCATAATAGCAGCAGTTTCACTTTTAACTGCTTGCTCCAAAAAAAATGACGACAAAGATCTTTCTCCAAAAATAGATTATGTGGCAGCCCCTATTAGCGATGCCACCTGTTTGTCTGGTGCAGTAAAAGGCACTATGTTATCTGGCAAAACCTATACGGTTTGTGGAGACATCTTTGTGAAAACGGGAGATACGTTAACAATACAAGATGGTGTTACGGTAAACTTTACTGGTAGTTCACCTACCGTTCCTGCTGGCCTTGGCGTACAAGGAACATTGTTTTGCCTTGGCACAAAGGATCATCCTATTATGATGACCTACCCTGGTGTTACCAAAACAGACCAACTTGGTTCAAACCCAGATAACGACCCTGCTTTAAAAGGGAAATGGACTGGTATCATTGGTGCTACTACCTGTCCATTGATGGTGATTAAATGGACGCATGTTGAGTTTGGTGGTGCCACCATTAGTGCTGCCATGAAGAGCTTTACAGGTGGCTCAAGCCCTTACCCATTATACTTTGCAAATCCTGCCGGCATATTTGTACTGGAAGACTCTTGGGTGTATGGAAGTGTGGATGACCCTTTTAGAATTAATGGTGGCAAAATCCATGTAATGCGTAACACCCTTGAAAAATGTGGTTACACAGGTGGTGAAGCCATGAACTCAAAAGCTGGCACCATTGGAGATTTTGCTTATAACCTTTGCATTGGCATGGCTACCAATGGACCAAAAATGTCTAATGTAAATGTGCTTCCCGGCTTTCCTGCTACCAATGTTAGGGTGTACAATAACACACTTATAAACTGTGGTTACAGAAGGTTGGCTGCGGGCCGTGGCGGTTCAATAAACTTTGAAGAAGGTTCTAGTGGAATGGCCTACAATAACCTTATCGTGAACTGCAAATTTGGTTTGCGTGTGGTGCAAACGCCTATTGCAGATACAGCCAATTTGCGTTATGGCTACAACTGGTACTATGCTGATTCTGTTTCTGTGGCAAGCCAGTTTATTCCATCCTTATCAGTAAGCACTGCTATTAGCCAGCCACAAGAAACGGATATTCCCAAACCATCTACTTACTTGCCTACAGGCTGGTCTGTTGGTCAGGTTTATACTGCACCAAATTCTGTAGTAGGCATCAACAATCCTCAATTTGTAAATGCCCCTGTGCCATTGCCTGCTGGATTAATGCTTAGGGACATTTCAGTAGTTGGTTCATTCAATTTTGCTTTGAAGCCAACATCACCCTGTATCAATGCTGGCTATATTGGTTTCTCTCCAAGAGCAGATGTACCTCTTGATCTAAAGTATGGTGCCACAGAAATTACTCCTCCAGGAAAAGATATGGGTGCCTACCAAAGCAATGGCAGGGGCAATCAACATTAATTTTATTATCTCTAACGAAACAAAGCTTGCAAAAACAAGGTCCATTCAGTAACGTATGGACCTTGTTCATTCATTAAACAACAACCCCCAATAAATGAAAAAGCTATTTCCTTTTTTAGTATTAATGATGCTATGGCAAGGCCTACATGCACAAAATATTTTTGTAACAAAACCCTATGTACAGATAGGTAAAGATGTTTCTCCCAATAACATGCAGTTGCTTTGGCTGTGGCTGATGCAGATGCAATATGGACTGTAGAATACAGGAACAATGCAAAGGATAAATGGATGGCATCAACAAGCATCCGTTACAACAAGGTTGCTGTTAAGGGCATTGAAGCCCATCGTGTGTACCATGCCCTTATGACCAATCTTGCAGCAGGTGCAAAGTTCCAGTACAGGTTATTGAAAAATGGAAAGGAAGTATTCGCATCAGAAGCACAGGCAGTAAAAACAAAGGAACAGCCTTACCGTTTTGTGGTGATGGGAGATATAGGAGCAGAAACCATTGACCAGAAAAAACTAGCCGAAAGGGCCTACTTGGCAAAGCCAGATTTTGTGGCGGTACCTGGTGACATTGTATATGAAAGTGGGTTGATTTCAGAATACAACAAAAAGTTCTGGCCCGTGTACAATGCCGATAAGGCAGATTCAACAGGTGCCCCTATCATGCGTTCCATTCCATTTATTGCAGCAGTGGGCAACCATGATGCTGACAGTCGTGACATGGACAAAACACCTGATGCACTTGCTTACTACCTCTTCTTTGACCAACCATTGAATGGCCCCAAAAGTGCAGAAGGTGGAGCCATCACACCAATGCTAAAAGGCTCTGATGTCAACAAGAAAAACTTCATGGATGCTGCTGGCGAAACCTATCCTGTAATGAGCAACTATTCATTTAACTATGGCAATGCACATTGGACTGTGATTGATGCTGATACCTATGTTGACTGGACTGATTCAACCTTAAAAGCATGGGTAGTTAATGACCTTGCTGCATCAAAAGATGTTGTTTGGCATTTTGTAATGTTCCATCATCCAGGCTTCAATTCTTCAATAGACCATTACGAGCAGCAGCAAATGCGTTTGCTATCACCCATCTTTGAAAAGTACAAAGTAGATGTTGTGTTCAATGGGCATGTACACAACTACCAACGTACTTACCCAATGACATTCACGCCTGAAAAGAAAGGCACATTGATGGTGGGTGGAAAAGATGGCAAAACAGTTCGTGGTCGTGTGGTACCTGGTCTTTGGAAACTGGACAAGCAATTTGATGGAAAGACAGTTACCAAAGCCAATGGCATCATTTATATTATCACAGGTGCTGGTGGGCAGGACCTCTACAACCCTGAACAGGAAAAGGATACAGACAGTTGGCAAAAATTCACTAGCAACTTTATCTCCACCGTTCACTCATTAACAGTAGCTGATGTGAACGGCAAAAAATTAACCATCCGCCAGTTGGATACCAATGGAAAAGAAGTGGACAGCTTTACAGTAACCAAATAAAAAATCAACCAAAAAAATGAACATCAATTATAAAAAAATCATTGGCAGTTTATCTATTGCTGCAGCTTTATCCATCAATATTTGTACTGCACAAACTGGCTATAAATTAACTGCCCAAATTCCTTTGCAGGGCAATGGTAAATGGGATTACCTGACCATGGACGAACCTAAAAACCGTTTGTTCGTTTCACACTTCGATAGGGTGCATGTGCTGGATACAAGAACAAACAAGGAAATAAAAACCATCCAGCATTTGAATGGCGTTCATGGCATTGCATTGGCTGTTGGGCTAAACAAAGGCTTCATCTCCAACGGAAAAGACAATACTGTTTCCGTGTTCAACTATGCTACTTTGGATAGCATCACCACCATTCCTTTAAAGGCTGATAAAGCAGATGCCATTATGTATGATGCCTTCACCAAAACGGTGTGGGTTTTCTGTGGCAACAGCAACAACGCAGCTGTGATAGATGCTGCCACCAACGAAGTACTGAAGTATGTACCTATTGGTAAAGTGCCTGAGTTTGCTGTTACCAATGGCAAGGGTCTTATCTACAACAATTTGGAAGAAGGCAATGCAGTGGCAATGATTGATGCAAAAACAAAAGCTGTCATCAAGAGCTTTCCATTGGAAGGTGAAGCTGCACCAACTGGCTTGGCAATTGACCTTGCCAACAACTTGTTGTTCTCTACCTGTGCCGAAACAAAAAAATTGACTGTTCTTGATGCAGCTTCTGGAAAGATTGTTGCCAGCTTGCCCATCAGCAATAAAGTAGATGCTGTGTTCTTTGATGCCAGCAGCAAACTGATTTTTTGTTCTGGGGGAGATGGCATTACCACCATCATCAAACAGGAATCAAAAGACAAGTATAGTGTGCTGGAAAGCCTTACTACAAAGCCTGGTGCCAAAACGCTTTCTTTCAACACACAAACACATACGCTTTACCTATCCACAGCAAAATTTGTTGCAGGAACAAAAGATATACAGCCAAACAGTTTTGAAGTATTGGTTTACAGCAAGTAGAAAATTGTTTTCGTATAAAAAAGGGATGCCAGTTCGGCATCCCTTTTTTATTGCAACCTATTTGTAGAAAGTCCATTGAATTCAGGATATCTTCAGAATCCATTGATACGTTTGTACACCTGCGATTATTTTGAACAGGTTTTTAAAACGGTTGCAGCCCATGTGAAACTAATTATCCGGCAATGAAAAAAACATTTTCGAGGTTGAATATTCAAATTAATGTGGTGATAGCAGTACTGCTTTTCATTGCCTCATTTGGCTTGTTCAGCATCATTGCAAATGAGATAGTGGTGGAAAAGGAAGACTGGTTCGACAGTAAAGTATTCAGCTTTCTCCATGCACATTCATCACCCTTCATCATCCAATTGTTCAAGGGCATCACCTTCTTAGGTTCTGGTCCATTCATCATCATGGGCTACGCGGCAATGATTGCATTGCTACTGCATAAAAAACGTAAAGTAGATGCCATCAATGTGGGCATACTAGCCATAACAAGTTCATTGTTGATGTATGTACTGAAGCTAACTTTTGCTAGGCACAGACCAGCAATGCCATTGTTCAGGGAACTGGACAGTTACAGTTTTCCTAGTGGGCATTCCTTTTCATCCTTTGTGTTTTTTAGTTTGCTGGCATGGGAAATAGTGCAGTCCAAATTATCCATGAAATGGAAATGGACATTGGCCATCTCCTGCTTACTGGTCTCCCTTTTAGTGGGCATCAGCAGGATTGTTTTACGTTACCATTATGCAAGCGATGTATTGGCTGGCTTCAGCTTGGGGCTTGCTTATGTGTTGCTATATTTTTGGGTGCAGAACAGGTTCAAGAAGAAACAATCATTACCATAAACCAATATTAATTCAAAGATTGAAAAGATAAATTGAGCTAATGAAATTGTTGCTTGTAGAAGACGAAACAGAATTGGCAGTAAGCATACAGCAGTACCTTACCAACAATGACTTTGTTTGTGAATGGGCAAAGGATACCAAGGCAGCTTTGGAACGTGTATCCATTTACGATTATGATTGTGTGCTGCTTGATTTGATGCTGCCCGATGGCAATGGCTTTGACATTTTGAAGGAACTGAAACGCCAGAACAAACCCGAAGGCATCATCATTATTTCTGCAAAGGAAGCGTTGGAAACAAGACTGGAAGGCTTCAATCTTGGTGCAGATGATTTTCTTATCAAGCCTTTTCATTTATCTGAATTGTTGGTTAGGGTGCAGGCATTAATCAGGAGGAAAAATTTCAAGGGAAGCAATATTGTGGTGCATAACGAAATTGAGATAGACATTCTTTCCAAAACGGTGAGCGTACATGGCAAAGGCATTGACATTACCAAGAAGGAGATTGACCTATTGCTTTACCTGATTGGCAATGCCAATAGGGTGCTGTCCAAAGCCGCCATTGCAGAACACCTTTCTGGCGATATGGCTGACATGATGGACAACCATGATTTTGTGTATGCCCATATCAAGAACTTGAAAAAGAAATTGACCGATGCAGGTAGCTACGACTACATCAAATCGGTTTATGGACTTGGCTATAAATGGATTGAATGAACAAGAAGCTTTTACATAAAACCTCAAGGGCTTATTTGCTGTTCTCGTTGCTCATACTAGTAGTATCGGCACCCATATTTTATTATGGCATACAGGGGCTTTACATTCAAGAAGCTGACGACACGTTGTTGCTGCACAAGAAAGAATTTATCCTGTATTCAGCACCAACAATTCAGTTGCAAGACATTCCTGCCTGGAACAGGTTCAACAGGAATACCAAGATTGAAAATGGAACATTGGTAACAAAGGATTCCCTTTTCTATGGAAGGCATTATGATACCCTTGATGCAGAAGTGGAACCTTACAGGGAACTGTATGTGCCAGTAAACATTCAGGGCAAGCCATTCACTTACAAGGCACGAATCAATCTGGTGGAAACAAAGGATTTGCTGAAGCATATTGGGCAACTGTTCCTTGCCATTACCTGCTTATTGTTGGTTGGGCTTTATATTATTACCAACAGGCTTTCACGCAAGTTGTGGAAACCTTTTTATGAAACACTTGAGCAGATGGAAAGCTTTGAAATTGACAAGCACCAACCACCCAATTTTTCGCCAACAAGTATAGAAGAGTTCAACCGTTTGAACAGGAGCATACAACAACTCATTGACAAAAATATCCTGATATACAAAAGCCAGCGTGAGTTCATAGACAATGCAGCACATGAACTGCAAACACCACTAGCGGTTTTTCAAGCCAAGGTTGATTTGCTGATACAACGACCTGACCTTTCTGAAGAGCAATTTGAAATATGCAGTTCCCTTAATGAAAACATTTTACGCCTTACCCGTTTGAACAGGAACTTGCTGTTGTTATCAAGGCTTGATAATGATAGCTATGCAGACAAGGAAAATATATCATTGAACGACCATCTACAAAAAAGCCTACCATTTTTTGTAGAGCAAGGAAGGAAAAAAAATATCATCATTGAAACATCGCTAGAAGAAAATTTGCTGGTACTTGCCAACCCCGCACTAACTGAAATATTGGTAAGCAACCTGCTGTTGAATGCCATTAGGCACAACGTAGAAGATGGCACCATAAACATCTCCATAAAAAAGAATTGTCTCATCATTTCCAATACTGGATTGAATTATCCTTTGGACAAAAATTCCTTGTTCAACCGTTTCTATAAAGCAGACCCATCAAGTCAAGGAACAGGGCTTGGTCTATCCATTGTAAAGAAGATTGCTGACCTGAACAATTGGACAATTTCCTACAGCTTCAGCAACAACAACCTTCACAGTTTTACCATCAACTTTTAGCATTCAACATTTCTTCTAAATCGTGTTGCAACTTGCCTGCATTGGTTCATTAAAATGCAACAGTTATGAAATGTTTATTGTTATTGGCACTTGCCTCAGCTACTGTTTTTACAGTACAGGCACAAACAAAGGATAGCCTTTCCTTCATCAAGTCAAAACGCATGTCAGATGCTGACCTTGCTAAGAAAAGGGAAGGAAAATTTGTTACGGGCATTCCCGATTTTTCTTCAGACCCAGTAACTGGTTTTGGCTTTGGCATACGAAGCAATATTTATTGGAATGGCAAACGCAGCGATTCCCTTTTTGCCTACACGCCCTACCTTGCCAAGTTAAAAGCCAATGCAGCCTACTACTCATCCAATGCAAGGGAACTGGTGCTGTCATTAGACGTTCCTTATTACAAAGGCAAACGCTGGCGTTACAGGGTTGACTTTAAGGCACAGCAGAATCCTTCCAACCTTTACTTCGGTTCTGCCGAAGCCACATTGGGCCAACTAAGGCTGCCATCAACACCCAATGGTGGGCAAACATATTCCACTTACAAATCTTTTGACCAGGCAAGAAAAACATTGAGACCAGGAGGAACTGGAGAAGCTGCAACAGTTACTGACGCACTGTCCAACAGGTTCAGGGAAACAGAGTTCATGCTGAACCTGAAGGCTGACTATGCCATAGGCAATGGCAAGTGGAGGGTGATGGGTGGTTATGAAATCCAGCACCTCTCCTACAAGACTTTTGAGGGAACGGATGCCGATGCCATTGACCCAATAACTGGCAATGAAATAAAGGCTCCTAACGGAACGTCATTGCTGAGGCGTGACTTTGACCAAGGGCTTGTTTCTGGACTGAACGGTGGATGGATTTCCATTGTGCAGGCTGCATTGATATATGATACAAGGGACTTTGAGCCAGACCCAACACGTGGCTACTACTTTGAACTGGCAGATGAGTTTTCCAACAAGGCCATTGGCTCACAGTACAATTTCAATAAGCTGTTTATACAAGGTCGTGTCTATCAAAAAATTCCTATTGGCCCAAGAACAGTATTGGGGGCAAGGGTGGCAGCAGGAAATATTTTTGGTTCCGAAGCACCTTTCTTTGAGTTCCAGGACCAATGGAGCCCAGATGGAAGCATCAATGCATTGGGTGGAAAGCAATCACTTCGTGGCCATAGGGCCAACCGTTTCCTGGCAAGATCCATGTGGTTTGCCAACATGGAGTTGAGGGTACGTTTGGCAGAAACAAAATTGGGCAAGCAACGTTTTGCTTTTGGTGTTGCTCCATTTTTCGATGCTGGCACCGTTAGGGACCGTTGGCAGGATTTGAATTTCTCCCAAATAAAAACATCTTATGGTGGCGGCTTGCGTATTGCTTGGAACCAGTCAACCATGCTTTCGTTTGACTATGGCATTTCCAAGGAAGACAGGCTTTTCTATTTTGGTATTGGACAGGCTTTCTAACGAACTACAGTAACTCTTCAGTTTTGGTATTTTCTTTTGCTAAAAATCAGGACAAGTGAAACTTTTAGTGATTGAAGATGAGCCATCGCTCAACAAGAGTATCGTTGACTACCTTACAGATAGATTATATTTATGTGAGTCAGTGAGCAGGTACGACGAAGCCATTGAAAAAATAGAATGCTACCAGTACGACTGCATTGTGCTTGATATTATGCTGCCAGATGGCAATGGCCTTAAATTATTGGAACAGATAAAGGCTAACAACAAAACAGATGGCATCATCATCATTTCTGCAAGGAATGAACTGGACGATAGGATCAAAGGGATTGAACTGGGTGCAGATGATTACCTCACCAAGCCTTTCCATTTGCCCGAACTAGCTGTACGCATTGCTGCCATCATCCGCAGGAAGAGCCTGATGGGAAGCAACCTATTGGCATTTCAGGAAATAAGAGTTGATGTTTCTGGCAAGAGCGTTGCAGTCAATGATAGTCCCCTCACACTTACACGTAAGGAACACGACCTACTGCTTTATTTCATCATCAATAAGAATAGGGTACTTTCAAAGAATGCCATTGCTGAACATTTATGGGGTGACGACATGGACATGGTGGACAATCATGACTTCCTCTACACCCATGTAAAGAACTTACGTAGAAAACTGGTACAGGCAGGAGCAAATGATTACATACAAAGCATATACGGCATTGGCTATAAATTTTCCATCTCATGAAATGCCTAGAAACATCCCAAAGCCATGTAGGATGATATGTTGGCATTCCATGTGGCAATAAAAAATCCGCCAGTGGCGGATGCACAAAAAAAGATACACATGAAACTGTTTACCAAGTACAATCGCATCAACATCATCGCATCCATCCTTATCTTTTTGGGAGGATGCATTGCGTTCTATTTTGTGATGGATCATATACTGGTAAAGCAGTTGGACGAGGCATTGGAAGTGGAGCAGTCAGAGATTGTTCAATATACAAAGCAACATAATAAGCTGCCTGAAATAGTTAACACGAATGACCAGCAGACTTATATTTTAGAAACAACACGCCCTGTTCCATCGACGGTTTATGCTTTCAAAAAAAAGTTGAACAAAGAGGATGAGCTCTATGAAAATATCAGGCAAATCATTTTTGGTTTGGAGGTTGCTGGCAAGCATTACCAAGTAACTGTAAACAAGTCGCAGGAAGGAATGGAAGACTTTCTTAAACTATTGGTTTTGGTTGCAGCCATTATGATTGCATTGATTTTACTGGCAGGATATATCATTAATAGGATGGTGCTTAAAAGTTTGTGGCAACCTTTTTATTCTAGCATAGAAAAAATAAGCAGTTATCAATTGCAGCAGCAGCAGGCACTGCAACTGCCAACAACAAATATTGAGGAGTTTGACCTGCTTAACAATGCCATGAACAATATGGTAAGCAGGGCAGAACAGGACTATAGGATACTAAAGGAGTTTACAGGCAATGCAGCCCATGAAATCCAGACACCTTTGGCTGTTATTTCTACCAACACAGAATCGTTGATGCAGGATGAGGCCATTCTTGAACGCCACCATGCAACCATCACCACCATTGAAGATGCAGCCAAAAGGCTTTCACGTTTGAATCAGTCACTACTGCTCCTAACAAAAATAGAGAACCATAGATTTGAACTGAATGAACATGTGCAGTGGGATCAATTAATAGCCAAAAGGCTTGAGGAACTGAATGCACTTGCTGATTCACAAAATTTATTGCTGATGGTAAACACGGTTCCTGTAACGACTCTTTTTCACCAGCACCTTGCCAGTATATTGGTAAGCAATTTATTGGGCAATGCCATACGTTACAACTATGAAAATGGGCTAGTGCAAGTGCAGTTAAATGAAAATAGCTTTACCGTTAGCAACACTTCTTCTCTGCCAAAATTGGACAGTGAAAAAGTGTTCAACAGGTTTTACAGACATCCTGAAACAAAGGTTGAAGGAAGTGGTCTTGGCCTGTCCATTGTGCAGCAGTTATGCAAGGCAGCAGGTTACAGGTTAAGCTATACTTATGACAGCAATAACAAGCTGCATGTTTTTTCTATTCAGTTTTCATAGTTATTCCTTCGTACAAAAATTAGTTTACTGTAGTAGGTTATATGCACTTTAAAATTATTTTTTTCTACTACAGTTTTCCTACAATATCACATCGGTAATTGTGCTTCTAAAGCATTATTACCATGAAAAAGAACATCATCAAAAGCTCCATCATGGGCTTCGCTTTCATTACTCTTTGCAGCACTGCATCCTTTGCACAAAAAGTGGATGCAGGTACAGGAAAAGTTATAACCAAGTTACCAATTGGTGACGGCTGCGATGGTGCTGTGTTTGATGCATCACTGAAAAATATCTATACTGCCAATGGTGATGGAACCATGACCATCATCCATGAAGATTCAAAAGACAAGTTCACCGTTACAGCCAATATCCCAACAAAGAAAGGTGCAAGAACTTTGACATTGGATGGCCAAACACACAAGCTCTATTTACCTACTGCTAACTTTGAACCATCCACAGGCAAAGGGAGGGCAAAGATGATTGCCGGCACTTTTCAGGTGCTGGTTATTGATAAAGAATAAGTGTTGTTCTTGCATCACGTTAAGTCCTTGCTATTTGTGTTCTACAATGCACAAGCGGTAAGGAATTCTTCTTGGCCGAACTATTAATCTGCTAATTCAATTTATACGCAAAGAATATTTAGAAACCTTTCACGATTGGTATTTACATACTACAGAATGTAACCAGATTCACTGGATAGGTTTGTGTTTCGAAAGGTTGATACAATAGGTTCCGGTTAAGGAACAGATGGTATCAAACCTATAACTGGTTACATAATATTCTGACTATGCGGTACATTCTGTTTTCATTGACGCTGTTACTTGCAAATGCATCTTTCAGCCAAACACATACACTCAACTACTTCGTTCAGCAGGCAAAGGACAACAGCCCATTGATACGTGATTACCAGAACCAGGCAAGGTTCAATTCCATAGACAGCCAATTGTTGAAAGCTTCGCTGAACATGCAGGTAAATTTCATCAGCAACAATAGCTATGCCCCTATAATCAAAGGCTGGGGATATGATGATGCCATTACCAATGGTGCCAATGTCTCTGGTCTTTTTCAAGTGAGCAGGAACTTCATGACCACTAAAAACATTGCAGCCCAGTACAGGAAGATTGCCTTGCAGGGAAGGGCTTTGAACGATACCATACAGCTTACGCAAAAGGATATTGAAAGAACAGTAACTGAACAGTATATCTTGGCTTATGGAGACTTTCAAAATAGTGAGTTCAACAAGCAGGTTTATGAGTTGTTGCAGAAGGAAGATACCGTACTAAAGAAGCTTACACAGAAGAGTGTGTTCAAGCAAACAGACTATCTAAACTTTTATGTAACACTTCAGCAGCAAGAGCTTACCTACCTGCAATCGCAAAGCCAATATGCTACAAGCTACCTTACCCTCAACTATCTCTGTGGCATTGTTGATACAACCTTAGAAAGGCTGCAACCACCAACTGTAGATGATGCCCCAGCAGATGGGTTTTTCAATTCAGTCTTCTTGCAGAAATATGTAACAGACAGTTTAAGGCTAGAAAATGACAAGGCATTGATTGCTTACGAATACCAGCCCAAGATTGGCACTTATGCGGATGCTGGCTACATGTCTTCCATGATGACAACACCGTACAAAAATTTTGGTGTAAGTGTTGGATTAAGCTTGATTGTCCCCATTTATGACGGGCATCAAAGACAGATGAAATACAGCAAGGTAGCCATTAGCGAAAGGGCAAGACAGGCAAACAAGGATTACTATTTGAAACAGTACTATCAACAAGTAGCCTTGTTAAGGCAGCAGCTTTATGCAATTGACAAGTTGGTAGATAAGATGAACAAGCAAGTGAATTATACATCCTCATTAATTGCTGCCAATGCCAAGCTGTTGGAAACAGGTGATATTGCCATGAAGGACTATGTACTCTCCATCAACAATTATATCACTGCAAGAAATTTGCTTACGCAGAACTCCGTGGCAAGGCTCAGGATTGTAAACCAGATTAACTATTGGAACAGGTAAAAACATTTTGATGAAACACTATCTTTTATATTTTGTCTTGGCAGCAAGTATTGCATCCTGCCACTCCAACACAGCAATAGATGCTACAGCCACTGATGCTGTGGATGCACGTACCCCAGTTACATTAATTACTGCCAGCCGTGGTCCCATGCAGGACTTTGTGGAACTGAATGCCACGTCCACCTTTCAACAGAGCAGTGTGGTAAAGGCAAACATCAATGGGTACATTGAATCGGTCAATATCAGCCTCAACCAATTGGTTGGCACTTCGCAATTAGCGTTTGTTCTCAAAACAAAAGAGGCAAAGGCATTGGGCAGTACCATCAACGTATTGGATTCTTCCTTTAAATTTTCAGGCACTGTAAAAGTGTTCACTACTGTTCAAGGATATGTTACACAACTGAACCATCAAGTGGGTGACTATGTGCAGGATGGTGAGCAGTTGGCATTGGTGAGTGATGCAAAAAGTTTTGGCTTCTTGTTGAACCTGCCTTATGAACTGAAAGCATATTTACCAATGGGTGGACAAGTACAAGTGGAACTGCCTGATCAAACAAAATTGACTGGCACAGTAAAAACCATTTTACCTGCATTGGATTCTGTTTCACAAACATTGTCTGTGCTCATCAACGTTGCTTCTTCAGCACCCATCCCACAAAATTTGATAGCCAAAGTGAGGATTGTAAAATCATCCAAAGGCAATGCACTGTCATTGCCAAAAGCAGCTATACTAACAGACGAGGCACAGAGCAGTTTCTGGGTGATGAAGATGATGGACTCCATTACTGCTGTTAAAGTGCCTATCAGCAAAGGTCTTGAAGTAGGTGGAATGGTGGAAATCATCAGCCCGCAATTTGTTCCATCAGACAAAATATTGCTTACTGGAAATTACGGTCTTGGCGATACTGCCAAGGTGAACATCATGAAAGAAAAGGAATGAAAAAATTCTTCATCACATACAAGAACCCACTAACAGTTGTCATTGCACTGATAGTGATGGGTGGGCTTTTTGCCTACAGCAAATTGCAGACATCCCTATTTCCTGAAATTACTTTTCCCAAGATAAAAATCATTGCTGATGCAGGCTTGCAGCCTGTTGACAAAATGATGGTAACCGTTACCAAGCCCTTGGAAAATGCCATTAAGCAAGTGCCTGATGTAAGTACTGTAAGAAGCCTTACCAATCGTGGAAGCTGTGAGATTGCAGCCTACATAAACTGGGATGCCAATGTGGACCTTAGCCAGCAACGCATAGAATCAAAGATTGCACAGGTAAGGAATGCTCTGCCAGCAGGCGTGCAGGTTACTGTGGAAAAAATGAACCCTTCCATCCTTCCTGTGATTGGCTATACATTGGAGACCAGCAACAATACCAATACCTCCATTGATATGAAGCAAGTGGCTTTATACACAGTGAAGCCATTTCTTTCACAGGTGCAGGGCGTAGCAGAAGTAAGGATTATTGGTGGCAAGCAGAAGGAATATTGGCTTACGCTGAACCTGCAAAAAATGGGCTCGTTTTCCATTACACCAGAGAACCTGACTGCTGCACTTAACCAAACAAATTACATCCAATCCAATGGATACCTATCAGATTACAGATTGCTTTACCTAACAGTTACAGATGCCACCATCCATTCATTGGATGAACTGAAGAACATCATTGTATCCAACAACGGCAAGCGTATTGTGCAGTTGAAAGACATTGCAGAAGTAAGCATCAACGAAGCTGTTGAATACACAAAAATCAATGCCAATGGAAAGGATGGACTACTGGTGGCTGTTATCAAGCAGCCCAATGCCAACCTCGTTTCGCTGTCAAAAGACATGGACAGCAAAGTGGCAGAGCTCAAAAAAATACTGCCTGCTGGCATCACCATCAAGCCTTATTATGTGCAGGCAGATTTTGTGAATGATGCAGTAAAAAGCGTAACCGATAGTTTGTGGATTGGCTTGTTACTTGCGATTATTGTTGCTATTATTTTTTTGAGGTCAATTAAGGCAAGTGCCACCATTCTGATAACCATACCTGTTACCATTTGTCTTTCCCTGATATGCATGTACACCATTGGCTATACGCTAAACATCATGACCTTGGGTGCATTGGCTGCAGCCATTGGGTTGATTATAGATGATGCCATTGTGGTGGTGGAACAGATACACAGAACACATGAAGAACATCCCAACGAACCATCAAAAACACTGGTGCAGAAAGCCATTGGTTATTTGTTGCCAGCAATGATTGGTTCATCCATCAGCACCATTGTCATCTTTGTTCCTTTTGAAATGATGAGTGGCGTGGCTGGTGCCTATTTCAAGGTATTGACCAATACCATGATTATCACGCTAACTTGTTCTTTTTTTGTTACATGGATATGTTTGCCTGTTATCTACTTGCTGCTGACAAAAGAGAAAAAAATCAAACCCAAGAAAGCACCTATTGCCCATAACGTGAAGCAACAAAGATGGGTATCCTTTTTTATCAAAAAGCCTATCCTCAGTTTGGTCATCATATTGCTATTGGGTGGAAGCATCTACTTCATATTGCCCAAATTGGAAACAGGTTTCCTTCCCGAAATGGATGAAGGAAGTATCGTGTTAGACTATACATCACCACCTGGCACTTCATTGGAAGAAACAGACAGGATGCTGCGTGAAGTGGAAAAGATGATTGTGAAAATTCCTGAAGTGCAAGCCTATTCAAGAAGGACAGGTACGCAAATGGGCTTCTTCATTACAGAACCCAATACAGGTGACTATTTGATACAGTTGAAGAAGGACAGGACACGCTCCACAGATGAAGTGATTGCTGATATACGCAAGCATATCGAATCTACACAGCCTGCACTACGAGTGGATTTTGGGCAGGTGATTGGCGACATGCTGGGCGATTTGATGTCCTCTGTTCAACCTATAGAACTAAAGGTATTTGGCAGTGATCCAGCAAGGCTTCACCAACTTTCCACAGACATTGCTGGCATATTGGAGAAGGTAGATGGAGCAGCAGATGTTTTTAGTGGTGTGGTAGCTGCAGGACCATCTATAAGTGTTGTTCCAGACAATACAAAACTGGCACAGTTTGGCATTACGCCTGCTGCTTTCCAGTCACAGTTGCAACTCACTTTAGGTGGAACAATTGTAAGCAATGGCATCCTTGAAAAAGAGCAGTTGACACCCATAAAAATTGTTTATCCCAATAGCCGCAACCAAAGTTTGGAAAGCATGAAGAAGATGCAAATCTTTCTTCCATCTGGCAGGTTGATGGCATTGACAGAACTGGCAACTGTTAGGATAGACAAAGGAGATGTGGAAGTGCAAAGGGAGAACCTGCAGGCCATGGGCGTTATCACAGCCAGGTTGGAGAACAGGGACCTGGGCAGCACGATAAAAGAAATACAGCAAAAGGTTTCATCACAAGTTGTACTGCCACAGGGCTACCATATTGAATATGGTGGTGCCTATGCAGAACAGCAGCAGTCCTTCCATGAGCTGTTGATGATATTGATTGCGTCCAGCTTATTGGTGTTTGGTGTGATTCTTTTTTTGTTCAAGGATTTCTTGGTGGCATTGACCATTTTATTGATTGCCGTGCTGGGCATAGCAGGAAGCTATCTGGCATTGTTCCTTACCCATACACCATTGAATGTGGGCAGCTACACAGGCTTGGTAATGATTGTGGGCATCATTGGCGAGAACGCTGTGTTCACCTACTTGCAGTTCCAGGAATCAAGGCATGAAATGGGTGTTGATGAATCCATCATCTATTCCATTTCCACAAGGCTTCGCCCAAAATTGATGACAGCCTTGGGGGCCATCATTGCACTGATGCCATTGGCTCTAGGCATAGGCACAGGGGCACAGCTGCATCAGCCTTTAGCCATTGCAGTAATAGGTGGTTTTGTGGCAGCACTACCGTTGTTGCTGATAGTGCTGCCATCCATGTTGCGTTTCCTGAAGAGAAAAGAAAAAGGTGTGCTTGCAACTGAACAGTAGATTGTTAAAAGTAACTTATCGTCAATGATGTTTGCCATTTGTTCAGCACCCTTACAGAATATATTTATAACTATACAGCTTAAAATAGCACATGAAAAGATACAGGCTAATTGCACCCCTACTTGCTTTGCTTCCATTGCTTTCAATGACACAGACAAAGGATAGTGTGAGCTATGCAAAACCTTTAAGGTTAGTAACAGGCAGTTGATTGCACCTTTAACGTTGGCCACATTTGGCATCAATGCAAACAGATGTTTCAGTTTTTGAGACAATGACCTGTTTAGTCAGTGCGTTCTTGCTCAAATCAACAATGCTCTTATTGGCTCTGTAGCATTGTGGGTTTGTATCGAATATCATAAGATAAATGGCTTGGGTAGACTAAATGACGTACAGCCAAAAAGAAAGGCCCAGTGATATGCTGGGCCTTTCTTTTGATAGTATGCATAAGCTATTGCTTTTTCCTTATTTTCTTCATGCCATAGCCAACGCCAGCAGCAACCAATAGGCTAAGGCCGCCGTCCACTGGTACGTCATCCACATCATCGCCAAAGCCTGGTTGGGCATGCAGTAGAGTGGGCAACAAAAAAGCCAATAAAATAAAGATGGTGGTAATGGCTGTTATTTTCAGTTTCATACTCAAAATGTTTGGGTAGTGGTTGAATAGTTTATTGTTTGATGATGTTTTGTGACTGTACACTGTCGCCATTTGTTAGCTGCACTGTATATAGTCCATTACTCCAGCCCTTTACATCAATTGCTTTGTTGCCCATTTTTATTTTACCCAATTCAATAATCTTGATGGTTTTGCCTTCCATGTTCACGATACGGATAGTGGATGTTTGGTTATCGTTTAAACCCTGATAATTAATGTTCAGTACATCACTTGCTGGATTAGGCGAAACCTTTACGGAAAACTGCATATCCAATGCAGGCAATACAATTGGTCCTTTTGCATTCAACACAATGGAGAACCTATTGATTCCATTGCTCGCTGCTGCAACAGTAAAGCTGTAAACAGTACTATCCGTTATCTCTGTTAAGGTATTTAATTCCGCATCCTTCAAATAGGCCCTATTGCCATCAATGAATGCATCCATGGTTTTGGCAGTAATGGCATAATTACCTGCTGCAAGGTTGTCCATGCCAAGCTTCACTTCCCTGTTTTCCGTTAGGGCAGCTTTTAGGGCAGAGCCATGGTAGATGCTGTACTGTGTACCAGCATTGTCCAGCACATACAGGTCATGGGCTGCCCCTGCCATGTTCATGGCATCATACTTTGCATCAAAGCCATCCGTTGCATTGTCGTCACCAAACCTGATTACCACTTCATCGGGATTGCCGGTTGCATTACTGGTTAATGTGAGGGATAACCTGTTGTGTATAGTGCTAAGTGTTCTAAAGGTAGAGTTGGTTGGATTGGTTGAAGCCTTGTCCGTTTCGTGCCAGCCTAGTGTTGGCGTTGCTGCATTGGCCCTTACAAAGAAGGCACTGCCGCTTTCTATATATTGGCTACCGCCATTGGCTGCACTGCCGTTTATGTAGGTGCCATAGTTACCGCCGCTCAATGCAGGGCGGTAAGTGTACACCGCATTGTCCACGTTGGTCCTTGTTACGTTTGTCCAGTCTACATTGCTGGCGTAAGGGTTGCTGACCAGGTTCCAGCCCTTGGCTGCGGAAGTGAAGGAAAGGTTCTGTACAAAATCGCCCTGTTTCAATGCACCGTTCATGCCCAGTGTTACTGCTGCAGGTGTGTAGGTTCCACCAGTCAATGAACCTGCCTGCCCCTTTGTTCCTCTGATAAGGAGTCTGATGCCTTGCCCACTCAAAATAGTGCTCACGCTATTGTCACTGGTAAAGGCTGTCCAGCCAGTATTATTGGTAGTGCCTGTGGCTGCATCGCCATTGGCCTCTGTAAAGGCGAAAGCAGATGGATTGCTAGTGGATGTTGCAGTAAAGCCATTGGCATTGGTACCAGTTATGGCTCCGGTAATGTCTATATCGTCTGTCAGTTCCGTAAGGTTCATGGCAGTTGCAAAAGGATGGCCAACAAAACGGTTCTTCCTTAGCCCTGCTGGTATGTAACGCTGGAACAGCACATTGCCCGTAATGTAACTGCCTGCTGCACTGCCTGTGGCCACACGGGCAGTTCCGTTAATGTCGCTCTTTAAAATAAGGTTGCCATTGGTGGTCAATACTCCTGCCGTTGGTGTAACCGTACCTGTAACCGTAACAGTGGTGCTGGTAGCTGCAATGGCAACCCCTGCTGCGTTATTGATGGTTGCATTGGAGAAAGTGCCAATACCGCTGATGGTTTGTGTACTGGTACCATTGAAGTTGAGGTTAAGCCCGCTGATGGTGCCATTGTTGGCCACATTTCCTTTCATGTTGAAAAGGCCACTGTTGGTAACCGTTCCTGCATTGGTCAATGTACCATTGATGGTAAAGGTGGCTGTATTGTTTAGTGTAGCACCTGATGCGATGGTGATATCCGAAATGGTTACTGGGGACGTTACCAATGGTGCATTAGGCGTACCTGAAGGAATGCTAACAGAAGCTGTTGTAGTAGGTACTGCATTAAAGTTCCAGTTGCTGGCCGTATTCCATGCATTTGTAATGCCTGCCCATATAAATTGCCATGCATCGGTAATGGCCAGTTTTGTAAAGCTGGTAAGGCTAGGTACTGTAGCAACCATTGTGGCATTGTTTACAGTGGTGCCACTAAAAATACCGCCATTTGTAACATCCGTTACTCTAGTGGATGCGGTATTGGGTGCGGTGCCCAGAAATGATGAATCGTAATTCAGGGAAATATTGCAGTTATAGCCACTTGCCCCACCATTCACTGCTAGATCCCAATAAGCATTGCTGTAGTTAGGGGTAAGCAGACCTGTGGGGTTAACACCAGAATAGAACTTGAAGGAACGGGATGAAACAGTGCCTACATTGTTCCAGAGAACAGATGCAACCGTTCTTCCAAAACAGTTATAATTAGTGGTACTGCCATTGGCAAAGGTTCCACTTTCTACCAGGTTGGATGGCGTGATGGCAGTAGTGAACTCATTGGCACCAATATCAGTGGCAATACCATCTACAATGCTTCTTGCATTGCCACTGAAATCAGTGGGCAATGTGGCAATGGCCCTGCCCTTGCCGTTTACCAACCAACTTGCTGCATGCAGGTTATTGATTTGCAGGTTGGCCTGTGAGGAATAGGTGGCACTTGAAAAAAGGTCTGTCAATGCCACGGTGGCAGGGTCAACCGTTAAATTGGAACTGCCAGCGGACTGTGCATAGTAGGAATACGTATCATTGCCGGTGGTTGATTTCCATGTAGCGAAATCAAGTGCACCAGTATTGTAATAGCCTGCCTTGGCCGTTGCTGCAGTAACAAATGTATTGTTGTTGGAAGTGAATGCGGAAGTGCCCGGCATCAACAATGCAGCATTGTCGCCGGTACTTGTTCTTCTATTGATGAGCAGGTTGTCCATTACTGTTATGGGAGTGGCATTGCCAGCCAATAAATTGTCGTTGCGTGCAATGCAAGCGGAACTCCTGTTGGTGGATGCACCGCTTATCAGTATGGTATTGTAGCGGTTGCTGATGGTGGAAGCGGTTGATGTGGACTGCATGATGCCAAAAGCTGCCTGGTTAAGGGTAGCTGTATCGCCTAAGGAAATATAGTTGTTGTCCGCTGTACTTGATGCTGCCAAATTGAGCGTATTTATTCCATATACATAAGGTGAATTGGTTGAACCATTGGCACTGCTGTAAATGTTGAAGATTTTGTTGTTGCTGATATCGGGTCTGCCAAGGTTGGTAAATACACCTCCCACTGCGGTGCTAAAGTTACCTGTATTGTAACCGTAAATGTCCTGGATGGTATTTGACCTTATTTTAAGTGTGTCTACATAAGTGGCATTGCCTGTATGGGCGTTCAGTATCACCACCCCAGCAGCGGCTGGGTAGCCAGTAACGGCAATGCTTCCATAACTGGAAATGTTCCTGATGGTATTGTTGGTAATGGTAGGCAGCAGCCTTATGTAATGGTTGGATGTTCCGCCATTGATGGCATTTCCCCAAATGCCATGACAATAAGTGGAAGCAGACGTGGAGGTTGTTCTCATGCCGTCTATAATGTTTTGCGTGGCTATGACCGTGGTGTTGTTGTAATACAGGTTACCGCCTTGGCCTGTTGTGCTGGTGGGCGCTATCCGTATGCCATACACCTGCCCATTTGAAGTGGTGAGCGAAGCAGCCGTAATATTTTTGATACTGTTACCCGTAACGGTAAAAGTGGGAGTAATATTCTTCACGAAAGTGGTATCCAACTGTGTGGCAATATGGATGCCGCTCGTAGTAACCGGGCCTGCAGTATTGGCTACCTGAAAAGCATCAATAGTATTGTTGCTGATGGTGATATTGGTACTATAAAATACAGAACTGAAAATGGCAGGATTGGTAAAGGTTCCTGCATTGCTGTTGCCCGTTATGCTGATGTTCTTAATGGTATTTCCTGTTATCACCGCATTGCTGCCATAGCTTGTAAATATGGCACTGTAGCCTGCCACTACCGTAGCAGCAGTGTGAACCATTGTGCCAGTAGCAAGGGGACCGCTACCTCCAATATAATTGTTGGTAATGGTGAAATTGTCAGTGGTATAATAGGTGCCAGCACCTATATTAATACCAAAGCAGAGGAATTGTGCCGTATAGGCCCTACTGGCAGTTTGATAAATACTATTGCCGGTAACGGTAAGGCTGGCAGAGCCTTGTTGCACACGTATGCCTGCTGTGCCGCTAGTGCCAGTGTTATCAAAAAAGTCATAGATATTACAGTTCCTGATAGTGTCGTTAAAGTTTTCAACGGTGGTGGTGGTCACGGTTCCGTTTAAGCAGATGCCATTATGGGCCGATGCCATGCCGTCAATATTGCAGCTTTCAATATTTACCTGGTTGCCCACTGTGGCAGATGCCCTGCTGATGAGGATTACACCGCCATTGGTAACAGATTTGCAGGAGGCTTTTACATTGCAATAAGAAAGAAACACATTGCTGGTGCCATTAAAGAACTTAACGGCTGCTGATGAGTCTGTTGTGGCGGTACTGGTATTGGTAATGGTTAAGCCAATGGCTCCAGACCCACCTTGCCTTCCTTCAATGGTAAGATATTGTGTGCCCCGCAGGTTAAGCATGCCTGCACCGGCAACGCTTCCTGTAACTGTGGTGGAGTAACCAGCAGCAGGCCTCAATATTACTTGCCTGGTGGCAGCACCATTTACAATGGTATCGAAAAAGATGCCTGTTGCAGGTTCCGAAGCAGGGTTATAGCCTGTTTGCAGTTCAAGAATGATATTGCCAGTACCTGTTACACCAGTTGCGGCCAGAAAAGTGGCCGCTTCCTGTATGGTGGCAAAGGAGGTAGAACTGGAGGTTCCATTGATGGGGTAAGTGGTACCGCCAGTCAATATTGCTGGGGGTGCAGCAATAGTCTTGACTGTTACCAGTAACAATAAAATAGGTAGGAATAACTTAATCCTTTTCAAGAGTCTGGCTGTTAAGGATTGGGTAAATGGTAGGTTCATAATGCAGGGTTAAGTTGTCTTGATTGTGCCATTCAATTGCTTTGAGGCAAAGAATTGAATGAATAGGCGTAGCCTACTATATTGTCTTAAAAGGTAATGTGAAAATGTTAGTATAGTATAGAACAAGGTATCTTATAGAGTTGTCTGGTTGATCGGATCCATTAATACGTTGTCCATTTTATGAGGGTTTGGCATGTTGGGTATTTTGAATAGATTAAGATAATGCTGTACCGAAAAGAAGCAAACGTTGTTTAAAAGGTTTTATTGTATTTTCAGATAAAATGCATTGCATCCAATATAAAGACAGCCAGCAAAAAAACGTTTGGCTGGAAAAGTAAACATGCTGATTCGTGAAGTATGCTAAAAGTGGTTTAAATCAGCGTTTGTGACAAGTGATAATCTATCAATAGTAAATTGTGAATCATATAAAAAAAGCCTGAGTAATCAGGCTTTTTTTATATGATTCACTTTCAGTAAGCAACTTATATATGCTTGCATGGTTTGCCATTCCTGCGATGGCCCCATCAGGCGAATACAGCGGTGAGGCTAGCAATGATAGCAGTCTGACTACCTCCCGCCAAAGGCACAGTTACCGTAGATCCTTTAAAGGCAACCACCGTTTGTCCGTTCTGCCCATTTTGTGTAAAGGACGTACTGCCAGTGGAACCGTTCATACTACCATAGGGTCCATATGTTTTTCCGCTTTGTCCGGTGAGCGTGAGCTGCAGCACACAATTCCACCCGTACCATGTACCGGTGTAGCCCGAGATGGATACAATAGGGTCATTGGTTGGAATACTGATTGTTTGGCTTGTGCCGCTGGTTCCGCCGTGTTGCAATAATGTAAATATTCCAATAGTTGTACCACTAGGCTGGGTTCCGAAATTGTATGGACTTGTACCGGTACTAACGGCCTGGATGGCGTTGAGCACTTCGCCTGACTGAATGATCATTTGTGTAATAGCAGGATTGCCTGCCGCTGCCGCAATTGCCGTGTCATCGAAATCATTGTTTGTGGAAGGATTGGCGAGTTGGGAAAGGATCATCAGCTGTGCCTGCTCAAATTGATAGTTACTTGAGTTGAGCCTCCACATAAATATGTCTTGATAATTGTAGTTTGTGTTATTGTAGTTGAAGCCTGCAGTAATCTGGCCCCAAACCTCTTGTGCACTTGCATTGGGAGCTGAATTTCCTGGTTCAAATTGTGCACCGTACCCAATTTTGGAAGCAGACATTCCTGCATCAAGAAATTCTGATAATGGTGTACCATCATAGAATTGAGGAGAAATGATATCGAAGGCGTTGTTGAGTGTAGGGTAATCAATCGAATCGGTAGTCCATGCAGGAGCCATGGTTAGGTAATATTTTTCGGATTGTGCATCAAATACCTGTCTGATGGTGGAGAACAGAATCTGGAATTGCGGTTGGGTCATGTTGGTTACGTCTCCTTCCCAGTCCACATCCAAACCGTTCATGTTATTCTTTTGCAAATAGGCCACAAGGTTATTGGCAAAAGCAGTGGCCTGTGTCTGCGGGTCTCCACCACATGAAAAAACTGCTGCCAGTGTCTGATTGCCTGAATAGACCATCGTAGCCAGGAATTTGATATTAGGATTCACCTGTCGTGCATCTATTAAAACGTTGTTTAAGTAATCCTGGTTACTCAATAATTGATTCGGCGTAGCACTGTTACCAAGATGGCAACCATTACCTATCTGTATTGTGAAACCACTACTTCCGGGTACCACTTCAAAAAAAGCGATACCAAGCAAATTGATGCTGTTGTACACTTTGTACTGGATCAATGATTGAAAGCAACTGTTGGGGCTGTTGTAGTTCGTTCCTGCTGGTTCATCTTCATTCAGGAAGATCCAGGCATTGAGGCCGTTTGTTAAGTTTGTCATGGTGTTAAGGTTTATTGTTTGGTGTATGTATTTCATTTTGGCTTACTTGATAGTAGCTGTGTTGAAAGTAGATTGTACAAAAACCATTTCCAAGCAGTTAAGGCCAAAACGCGGGTTTCTACTTATGCTTTTTGCATAAATTAGGTATAAGTACGCCAATCAAATGCACAAAAAAAATATGCGTATTAAGCATGCATTAATTGCGATTACTTTCTTGTTGGAGAAACAATAACACTAGGCAAGGAGGAAGAAAAGAGATCGTATTCAAATATGTATCAAGGTGCAAAGTGCATAAAACCCTATCAAGAACGCTTCCTGTAACTGTAAACAGCCCATAAGTTCAGGCCAACTGCAAATGCACTGATGGAAAGCAGTTGCTGCTTGATGTCGGCCAATGTACTTCCTTTCAGTACTACCAAACGCATCACATCAATAAAATAGGAAACGGGATTGAATTTTGTTATCCATTTTGCCCATTCAGGCATGCTGTCTATGGACGTGTACAAGCCACCCATCAATACAAAAATCATCATAATGAAAAAAGATACCAGCATGGCCTGTTGCTGTGTAGCCGAATAAGTAGAAATGAGCAAGCCAAGCCCAAGCACAGCCAGTAAATAAACCGCTGCAAACACATAGATAGTTACAAAACTTCCTATTGGAACAATGCCATACACTACCCTTGCTACCACAAAGCCCAAGCTCATTACAACCAAACCCAGCACCCAGAATGGAATGAGTTTGCCCAGGATAAAATGGTATTTCTTGATGGGTGTTACATTGATCTGTTCAATAGTGCCAATTTCTTTTTCCTTTACAATGTTGATGGCAGTTAGGTTTGTGCCCACCATGGTAAGCAACAGCACCAAGATGCCCGGTACCATAAACAGCTTGTAGTTCATGTGCGGGTTGAACCAGTTGGAAGAAGCCACTTCAATTTGTGGTTCTGGATTGAAGCGTGGAAATTGTACCCAATCCATCCGCACATCATTATTGAAGGAACGGATGATAGCCGCCAAATAAGCACCGCCCAAACTTCCCTTCACGCCATTAATGGCATTTACTGCAATAAAGAGGCTTGCCTTGTCTTCTTTCACCAATTCCTTTTCAAAGCTGGCCGGTATCTCCAATATAAGGTCGGCTTTGTCCAGCTCTACCTGTTTCATGGATTGGTTGAATGCATCATCGTATGAAACCAGTTTAAAATAACCTGATGCCGTAATCTTGCTAATGAGTTTCCTTGAATAGTCTGAATGGTCATGGTCCGTTACGGCAATCTGTATATTCTTCATCTCATAATCCGCAGCCATAGGCAATACAATCAACTGCATAATGGGCAATATAAAAATGATACGCAGTATGCCCTTGTCACGGAATATTTGCCTGAATTCTTTTTGCAATATGAAACGCAATGTCCTCATGCCAATCTTATTTTAAAGTTCTTGATGGCCATTCCTAAAAAGAAGAGCAGCATACCTGTCAATATCAAGGTTTCCTTCCATACTGCAGCAAAGCCAACACCTTTGATCATCACGGAACGCACAATATTGAAATACCATTTTGCCGGAACAATATTGCTGATGACCTGTAATGGCTTGGGCATGTTCTCCACTGGAAACATGAAGCCACTGAACATGACCGTTGGCAGGAACATGCCTACCAATGCAATGAACATGGCAGTTTGCTGCGATGCTGCTGCCGAAGAAATCAATAATCCCAAAGCCAATGCAACCAATGTGAAGAGGATGCTTTCTGCAAAGAGTAGTACAATGTTTCCCTGAATGGGTACATCCAACACAAATACACTTAGCAGCAATATGCTTATGATATTTACCATAGACAATAACAAATAAGGAACTGCTTTTGCCACCACAATTTTTAATGGTTGCAAAGGAGATACAAGCATAATTTCCATTGTGCCCAATTCTTTTTCACGAACAATCGTGATGGCTGTCATCATGGTGCAGACCAACAATAGCACCATGGCCATAACACCGGGAACAAAGTTGTAAGCCCCTTTCAACTGTGGGTTGTACAGCATTCTTGTTTGTGTTTCTATAGTGTAGGGCAACTTCTTTCCTTGCAATAACCTATCCTGATAATCCAGGATGATGGTATTGGCATAGTTGGTTAATGTACTGGCTACATTAGGGTCGCTTGCATCTGCAATTACCTGCACTTGTGCCTTGTTTAAATGACTGATGTCGTTGGCAAAATTTTGTGGTATAACAATAGCTAGCTTGATGCTTCCTTTCCTGAACTCTTTTTCTATATCCGCATAGCTAGTGAGGTTACTTTGCAAATCGAAATACCTGCTTGCATCCAGCTCTTGAATGAGGGAAGCTGAGTTTGCATCCTTTGCCAAATCGAGTACGGCAAATTTTGAATCCTTTACTTCATTGGTGAGTGCAAAACCAAAGATGACAATCTGCACAATAGGCATGCCCAACAGGATGAACATGGTTCGCCTGTCCCTGAAAATGTGGTAGAATTCTTTTTTTACGAAACTGAAAAACTGCTTCATGCGATTGCGTTTAACCTCTTACTTGTCCCTTGTTAAATCCATACACTATTTTACCCATCCGAACGGACGGCTTTTCTTGCCAGTTGAACAAACACATCATCCATACTGGACGCATGATAGGTTTGTTTTAATCCAGTAGGTGTATCCAATGCTTCAATCTTTCCATCCACCATAATGGAAACCCTATTACAATACTCTGCTTCATCCATATAATGCGTAGTTACAAATACGGTAATGCCATTGCTGGCTGCTTCATAAATCATGTTCCAGAATTCACGTCTTGTAACCGGGTCCACACCGCCAGTTGGTTCATCCAAGAAAACAATCTCCGGTTCATGAAAGATGGCTACAGAAAAAGCAAGCTTCTGTTTCCAACCCAATGGCAGTTCCTTCACCAACACATTGGCTTCTTTTTCCAAATGCAAATGTTGCAACAGGTACCCTGTTTTCTCTTTAATAAAGGCATTGCTTTTACCGTAGATGCCACCATAAAAGCGGATGTTCTCCTTCACGGTCAAGTCTTCATACAAAGAGAACTTCTGACTCATGTAACCAATATTCCTTTTAATTTCTTCATTCTGCTTAAACACGTCAAAGCCAGCCACAGTCGCTTTTCCAGCTGTTGGTAACGACAGGCCACACAGCATACGCATGGCTGTTGTTTTGCCTGCACCATTGGCTCCAAGAAAACCAAATATTTCGCCCTTGTCCACTTCAAACGAAATGGCATCCACGGCAGTGAAATTGCCAAAACGTTTGGTGAGGTTTTCAACAGTAATGGCTTTATTGTGCTGCATGATCTTTCATTAAAGCGATGAAACAATCTTCTATATCTGGTTGCACTATTTTCATTTCCACTTGCTCAATGGGCAATGTGGTTATACCATCTTCCAATACTGCATGGTGGTATTCGCCAAAAGCATAGGCATCTGCCACACCTTTTGTTTGCTTGAGCGTATTCAATAACTGTAGCATGTTGCTACCCTTTACTGCCATGATTTTGTGAGGGAATGAGTGGATGATGTTCCGTGGCGAATCTACCTGCATCAGCTTGCCCGACTGCATCAAGGCTACCCTATCGCAAAGGCTGGCTTCATCCATATACGGTGTTGAAACCAATATGGTAATACCTTGTTCTTTTAGCCCTTTGAGCATTTGCCAGAATTCCTTTCTTGAAACCGCATCCACACCGGTTGTTGGTTCATCCAAAAAAAGAACACTTGGTTTATGTATCAATGCACAACATAATGCCAGCTTCTGTTTCATGCCACCAGACAGCTTGCCTGCCCGTCTTGTTTTGAAAGGTTCTATCTGTATATAGATGTCCTTGATCAAATCATAATTGGCTTCGATGGTTGTATTGAAGATGGTGGCAAAGAAGCTCAGGTTTTCTTCTATGGTTAAATCCTGGTACAATGAAAACCTGCCCGGCATATAGCCTACACGGTTCCTGATGGCTTTAAACTCTTTCACTACATCCAGTCCATCAACGGTTGCATGGCCTTCATTGGCCAATAACAATGTGGTGAGTATGCGGAACAAAGAAGTTTTTCCGGCACCATCAGGGCCAATGATACCAAAGAGTTCGCCTTTCTCCACATTCAATGAAATGTTGGACAATGCCTGCACCAACTTTTGCTTGGCACCATAGGTTTTTGAAATACTTGCTATCGTAACTGCGTAAGACATGGATGCTGTTAATTCAATTTTACTTCGCCAAACATGCCAATTTTCAAGTAGCCATCATTCTTCATTTTTATTTTAATGGCATATACCAGGTTGGCTCTTTCTTCTTTTGTTTGTATGGTCTTTGGTGTGAATTCTGCCTTATCGGATACCCAGGTGACATTACCGGTATAAGTCTTGTACTCCTTCTTGCCATTGTCTATATATACCGTTACCTGCTGACCGAGTTTTATTTGTGGCAATTGGCTACCAGTAATATAAGCCCTTAGCGTGATGGTGGATAAGTCTGCTATTTTGTATAGTGCTTTTCCAGATGCCGTCACCTCTCCTTGTTCAGCATATTTGGTAATGACCGTTCCATTGATTGGATTGATGATCAAGGAACGTTGTACCTGGTCCTGTAACTGTGCTGCCCTTTTTTGCAAAGGGGCGGATTCACTTAAAACAGAACGGTTCTGTGTGTTTACATTGTTCTTCTGTACTTCAATCTGCTGACGGGTTACAGCCAATTGCTTCTGTGCTGCTTCTATCTGGTAATTGATGTCATCTAATTGCTTACCTGTGGCAGCGTCCCTTTGCAGTAAACGTTGTACACGTTCCTTTTCATGCTGCAGGTTGCTCAACTGCGTTTGTTGAACAGCCAATTGATCTTCCAGCAATTTTACCTGTGGGGCAACATCTGCTGTTTTTTGCGAGAGCGAACTGATACTCGCATCCACTTGTTGCTTTTGTAAATTCAAGTTTTCGGCATCCACTTTACCAATGGTGTCACCTTGTTTCAACACATCGCCTTCCTGCACTTTGAAGCTGAGCAGTTTGCCTGGCAATTCGGATGACACAATGGTTTCATCTGCTTCAAAAGTTCCCTGAGCATCAAACTGGCTGTCTTTGTTGCTACAAGAAGCCAGCATAAAAATGGTTGCTATCAGCAATACTTGTTTCATTGTATATAGTTGTATGTTCTTGAATGTTTACTTGCCCAATAATGTTTGCAATATGACCTGTGCTTGCAACAATTGCAATTGATGCGTAATAAGTGATTGCCTTGCCTGGTCTTCTGCATTTACTTCCCTTACATAATCACTGGCAGCAATCACCCCATTTTCCAATTGTGCATTGGCTGCATCTTTTACACTTTTTCTAAGTACTATTAATTCTGCATCACTTTTTACCAGTTCGTTCAGCTTGTTTATTTCTGCCTGCTGTTGCTTTACCTGTGTGTTGGTATTCAGCAAGAAGGTTTCTTTCTGTGCATCTATTTGCTGCTTGCCAATATGTATGAGTTCCTTCTCTTTTTTAGCTGTGTATAATCCGCCCAATGACCAGGCCACACGAACACCGCCAATACCATACAAGGAAAAACTGTTGTCCAGCATGTTCAGCCCTGGCCTGCCATAACCTCCTTGTACAAATACGCTTGCTTTGGGCTGGTTCTTGGCATCAATCAGCTTGGACTGTTGTTGCATCAATATGGATTGATCCTGATACAGTTTCAGTTCAGGTCTTGTAATGTCAAGTCCAGTGTTATCAACGCTCGGCTTCACTAGCTGAACCTGATGATCCAAAGGTCTGTTCAGGAACAAAGAGAGTACATCTATCAGTCCTTTTCTTGTAGCGTCCAGTTCAATTGTTCTTTGATTGGTTTTTATCAACTCTGCTTTCAGCATGTTCAGGTTCGATTTGAAGGCCGTGCCATTGTCAACCTGTGCCTGCACCCGATTGATGCCCACATTCAAATCGGCCTTTACCAATTCCACTTGCTTTACTTGTTCATCCACATACAGTATGCTCATGTACACCTGATAAATTCTTTCCTTTAGTTTGTAAAGTTCCACTTCCAGCTTTTGGTCTTCTACTGTTGAATTGAACTGTTGCAAATTCTGTTGCTGCTTAATGATACCCCCATCATACACTACTTGATTCACATCGGCCAATAATTTATACTGGTCTTTTGAAGGAGATGGAATATTGATGCCGGGAATAGGCACATTTACTTGGGTAACATCGGACTGGTAAGTTGCTTGTCCACTCAAAGTCAACTGCGGCAAATATCCTTTGGACAAATTGGCAATATTGATGTTGGAAGCCTGCTGCACCAATTGCTTCTGCTTAATATTTGGATAATGTACCCTTGCCGAATCGTAAGCCTGCTGCATGGTGATTGTTTGTGCCATCATATTCAATGGAACCAGCAAAACAACGATTAACCATTTGGTTGATAAACGCATAAAAAAATTATTTTTTGATGGATGCTATTATAAATTCGGGTACTGCTTTCTTGCGTTGTTCCATGATATTTTTGAACTGAAGCTCATCCAATCCAATGACCATGGACAATATCGGTTTTCCCAAAAAAGGGAAAACACAGAGGCTCATCAAGTTCATTACCAATTGAACAGGGCTTATAGGAACAATGTTTTTCTTCTTTACTTCCTGCTCAATTTGTTCCACAAGCTTGGACAAGTCAGGCGGGTCGTTACCAAACATTTTTTTAATAAATGCCTGCGGCTGCCTATTCACCTCATTCATTACAAACATAGGTATATAGGGGTTTTGCATGGCCATACTAATATAGTTGTCTGCAAACATTTCAATCTTGGTAAAGAGTGGCAGGTCTGCATTCAACAATGCTTTTACTCGTGGAATCAGATTGCCTACGCTTTCCTTGAAAATGGTTTCAAACAACTGATCCTTGCTCCTGAAATAATAATGCAGCATGGCTTTGTTGATGCCTGCTTCATCTGCTATATCTTGCATTCTGGCACCTGCCATACCTTTTGCAATGAATACCTTTCTTGCAGCATCTAAGATTTTAGCCTCTGTTGTCGTGTCTTTTTTTTTGTCAACCATTTAATTTAACCAATTGGTTAACAAAAATAGACATTTTCTCATTTCTCCCAAATTTTTAATATTGATTGGTGATGACTCCGTTTGAATTACTTGTCAGGTTGAGCCTGTTGAAACCGATAAAATTTCTACTATAAAAGCGTGTCCGCAACTCGTTATTTCCAGGTCAATGTTTGAAGTATGGGCCAGTAAGCCATGCTGTTAACTTTTTGTATGCCTTTTCCTGTCTTTTAGTTTTTTTGCCCCATAGCCTACACCGGCAGCAATCAATAAAGTGAGCCCGCCATCCAGTGGCACGTCTGCATCCGTACCGCCGGGCAGGCCTGGGTCATCTGCAAACACTGCTACGCTTACTAGGTTAAACAGCAATACAAGCATGGCCACTTTAAGGCCATGCCCGAATTTTTTATTTATGTTTATATATGAGCAACGCATACTGTCTTTGTTTAATGGTTCCTGAATAGTTGTTTTTACTGTTTCACTACTTGTTGTGCGATGGTTTCCTTGCCATTGCTTACCTGCACCATATAAACACCAGCTTTCCATGTTGTGGTTGGCACATAGGTTGTTCCAACTTCCCGGATGCCCTCATGGGTGCTGTAAATTGTTTTGCCCAATGCATCCACAATCCTTATTGTTATTGGCATTGCTGCTGGCGATGCATAAATAACCTTCATTGTTGCTGCCACAATAGGGTTGGGCGTAATTTTTACCGTAAGCTTGTCTACATTTATATTGTTGGGTACTATAACAGGGGGTACAGGTTTCATGACAATTTCAAAACGGTTGTTGCCCTTGCTTGCTGTATCGCTGTTTATGGCAAACGCATAGTTCATATTATCTGTAATAGCTACCCATTCGTCCTTGTACTTGTCGTGCAGGTAGTACAACGTGTTTGTAGGCAGGTTAACATTGTTTGCCTTTAGTATAAAATCACGTTGCTCATTTGTAGTAATACCCAATGGGATGGCATCGTTTGTGGATTGCAAAGCAGGTAGCACATTAATGGCCAACTTCGACCTATCCGATGCAATACTGTAGAGATCAAGATTGGTATTGCTGATTTTTTCAAGGTCTTCCTGGTCTGTATAATTTGCAGACGATGTATTGCTAAAACTGATTTTCAATTTGTCCCAGTAAGCTCCGGACAAAGCATCATCCACTTCCAACAAGAACCCTTCTTTTACATTATTGCTGCGTAATAAATTAAGCGGTGCCGTCAACGCTTTGTTGCTTTCGTTGAACTGTATGGTCTGGTTGGTGCCGCTGGTATTCTTGATAAAGAATGCACCCCATGATGGCAGTACGATGGGGCTACCCAAGGTATAGAAATCATAACCTCCGCTGGCAAGCCCTGTACCTAAACTTGCCTTGCCTGCATTCCATACATAAATAGATGCACCGCTACCGCCAACAGCAGCAATATTACTGATGCTGTTTACATCAATGGCTGCGGGATAAGGGTTGGCAATGGCGTTCCATCCAGTAGCCGTACCGCCAAATGCAATTGCAGATTTTACAGTGTAGCTAAGGCTGCCCGTGTTCACGGTTCCCTTGTATTGCAAAGTGGGTGCATTGGGTGTATAGCCTCCATTTATAACACTGATGCCTTGCCCCACAGTTCCTCTTACAAATAATAGCAAGGCTTCTTTGTTGTTCCATGTATCTGTATTGTTGAGGTATGGTTTCCATATGCCTGTCAAATAATTAAAGGCCGAAGCATTGCCTGCTGTTAAACCGGATCCGGTACCTGTTACATCAACATAAGGTTGCAGGTTGCTCAAAGCAATATTGCTGGTAAATGGATGACCCAATAACCTGTATGCCCTTTGGGCTGCCAGGTAACGTTGTGCAGTAACAGCCCCTACAAGGCTTCCGGTATTTACAGTACCATCTATTGCCGCAATGCTTGCAGTGCCACTTGCTGTAGATGCCAATACCAGGTTGCCATTGGTGGTGAACGTACCAGATTTTAAAGTAAGCACACTTGTTATTGTTTGCTTGCCTGTAGCAGTAATGGTTGCATTGTTATTGATGGTAAGGTTACTGATGCTGCCTGTGCTGTCCAACACTTGATTGCCCAGATTGCCATTAAGAACCGTAGTACCGCTGCCTATAATAGATCCATTGTTGCTGAACAGGCTTCCGATACTTAACGTACCTGTATTGTTGATGACTGCATTGGTTTGAATAAACAAAGCACTGCTGTCTAAACCTAGATTGCCTGCTATACTAACCGTATGGCCAGACCGTACAGTAAACCTTGCCAGGTTATTAAAGGCAAGCGGCGAAGTTCCTGTTCCATCTGTATTTGTTTTCCAGTTGGTGAGCGTATTGGCTGCATTGTTGCCTGTGCTATAATAAGCAGATAGCTCATAGGCCCCCATATCTATCCTGCTTCCCTTTATACGGTTGCTGCCCACAAGGTCCATATTGCCAATCTTCAATCCTGTGGTATCGGCTGTACCTGCATCAATAGCAGGACTGTTGGGTAAGAGGCGGAAATCATTATTACCAAGATTTACAAACAAAGGATTTGTATTGAATAGATTACCAGTACCATTAATCATTGCACCAGATTGATTGATATAGCTATAGTCTCCAGGCCCTATTATGCTATTGTTCAATATAACAGCTCCTCCAACTGCATAAAGGCTGGCACTAACACTTGGGTCATTACCTGCACTGTTATTGTACAGGATACTGTTGTACATAGCACAATTGACATCATAAAAAGAAGCTACCGCACCTGTATAGCCTGCTTTGTTGTTGGCAAATACGCAATTGCTGATGGTAATGGAAGAACTGTATCCGCTATATATGGCCCCACCTTCTCCACCGCCATCATAGTAAGTTGGGTCATCAGGGTCGGGCAAGCTTGCACTATTGCCTACAAACAGGCAATTGTTTACCACGGGGTACGAGTTGTTTTCACTGGAGATACCGCCACCAAATCCTCCATAGCTATAACCGCCCATGTATGGATAAACCGATTCTACTACCGTATTGCCTGAAAAAATACATTGGCCAATAATAGGTGATGCATGGTTATTATATATGGCCCCACCACCATTGTCTGATGCCGTGAAATTGTTCAGGAAATTACAGTGGCTTATAGTAGGCGATGCATTGATATTGGCGATGCCAGCGGAAACACCTATGGATCCTCCATCGTACTGTGCATAGCCATCGCGAAAGGTAAAGCCATCCAGCACATCATCTGGCGTAAGCAGGTTGTTGTTGTTACGGATAATACCTGCACCATTGCCTATTAAAATAGTACCGGCCTGCATAGTGCCCAAAGCCGATGGTAATTGCCGCTGTGCAAATGATCCGCCACCGGAGGGGAAACCGCCAAACATTTTTACGCCTTTGGCCATAACAAAACTTTGGCCGCTTGGTGGCTGATAAGTGCCTTTGGCTACGAATATGCTATCTATCGCACTACAGTATTTAGCTGCAAGCAGTGCATCGGACAATGATTTAAAAGCATTGGCCCAACTGCTGCCATCGCCATTTACTGCTACACTACTGTCCACATATAAAGTAGCGGAAGAAGGAATGACTTTGAGCAGGTTTACAGTGATCGTGCTATCACACCCATACATATTCGTAGTATGCGATACGTAGGTACCAGGCGTGGTATAGGTAATGCCATTAGCAGTGTACCCACCACAGGTAATGACTGTAACTTCTGAACTGGTTGCTGGAAGCACTTTCAAGTATAGTGTCACTATGCTGTCGCAACCATAGTATGTTTGGTAGGTGTTGGAATAGGCACCCGTTTGGGTAAGGGTTTGCCCCTTGTAAATAAAGGAATTACCCTGGCAGATCGTATCGTAAAAATTTGTGTATTGATTACCGCCAATTTCTTCAAATACCCCCATATCAACCGTACCCCTTCTTATGCGGTCATTCCCTGCAAGGTCTTTGGTAAGGTATGCAGGCACTTTTGAATTGTTCCCATTGTTATTGGCATTACTGCTACATTGTAAATGGAAGTTGCCATTGGCAGGGTCTACATAGCGATTACCGTTGTCTGGGTCTATAGAGCGAGGGTAGATAAAATTATAGTTGTCTACATTTATCCAACTACTGCCCAATGTGTAGGTACGTGGGTAGATACAGTTTTCCAAATGGGCAAACTGTATGCCTATCACATTACGTTCATCCCATACTTCATTATCAAAAATGCAGTTATAGGCACTTATCCCACCAGTGAAAGAAACATTCCAAATACAATATCCCCCATAAACCGACAGGTTCGGGATGGTGCTTTTATTATTGTAGAAACTGCAGTTGTAAAGGTTCAGCGAATAGTTATTGTGGTAAATGGCACCTCCTTTAAGGGCTGTGTTGCTATTAAAAAGACAGTTGGCAAAAACAGTAGGGGTGCCTTCATTGGCGAACATGTTGGTAAAAACAGCTCCGCCGAAATTTCCAGTGTTGTTGACAAAACTGCAATTCTTGATAATCCGTGCGGAGTTTTGATAACCATTGCCACTGGATGACTGGATGATTAATCCACCTGCTTTTAGGACTACTTGGTCATTATCAAAAAACGTGGCCACCCCATCCCTAATGGTAAACCCATCAAATTCTGTATTGCCAATAGCTCCCATTAATAGAACAGGACTATTGTTCCCTTTTAGGATAGTTGGGTTGTTCAAAACATTACGCTGGGCAAAACTGCTGCCACCAGAAGGGAATCCCCCAAATATTTTGAGGCCTGCTTTCTGAAAGTTGTAGTCGTAATAGCCAATATCGAAATAGCTTCCCGAACCTCGTTGGTAAGTTCCCTTGGCCACCAGCACGGTATCGTTTACACCAGAGGCATCAATGGCTACCTGGAAATCGTTGAATGCAGTAGCCCAACTACTGCCATTGCCAGGCACGGCCACACTACTGTCCACATACCGTACGGTTTGTGCCTGGCAAAAACTGTGAAGGGCACAAAGCAATAACGTGAATGCACAGGTTTTGGTAAATGTTCTTTTCATGCTTTTAAGATTAACGACCTAATAAAAAAGAGAGGGTTGGGATCGGGGGGCTGACTTGGTTAGTAACACAAGCAGTTTGTGATAGCTTAGAAGCCGTAAAGTACTTTTACTGTGTTATCTAATTGGTATAAAGGAGGGGGATAATTTGGGGTACAATATTATATATACCTAATAATCAATTGTTAATACATTTGTTGGATACATATTTGTGGCAACTTAAAATAAAAAAATTGTTGCCGGCTACAGTTGATCCATTACTTCTTCGAGACCTGTTTCTTCCGAAATGCCGATTTTCTTGCGTAGGCGTTGACGGGTTTTTTTAATGGTATCCGCATTAACCCCCAGCATGCTGGCCATTTCCTTTGTACCTAATTGCAGCTTGGTCAAAGCACATAACCTTGTTTCTGCCGGTGTCAATTGAGGGTAGGCTGTCTTCAGTTTTATGAAGAAACCAGCATGAACCTTTTCAAACAGTTCCCTGAATTCCTGCCATTGCTCTTCCGTTAATATGGTGGAATCGTTGAGTTTCTGCAGGAACACCAACTCCTCATCCTGATGAATGGTTTGGTGTTGCAGCAACTGTATTTCTGTTTGTACTTTGTCCAGCAGGGCTGTCTTTTGCTGTAGGTTCTCCACGTAGTTGTTCAGCATGGCCGTGGCATGTTGCAGGTCTGCTTCTATCTTCGCCTTTTCGGATTGCAGTATGGCTTCTTTTTTCTCCAGTAATGCTTTATCCTTTTTCCGTTTGATCAACTGCCTATTATAAGCCAGCCAAAAAATGATTGCCACCAATACAGAAGCTGCAATCAGGAAATACTGTTTCAGCAAAGCGTTGTGTTTTTCCTTTTCCAACAATTTGATTTCGTTGGCATGCTGTTCTGCTTCCAATAACTGTTGTATGGCTACATCATTTGAAAGCCTTGCCCTCCTATCTATGCTGTCCCTAACCTCATCTGCAAGCTTACGGTAGTATAGCGACTGCCCGGCATTGCCCTTGCCCTCCCAGGCCCTGGAAAAAGTGTTGTACAAATACCCTTGTCTTACATAATCCTCCACCTGTATATCGCCGGGCTTTGCATGATAGGCAGCATCGGCCTGCTGCAAGTGTTGCAACGCTTCATTGTAACGTCCGTAAAAAACATCTACATCTGCCAGTCCCATAAGGGCCTCCGAAATACAGGCCTGGTCTTTTGAAACCAGGCTATATTTATAATAGTCGTTCAAGAAAGGCAACGCCCCTGCATAATCATGGGCATTCAGGTGCAGGTTGCCAATATTGCCCGCGGTAATGCCCATCCATGCGGTATCGTGTGTAAACACGGCCTTGGCATTGGCCAGCATAAAATAATGCCGGGCACTGTCTGGCTGAAACAGCTCACGGTAGCACTGTCCCGTAGTATTCAGTACATAAATTTCCACAACCGGTCTGTAAATGGGGTACTTTAATGCCGTCTGCAAATGCTTTAAAGCTTCGTGGTAATTACGCAAGTGGTAGTACACAAATGCCAACCTGTACAGCTGGTAACCCTGATCCTTTATTTGCCCATAGCCTACGTGCTGAAACACATAGTTGGCCTTTAACATGTACGAAAGGGCCAGGGCATATTGCTTTTTGATGAAATAGTAATACCCTAGGTGGTGCCAGAACTCTGCAGCCTGCAACTCTTGCCTGTTCTGCTCTGCTATCTTGATGCCTTGCTGCATATAATCAATACCCAATGCTTCGTTATTGAGCTTGATTGCCACATACTGCCCACGGTAAAAAGCCACTGCCGCCAGGCATATTTTATCGTGTGCCTTTTCTGCATCTTGTTGCAACGCATTAAATGCCATAAAAGCACTTGTACCATCCAACTGGCGTATGTTCTGGTAATACCAATCGCTAAGCATGTCCAGCTTTTTGGTGCCGCTGGCTGCTAAAATTGTATGGTTCTCTATATTTTGGGCAAAAGCTCGAACAAGTGCAAACAAAAGAACAAAGGCTATAACAACATGCTTTTTAATAAGGGGTATTGGCATCATGGTTACGCAGTTCTTGCTTAGAGTGTTCAACAAATATAGCCCGTTATCGGCTATACATAGAAGCCATGCCCAAAGCAAAAAGTAAACGGTTGCTTTGAATCAACCTGTCAAACGCTTATTTTTCAATTTCAAAAAAGGAAAACATCTTGTGTGGTTGGGCAACGCATTCCTAAAAACATCTGCGGACCCAATAAAGCTGGTCACAAACAAGAACCCTTGCTGCATATTTTTTGAACGTATATTGCCCAAAAGTGAATTGCTGGTTACTGTAACTGTCAACTGGCCATAAACAAGCTGTTTGTATGAAAATATTATCGGGGAAAGAAGAAATTGTGGTGCTGCTGAAAAAAGTGCTTGAAAAGTTCGAGGCCGAATCTGGCCATACCGTTGTACGCAATTCAAACAGGAAAAACTACGAAGAGGTTGCCAAAACGCTCAGCATTATCAGCAACGAACTGCCCAATACCTGGCAAACATTGCAGCATGAAAAATATACCATTGATTACAATCCCAATAAACAGGATTATCCTTTCCGCAAATACGACATTACGGGCAACCAGGTAAAGGATGCCTATTTCAACCAGATTGTTTCCAACCCGAGACCACATTTGATAGATGCCTGTTATATCTATTTATATGGTGTGGGCAAAAAAGGTTTTGAAGCCAACCCTATTGATGATGACCTGATAGATGATGGCAGTGGAACGGTACTTGACGAGCCAACACACTTGTTACAGAAAATAGCATCGTTACAACAGCAACTGGATGCAAGCAAAACAGAACAGGCAACTGCATTAAATAGCAATACTCATTCCTATCAATCAACTAGGCGAAAACTGGTGATAAGCCTATTGTGCGTATTGATGGCATTGGGCATTATAGGCTTTTACTACATTAAGTTATGCAATAGCTGGAACAGCATACAAAAAGACATGAACCTGCTACCCTACCGGCCAACACAGCAGGAGATAGACAGTCTGGAAGGTATATGGCTATGTTACACCGGATCGCCACAAGCCAGGATATCGGATACCAACCGCTTTCATAAAGTTGTTCCCAACATTGTAGATGTGCGGTACAAAAATGGCTATTTCACTTTTACCAGGTATGGTGCCAGCTTTGACCATATTGGTTACATGCAGTTTGATGGACCGGGTTTGGTGTCCATACACTCTTATGCCAAAAAAGGCGACAGCATCGTTTCTCCACGCCATTCATTGATGCAACTGAACGAACAGTCACCCATCAGCGTTATTTCTGCTTCATGGAATTTTGATGTTGGCAACAAAAACAATATCATTGGCATTAGGGAAGTATATATTAAGCAAGGCAAAAGCGGGAAGGTAGAAGAAGTGATCAACACCATAGAAAACGCAGCTTGCAAGTGCAAGATATTGAGGTGGGAAAGAGGCAGTAACGATGTACAGACTTATTTTCTCCGGAACGAACAGCTTGATTCGTTGAAAGATGAGGAACTGAAAAAACTGATTGACGAAAAAAGCATCCTGCCAAGGGTACCACAAAATGGTTTATTGATGCAGCCAGATAGTATAGGTGTAAAGTAAACGCTATTTCCTATTAGCAGTATCATGTAAGATGATGCCACTGTCTGGCTCGTTTAGCATGATGCTATTCTCATTGATAAGGGCCTGTACTTCCTTTGGTGAAATGCTTTCGAGTTTTTCGTTCTTCAAATAAAAAGTCTCCACGGTTTTATCGGGCTTTGTCCAACGGATGATTTTGCATTGGCAACTGGCATTCTCAATTTCATTGATTACTTCCTGTATGCTTCCGCCCTTGCCCAACTTACGGTACACTTCACGTATCCCCACAATCCTGTTCCTGTTACCTGCATCAAAGTTCCAGGAGGTTGACATGGCAGCAGCATAGCCCTTACTAAAGTTGAGGTTCATCAGTGAATGCCTTGGCGATTCAATTTTGCCAGAATTGTTCTTGATCCTTGAATAGATAGAAACAACGCCTGGCGACTCCATTTGCATATAGCCCACATGGTTAAAGCTGGCACCATAACGGTTGAATATAAAATAACCATCTTTATAAGTAACTTCCACAACATTCGGCACAACCTTGTGGAAACGGTTGGGGTCAGAAATACGGGCCTGCGGCGAGCCTGTGTAGCAAAGCCATATACCTTCAAGGCTATCAATTTCAGCCTTTGTTGGCTGATAAGGCAGTATGCTCATGTCGGCCTTCAACTGCTCCAATGTATTGGCCTTGCTTTTTGCCTGCATCAATAAATAAAGACAGGCCTGTGCCAAAAACAATACAAGCACTACAAAGAAAATGAGCCGGTTTTTCCTTTTATTGTTCTGGCGTTCTAGCTCATCGATCTTTTTATGCAGCAAAGCCTCTTTGTTTTCTTCAATGGCTATTCCATCTACCTCTAAAGAAAGCTTCTTGTCAAACAGGTTTTCATCTACCGGGTTTCTCTCAAAACCCAGCCTGCCCTTTCCATATAAATAGATATAACAGGCATCTATCAAAAAATGCCTTGGGTTCGATACCACACCATTCAAGGCATCTTTTATCTGCCCGCCCGTAATGTCATATTTCCTATAAGGATATTCCTGTTGCTTGCTGCCTGCTTCGGCGGGATAGGTCTCTGTCTCCCATTCAACCGATTTTTCGGGCAGCTGGTTACTGATGTTACTGAGCAAAATGGCAATGCTTTCGTAGTTCTTCCGGTTGGTATTTTGTACAATTTCCTGCCCAGTTTCTTGCGTGTACCGTTCAATTACCTTTGTCAAAAGATAGATAATTTCTTCCTTCCCACTTTTAAGTTTCTTCATAATTAATTGACAACAAGCGATTTGTAAAATTTCTGGAACGGCTTTCTTTTTCCGAAACTAAGGTAAATGATTTGGGATTATTTCAGAAGGGTTTTGTTGATTGCCTTGCTTGCATGCCTGTCTATTTTGCAGGAACAAACATCTAACGATTCGTTCCTAATTGCTTAAAACATTTGCCATGAAAAGAAAATCTATCCATGTATGCAGTCTTGCTATTGGCCTACTGATGGTATTGGGTACTGCATTCACTGCTTCTGCACAAACAAACTGGTATTACAAAGGCACGGGCGATATGGCCTTGACAGCCAGTTGGGGAAGCAATACGGACGGTAGTGGTTCGGCTCCTGCCAACTTTACTACAGACAATTACCAGTTCATCATCATGAACACTACTGCGGTATCACACGCTACTGCATGGACGGTTTCCGGGGCCAGCTCAAAAATCATCCTGGGCAACCCAACAACGCCTGCGGCACCCATTACCCTAACATTGAATGCAGGTTCAAGCATTACCGCACCATCTGCTTTTGATGTTTCTGCTCCATCAACTGGTACACAGAAAATCATTTATAAAAACAGTAGTGCCCTTTCGTTGAACAATGTGAACGACGCCAACCTGGAAATAGTGTTTGATGGTGCCACCATTACTACCAGCTCTACCAAAACATTTGGCAACATAAGCCTCATCAACAATGCCAGTGTTGATATGAGCAGTGCAGCTTTAACGCTTAAAAACCTTACTATTGATGTAGGTTCCATTTTGACTGGGCCCATTGGAGCCTCATCCAACTATATTGCTGTAAAAACAGGTGGGGCCGTTGTCATCAACGGCACATTCAGGGCGGGCAGAACCGGTACCGTAACCGCACCTGGTAGGGGCGGCCTATATACAACCAGTGTAGCACTTCCTGTGGTTACTTCAACCAGCTATGGCACACTGCTTTTTCAGGATGCAACAGAGCCGCCAAACATAACACTTGGCAATTCATCCACCATCGATTATAACAGGGGCACTTCGGGCCAAACAGGCACACAGGGCATAACCCCAATGGCCTATGCAAATCTTACGCTTTCCAATTCTGCCGTTGCCAGCAACAAAACATTTGCAGTGGATGGAACCAATACCATTTCTGTTTCAGGAACATTGACGATTAACCTACTAAGTGGTGCCACCATTACACAGCCCACTGCTACCACTACCCTGAACCTGTTGCCGACTGCAAAACTGGTTATCAGTTCTGCTACTGCATTTGCTACCAATGGCAGGTTAACATTGCAGTCCAATGCAAGCAGTACGGCATCTATTGGTACATGCGTTGCGGGTTCATCCATTACAGGTACCGTAACTGTGCAACAGTACATACCTGGTGGTTTCAGAAAATACAGGTTCATCAGCCATCCGTTTACCACTTCGCAACCCTTAAGCCAACTAACCGATAACATAGATATTACCGGCAATACAGCAGGTACTACAGGCCAGGCTGGGCAAACGCTGGGTAGTGGCTTCACTTCAACATCTACGAACAACCCAAGTGCTTACTTCTTCAATACAGCCAATGCCAATGGTGGTTCGCCAACAGATGCTGGTTGGTCGGCCTTTACAGATGCCACCACAAGCTCCTGGGCAAAAGGACAGGGCATGCGGGTATTGATCAGGGGAACAAAAGGGCAGGCCAATACATTGGACGGAACCAATGCCACGCCCAATGCCGTTACCTTGGATATGGTTGGAACCATCAATACAGGCGATGTGACCGTGAACCTGATAACTGGCGGCGCTGGTAGTACTGCAGGTTTCAATATGGTAGGCAATCCTTATCCTTCGCCTGTTGACCTCGGTGCGGTACTTACTGCAGCTACCAACATCGGCTCCAGTTTCTATTTGCGTAACCCACAAACCGGCAGCTACATTACGGTTCCTGTTTCTGCCAGCTATGTTATACCGGGTGGTACAGCTTTCTTCATTAAAGCAAATGCTGCCACAAGCCTAACTTTTACTGAAGCAAAAAAGGGTACTTGTACTTCATGTGCCACACTGTTCAGGAACGCCAATGTAAAGAACAGTTTGCAGCTAAAGGCCCTGCAGAATAATCTTGAGTACGACAATCTTTACCTGAACCTGGGCAAGTTCAATGCCGCTTACGACGAAACCAACGATGCCGTGAAACTTACCAATGATGCATTGAACATTTATGTACTGAGTAGCGATCATAAAATGCTGGCTGTAGATTATAGAAGCATAGAAAACAGCGATATTATACCCTTAGGCATACAACTGCCAACCGCGTATGGTGTGCAGGATTATTTATTGACAACAAGCGATGTGCAAATGGATGCACAGACAACATTGGTATTGCACGACAAATTGAACAATACCTATACCGAACTGAAAGAAGGTGCTAGCTATCAATTACGCGTTGATGCAAACAATCCTTCTTCTGTTGGTGAAAACAGGTTGGAGATAATTGTTTCCAAACAGGCACAGCCAACAACTATTGGCAATATTGGTTTAGCGGAAGGCATTGAAGTGTATGCAACAAGCGATGCCATTACTATCATCAACAATTCAAACACTGCCATTAAGAAGGCAAGCATGAACCTGTTGAATATGGAAGGGCAAAACATGCTTTCGCAAACATTCAGCCTGGATGCTGGTGCAAAGGTTTCCATACCCGCAAAGCAACTGGCTACGGGCATGTACGCTGTACAATTATTAATGGTTGATGGAAAGGCAACCAGGAAAATCTTTAAACCATAAATGCTGCAGCCATGAAAAAGACAATCATCAAAATAATACTAGGTTGTTGCTTATATGCCTTGCTGCCTATTGCTGGCAATAGCCAGAGTTTTGTGGATGCAACCAACGATGCAAATGTTGTTCCCATTCAATTAATCAGCTTCAACGCAGTATTGCAAACAAACAATGTACAGGTAAGCTGGAGTACTGCTACGGAAACCAACAACAGCCATTTTAATGTGCTACGATCATTGAATGGAAAAGATTTCAGCAGCATTGGCACTGTACAGGGAAAAGGCTCCACCACTACTGTTTCCAACTATTCACTCACTGATGCCAGCTTTCCTAAACAGAACCTGTATTACCAATTGGAGCAGGTAGATATTGATGGGAAGAAAACATTGTCTAGCATTGTATTGGTAAAAATAGATGCCAACAATCAAATACAGGTTACGGTTTTCCCCAATCCGGTAAAGGACAAAAAACTGTCCCTCACAATAAACAATATTACCCAAGGCAATTATACAGTTACGGTGTTGAATGTGGCTGGCACAAAACTGTATAGCCAGCAACTGAAAGCAGCAAGCAATGTTGCAGTAAGCATACAGTTGCCGCAACAATTGCAGGCAGGCATGTACATGCTGCAGGTACAAAACGAAACAAACACAGTAAGGTTTGCCAAACAATTATTGATTAACTAAAGCCTGTTGCAATGAAAAAATATTTTCCCATCTTGCTTATACTTGTCATTACCAATATGCCACTTATATCCATGGCCCAGCCGGGTTTTGGCGACGACACAGACGATGTTCCCATAGATGGCGGCATTAGTCTTTTGGTAGCAGCAGGCGTTGGCTATGGTGCAAAAAAGCTTAGATCAAGAAACAACAAAAACAAGAACCATGCGTAAAATATTATTGGCAATTTTAGTTACCTGTTCCCTATGTGCACAGGCACAGATAAGCAGCAGCACCGTTGGCAAAACATCTTTCTATTTTTCCAATGGTGGCAAAATAAATCCCATACGTGTGTTTTATTACAGCCCCAAAGCCAATGCAGACAGCCTTCCCATCGTTGTGCTGTTACATGGCTCCCACAGGGATGCTTCTGCTTACCTGGATGCAGTGATAGAAACAGCCAACAAATACAACTGCAAAGTGGTTGCCCCGGAATTTGACCAGGAAGATTTTCCGGGTCTGGACATGTACAATCTGGGCAATGTGTACAACAAGAAAAAGAAAGCTTTCAACAAACCAGAAGATTGGAGCTTTTCCCTGATTGAACCCTTGTTTGACTCCGTAGTTAAAATGACCAATAGTACCTGCAAGGGTTACTATATGTATGGCCACTCCGGCGGGGCACAGTTCACGCACCGGTTCCTGATGTTTGTAAACCAGAACAGGGTCATAAAAGCTGCCATTGCAAATGCCGGTTGGTACACGGCTTTAAACGATACCGAATTTCCGTTTGGTTTAAAGAAATCGCCTATTGGCACAAAAGAGCTCACCACATTCCTTTCCAAAAAAGTGTACTTACTGTTGGGCACAGCAGATACCGAAAGGGGCGACCCCAAAGACTTCAACTCCAGTGCCGAAGCCGATGCTCAAGGCATGAACCGTTTTGAACGTGGGCAGTTCTACTTCAAAACCGTGCAGGCAAAAGCAGCAGAGCTGAAAGTTCCATTGAACTGGAACATGCAGTTTGTACAGAATGTTGGCCACGACAATGGCAATATGGCCAAAGCTGCCTTTCCATTATTCATCAGCGATAACAAGTAACCCTTTTAAAGTTTAACGGTATGAAACTATTACGCCAGTTATATATACAAGTATTGATAGGGGTTGTACTGGGCATTGTTGTGGGTCATTTCTTCCCATCACTCAACAGCGTGGGCAAAGTAATTGGCGAAACCTATATCAACCTGATCAAGATGCTGATAGCACCTTTGATTTTCTTTACCATCGTTACAGGCATTGCCAATACCGGAAGCCTAGGCAAGGCTGGCAGGATTGGTGGTAAGGCCATCATCTATTTTGAAATCATCTCTACACTTGCATTGCTGCTGGGTGTTATTGTAGCCAATATCGTAAAACCCGGCTTTGGCCTTTCGGCAAACAATATTCCCAATACCAATATTGATGGTTATGTAAAGGCCGGCAGCGAAGTGCATTGGGTAGATTTTTTCCTGCACATGATTCCGACCAACGTTGTCGATTCATTTGCCAAAGGCGATATACTACAGGTGCTGGTATTCTCCATACTCTTTGGTATTGGCCTTGGCAAGCTGGATACAGCAGGCAAGTCCATTACCCACAACTTCGAAAAAATCAACAAGATACTTTTCTCCATCCTCAACATCATTACGCTGCTAAGCCCGTTGGGTGCTTTTGGCGGAATGGTATATACCATCGGCAAGTTTGGTTTTGGAACACTGTTCGTACTGGGCAAACTAATGGCCACTTTCTATGCCACGGCAGCACTGTTCATCTTTGTTATACTGGGGCTCATCATGCGTTACTACAAGCTTAGCCTGTTTAAGCTATTGGTCTATATCAAAGAGGAACTATTGATTGTAGTGGGCTCTAGCAGCAGCGAATCCGTACTGCCCAACATTATGGTAAAATTGGAAGATGCAGGTTGCTCACCAACTGTTGTTGGCCTGGTTATACCAACAGGTTACAGCTTCAATTTAGATGGCACATCCATTTACCTAAGCATGGCCATCCTGTTCATTGCACAGGTGTTCAATGTGCACCTTGACCTTTGGCAGCAGTTAACCATAGTAGGCATATTATTAATTACCAGTAAAGGTGCCGGCGGCATTACAGGTAGCGGCTTTATTGTATTGACCACAAGCCTTGCTGCCATTAAAGTTATTCCGGTAGAAGGGCTGGCGTTATTGATTGGCGTGGACAGGTTCATGAGCCAGGCAAGATCCATCACCAATGTTATTGGCAATACCGTAGCCACGGTTATCATAGCCAAACATGAAAAAATGATTGATGATGATTTATACAACACCGTTGTTGAATCAAGACAAAAAAAGAGGAGTATTCAAGAACACAACATAACGATTGACAAACCCCAAAAAGTACTGTTTAATGAGAAAACCGAAACCGCTTAAACTGTGCTGCCTTGCCATACTGCTTGCATGTATGGGCAGTGTGCAGGCACAGGATGAGGAAAGGTATGAAGACGACACCACTGGTACTGGCTCTACGTTTCAGAAAGGCACACAGCTATTGAAGCTAAAAAAGAGCTATACCTTGGGCGATGGCATCAGCCTACGCTCTGCCAATGGTTACTTCCATATCAATCCAACATTGCAAACATTGTTTGGCATGAACACGGCCAACGATAATCTGTCTGCACTCAATTCAAGCTTCAGCATCAACAGGGCAAGGATAACATTGGCCGCAAACCTGTTTGACAGGAAGTACAATTTGATTGCACGTCTTAACCTTCCCTCCAACAACCAAAGTACCACAACAGGTAACAGGTCATTCAATACCGTTTTGCAGGAAGCCTATTTTGAATACAGGCCCAACCTTAAACACACATTCAATATCGGTTTGCGTGCAGACTATATTGACAGTAGGGAAACAAGGTTCCAGGGAGAAGACCTCAGCTTCATCAATAGAAGTGCCATCTCATCCTCCTTTGATGCCATTTTCGATTACGGCATCCGTTACAAGGGCAATTACCGCATTGGTGGCAAGCAACTGCTAAGGCCCTACCTATCCATTACATCAGGCGATAGCAGGTCTGCCTTGCAAAAAAACTTCGGTGGCTTCAAATATGGTGTAAGGCTCGACTATTTGCCATTTGACAGGTTCTCTGAAGGCGGCGAATTTTTCATGGATGACCTGGCAAGGGAAAGCAAGCCAAAACTGGTTATTGGTGTGGTGTTCAATTACAACGATGGGGCATCGTCTGCAATGGGTACCAATGGTGGCCGCTATATTTATGGCGATGTCAGTCAAAAGCAATTGCTGCCAACCTATACCAAATGGGGCGTTGATTACCTCTTTAAGTACAATGGTTTTTATTCATTGGGTAGCTATGTAACTACGTCTGCCAAAACACCATCGGATGTTGCAGGCGAGTTCAGGCTCAACGGTACCTTCAATGCCTATAGCTCCACGCAAACACCCAGCCAAACAAACGACCTTATACTCTCAAGGCTTAACCTTGGTTCCGGTTTCAATGTGCAGGGCGGTTATGTGTTCGCATCAGATGTGTCTGTTGGTTTACGGTTCACCCGTCTAAATGCCAATGCGGTATCGGCAGCCTTTGCAGATTACAACAGGTTCTATACGCTGGCCATCAACAAATACATAGCAAGGCATAACCTGAAGATACAGGGAGAGTTTGGTTTTGACGAGTTCAGGGACCAACTTAAAACATCCACTTCAAAAGGGAACTATTACGCACAGGTAATGGCTACCATTCAACTATAACCTAAATGATTACCATAATGAAAAAATTGATTGTATTACTCTGCTCTTCGTTCTGCATGGCAACTGCACTGCAGGCACAAACAGCAGCCATGACAGATTCCTCGCTCACCTATGTGCCGGGCGAAGGACTTTACCTGAAACTGGGCAAGCAGGAAAGCACCAAATTCAATATCATCAGCACCGTGCAGTCTGGCCTGCAATACAACAGGCTCGATTCCGGCAGCTCCATCACCAATAGCAACAGGCTTTCGTTGAACCTGGTAAGGTTCACCTTTAATGCAAGTGTATTGCGTGACAAGGTTTCCATGAGCTTCAGTACAGACTTTACCGGTGTTACACCTATACTGGAAGGATGGATCTCCTTCTCCATGATGAAGAAACATGGCAGGTTGTATTTTGGACAAAAGCAGGCACATACCAATAACCGGCTGGCCATGGCCGATGAAAGGTTTGCACACAATGTTGGGCAAACATTGGCAGGCAAGTCAAACGATGGTGTGGTGTATGGTGGCTTGATGCAGAATTTTGTGGGTGCCACACGCGAAGGTGGGCTTTTCCTTGAAACAAATTTTGGTAAAGCCAATGGCTGGAAATTCTACCCATCTGTTTCCATCACCACTGGCGAGGGGCAGAATTTTTTTGGCACACAAAACAATACTGGGTTTAAATATGGTGGCCGTTTGGATGTGTTGCCCATGGGCGATTTCATCAAGAACAATGCTTTTATTGCAGAAGACATTTACCGTGAGCCCAAACCCAAACTGGCTGTAGGTGTTGCTGCCAGTTACAATGTAAAAGTGAGCAGCCCTATCGGTTCAGACAATGCAATTATTACAGGTATCTACAATAAAAGCGGTACCGCCGATTTTGCCAACTATGGTAAGGTGGTGGCAGACTTTGTTTTCAAATCAAATGGCTTTGCCCTTGTAGGCGAATACATCAACGGAAGCGTTCGTGGCAAGGAACTTTATACGAATGCATCGGCCACTACACAGTTTACTGAAGAAACAGCAAGTAAGTATTATAACCTGGGGAGTGCCTTTAATGTACAGTCATCCTACGTATGTAAAACCGGCTGGTCGGTTGGTGCAAGGTATGCCAACATAAAACCGGAGTTCAGTTCGGCAGGCTCATTGGTACACCAGCAAGACTGGTACACGTTTACCTTGAACAAATACATGAAAGGCAATGCAGTAAAAGCAGGCTTTAATGTTACGTACCTGTCAGACAATGCTGCTACCACTTCTTTTAAAAAATGGATGGGTAATCTAGCAATCCAAATTTCACTTTAAACAAAGCAACATGAAACGTTATATATTTTCCATACTTACAGCAACTGCATTACTTGCATCATGTACATCCAAAATAGATTTTGATGTGTCGGCCATTACCGGGCCAGTAGTAGCAACGGATTTGTTATTGTCCGAAATTTCCACAGCCATCAATACCGACCCATTGGCCGGAGGCAACAGGAGTCACTATGTAGAGCTGTACAATGGCACGGCTGGTGCAGTTGACCTATCTGATTATGCCATAGGCTATCAGGCATCTACAGACCTTACGACATTGGCTCCATGGACTTTTCCTACAGGCAATTTTTTACAACTGACAGGCTCTTTGGCCAAAGGCAAATGCTATGTAATTGCTTCCCCACAAGTAGATGCCACTGTTGTGAAGTATGATATTAGCTGGGGCACCACCAGTACCACGTCTGCCAATGCCAGCGTGCCTTTGCAGTTAAGCGGCAACAGTGCCATTGCCTTATTGAAGAAGGATGCAGCAGGTACCTATACATTAAACAGCATCAAATACAAAATCATTGATGTGTTTGGAAGCCCATTGGTAGTAAGGGTTACAACCACTGGTGCCACCAGTGCCAGGAACAATATTATTTGGCCGGTGGCTGGTGAAATGGATACCAGGAACAGGACTTTCTTTCGTAAAAAAACCATCACTTCGCCAACAACAGATTGGGCTACGGCTCAAGGAACATCCACTACAACCTCTCAATGGGATATGTCAGCAGACAGGGTTTGGGATTACACTAACATTGGCTTGCCAACCAAGTAATGCGTAACAACCTGTTTTTATAAATTAAATCAACAACGTATGAAGCTATCAAACTTGAAAGATGGAGTGCTACAAGAAATTATGGGTAATGGCATGAATGAAAGTAACATTCATTACCAGCAAACGGCTGATGAACTGATTGGGCAGACGCTTGAAAGAAAGCAAGGAGTTTTGAACGATACGAGTGCATTGTGCATCAATACAGGAAAGTTCACCGGGCGTAGTCCACAGGACAAGTTCATTATGAAAGATGAAGTTACTGTTGATGCAGTAAACTGGAACAACTTCAATATACCGATTGATGAACATTATTTTTTACAGTTGAAAAGCAAGATGCTTGCATACCTAGGCAAGCAGGACGAGCTTTGGGTGAGGGATGCCTATGCCTGTGCTGCCAAAGGTTTCAGGCTGAATATAAGAGTGATTAATGAGAACCCTTGGAGCAACCTGTTTGCCTACAACATGTTTCTAAGGCCAACAACCGAAGAACTAGGCAACGAACCCGATTGGCATATTATTCAGGCCCCCAATTTTACAGCTGACCCTGCTGTTGATGGTACAAGACAGTCAAATTTTGCCATCGTTTCCTTTAAACATAAAACCATATTGATTGGCGGAACCGGCTATACAGGCGAAATGAAGAAAGGCATTTTTAGCGTACTGAATTTTTTGTTGCCGCATGAGCATAAAGTATTGAGCATGCATTGCAGTGCCAACATGGGTGCCGAAGGTGATGTGGCCATTTTCTTTGGCCTGAGCGGAACAGGCAAAACCACATTGAGTGCCGACCCCGCAAGAAAACTGATTGGCGATGACGAACATGCCTGGACCAACGATTCAGTTTTCAATTTCGAAGGTGGCTGCTATGCAAAATGCATTGACCTAAGTGCAGAAAAGGAACCTGAAATATTTGCAGCTATCAAGCATGGCGGTTTGGTTGAGAATGTTGCCTTCTTTGAAGGGACAAATAAAATTGATTTTGCATCGGCCAGTATTACCGAGAACACAAGGGTAAGCTATCCATTGGATTTTATCAGCAATGCATTGGTGCCAAGTGTTGGCGGGCTACCCAGGAATATTTTCTTTTTAACCTGCGATGCTTATGGTGTGTTGCCGCCTATTAGCAAGCTTACACCAGAGCAGGCCATGTACCAGTTCATTAGTGGCTACACTGCAAAAGTAGCAGGCACAGAAACAGGTGTCACCGAGCCAAAAGCCACGTTCAGTGCATGTTTCGGAGCTCCCTTTCTACCATTGCACCCTGGCAAATATGCCGAGTTGCTGGGCGAGAAGATTACCGAAAACAAAGTAAATGTTTGGTTGGTGAACACTGGCTGGATTGGTGGTGGTTATGGTGTTGGCGAAAGGATCAAACTCAGGTACACAAGGGCCATGATAACTGCGGCATTAACTGGCAAGCTGGACCATGTGGAAACAGATATACACCCCATATTCGGTTTGCATATACCCATTGCCTGCCCCAATGTTCCCAATGGCATATTGAACCCAATGGACAACTGGGCCGATGAAGCTGCTTATGAAACAGCAGCCATTAAACTGGCCCAACTCTTCATCAACAATTTTGAAAAGTACGCAGATGGTGTTGACGAGAAAGTACTGGCTGCAGCACCAACCCTTGTTGGCATCAATGCCATGTCTCTGTAAATAATTTTCTGGCACTATAATGCAATAAGGCACCCTTGCTTGGCAAGGGTGCCTTATTGCATTCATAAACAAACGATAGCTTCATTTATGCTTCTACCCACTTTACGCCATAACTAGCAGTTGCCTAATGGCTGCACCTTATTTTGATTTCACGGTTATCTGTCCCCAGCAATTATTGTTGCAGGTATATGGCACAAGTATGTATTTTTTATTGGCATCCTCATTTCCCCAGAAACCATTTTCGTTTTTTCCCAGTAACGGTTATAGCTTGCTGCGTTCAATCAGTATTGTTTGTTGTTGTGCTCAAGGTCGTTCTTATACCGCATCAGGCAATCGGTTACGCCATCAGCAGTTGTAGGTGAGTTATCGTGGTGTGCAATGCCAAGGCAATGGCCTATTTCATGTTGCACATTAAAGAACATCTGGGCCTCAACAATTCTTTTTGCTTCTTCATTAGTTAGCGCTGGCAGGCTGTCATTTTTTCCTGTTGTTGATATAGTCCGGGATGAATTTGTAATAGATGACTGTTTCAGCAAAGGTTGCCTGCGGGCTGTTTATATAGCCAACCCCATTTGGATAATTTTCTGCCCACAAGTGTTGGCACAGGCCGTTTCCGCAGACGTAAAACGTACAACTACGCACAAATACAGAGATTATACGCAGTATTCTACCCCAGTTGCCAAGCGACCTTTACATGAATTTCTATGAGATGGTTTTCCTCTTATCATCCAAAATTCTAATCTATGAAACCCCATCCAAAATCCGGCAAACACCTAGGGCGTTTTACGTCCGTTCTATACCTAATACTAACCATTGCACTTTCTTCAACTGCACAAAAAACCTATGTGGGTCCCAACTCGGGTTCGGCATTTGCAACGGGTACGGGCAACACATGGTCCAACCCAAACCGGGCAGCGTCATCCGATAATTCCTATGCAACATTTTCATCCAACAGTAGCGGCACTTCGGCAAACCTTACTGCAAAAGGTTTTGGCTTTAACCTGCCCGCCAGTGCAGTAATATTTGGCATTAAGGTAGACATTGAACGTGTTGCAAACGACAACAGCATTTTTGGCTATGTAATAGACAATGCACTTTACTTGGTAAATGGTGCCACGCAAACCGACATCAGCAGCAATAAGGCCGACCTTGTAAACAAATGGAGCACCACCGAGGATTATTTTAGCTATGGCAGTGCTACCGACCTATGGGGTGCAACACTTACGCCTGCTGTTGTTAACTCGGCCAATTTTGGCATCAGGCTGCAGGTTGCAACAGCCACACTATTGGGGCTAACTACCAAAACAGCATCTGTGGACCATATACGCATTACCTTATATTATGATGTGGATTCCGATGGTGATGGCATACTCAATTACCTGGACCTGGATTGCGACAATGACGGCATTCCCGATTACCTGGAATTTACTTCTTGTGCAGGTTCCACTTCGCTTAACTGGGACAGTTATGCAAACAATACAGTTGTTACAGGTATCACTTTAACAAATGGGCCCGTAAATATTACCACGACTGTTTCTTCGAACGCAGCAAGCCATAACGAATATGTGAACAACGATTTTTCGGGTACTGTTGAGAAAGAAGTGGATATGGACCAGGATGTATCTGCTGCCAATCAACGCACACAGGTTACCTTCAGTTTCTCGACACCCGTTCAAGGCATATCGTTCAAGATACAGGATATTGATATGGAGGCCGGGCAGTTTATAGACAGCGTGGTGATAAAGCTTTCCTATAAAGGCGTGGTGTTCACGCTCTCTGCCGCCAACGTTACCACAAGCGTGGCCAATACTTATTTGGGCAACAATATATTCAAGGGCATTGCACCTGCTGCATCCAATACCACCAATGGGCAGGTCATTATCAACATGCCGTACCTGATAGACAAGATCATGATTGAGTATTGGAACGTGGACCCTGCCTTGGGCTTTCAGGGCATTGGTGTTGGTGGCTTTACTTTCTGCCACCTCTCCACAGCCGATTCAGATGGCGACGGCATACCCAATTATATTGACCTGGACAGCGACAACGATGGCATACCCGATGTAATAGAAAGCTATGGCGTGGATGCAAACGGCGATGGACGCATTGACAATTTTACTGATTTGAATGGCGATGGCCTTTCGGACAATGTAGCAACCATTAGTGCAACTGCGGGCCTTGGCCTGCCCGATTTTGATGGGGATGGCGTACCCAATTATATTGACCTGGATTGCGATGGTGATGGGGTGCCCGATATATTGGAAGCAGGGGGTGCAGACAGCAATAACGATGGTATGGTAGATTCTTTTACCGATGCCGATGGGGATGGATTTCACGACCCTTACGATGGTGATGCCAACAATGATGGCATCATTGAAAACACAAGCGGGCCATTGGTGAAATCGGGTGCCGATACCAATGGCGATGGCAAGGCCGACAGTTGGCCCAACAAGAATACCGACCGCATGGGCTATCCCAATTTCCTTGACCTTGACAGCGATGGCGATGGCATTACCGATTTTGAGGAAAGTGGTATCAGGGCCGCACTGGGGCTTTCTTTTGGATCGAATGCGTATAAGACGATTGCCCCGGGCACGCTGGGCAGCGATGGATGGAGCGATAGCGTAGATGCACTTGCAAGCCTGACCATTACCAGTACCGATGCAGATGGCCTGCCGGATTACCTGGATATTGATAGCGATAATGATGGTATTACTGATAACGTTGAGGCAATGGCCACGGGTAGCTATGTTGTTTCATCGGACACGGATACCGATGGCGATGGATTAGTGGATGCTTACGACAGTGCACCATCGGTATATGGTGGCAATGGACTTACCCCTTTTGATAAAGAGGGCGATGGCATACCGGATTATAGGGATACCGATAGCGATGGCGACCTTGCCCCCGACCGCAACGAGGGCGACAGAGCCAATGCCACGCTTGCACAGGCCACCATTGATGCATCGGGCGATACGGATGGAGATGGGCTGATGAATTATTTTGATTCGTTTAATGTTACCACTGCAAGTGCCGGAACCCTGTATAAAAATTATAGCATGAGCAATATGGGGCCAGCCGGAAACTTTAACGGCCCTACACCTTCTGGTTCCACCGTACAGTTGCAACAGTCTGACCCATTGAGCGATAGGGACTGGCGTAATACCAGCATTGTACCATTGAATATTGTACAGTTTGCAGTAACCTACAATAAGCCTACTGCACAATTGGACTGGCAATCCATAAGCGAGTACAACACGCAGCAATATGAAGTAGAATATAGTAAGGACGGGCAGGTATTTGATATGATTGCTACCACTGCAGCATTCAATAGAGGTACCCATAATTACCGGATATTCTATACGTTGCCAAGCAACATGAATGGCGTAGTGTATTTCAGGGTGAAGCAAGTGGATAAGGATGGCAAATACTTCTATACCAAAATCATTGCCGTTAAACTTACGGCTGATGTAAAGCTTACAGTTTATCCAAATCCTTTTACAGACCATATACAGATAAACCATGGTGTAGACAGGGCCGGATCCGTTACCTATCGCATCCTTTCTGCACAGGGGCAAACTGTTGCTGAAAAAACCATGCATGCAAACATGGGCAACAATAGCTTGTTGTGGAATGGGTTGGGAAGGCTGCCTGCCGGTACCTATTATTTGCATGTCATTAATGTTGCTTCCAATCAAATCATCAACATCGTAAAACAGTAACAGTCATTTCGTTTTCTAATCAACAACCATTGCTATGGGATACATCTATTCAACCCTTTCCAAAATCGGTTTCCTGTCGGGGAACTATGCCTTAAAGTTTTTGTTTATTGCTTTCCTAGGCATACACATCCCACTGTTGGGTGCCATTGCCGTTATTGCGTGGGGCTCGGGTTCGTGGATTTCCATCATTGTTACACTGGTTGTGTGTACGTTGGTTGCGTGTGCAGCCACGCTGTATATATTAAAAGGGTTGCTTGCTCCATTGCATGGATCCGAAGTGGCATTGGAAAAATACCTGTATAAACACGAGCTTCCGCAATTGCCCACCCAATACACAGATGAGGCGGGAAGGCTGATGCAGAAAATACAAATTACCGTACACCAACTGGATGGACTGATTAAGGAGAAGGAGGAACTGGCTGCCCTTTTTTCGCATGATATAAGGACACCCTTGGCGTGTATTGCCGGGCTATCGGACATGCTGCAGGAGAAGGGCGATGATGTAGGCTCCATTAACATGCTTTCGAGGGAGATACATAAACTGGCCAGTGAGCAGTTGGCTTTTGTGCAGGATATATTGGATAAGATGGTTGCTACCAGTGAAGTGGATACACATTTTTCCCCTAAGCCGGTAATGATGCGGGCCGTTGCGGAAGCGGTTGTGCCATTGGTGGATGGGCAGTTAAAGGCTAAGGAAATAACGGTACGCAATGATATTGATGCATCGCTACAGTTACAGGCAGATGCCGAGCAGGTAAAGCATGTATTGATGAACCTGTTGACCAATGCCATCAAGTTTTCGTATCCGGGCTCATTGATACATTTATGGGTGAATGATAATGATAGCAACATACGCATCCATGTACAGGATAGTGGCATGGGCTTTAAGCCAGGTGACGAGCATGGCTTCTTTAAAATGTACACGCCACAAGGCCGTGCAGGCACGGCTGGTGAGCCATCAACCGGCATGGGGCTGTACCTATCAAAAAAAATCATGGAAAAGCATGGCGGCACTATCAGTGCCACCAGTAGCGGTGCCAATAAAGGCTCCGTGTTTACTATGGTTTTTCCTTCGTAGTACTATTCATTTGAACAAGAAATGCCAATTTGACGTTCCGTTACGTCTCCGTTTCCTCTCCGTTTGGTCTGTACTTCGACCTTGTGCCTCTTATGGGGTTGTATGACAGTTTTGCAGTTACTTATTTTTGAAAAAGGGTTTATATGCGAATGAGCATTTTATGTAGAGGCCTGTTGGCTAGTGCGTGACAATGTCATTGAGGATATCCTGTTCTAGGAAATGTTTCCATTCTAATATGTAGCAGGTCCATTTTCTCGAACAAAAAAGAGGGGCCTGAAAAGGCCCCTCTTTTATATAAAAAAAATATCAGCTTAATCACAATTACTTTATTGCACAACTACAGTTTTATTCATTTTGATGTCACCATTGGTAACTTGTAGCTGATAGATGCCTGCTTTTACATTCGCTAGCTGAACAGACTGAACGCTGCTACCAACTTCTACTGCCAGTTGCTTGTTGAATATTTGCTTACCAGTTGCATCGTACAGCACAGCAGTGTAATTTCCTTTAACAAGGTTATTCATTTGAATATTCAACTGACCGCCTTTTACCGGATTGGGTACAACAGCTATATCTGGTTGTGTTTGCTTGCTACCAATTTTCACAACATTGCTATATCCAATAGTTCCGTCTTTATCTACAGCTTTAATTCTATAGTAGCCAGTAATATTGCTTAAAGGTGTGTTATCAACAAAAGCATATTTGCCAGCATTTGTGGCCGTCAGGCTTCCTATTGTTGAGAAACTGGAACCATTTGAAGAACGTTCGATCACATATTTGTCCGTATTGATCTCGGTCAAAATATCCCAGGCAACTTTTACAAATCCGTTGGATTGTGAAAGATTGATTGCACCAAATTTCACAGGGGTAGAAGTATTCAGCGGATTTGTAGGATTTAAATTTACTGTTGCTCCCACTACCTGTATCTGGTAAAGGTTTATCGATGCATCTCCATAAATGTAGAAGGTTCCAGCTGCGGTAACACTTGCACTCAGGTATCCCCCATCTGTAGGGAATCCTGTTGTTGCAGTGGCGATGCTGATTGCTTTTCCGTAGTTTACAGTTCCGTTACTTACTATTACGTTTCTTTGTGCACTACTGGAACCTGATTTGAACCAGACTTTTACTGTACACGCCTGGTTTACCTGAATAAAGAAATATCGTTGTGTAGGTGTGGATTCACTCGATCCAGCCGCATATCCTCCACCATTCGTCTGCACACGGACAGTTCCTGCGTAAGCATCATTAGGTGCGGCCCAAGTTGCAGAAGATGTAGTACCCCAAGCTGCAAAGTTGGTGTTGGTTGTACCGTTGTACAAACCCAATCCTTTGGAGTCAATAATTTGTACTGGGCTTGTTCCCATTCCTCCAGTTGCCCAAGAAGGGTTAGTTGCTGTGAAATCCCAGGTTGTTGTCTGTGCATTTAATTGACCAAAAGAAAAAGCAGCTAACAATACTGCTAAAAGTGTAGATATTTTTTTCATAACAAGCATTTTTAGAAACATAAAAATATTTTACTTGAGTGACTTCTTTCAATTCTTTTACGCAAACGTTACCAGTAATAACCGTTACAGCATCAATACTTTATAAACTTGGTAGCCATGTTTTCCGAATTGTTGCTAAACTGTAACAGATAGTTGCCCTTAGCCAATGATTCTATGTTTAGATAAGTTTGCTCTGAACCAATCAGCACATTGTACTGTTTCAGTTTGCGTCCATCGGCTGTTAGTATGGTAATGGTACTGGCAGTAACTGCTTTTGGATGATTGACCATTAAATTATCTGTTGCAGGGTTTGGATAAATACTGATAACAGATTTGCCCTTTGCATCTACTTTCAAAATTGGACTGTAACTATAAGAACCATCTTTGTCAAATATTTTCAAACGATAGAAGCTGACACCGTCATAAGGGTTTGCATCAATAAAAGCGTAAGCATTTATAACAGTGCTGTTCGGTTTTGCATCAACTGCACCTATTGCTATAAAACTTTGGGCATCTTTACTTTTTTCAACAATGAAATTTTTGGTGTTTATTTCATTGGTTGTTGTCCAGGATAGTTTGGTTTGTCTGTTTTCCAGAACAGCATTGATGGATAACAATTTTAATGGCACTACGGCAGTAGGACCGGCAATGAAGAATGTACCAAAATTGGTGGTAGCAAATTCTACATAGTAACCATCAGCATAGGTACCGAATGAACCACTTGCTGTAGGTACAATTACATCGGGGTAGCCGCTTATTGTAGTAACACAACTGTTATCGCTTCTTCTTAAAACCCTTAGGTCATTTAAAGAAACAATAGATGCATCTGCTGTCTTCAAAGTATTGTATTCAGCTACTGTAAAATATAAGCGAACTGTAACAGGTGCAACTATTGATGCAGGTGTTGCGGGAACAATGGTAATGTTCCTGTTGAGCAACGGTTTGCTGTTGGCCAGCAACCTTGTTGTATTGGTAACATAGTATGAGGCATTGAATGCACCATAATTGCCATCGTCTTTTATGGAGGCAAACAGGTTCAACGTGTCTGTTGAAATAAGGATGGAACTGGCCGTATCTTTTGCATGCAACCAGGCAGCCGTATTGCTTGATACAAACAATTTGGATGCTACACAGGTATTCACTGTTCCTTTTGCAACAATGCTATCGCCGTTCAGGTAGTTTTCTATATTACTGTAACCGTTAATGTTGTAGCCATTCCTGTCTGTGGCAAGGCTGGGGTTTAGTCCCCTGGCTGTTTCCCATGTATCGGGCATGCCGTCGTGGTCGGTATCAACCGGTGCAGTTAAGACGTTTAAAGCAGGCCATGCATTTACCGTAGCAGCATAAGCGGTAGCATGTGGGTAACCTCCTTGTACGTCAATTAACCTGCCTGTCCTGTTCCTTACATCATTTACCACCCTTTGGTCCAATGTATCACGCCTGGGCAAACTTGCACCTGCACCTGCAAGTACCAGATCGTATGCCTGTAATGCCGTGTGTGTATTCACCGCAGCCATACTAAATGGCACTGTTACTTTAGCCGTTGCCGTATCGGCATAAGAGCCGCCACTCATTGCTGCACCCAGCCAGTTACGGGCAGTAGTTGTAGCATTGCCATCCACATAGTTGCCATCCACATAATATTTACCATAAGGCAATACAGGAGATGCTTGTTTGTAGGGGTTGATGATTTCGTACCTGATACTTACGCCACTTGATGTACCGGTAGAAGTAGATGGCCCATATTTATAATAGTTGTTTACAATGTTGTAATTGCCACCTTCGCCGCCATTGGTATTGTAAATGCCCCAGTTGTATAATACGTTGTTCCTGAAATCCGCATTCTCCTGGGCAATATTCCGGCTACCATCAAACCTAGGTACACGGCCTTGCATGTGTGCATATAGGTTGTGGTGTATGCTGGTATTGGCACCACCCTGTATGCCGCCATAACCATGGTTCTCAAAATTTACATCGCCTGTTTCGAAGTGGTAGGAGTGGTTGAGTGGTTCGGACATCAGATTCCATTGCAGTGTCGTGTTGGTTCCACCGTATATGCTACAGGCTTCGTCGCTACTCCAACTCATGGTACAGTGGTCTATGATAATATTGTTCCTGTATGTGCCACCAAAAGCATCGTCGCCACCACTGCCATTAACCGGGTTGCATGCTGCTGATGGCGGAACGGTGAATGGTTCTGTTGGAATGCCACAGCCCGCAGGTGATGTTATCAAAGTATTCTTATCGCCCATGCGAAAGCGTATGTAACGAACAATGATATTGTCCTGGCTAAAAGTTACCGGATAGTCGGCAATGCATATACCGTCGCCCGGGGCCGTTTGCCCTGCTACGGTAACATTGGCCTTTGTGAATTTCAAAGCTGAATTGAGATGGATGGTACCTGATACACGGAACACAATTGTTCTGTAGGTACCTGTGCTATTGGTAAGTGCATAGCGTAATGACCCCACCAGACCATCGTCATTCAGGTTCGTTACCTCATATACTGTTGTAGGAGTGGTGGCCGTGCCCCTGCCGCCCGTTACAAATTTGCCTGCACCTTCTGCCGTGGGAAAAGCTGGTTGCTGGGCGTGTAGCAATAAGGAGCCTATAGCAAAAAACAAAGTTGTTACAACATATTGCAACACTGGCCTTATACCTTTTTGGGGAGTATGTATCATCATATTAGCAAGAATAACTACCTGCAAGTACGATAAAACAAATAGTATGGGAAATGTTTTTTATGCAAACGTTATCAGAAGTGCAAAAGCTTAAACAGGCATTAATTTTTAGGCATTCATACCCGCCTTCTTAAAAAAACATGACTGCTTTTTAATTGGCCTGCATGCAATAAAAAACCTGCCAGCATTTTGCAATGTGGCAGGTTGGTTTAATTGAAACGGTTTGTTTATTAATAGCCAGGGTTCTGTTTGAGATTGAAGTTTGCATCTACCCTTGATTGAGGGAAAGGCAGCAACTCGGATTTGCCCGGGGTGAACCCACTTGCAAACCTTGGTATCACAGCAGTTGTAATGGTGCTTCCCAGCCATGATACTTTTGTTGTACCGGTAGGTGTGGAGCTTGGTGCTGCTTTATACAATGAGTTTGACCATAGCGTTACATCATCGGCCACGGAGTTGTTTTTAAAGTACATAGAAGTTGGCAGTGCAACGCCCATGGTGTAGGATGGCGGGTTGGCCATATAGCTGTAGGCGGTAAGGCCGGTAGATGCTGCCATGCTAGCCAAGCAGGTCCTGTTTTCATTGAATGCAGTATTGATCAGGTTCCACCTGATGAGGTCGTATTTACGGATGCCTTCGCCGCCCAGCTCCAATGCACGTTCCCTTACAATGGCTTTAAAGAAATCGGTCTTGTTTAAGCCGCCTGGCAAATCAACCTGTGCATTTGCAGTGGTGATGGCTTTACCGTAACCCCTTCTGCGTACCATGTTTAGCTTTTCGTAAGCTGCAGTGGTAGGTCCGTTGTTGATTTCATTTTCTGCTTCGGCAAACATGAGCAGTACATCGGAGTAGCGTAACAATTGCCATTCCAGGCCAAAGTAACCCGTTCCGTCGCTGTATGAAGGAACAGGATTGGTGATCCAGTCCCTCCTGTATTTACCGTCGTATACAGAAGGCGATGATAGGTTTTGCCCAGCTTTGATCAGGTTGCCGCTGCCGTCAACCGTTACTGCATAAGGGGCAATGGTTACATCCCTTCTCAGGTCTGTTGAATCGAACAGGTAAAAATAATTGGGCATGATCAATGCACCTTTGGTACCCAGTCCATTCAATGTAGGGCCGTTATAAAAACCGATTTTTGAGTTTGAAGTTGATACGAATTGGCCTGTTGAACTTAATGCCCCGGCAGTTACCTGGAACATCAATTCGCCCTGAGGGTCTGTTACGGCATGTGAACAAATGATGTCTTTCCATAATGATTTGAAATTGGGGTTCAATCCATGTTGCCCATTGGTGATGATGTCGTTGCACTCATCCCTTGCTATTTGGTAGTAGGTCAAATAATCAGCAGGCCTTTGCATAACGCCCAGTGCTGGCGACGGGGCAACAATCCTTAAGGAGTAGCCTCCTCTGAACAATGCAATTCTTGCCCTTACGCCTTTAACCGCACCTTTGGTAATCCTTTCATCAATAGGATCGCCAATTGCAGTGATTTCATTTTTCCAGGGAACGAGGTCCTCGGCTGTTTTCAGGTCGTCCAATATATGGTTGTACAAAGTATCCCTGCCTGTTTTGGAAGGGAATGGATTTTCAACTGCCTGGGTTGCTGCCGGTGCAAAATGTGCGGGTAAGTCGCCCCAGTTCTTAATGGCTTCAAAATAGAACTGTGCCCTAAGTGTGAGGGCTTCACCCACCATTCTACGCAACTGTTTCTTTTGTTGGTCGGTACCGCTATTGTACAGGTCCATTTTAGGAATCTGGTCTATGCAGATGTTTGCATACTCAATACCACGGAACAATTGGTCAAAAGGTTTTTCCAACTCGGCATTGGTAGGAGTCAATGTATAGTGTGCTATCCATCTTCTGTCGTCGGTAGTGGATGATGCAGGCCCAACAATCTCATCCGTATCCAATGGATAGTAAAGGCTCAGTACCTTACCATAACCCTGATCACCTGCCAACTGTGCATATACAGCAATCAGCGATTGGTAGGTGGTGGTCATGTTCGAAAAGATCAGGTCGGATGTAACCGATGTAATGGGTGCCTGGTCCAGGTATTTTTTGCAGCCACCCAATATGGAAGCCGCTGCCACGGTTAGTAGCAAGGCTTTATTGCGGATTTTTTTAAATAGAATCTTATTCATATTAGCAAGTTTTATAGTAAGCTTTAGAATGATGCATTGATACCGAGGATGAATGAACGGCTTTTTGGATATGCTGAATAATCCAGTGCCGGTGTCAATGGGTTTGAGCGGACACTTACCTCTGGGTCGTAACCAGAGTAGCCGGTTATTACTGCCAGGTTGTTAACGGTAGCGTAGAACCTTAACCTGCTCATGTGCAACTTGGCCATTGTTTTTACCGGTAATGTGTAACCGATTGTTATGTTGTTGATCCTTAAGAAAGAGGCATCTTCAATTGCCCATGAATGTACCAGGAAGGAGCTGTTGGATTGCCAGATGCTTGCGTTGGCGTTGAGTGATGCAAGTTTGGTTGGATCAATACCCACAACCACTTTATTGGAACCTACGCCTGTTGGCTGCACGCTCTGTACAAGGTTGCCTAGGTCGTCAATCGTTTTCCAGCGGTCTTTCATCACCGCCAGTACATTGGAACTAGGCGTGTAGCTATTGGTGAACTCTATCTTATTGGCATTGTACACATTGCCACCGTAGGAGAAGTTGAGGAAGATGCTCATATCCCAGCTCTTATAAGTAAACTGTTGGTTTAAACCACCGGTAAATTTCGGTGTTGGGTTACCAATCACTTGCCTGTCTTTATCGGTAATTACACCATCGCCGTCAATGTCTTTAAACTTGATGGTACCAGGTTGCACAGGTGAGTTGAAGAGTGCCGAATCGGACACAACTCCTGATTTTAATGTATAGTAGTATTGTGTATTGGGGTCGCCAGGTGTAACGGCTCTTGTATTAAAATCATTTACTGTATAGAAGCCGTCTGTAACGTAACCGTACATAGAACCTACAGGATCGCCCACCCTTGACCTGTAATCTATTGCTTGGCCAGCAACGCCCCAGCTTGGTTTGTCGGGTTGTACGTAGGTGTTGCCTACACCAACAGCTTCTACCCTGTTCCTATTGGTAGAGAAGTTGAAGTTGGTGCTCCAGGTAAAGTCTTTTTTCTTCATTACAAGAGCCGTTAATTGCAACTCGAAACCTTTGTTGGAGGTTTTACCCACATTTTGTTGTTGCAGGCTGTAACCGTAAGTAGAAGCAATAGGCACGTTCAGCAAAAGGTCTTTTGTACTGTTGTTGTAATAGTCAATGGAGATGTCCAGTTTACCTTTAAGCAGGCTTAGGTCCAGCCCCATACCTCTATTGACCGTGGTTTCCCATTTCAGCAATTCGTTTACCAAAGAGGTAGAGTTGTAAGAAGTAATCAACTGGCCATTGAGTCCATAATAGTAAGAGGTATTGCCAAATGTTGTCAGGAACAGGTAGTCAGCAATACGGTTATTGCCCACTGTTCCGTAACTAAGCCTTAGTTTCAAATCGCTTATGCCTTTTACATTTTTCATGAAGTTTTCATTGGATATTCTCCAAGCAAATGAACCTGCAGGGAAGTAGGCCCATTGCCTTCCGGGAAAGAATTTGGAAGACCCATCGGCACGCATGTTAAAGGAGAAAAGGTACTTTTTGTCAAAGCTGTAATTCACCCTTCCAAAAAAGGACAATTGGGTTGCTTTTGCTTTACTAAGTTTTGGATAAGCAGCACTAAGCGTACCCAATGCGTTTGCGTTTTCGATTGCATAAGTATGGTCAACGTATTTCTTGAATCCTGTGTACAGGTAAGAATTCACGTCGGTTTCCAATTGAAAAGTTTCCTCACCAAGCAGCACATCTATGTCATGTTTTCCACCAATGGCCTTTTTGGAATAAGTAACCACATTGGAGTTGGTAAGCGTTTTCTTGGTGGTGCTGTCCAGGCTCACTAAAGGGAGACCGCCACCATTCTGTATGGCATCGTAAGAAAGTGTGTCGCTAAACTGTCTGTCGTAAATGGTGCCCCTTTCGTAACCAAGTGTGCTTTTAAAGGTCAGGTTCTTTGTAATATTATAGGTAATGCTACCGGATAGGTTCAATGTATTGGATGTTTTTTTCCTGTACTCTTGGTTCACCAGTTTTATCGGGTTCTTTAAGGTTAGGCCGTTGCTGGTAGAGGCATCGGGGTCCACATCGTCTAGGCTTTCATTAGGCAATAAAAAAGGCCTGAACTTTACGCTGTTCCTTAACCTGCTATAAGCAGAACCCCTATCGTCTGAAATACCGGCACCATATACATTCTGGTTGGTGTACCTGGCACTTGCATTTATTTTTAGCTTGTTGCTGAATTTGTGTTCGCCTTTCAGGTTGAACTGGTTCCTTTTGAATTTGGAGTTCAGTACAATGGCTTTGTCATCGTTTCTGGTATAACTGAAATTGTAATTGCTTTTTTTGTTACCACCGCTCAGGCCAATATTGTGCAGTTGCGAAAAGCCTGTTTGTCCAAGCACTTCTTTCTGCCAATCAACCGGAGTAATATTCTTGTACACAGCCAATGTGTCCCAGTAACTGCCATAGCGTTTTGCAAATGCATCCTGCTCCGATTGCTGCAATGGTCTTGTTCTTTCATATTCAAACATCACAAAATCAAACGGGTTCAATACATCCAGTTCTTTAGCCAGTGTTTTGATGCCAAAAGCACCATTGTACACCACTTTCATTTTACCGGGCTTACCGCTTTTGGTGGTAATGATGATAACGCCATTGGCACCCCTTGCACCATAAATAGCAGTGGCGGCTGCATCTTTCAATACATCAATATTTTGTATGTCCTGCAATACCACGCCTGCCAAGCCGCTTTCCACTTGAACACCATCAATAATATATAGTGGTGAGTTGTCTTGCGTAATGGATCCGCCGCCACGTACTTTAATAGTTACGGCAGCATCGGGCGAGCCTTCAGCAGTAGTGGCAGTAACGCCGGCCAACCTGCCATTCAAGGCTTCTGCAGCAGAAGTAATGGGAATGTCTTTTAGTTCCTTTGCACCAACGGAGGCAACGGATGCTAATACATCTTTACGCCTTACGGTTTGGTAACCGATTACCACCACATCTTCAATCTGGTTCACTTCACGTTTTAAGCGGATGGCAATATCGCCACTGCCATCTGTATTGACTGTTTTGCTGCTATAACCGGCATAGCTAACCGTTACTTCGTATTTTTTGCCGTCATCAGGTATCTTGGCAGTAAAGCTGCCGGATGCATCTGTTTTAACAGCTTTCTTTTGTATGGTAACTGTGGCATCGGGCAGTGCCAAACCGGAACTATCGTCCAGCACCTTACCCTTAATGGTTTTTGTAGCAGTGTTTTGTGCAAAAAGTGTAAGGCCAAAACTTAACAGCACGAGTACCAGGGTTGTACATTTTTTCATAATAGCAAATAGTTATATTATATAGCAAGATGATAGGAATGACAGTAAATTCAATCATTTCGTGGCACAATCCTACTTTGTTTTTCAGCATTCGGCAGGCTATTGCCTACCTTTTTTTACGCAAACGTTCCCGATAACGTTTCCCTTTAAATCTACTGGTTAGCATAATTGCATGGGTGCAACAATGGATTACAGTTGGCTACAAAATTACCCGATGTGCAGCAACTGGCATAACGATGGGGCATGTAAAGTATGGGGCAACTGTTTGCCAGTGAATGCCATCAGCAATATGTTGGGAATTTTGAGCCCTGAAAGATACCTATGGGGTTAAGGAGTCACCAGTTAAAGATGGGTTTTTTCGTAGGTGTTTTTCAAACATGTAACGCGAAAGTTTTTTTAATTGACGGGTGGTATAAATAGGATGATTGCCACCCGTAGTATAAAATTCCAGCCCTCCATTACTAATATAATAAACTACATTAATTGATTTCTCTGTTATAGTATCCTTGTTCAAAATCCGTTTAAAGCCTTTCATCTTGTCTTCATCCAGCGGAAATAGGATGCCTTTTCCTTTTTCATTGCAAGGCACCTGCTCGTAATGGTCGCCCGTCCAGTACATACAGCCGGTTTGCTGTGGCCATATGGCATAGATGCCAACAGAGCAAAGTATCAGCATTAAAAGAATAATAATGGCCCGTTTGGATTTACGCTTTGCTGTACTTTCTGATGGGAATTTTATTAAACGTGGTAAATCTTCACTACTAACGGGTATTTTATCTAGTCCATTTTTTAAAATATCTCCCATTTTTTCCTTCTCTTCCTGAAATCCTTTATCTACTAATAATTCCGCTCCTGTTTTTTCTGCTGCACTTTTAGTTTGTACGAGAGTCATTTGTTGGCTCCCCATTTGTGGTATCGTCGTTCCCATTATTTCCAAATCCCCGGATGCAAGTCCTGTTTCCGTTTTTCCTGTTTCCTCAATAGCTGTTCTTTCTTCGTGGGTCGCTGGTGTTGTTCCCATTATTTCCAAACCATCAGATCCCCGTTCCGTTTTTGGTTTTTCTACTTCACTTTGAGTTTCATCAATAGCTTTTCCTTCTTCGCCTGCTAGTGGCGATATTCCCATTATTCTCGAACCATTGGTCAATGGTTCCGTTTCCACTTTTTCCGTTTTTTCCGATTTATTGTTGGATTCTCCAATAAGCAGCTTCTCTTCTTCGCTCAGTGAAAAATCTTTGTCGAATGCATAAGGCCTGTGTTTAAAATCAATCAACCAGGCAAATAGTTCCAAGCTCTTTCCACTAATCCCTTTTTCCCCATCCCCTTTTAAATATCCGTCAAGTGGCCTGAACCTGTCGGCTTCAAAATCTTGAATAACCGCTAAGAATCTCCTCCCTTGTTCTGCTGGTCCAAAGAATGCCCTGAGTACCGGCTCATCTTTTTTATCGTAACGTTCTTGGTAAATATGTTCACATTCCCGCCTGATGTTGGCCGGCGTTGACTGCGTTAATAACACCGACAGTTCATTATTTGCCCGCTTCTTCTTATAAGCCTCAAGTACAAGTTTGATATAATCTGGATGGTATATCCTCATAAGGTTTTGGTTGCAACTAAAATAAACAATAACCGGAATTATCGGAATTGCTGAATGGAAAATTACGGCATAAATGGAATATCCGGTTACGGGAAACCGGAATTACTGGAATTATCGGAATTGCCGGAACCGTTTGCTGATAAGGCTTTCCGGCGATTCTATGTTTGCATCGAGATCAATCAAACGATCTGCTGAGAGCGAAGACGGCAGCAAGGTTAACCAGCAAGGGAAGTTGTTAACCTGACTGCATCAACGCCCTTCCTTCCCCACGGTAAGAAGCGCTTCTTACAAAACAGTCCCGTTCAGGCACGCGACCTGGCATGGGCAACATTTTCCAACATTTTAAACTTAAAAAAAATGATCACTATCATCATGTGGTTTGCGGCATTGATATGCCATAACCCAATGCATACACCTGCACATCACGGTAACTGTAATTTGATACACCTATCCAACAACGCCAGCACGCTTGACGATGAAGAAGACACCGGCATCGGCGGCGAAACCGGTGGAACCCACAAACCACCTATCCCTCCACCCCCACCACCATTCGGAGGGTAATTAATACTTGGGTAGAAAGGCAGAGATTATTCTGCCTTTCTTTATTTTTATTAAAACATGCTCCCTCTTGAAACCTGCAAACCGTTTACTAATTACATTAACCCTTGTCATTTTTCTGGGTGTAGATGCCCTATCACAAAAAGGCACAGACAAATATTCCGATTACGACCGTGGCTATTATTTCTTTTGGGGCAATAAATGGGATTCTGCTTTCCTGATGTTTAACCGTTACGTAAACAATGCGGATGACACCCTTAGAAAAGGCTCGGCCTATAAATACATGGGCGAAATACAATGGAATATTGGTGATCTATATGGTGCCCAACAAAGCCTTACTGGTGCCATTCATACATTGGACCCGCTGAACGAAAAACACCATGAAGAAATTGGTGTTACCTATAACGTATTAGGCAATGTGAGCCTTGATCTAAAACTGTATGAAGAAGCCATCAACTTTTACGATAAGGCAATCAGCTTTTATAAAGGCACGGATTACCTGCTTGAGTTCATGAATGGAAAGGCTATGGCATTGCAGAAAAAAGGAAATTACACCAATGCCATTGCAGTGTACGATTCGATACTTGCCCTAAAACCTGTTGACCAAAGCCTGGTTGCCAGGATAATAGACAACAGGGCCAGAACAAAATGGTTGCAGGATAACAGTTACACTGCTTTACCTGAATTTAGGCTGGCATTAAAGATCAGGATCGACAGCCAGTACAATACGGGGCTCAATGCAAGCTATGCCCATCTCTCTGATTATTATGCAAGATCAAGGCCCGACTCAGCATTATGGTATGCACAGAAAATGCATGATCAGGCAATCAACAATCAAAGCCCAGATGATGTGCTGGTAGCTATTGATAAACTCATCCGGTTAAGCAATTCGCCTGTCATAAAGGAACAATGGTACAACCAATTCAAACAATTGAACGATAGCCTCCAACTGTCAAGGGATACCACCAGGAACCGTTTTGCATTGATTAAATATGATGTACAAAAAAGTAAAGCCGATAACCTTGTGCTGCAACAGCATATTACCAAGCAACGTTTATGGATGTATGGATTGATTGCTGCTGCGGTTATCGTTATAATCGCTATCTCATCTATCTATACCAAACGTAGAAAACGCATTAAACAGGAATCTGAAAATGCGATACGTGAATCCAAACTAAAAACATCCCGAAAAGTACACGATGTTGTAGCCAACGGATTGTACAGGATCATGAACGAGATTGAGCACAATGCGGCCATTGAACGGGAACCACTGTTGGATAAAATTGAATTGTTATATGAAAAATCACGCGATATTTCGTACGAGGAACCTCTATCACCAGTAAACAATCTAGATTACAGCAAACAGGTGCATGACTTGTTGATGGCCTTTGACAATGAACACACCACGGTGATCATTATAGGCAACGGGCAAACATTCTGGAACAATGTTACAGCCATCCAAAAAAATGAACTGCTACTTGTTCTGAACGAATTGATGGTGAATATGAAAAAACATAGCGGTGCAAAAAATGTATCTGTCGTATTTACACAAGAAGCCCACAAGGGCTCTATTATTTATAAAGATGACGGTGTAGGGTTTCCTGACAACGTTGAATTTGGCAACGGCTTGAAGAATACGGTTAACCGTATAAAATCATTAAATGGCGAAGTTAATTTTGGGAAAAGCGGTAAAGGCAGTGTTACTATTGCAATAAGCTTTCCGCTATAACCTCATACAAATATGATTGATAAAGTTATTATAGCCGAAGACCATACCAGTGCCAATCTTTCCCTACAAAAAACGATGGAAGAACTGCAGATCAAGCACTACGACGATGCCTATTATTGCGACGATGCTTTGAATAAGATTCGTGTTGCCAAGAAAAACGGCCAGCCTTATGACCTGTTGATCACAGATCTTTCTTTTGAGGCAGATGAGAAAGTGCAAATAATTGACGATGGCTATAAACTAATCAAGGCGGTGCGGGAAGTTCAACCCGAAATAATGATACTGGTCTTTACAGGAGAGCATCGCCCCACCATGATAGACAGTTTATATAAGGAATATGAAATTGATGCATACGTACGCAAGGCCCGCAATGATGTAAAGGAATTAAAGCTTGCGTTTGATGCATTGTCAAAAGGCCAGCAGTATTATCCCCGAGCGTTGGCACAGTTGGTAAAACAATCGAATACTTATGAATTTACAGAATTTGATATACATATCATTCGCTTACTATCACAGGGCTACCAACAAAATGAAATCCCTGATTACCTTAAGCAACGCAACATCAGGCCGTGCAGCTTAAGCACCATTGAAAAACGCCTTAACCAGATAAGGGAAGAACTTGGCTTTTCAAAGAATGAGCAGTTGGTTTTATTCTGTAAAGAAACCGGTATACTATAGGAGTAATTGCATGCCGTCAAGCATCGCTTTATATTTTTTTGATCAATAAATAGCCATTACGGTTTGCCGTAAAAAAAAGACACAATGGCCTGATAGTTTTGAAGCAGAAACAACAACGGTACTTATATAGTTAAATAGCCTATTGGGTTTTCAACTATATAGTTTAAACACTAAATTTTCTGCAAATGGCTTTAAACTTAGTAAAAGGGCAAACCGAATCAATCGCATCATCCATTGCAAAACTTCGGGTGGGTCTGGGATGGGAACCTAATGAAAGTCTCTCCAGTTATGAATTTGATTTAGACGTATCCGCATTTCTGTTAGGTTCTCATGGAAAAGTAATTAATGAGAACTACCTGGTTTTTTACAATTCCGAATTAAGAGTGCTGCCCAATGAGCTGTTCGCTTTTGAAAACTATAATCCTTTAAAATACCCCGACAGGGAAGAAGATTACAGATTGAAAACACGGCCAGTAGATCCTGAATTTTCTGTGCATGGCTCTATTGATGATACTTCCGGGAATGTAAGCGATGGTGGTGATGATGAGAACCTGAACATTGACCTAACCAAAGTTTCAAAACAGGTACACGAAATAATTATTGTAGCCTCAATCTATGAGCATGAAATAAGGAGGCAAAATTTTGGCCAGGTGGATGATTCCTATATTTCAATATACGACGAAAAGCAAAATCATATGCTTTATAAGTATGAGCTCAATGAAGATTTCTCTACCTGCACAGCAATTGAGTTTTGCCGCATTTATCGCCGGGGTTCTGAATGGAAGGTTCAAGCTACAGGCATAGGGCATAACAACGGTCTCAACGGGCCTATTTCAAAATATATTTAAACCGAACAAAAATGGCAATCAATCTTCAAAAGGGTGGAGACAAGCATGCTATTAACCTGGTTAAATCAACCGGCGAAAAGCAATCATTGCTCATCCATGCAAACCTTAACTGGAGCCAAGAAAAGAAAAAAGGATTTTTCTCTTTTATAAATGGCAATCAAAATGCCGACCTCGACCTAGGCTGTATGTACGAAATGCTCGATGGCAGTAAGGGCGTGATACAACCCCTCGGTAACAACTTCGGCTCCAAATCATCCATGCCTTTTATTCTTCTGGATAAAGACGACAGGAACGGCGGTGCTGCCGATGGCGAAAACATGCATGTGTTTAAACCGGAGCTTATCAGGCGTATTTTATTTTTCGGGCTTTTATATGCCGGGGCAAATGATTTTACTGCAGTAAATGGCAGGATGTTCTTTAAGATCAGCAATGGAGAACAGGTCAATCTAAACTTAGACAATGCAGGGTTAAACAAAAGATTTTGTGCAGCTGCACTTATCGAAAATAAAAACGGCAACCTTACTATCAGCAAAGAAGCAAGGTATTTCAATAGCCATGAAGAGGCTGACAAATATTATGGCTTTGGTTTTATCTGGAGAACAGGTACAAAAGATTAAAGAAGCTTTGAGATATCGCTTATAGAACGTCCAATTACCAATACTCTTTCATCAATACATATCAATCATGTCAATCAATTTACAAAAAGGACAACGGGAGCTGATTCATGCCCCGCAATTCACCATCGGCCTGGGCTGGGACACCAATAGTGCTGCCACAGGAGGCGACTTCGACCTCGATGCATCGGCATTCATATTAGGCGAGGATAAAAAAATGCTCTCCGATGCACATTTTGTTTTCTACAACAATTTAAAAACGCCTGACGGTGCTGTTGAACACACCGGCGACAACCTAACCGGCGATGGGGATGGCGATGACGAACAGATCAAGATCGACCTGTCGAAGATCGATCCCCGTGCTACCGAAATCTGTATGGTAATTACCATTCACGATGCCGAAAGCCGCAGGCAGAATTTTGGCCAGGTCAGGAATTCTTTTATCCGCATAGCCGATCCCGTTACCAACGCCGATATTTTAAAATATGAGTTGGAAGAAGACTTTTCTGTTGAAACTGCTGTTGAATTTGGCAGGCTGTATAAAAGGGGCAACGAGTGGAAGTTTGAAGCAGTGGGTATGGGCATGAAAGGCGGACTACAGGATTTTCTAAACAAATACAATTAAACCCTACCATATGTCAATCAACCTGCAAAAAGGGCAAAGGATAAACCTCGAAAAAACAAACGGTACCAAACTGCAAAGCATTTGCGTAGGCATTAACTGGGGTGCAATAGAAAGAAAAGGATTGCTGGGCACACGCAAAGAAGCGGTTGACCTGGATGCTAGCTGCATCTTGTACGATAGCAATAAAACCGTTGCAGAAATTATCTACTTCGGAAACCTCAAATCAAAAAACAAATCAGTGGTTCACAGCGGCGATGACCTTACTGGCGATATGGATGGCGATGACGGGCTGGATAATGAAGTGATTACTGTTAACCTGCCAAAGCTTGACCCTTCCATCAGCTATGTGGCATTTGTATTAAACAGTTTTAAAGGCCAGGATTTTAAAACCATTCCTTTTGCTTCTATACGTATTTACGAAGGCACGCCATCCAGGGTAAACGAAGTGTTTGCCAAATACGATATCGCCAACGGTGAAAACTTTGCCGGCTATGTTTCCATGGTAATGGGTGTGCTATACAAACGCAATGGCGAATGGAAGTTCAATGCCATTGGTGAACCCACAGAAGATAAAAAACTGCAGGACACCATTATTTCAGTAACCACTAAATATTTATAAAATGAGAAAATTACCCGTGTATCTTTTACTGGATACCTCCGGCTCTATGAGTGGCGAACCGATAGAAGCGGTTAAGAACGGGGTGCAGATCATGATCGGTTCACTTCGCCAGAACCCACAGGCCATTGAAACTGCTTTTATCAGTGTGATCACTTTTGATAGCACCGCTCAGCAAATTATTCCCTTAACTGATCTTGCCTCCTTTCAAATGGTGGATATAAAAGCTACCGGTGTAACGGCTCTCGGTGATGCACTTAAACTGGTTGCCAGCAAAATAGACAGTGAAGTAGCAAAGACAACCACCGAACAAAAAGGGGATTGGAAGCCACTGGTTTTTATAATGACAGACGGTATACCCACCGATAATTGGCAGGCAGGTTTAACAGAATTTAAAAAACGCAAAACCGCCTTTACTGTTGCCTGTGCTGCTGGCAGCGGGGCAGATACTTCCATCCTGAAACAAATTACAGACAATGTGGTAAGCCTGGATACTGCTGACAGTACCAGTATAGGCAAGTTCTTTTTATGGGTAACTGCTTCCATCGGGGTATCATCCTCCAAGGTGGAAGAGGCGGGCAAAGAAGTGCAGGGTTTAAATGAATTGCCCCCGCCGCCGGCAGAATTAAACATTGTTGTTTAAAATAAAAAACTATGGGCAAATCTGGATTTTCTTTTTCGTGGAAGAGGGCACTTGGAGTTACAAGAGCTAAGCAAAAGTTTGCCGGGCGTACAGGCATACCCACCAGCAAGCGTGGGCTTCAAAATAAAATAGGCTCCACAATAATGAAAATGATTTTGGGAAAAAAATAGTATGAGAAGACTACCTGTTTATTTATTGCTGGATACTTCGGGCGGCATGTTTGGCGAACCCATACAGGCATTAAACAATGCACTGAGCAGCTTGATCAACGCATTGCGATCGGACCCGATGGCACTTGATACGGTATGGATATCCATCATCACTTTCGACCGGGCAGCGAAGGAGGTCATTCCTTTAACCGAACTGGCTTCCTTCCAACTGCCGGAGATCGCTTGCTTACAAACCGGGCCACGGCATACTGGCCAGGCTCTTGAACTTTTAATTAACAAGGTTACCAAAGAAGTAAGAAAAGGTAGCGGTACACAAAAGGGCGATTGGAAACCATTGTTATTCTTATTTACCAAAGGGGCGCCTGCCGATAAGCTGGATTTTACAAAAGCCGTTCCCTTAGTAAAAGCCTTACAGTTTGGTACCATCGTAAGCTGTGCCGCAGGGTATATCAAAGATGAAGAATTGTTGAAGTTATTGTCGGATAATGTTGTGCATCTCGATAACGCCGACAGCCATACTATCAAACAATTTTTTAAATGGGTTTCTGAAACCATTGAACATGGCAATAAAAGCCAGGGTACGGGTGAAACAGTCACGCTGCCTCCGCCCCCTGCAGAAATTACAGTGGTTACCTGATCCCATTTTGTTTACGCTTTAATCAGAAATAATTTTTTAAGATAACACTATGCGCCGTTTACCTATTTATTTCCTGATCGACATTTCTGAATCGATGGTAGGAGAACCCATTCAACAAGTTGAAGAGGGAATGGCTAACATTATTAAAGCCATCAAGGCAGATCCCTACGCCATCGAAACGGTATGGATTTCTATTGTAGTTTTTGCCGGGCAGGCCAAAACGCTTGTTCCCCTGCAGGAAGTGGTGAGCTTTTATCCTCCCAAATTTCCGGTTGGCAGTGGCACATCGCTCAGTAAAGGGCTTGGCCATTTAATGTTTGAATTAAGAACAAACATCGTAAAAACAACCATTGAGCAAAAAGGCGACTGGAAGCCCATTGTGTTTTTGTTTACTGATGGTGTGCCTACGGATGATACCTCTTCTGCCATAATGGAATGGAAACAGAACTGGCAAAGAAACAGTAATATGGTTGCCGTTTCTTTTGGCGATGATACCAATACGCAGGTATTGAGTGAGCTTACAGAAAATGTGCTGCAATTCAAAAACACTTCAGGTGAAGACTACAGGAAATTTTTCAAATGGGTTACCGACTCCATCAAAACAAGCAGTATAAGCGTGGAGAATAAGCAATCGGGTTTTGAGATGGCACAGATTGATGGCGATACCATTTCTAAAATAGAACTGAAAAAGAACCAGGCCCCCAAACAGTTTGTGGATAGCAATTTTGTTGTGCTGGCTGCAAAATGTCAAAATACCAAACGGCCTTATTTGATGAAATATCGAAAACTGCTGCACCCATCCGCACTTAGCGGTTTAGATCTTCAAACGGTATCGTACAGGTTGGTGGGTGCATTCCAGGTTAGTGATGCCTACTTCGATCTTTCAGATGAGGCTGCTATACAATCAAAGATCAACACCAATGAACTGACCGGTGCACCATCCTGCCCCTGCTGCGGCAATCAATTTGCATTTGCAGTATGTCAGTGTCAAAAAATACATTGTATTGGTGAAGAAGAAGAAAGTACCTGCCCCTGGTGCGAAAGAAAAGGAAGGTATGGCTCTGGCGAAGGGGGCTTTGATGTAAACAGGGCACAAGGTTAAATTAAAACGCAGCAAAATGTCAGAAACAAAAAAATATATCCAGTCTTTATTTACGCAAAATCAAATTCCGGTAAAGGTAAACCGCTCTAAGCTGTTTGAGGAATTTACCAATGCAGCACAAAATATTTCAGCAGTCAATACTATCAAAGAGAACCAGGATATGCTTAAGAAAAACTGGAATATCCAAAATAAAGTGGCCGACATTATGGATAAACAGCTCATCATTCCGAACGGCAGTGTAAATAAACCGTACGAGGTTACTCTTGATTTTATAAAGGCTGGTTTCAATGGATTAAAATACACAGCGTTTGAAGGGCTGGATAAATATGGCCTGTGTTACAACAGCGAAACACAAACCATCAGCGGCACGCCTACAGAAAGCGGTGATTTTAAAATAGCATTCCAATTCAGGATTGAAGAAGAACAAAACGATTCGGCATTAAACAATAAAACCATCTCGCTGGTAATTAATGCAGATCCTAAATCACTCTGGAAAGAGATTGCCAGCGACCAGGATAAAGATGATGCATGGAAAGCGGCTAATTATTGGAAGCCAGACCGGGCAAACGATTTTGCTGGCTTAGGTACCAAACATCTTGTAGTGGCTTCCAACCGTGGTAGAAGCCATGCCAACGTTGGTTCGTACCGGGATGATGATTATGCATTTTCATTTTTGGAGCCTGTAGGGTGGAGTATTGTTTGTGTGGCTGATGGTGCAGGCAGTTCCTCCTTCAGCCGCAAGGGCTCCCGGCTTGCCTGCGATGGCGTAATTGAATATTTCCGGGATAACCTCTCTGCTGAAATGCTTGATCAGTTTGATATTGACCTGAAGCAGTACCACGAAGGCCCTAATGAAGAAGCATCCAAACGCATCAGTTTTTTTGTTTACGATAATTTATCAAAGGCAGCGCTTTATGCCCATAAAAAAATTGAAGATTTTGCAGTAAAGACAGAACGGCCGGTAAAAGATTTTCACAGCACTTTAATATTCAGTCTGTACAAGAAATACGATTTCGGATATGCGATACTGACATTTGGCGTGGGCGACTGCCCCATTGCAGTAATAAATAAAGACCTGACGGAAGTGAAACTGATGAACTGGCTGGATGTGGGTGAATTTGGGGGCGGCACCAGGTTTATAACCATGCCGGAAATATTTACCAGCGATAAATTTTCAACCCGGTTTGGCTTTAAACTCATTGATGATTTTGCTTACCTGTTTATGATGACAGATGGCATTTACGATCCAAAGTTTGTGGTAGAAGCCAACCTTGATAAGATGGAAAAGTGGAAAGGTTTTATTGCTGATCTGAAAGGAGAAAATGAAGACAATGCCAAAGTTAATTTTTCTGCTGACAACAACGCTATCGCAAACGAACTTTCTGCATGGATGGACTTCTGGAGCCCCGGCAATCATGATGATAGAACGCTGGCTGTTATTTTTTAAACAAATAGTTTATGGCTACAATAACTGTACAATCAATAATAAACGCTAATACTTATCAATACATAGATAACGGTGAGCCCAAAAGTGGCACTGCTAAAAATGTATACTTCAGCCCCGATAGGAAGTACGTGGTTGCTATGTTCAAAGACAAGCAGGACTTTCAGCAAAAGGAACGGCTGAAAAAAATTACCTCCGATCATTTGAACAGGATTAAAAATGCACAGGGCGGGGATTATTACATAGAAGAACTATACCGCTGGCCTACGGATGTAATTGAATTGAATGGCAATATTGGTGTAGTGGTGCCTATTTACAAACCGGCCTATTTTTTCAAAAAAGGATATGCCAACCAGGATCTGATAATGGGAGAAGAAAAAAATGGAAAATGGTTTGCAGGGTCCAAATTCAGGAACAAACAATTTCCGCTTAACCTCGATCAAAGTGAATTGGGAAACTGGTTAAGCTATTTCCAGATCTGTATTAACATAACCCGTGGTGTAAAAAAATTGCACCAAATGGGCCTTGCCCATAGTGATCTATCTTATAACAATGTGTTGATAGACCCTGTTTCAAAATCCGCCGTGATCATTGACCTGGATGGTTTGGTGGTACCCGGCATTTGGCCTGCAGAAGTAATTGGCACACCCGATTTTATTGCGCCCGAAGTATTAGCTACAAAACATTTAAACAAAACAGACCCGTTAAGAAAACTTCCCAGCCGCTTAACAGACCTGCATTCCCTGCCCTGCCTCGTCTATATGTTCCTGCTGTACAGGCATCCTTTAAAGGGTGGTAAAGTGCACGACCTGGATACAGAAAAAGATGACCTGCTGAGTATGGGGGCAAAGGCACTTTTTATAGAACATCCTACAGACAAATCGAACAGGCCCAAATTGAACCAGCTATCAAAATGGGATACGCATTGGGGTGATGTAAACAAATTGCCTTATACTATTACCGGCCCCTACCTGAAAGAACTCTTTGACCAGGCATTTATAAAAGGATTACACAACCCCAACGAGCGGCCACCGGCAGAAATGTGGGAACAGGCATTGTTAAAAACTACCGACCTGATGCAGCCCTGCCTGAATCCCGCCTGCGATCAAAAATGGTATGTGTTCGATAATACCAATACACCTAAATGCCCCTTTTGCGGCACCAAACATCAGGGAACACTGCCTGTGCTGGATCTGTATTACCAGTTTAAACCATCGGTGTGGAAGCCCGAAAACCACCGGCTGATGGTATATAACAACCAGTATTTATTTCAATGGCATGTAAACAGGCATATTACCCGTAGCGAACGGTTAAGCACAGCCGAAAAAAAACCTGTGGGGTATTTTACTTTTCATAACAACAAATGGGTTTTTGTAAACCAAACGCTTAAAACCATGGTAGATAAAACTCAAAATGCAGACGTACCCATTGGCAGCATGGTAGAGCTTACGCACGGCAAGCAACTGTTGTTATCCAAAGAAGAAGGAGGGCGTGTGGTAGTGGTTACAATGGCCAATCAATAAAGACGCCTTCGACAAGCTCAGGCTGACAACTTTCGGTCATGTTGAGCTTGTCGAAACAAAGACAGTAAGCGGCATCGGGTGAAAAAATTTTTAATAGCACTACGATGTAGAAACATAAAAGGCTGGGCTCTACCTACCCTGCCAGATTATTAATCAATAAAACAATTTATTATGAACGACTTGATGAATCAAATCTCCACCCTCTGGCAGGATATCCTCAACCACCCCGGTGCCTCCCTCGCCATCATTGGCAACTTGATTATCATTGAGAGTTTACTTTCGGTAGACAATGCTGCCGTGCTGGCCACCATGGTGATGGACCTGCCGCAAAACCAACGGGGCAAGGCACTCAAGTATGGCATCTGGGGTGCTTATATTTTCCGGGGGTTGGCCATGCTGTTTGCCGCCGTGCTGATAAAAATATGGTGGCTGAAACCTGTTGGCGGGCTGTACCTGTTGTACCTGGTGTACGACTGGTACAAAGGCAAACAAACCGAAACCAAGGAAGATGACTTTGTAGATAAAAAAGGCAACTGGCTGTACAAGATCACCGTGGGATCGCTGGGCAATTTTTGGGCTACCGTATGCCTGGTGGAGCTGATGGATATGGCCTTTTCTATCGACAATGTATTTGCCGCCGTGGCCTTTACACCCAACATCATACTGGTGTGCACAGGCGTTTTCATCGGCATTTTTGCCATGCGTTTTATTGCCCAATGGTTTGTACAACTGATGGAAAAATATGCCTTCCTGGAAACCAGTGCCTTTATCGTTATCGGCATATTGGGCATCAAGCTGCTGCTATCGCTGTACGAACATTTTTTTCCCGAAGGGCAGGCCAGCAAATTCCTGGGCAGCCATACGGCAGATATCGGCATATCGGTACTAACGGTGGCTATCTTCTTCATCCCCATACTCACCTGCTGGGTGTTTAACTGGCCCAGGAAAAAAGCCGCCTGACCGGTGTGATGCAAAAGCTGTTGCTGATAGCAATGATATGCCTGGCCGGCTGCAGCAGTGGCAATACCGTGTACCTGTGCAACGGCCCGCAATCGAAAGTGTACCACAAAACCAACCATTGCTTTGGATTGCGAAGATGCAGTACCGATGTAGAAGCGGTGGCTATTAGTGAAGCAAAAGCGAGGCATAGAAGGGCGTGTAAATATTGTTTTACAAACTGATAGCTAAACCGGGTAGGCGGAGGAATAGGAAGATAAGACTGCTGCCTTACTGGTGACCGTGGGTGTGGGGCTGTTTGGCACTTTTACGGCGTACCTGGCGAGTTGGTTTGTGGGGGAGGGTGGGGAGAAATGAAACAGGCTTAATCATTATTTGTAACTCTACTACTTTAGAAACGGTTTCCCGTAAAATTTTCAACTATAAAACGTATATTTTAGAGGCAATATTAGTAACACTGAGCCATTAGACTAGTAAAATACAGATCGAAATACCTTATTTAATTAACAAATAGTGAATAACTAATATGTATTAAGCTAAAATTTTTTTTATACTTTCAATTAAAAACCTTTCAGCACAACTTCGAAAACCCTTATAATAAAATCAGTAAATATAATGAGAATTACTGCCAGTAACATTGATACAGGATTTAGTAGGATTGAAGAAACAGCCACATGGAATAACGAAACAAACGAGGAGTTGAAGATGCATAAAATACATGTGTATCCTGCAAAATTTCCCTCATTTCTTATTTCCAAATCATTGCAATATGCCCAAGATAACGATGTCGTCGTCCAGTCTATAGGGGATATTTTCTGTGGCTGTGGTACTACCGCACTCGAAGCGAAAAAAAATAACAAAGAGTTTTGGGGGTGTGATATTAATCCTGTAGCCACTTTAATAGCTAAAGTAAAAAGGGAAAACTATAATGAAGAAACTCTCCAAAAATACTACACTAGCATCATTAATACTTTCAATTCGTCCTCTCTCCGAGTTCCAAAAGAAATTACGGGAAATGATCGAATTACTTATTGGTTTAAATCTGAACAAATACAAGATTTGTATAAGTTGATAAAGTCAATAAAAAAAAATGTTCCGAAGGGAAAATATCAAAAATTTTTTTTGGTTGCTTTTTCGAATATTTTAAAACGTACTTCCCGCTGGCTCACTAAGTCGATAAAGCCTACTATCGATCCCCAAAAAACTGTACATAAAGTTGATAAAGTTTTTAAAGAGCAGTATAGAAAAATGTTTAAAGCTGTCAAAGAAGCAAACGAGAAAGTACAAGTTAATCCGGTTGCCACTATTGTGAATCAGAATTTCTTAAAAATTCGTACTAAGCAACCATTCTTAGACATGCTTATTACTAGCCCACCTTATGTAACATCCTACGAATATGCCGATCTCCACCAACTATCAACACTATGGCTAGGATATGCAAAAGACTTTAGAGATTTACGAAATGGAACAATTGGTAGTTTATATGATAGTAAACTTCAAAAAAAACAAATCGAGACACTGGACCCTTTGGCAAAAGAAACATATGAGAGATTAGCTCAAGCAAAAACAAAAAGTCCTAAAGCCGCACTTAAATATTTTATCGACATTAAGAACACTGTTGACAAAGCTTATTCTATTATTAACCCAGGAGGGTTAGCTGTTTTTGTTATAGGCAATACAACTCATAAGGATATCTACATCAACAATGCAAAATATCTTGCCAAGTGTATGCTGAATAAGGGCTTTGGGAATATGGATGTTTTTAAAAGGAATATCAGTTCCAAAATATTAACTCCATATAGAGATGATAATGGCAAATTTTCAAATGATAAAAGGCAAAAGAAGATATATAGCTACGAATTTGTAATTATTGCTAAAAAGAACTAACTCCCCCTAAGTCATAAAACCCTATCCATGATATTAGATAATATTGGGAAAGTTATTGACAATATTCCAGTAGAAATTAGCTATAAGATTATTGAGCTTTTTTCAGCTGGCCTGTATTCAAGTCCTAACAAAGCATTTGAAGAACTTGTAAGTAACTCATATGATGCAGGCGCTACTAAGGTTTGCGTATATGTGCCAATCGATAAAAGTCTACCGGATTCAATACTATGGGTTGCAGATAATGGTGCCTCAATGGATAAGGATGGATTGAAGCAGTTCTGGAAAATTGGCTCTTCTAATAAACGTAATTCAGAAAATCCCGATAGGCTTCCTATTGGTAGATTTGGAATTGGTAAGCTAGCTACGTATATTCTCACCAATAAGCTTACCCTTGTTTGTAAGGCTTCGGATGGTAAATATTATGCAGTAATGATGAATTACTCTACCATCAACAAAGATTCAACAGAAATTATATCTCTCGACGAAAAAGAATTGACAATAGCCGAAGTTCAAAAGTTATTATCTCCATTAATAAAAATTGGAAATCAAACTATACTTAATTTCGACTTATGGGGTGATAAAAGTGAAAAGACTTGGACTTTCGCTATTCTTTCTGAACTTAAACCAAAATCAGTTGAAATTAAAGATGGACGTTTAAAATGGATTTTAAGTACCGCCTTGCCGTTAAATCCAAACTTCAACTTAAATTTTAATGGCGTTGCTCTACTTTCGAGTAAGCAAAATATTATCCCTTGGAAAACTTGGGTATTTGGTAGTGATGATGATGTGGCTAATAATCCAAGATATAATTATGAAGTTGGCGATTATAAGGATGCCCCTTGTGTTCATCTACCTAATTTAAAAAATGTAGTTGGCCAAATAGACTTGTATAAAGACTCATTGCTTACTGGCAAATCAGAAGACTTAGGAAGAAGTAATGGGATTTTTCTAACAGTTCGTGGAAGGTTGATCAATATTGATGATCCTTTAATTGGAATGGAAGCATTGTCACATGGCGTATTTAATCGTGTGAGAATTACTGTCAATGCAGATGAACTCGACGATTATATAACGTCAACAAGAGAATCAATTAAGGATTCTGCTGCACTAAAGGATTTGCGTGAATATATAAAAAGAAAATTTAGCCAAACAAAAGACTGGTATTATGAGACTGTAGAAAATGAAGAAAAAAAGAATAGGGCATCATATAAAATCTCTTACGCGTCTGCCAGCCTATCCAGGCGACCTTTAATTGTAGTTGCAAAAAAATTCTTTGATGGAGCAATTACCGATAATTTACTTTTAACTGAAATCCCTGATAATCTTTCTTCTCAAGCGAAGATCGATTTTATTGCACAGCTTGAAGCTGATCTTACGAGTGAGAAAGGTATTATCAAGGATGTACAATGGATTACCTTAAACCCTGAAGACCCAATTGCAAAATTGGATTTAGCAACCGGTTTAGCAAAGGTTAATCTAATGCACCCATTCTTTGCAAATTTTCTTGATGAAGTAAAATCTATACTTCCTTTCCAGTTGATTGCACTTACAGAAATTTTAACCGAATGTTTCTTGCTTGACAGCGGTATTGAGCAAGATGAAGTGAAAGACATAATGCTTAAAAGAGACGCAATATTGCGAGAGCTTACATTTAGCGATAAGCCAAATGCGCCATTTGTAGCTTCTCTATTAAGCGCTTCCCTAGGAGATGCGACCGGTTTAGAGAAATCGGTTACACAAGCCTTTACTTCGCTTGGATATGAAACTACAAGGATTGGAGGCAATGGTAAACCAGATGGTAAAGCTGTCGCATATATTGGCCCTTTAAATTCTCAAGATAATTATTCATTAACATTTGATGCGAAAAGTACAGCAAAGGATAAAATAAAGGCAACAACTGCACACATTTCGGGGGTAGATAGACATAGAGATGAATACAAGGCAGATTTTGCATGTGTTGTAGCCATAGATTTTGAAGGGGCAGATGATAAAAACTCAGCTGTAAATACCGAAGCCAAGAAACATAAAATTAATCTTATAAGGGCAAAGGACTTAATGACTCTCGTACTTTTATCTAGCCCTAAGCAACTTACACTTAAAGAGCTTAGAGATTTTTTTGAAAATTGTCATACTGTTATTGAAACATCGAAATGGATCGAGCAGTTAAAATCTAAACAGGTAACAAGAGGCCCTATTAAAGAACTTTTGGAAGAGGTGTTTAGTTATATTAAATCAGATACTGAACAACCTCATCTAGCCGCATTAAGAGAAAGAAACTCTGAATTAAAAAAGCACTCCGTTGACAATTTAAAAGCTTTAGTTCAAAGCATAGAAAGGCTTGTTCCAAACTACATTAGTATTTCTCATGATAATATAGTAAGTCTTAATGTGCCACCTGATAAGATACTAAATGCAGTTAGTCAAAACTTTTCAGACGAAGTTCCTGTAGAGTTTCGGGATTTATATTTAAATGCTTTCGCTGCAGAAAAGCCTAAGTTAAATTAAAACGTATGTCTACTTCAACATTCAATCTTAATGATTTAAAGAACGAAACTACTCACAATAATCGTTATGAGCGAAGACTGGCAAAGCTTGTATCGAATGGTCAAGAAACTTCCAGGATTAAATCGGTTATTGAAAATGCTATTACAAATATAAATGCTAAACAAAGATCATTTGTAATATACGGTGAACCACAAAGTGGTAAAACTGAAATGATGATTGCACTTACATCTAAACTTTTGGACGAGGGTTTTAAAATTATCATTGCATTACTAAACGATAGTGTACAATTACTTGGTCAAAATCTGGAAAGGTTTCAACGGTCAGGATTATCGCCTTCTCCTAAAAAGTTTAGTGAAATATTATCACCAGAAATAAAGATAGGAGATCAACAGTGGGTTATTTTTTGCAAAAAGAACTCTAGCGATTTGCAAAAACTCATTGCGAAATTAAATGGGAGTAAGCAATGTGTGATTATTGATGATGAAGCTGATTATGCAACTCCCAATTCAAAAGTTAATAAAAACGAGGCTAGCAAAATTAATGAGCTTACAGGAAGATTAATTGGAGATACCGGTATTTACATTGGCGTAACGGCTACTCCTGCACGATTGGACTTAAATAGGACTCATCAAAACCAAAATGAACATTGGATAGATTTTCCTCCTCACTCTAATTACACAGGACAAGATATTTTTTTCCCCGTCGCCATAGATAATTTGCCCTACCGATTAACTTTCTTACCGGACGCAGGAGATGATCCAAAGCATCTACGAGAGGCTCTGTTTAGCTTTATGGTAAACGTGGGGTATTTAAATACCCAAGTAAATAATCCAGAATTAAATTATTGTTTTCTCATTCATACAAGTGGTAAAAAGGCCGATCATTCTGTAGACTATAAGCAAATTGTAAAAATATTTGAAGCCTTAAAAGATGATTCAAATTCATCGCATCAATCCTATTACAAAAGAGTTTGGGAAATAGCGAAGGAGCGGTATGAAGGACATGAAAATCATATTACAAAATATATCATCGAGGCTTCTGATAGAAATAATATAGTTGTAATGAACAGCGACAAAGAAGTAAACGCTGCCGATAATAGAACTGCAACCGACCCAACAGCTCCTTTTACTGTTACAATCGGTGGGAATATTGTCTCAAGAGGTGTTACATTTAATAATCTTCTATCGATGTTCTTTACCCGTGATGTTAAGCATAAACTGCAACAAGATACTTATATTCAAAGAGCCCGTATGTTTGGCTCCAGGGGAGACTATCTAAATTATTTTGAACTGGTAATTCCGAAATCACTATACTTAGATTGGCAGAAATGCTTCATTTTTCATCGTTTGTCTTTAGAGTCAAGAAAGCAAAATAAAACCTCCCCGGTATGGCTAGACGGAGAAAGGATTACCGCTGTATCAAGTTCAAGTATTGATCAAGCTAACGTAGTTGTTGATAGAGGAGAAATGAGTTTCGGACTGTTCAATTTTAATGAGAAAGATATTAAAGATGTTTTTGAACAAAAAATAAGTCCTTTACTCAAACTAAAAGCTTTAAACGAACTTTTGGGGCAAGACAATCTTCCTACTTACTTAATAAGTTACATAGAAAGTTTTTTACCTTCTGGTGAAGGATCAATAGCGATACATGATCCCAAAAGTATAGCTGGATATAAGGATAAGGACGGTGACACCAACAAAGCTACGATTACCCGTTCAAGAGGATTTATCGGTAACAGGGAGCTTGAACTAAACAAATTTCCCAATGCTATTCATCATTTAAATATACTTTTTAACGAAGATGGAAAAGCTCGTGTTTTTTATAAATATCAAGGCAATATTCGTTTTTTAAAAATCTCAAAAAAATGATAAAGGAGTTTGAATTTTACCACGGTGTAGTATTTTCCAAATTAATTCATCATTTCACCAATGGTGTTTCTGTGAAAGTATATCCAAGTCCCAGCAATGCTTCATATGTTCTAAACGGCAGTATTGGAATTTACATTAAACATTCTACCAAAAGAATGACACCTTGGCGTTTTAGTTTCCAAAGAATTCATCAAGATGAAATACAACGTATGAAGGAAGAACTTGGAAGTGTATTTGTTTTGTTGGTGTGTGGTGAAGATGGTATTGTGACTTTAAGCTTTGAAGAATTAAAAATCATTTTAAATGAAACACATGATGAAGCAGAATGGATAAGTGCTTCCCGAATGCCAAACAAGGAGTATACAATTAAAGGTTCTGATGGAGCCTTAAATAAAAAAGTTGGAAAAAATGATTTCCCTAAGAGATTGTTAGAGTTAAGTGTAAATAAAATTGAATCACCTAACTTTTTATCTTAATCCTATATGCCAAAAGGACACTGGTCATTCCTTCACGAATGGGTAATCTACGATTACTTATTGGCAAGAGCAAACGAGCACACTTTACGATTTAAACAAATTATTTCAGAAGGAAAATTATTAGGCCGCCGAAAATGGAAGAAGAATCCTATTGTTTGTGGCGGTTCAAGGTATATCCAACACATATAACTTACAGTTATTATAAACCTCTGAAAGAGCGGTTAACACCTTATTTAAATCCAATCTTTCACCACGAAACATCAGAGAGTTATCAAATGAATTGTATCCCCGATGATCATTACCAGTAAAACCTCCTCTGAGAGATGGATTCATTGCTAAATCGATATAAACCCCGTTGGGTCGGTTATTAAACCACTCTTCTATTCGTTCATCATAATGCTCGAAGTGGTTTCTAAATTTTCGATTTGATAGAATATTGTTTTCTTCCACTTTTAGCATCTCACGCAATCTCTTCCCGCGTAAGCGATTCTTACCTGGCCAAAGGATCTTGGATATATTAGCCGCTGAGACGAGTATTGACTGAATTGAGCACCAAACTTCTAAGTTATCAAAATTATTATGTGTAGCCTGTAATCTTTCAAAGCCTCTCTGTGCAATCTTTGATTGTAGTAAAATCTCGCTTATAAAAATCATGTCTTGGAACTCTTTCATATGATGAAGGATGAACTGCCAGCCAATATTGCGTTAACCAATGTTAGCTGCAGATGTTTATTACCGCTATTAATTAAAAAATTGGACCAAATACTTGATGAAGTTGAGGGTGATTATTAGGGCAATAATGACTTGCATAATATTCAGCCAGTTTTATACGAATATAATTTTCGTCACGATTTGTTAGGCTTTTTATTTGTTCAATATAGTAGGGAATACGCTTTTTTGCTGCCTGTCTTGGATTTGCTGGATATACTAAACCTCTATTCTGCTCATCAATAATAATCTGAGAGATATCAAACACTTCATTAAAAAGGTCTTGCAATGGTTGAATATGTGTATGAGGCTGATTATTTAACAAGTCTAGCAAGCCTTGTTCTGGTGTAATAGGAAGATAATTAATTCTGTTTTGGTTCCCGTTATAAAGATTAAGTAATTCTTGTTGACTTAAACTTCTATTTGCATCAGCTTGTATTGCTTGCATGTCAGCGCTAGCGTCTGAATCCAAAAAAGAATAAACACCGGTATTTTGAGGTATTAAATAATTCGCTGATGAAATTGTAAATCTTAAAGTTTGTGGCCAACCGCCCACGGGCAAAATTTTAATAATGGGTCGTCTTTGGTTGTTTAGATTCCTAAAATAGTAATTGACAAGTTGCTCAAGTATGTACTTGGCATAGTCATCTTCAACGAAGAAGACCAAATCAGGCTGAACTTCTTCTTGAATTGCCATACTTTGAAGTGCAACGGCAGGATAACAATCATATTCGATATTAACAATTCCATTTGTCGCATTACGCTCAAGATAAATTAGTTTATTAGCTTTTTTAATTAGACTACTTGAATGCGTCGATATAATTATGGTAAGATTGTTTTGGGATGCTTGTCTCTCCAAAAATTGCATTAATTTGACCTGTACTTTTGGATGTAATGCCAGCTCTATTTCATCTATCAAGATCAACGAATTATTAGCTACGTGTTCCAATTGGAACAGTGCGTTTAAAACCAGAAGTTCACCGAGACTAAAGTTTCTCTCAGTATAATATTGATTTTGTCCACCTATAGCCTGTGCAGGCATTAGAAAACCATAATTCCATCTGCCGTAACCTCTGCCTTTTCCATCTAACTTTTTTCTTCTAAGATTCGAATACTTTGTAGTTTGAAATATTTCATTCATTGAATCTCTGAAAAATTGTGGTGCAGCTAAAATACCACGAGTATTTAATTCGTCGTTTTGCACATAAAATCTTTCTACACTAGAAGAAATAAACACAGCATTATTATAGCCCATTGTGGCCAAAAGTGAAGCACCCGTCTTTGGAGTAGGTGACCATCTTGTATTTCTATAAACGTAATCAACGTGGACTCCGTTTTGCTCATATCTTATAAGAGCATTTCTGAAGTTGTCAAATTGATTATTGGAGCTTGTCCGAAAGTGTCGCTGAAAAGCGTAAGAGTCTGTCAATCTTTGCAAACAAGCTAATAATGTTGTTTTGCCAGAGCCGTTTATTCCTGTCAAAATATGCACTCCTGATGTTGGAACATCAAATTCTAACAAGGTGATACTTTTGAGGTTTTCTATTTTGATTTTCCCCATATTTCAGTTTTGCTTTTAGTTATAAAGGTTCTGTACATTAGCCGCCAAAAGTTGTAGTTGCGCTAAGCACACCACGTAATCACAGTAAACGACCCTTTCCTTTGATTAATTATGCTTAACCATGCGTGAGGGATAGTAGCGGATACCCCACTGAAGGTTTGTGTGTTGGACTTGTGGCGGAGTATGAGCGGATAGCCCGACCAACAGGGGCACGCCCAATATTACTTCTCCTTATTCAACTTCTTCAAGCTCCCCATCAATCTCAACCATCTTCCCGATATCGGCAAAATGGTTGTAACTATTATTTCTTCTCTATCAACCTCTCCAGCTTCTCAATCATTTCTCTTTGCTGTTGTATCATTCGTTCATACAATTCAACCATCTTGTCAATTGGATTGAATGTGCAATTATTATAAGAAGCAAAAGCATTTTTGCTATCGTTGAAACTATCGGTAAATGTATTCCCAACAATATTCACCGGCTGATCTTCATTAAAAGTGCTAAAGAGTTCTACAGGAAATTTTAGCACCGTGGCTACATGCTGCAGTATGGCGGGGTCTACCGTTTCTTTCTGCTCCAGCAGCGATATTTTTTGCTGGTTCCAATCATCGCCCAGCTCGGCGGCAAGGGCATCTTGCTTAATACCACGCATTTCTCTAAAGCGTTTTATGTTGCGGCCTTCGTGTATGGTACGGGTGGGGTTGGTATGCTGGTTCATTAAGCTTTTAGTTTAATTTTTTACAAAACGAAAGGTACAAATTTACCCTGCAATATAAAAGTAAAATACAATATACTGCCCCGTAAAATACCGGCTTTTACTGTAGGATACACAACAGCCCTGCCGGTGCTTTGCTGCATAAACAATGCTATATGCCAACAGCAGCTAAAACAAGGCGAATGACGGTATGCAACAAAATGTTTCAGCGTCAAAATGTACCTTATGTGCTCTTCCCTACCATATTGCTTTGCGGCAAATGGTTAAAAGATTCCGGCTTTAAGGCCGGCCATACCATCGACATTACTTATGAAGAGGGTAAACTCATCATCACCAAATCGGCCGTGCAGCGGTTTGATGTAAAGCAAGTGAATAGTTTTTTTACAGCATAACGGTTTCCCGTAAAAGCTACTGCGGCTGCGTGTTTAAGCAGCAGTAAACCCTATGTAAATAGTCTCTAAATCCTATGTAACCTTAGGGTATAGCCGTTATGCTATCGCTGTTGGCCTGTTCACCTGTTGTTTATCTACCGTTCATGCTTCGTTGCTGCTGCGCTAATATACCTACGTGAGGCGGTGAAAAAATAGGTGTTTACACGTATTTGCTTTTCCCCTACCCTATGGTAAATACTATTACTTTTAAAGCCTGCCTGTCGGCAGACAGGGATTAGTACCCTACCGAAAACATTCGGGGTCGGAAGGAGTAGCGATGATCTCTGTGTCTCCATCAATTGCTTTAGTGATTTTGCCCATTACCTGGGCCGAAAGGTAATTAACTATATGTAGATACGATACATTAAGTATATGCCTTTATGGTTTGCCGTAAAACAAGAAAACATCTACGCGTTAGTTTGCATGAAAATTATTCTGTTCATCTAAAAACTATAAAAATGGAATCATTACAGGCGCCGAAAAAGAAAATGTCCGTAGGCAAAAAAATCCTTATAGGCATTGTTGCTTTACTCCTAATTGGTCTTATAGGTTCGCAGTTTGATAAGGACAAAAAAGAAAATAATAATACCAATGCTGGCACCGGCAGCACAACTACAGAAGCTGGCTCAAGCCCGGCAACTACTATCGGTATTGGTCAAACTTTAAAAACAAACTACTTTGAAGTCACTGTTTCCAAAGCGGACCTGACAAATAAAATTAATACCGGAAATGAATATTCAGACATAACAGCAGAACAGGGAAATCAGTTTTTAATTTTGACAGCAACGTTTAAAAACATCGACAACGAAAGCCGTATGTTAACGGACGGTGCTGTTTTTATAAGCTATAATGGAAAAGAGTACGAGTTTGACAAATCAGAAACAGTAATGGCAGAAGGTTTCGGATTATTTTTAGAACAGATCAACCCGCTGACATCAAAAACCACCAGGCTCGTTTATAAATTACCCGCAGAAATTAAAGGGCCTGCATATTACAAGCCAGGCAGGGCAAGTGATGATGAAAAAATATATCTGGGCGATCTTAAATAGTGGGCGGCACCAATGAACTTTTAATTTACCCGATTTTATCCTCAAAAGGTTTTCTTCCTGAAAACCTTTATCTTGTTAATATTATACTATGGACATACTCTACATGATCATCGGCCTGGCTATTGGTACCCTCGCCGGTTGGCTGCTCGCCAAATTAACGGGCCGCAGCGAATGGGAAAAGAAGAATGCGCAGCAACAGCAGCAATACACCGAACTCGAAAAAAAATTTGTTGCAACACAGGCCACGCAAACGGCGGAGCTGAGCAATGCCCAGCGCCTGCTTACCCAGCTTGCCCAGGATAAGAAGCAGGAAGCAGAAAGCGGGAAAGCAGAGCTGCAGTCACTCAAACAGGAATTGTCATCATCGGTTCAGCAGCTGGCAACCCAATTGGCCAACAATAATTCTTTACAGGAAAAGCTCTCCACACAAAAAGAAGAGATGGAAGCATTAAATAAAAAGTTTAACCTGGAGTTTGAGAACATTGCCAACCGCATATTGGAAACAAAAACAGAAAAGTTTACCGAGCTGAATAAAACCAACCTGAATTTGATACTGGAACCGCTGGGCAAGAACATCACCGAGTTTAAAACCAAGGTAGAAGAAGTGTACCAGAAAGAATCGCAGCAACGCTTCTCTTTAGGCGAACGGGTGAAAGAACTGGCCGACCTTAACCGTAAGATCAGCGAGGAAGCCAATAACCTTACCCGTGCGTTGAAATCAGAATCCAAAACCCAGGGCGGCTGGGGCGAAATGATTCTGGAAAATATTCTGGAACGATCGGGGCTAGTAAAGGGCAGGGAGTATTTTATGGAGTACCAGTTATACGATGAGCAAGGCAATGCACTACGTTCGGATATGGCTGATAAAAAGATGCGGCCCGATGCATTGATCAAATACCCCGATAACCGCCATGTGATCATCGACTCCAAGGTATCGCTGAATGCGTTTACCCGCTGCGTTGATGCTACAGACGAAGCAACAAGAATGAGTGAACTGAATGAACATGTGGCTTCTGTAAAAAGGCATATCAATACACTAAGCGCAAAGGGATATGATGATTACAGTAAAACGCTGGATTTTGTAATGATGTTCATTCCCAGCGAACCTGCTTATATCGCCGGCCTGCAGGGCGATCCCGAGCTATGGAATTATGCGTATGATAAACGAATATTATTACTAAGCCCGACAAACCTTATCACTTCCTTAAAATTGATTGCTGATCTATGGAAACGTGAATACCAGAACCTGAATGCAAACGAGATTGCGGAACGGGGTGCTAAATTGTATGATAAATTCGTAGGCTTTATAACCAACCTAGAAGATGTAGGTGAGCATTTGCAAAAAGCACAACACAAATATGGCGAGGCATATAAACAATTGTCGACAGGGAATGATAACTTGGTAACACAGGCAACCAAATTGAAAGACCTGGGTTTGAAAACGAAGAAGGCCTTGCCCGATGAGTTGGTAAACATAGCCAATGGGCAAAATTTGTCGGCTGGTCAAGAATAAACGGCATCTATAAGAATTGCTTTCGTTTACAACAAAAAAAATACTGTAAGGCATATTTATTGGTCTGCCCATTAACAACGGATACATTCAATATTTGGTAAGTAAATCCTATGCAAACAAAAAAGCAGCTACAATTTTTACATCGTAACTGCTTGATCTTTAAGTGGGCCCACCAGGGCATGATCCTGGGACCCCCTGATTATGAGTCAGGTGCTCTAACCAACTGAGCTATAGGCCCGGAATTTTATTTTGTAAAATTCTCTAGGGATGCAAAAATAGAGAAATCAAATTATTTTCCAAATGTAGTTTTAGAATAAAGCGGTAAGTGCAGCCAACTATTTTTTGGTGATTCTAAGTGCACGCTTTACCCGCATGGATAGTTCGGCGGGATTGAAGGGTTTTGTCAGGAAATCGTCTGCACCCAGTTCAAAAGCTTCCATTACCGTGTCTTCCAGGCCCATACCAGAAAGTACAATTACAGGAATTTGGGTAGTATGGTTAGACTTTATGATGCCAATAAGTTCAAGACCAGAAGTAAAAGGCATTAAAATATCGGTAATCAGCAAATTGGGACTTTCTGTTTCAATTACCTTAAGTGCTTCGCGGCCATCCGTAGCAACAATAACCTCATAACCTTCACTTTTCAATGCACCAGCCAATGCGGCGGCCATCAACGGTTCGTCTTCAGCTATTAATATTTTCATTTATTGGTTTTAGGCACCAAAATTAAGCAACCTGCTTTTCAATTGAAAGTAATTCTAGCTCTTTATATAATAATTTTTGTGCCTGTATGTAATAGCGTTGCATATCCTGAATCAGGAAAATTGCAGAATTGTCCTGCTTTACGGAAGCTACGTTTTCTATTTGCGAAGCCAAGTCGTGCAGTTTTCTCACTTTGATGATGGCCAATGAGGATTTAGCAAACTGGGCAGTTTTAATCAGGTTCTCCCAGTCGCGGGTCCTGTTATACTGCTCCATTTTTTCAATTGTACCTGGCATGTTTTCTATAAACAGGTTAATCATTGTCTTGATATAAGCCTTATCAGAAGAAGCCAGTTCATCCAAATAGCTCAGGTCAATTGTCACATCGCCATCAGAAAGCTGATGTGTATTTGTTTGTACCTTGGGCTGGGCTGTTGATGTGTCCGTGATTACCCTTTCCAGTTCATTGTACAACGTATCCATGGTAAAGGGCTTGGCTACATAACCATTAATGCCAATTGACATACATTTTTGGTCCTCCCCCTTAATAGCCAATGCAGTCATGGCCACAATCGGCACTGTAAGGTTTAGGATGTTGCGTATGACAAGCGTAGTCTGGTAACCGTCCATTTCTGGCATGTGAATGTCCATCAAAATGATGTCATACGAATTCGCCTTTATAAAATCAAGTGCCTGTATCCCATTGCTTGCAATATGTATGGATTTTGCCCCGGATTTGGAAAGTATATGTTTTACCAGCATTTGGTTAATAGAATTGTCTTCTACCACCAACATGCTTTTTCCTGCTAAAAGATTGAGATTCATAGTTAAATTTTCAAGTTTAACAATAGAAATTGGACTTCTTAAGGCATAACGAATTATTCTTCCGTTTCAGTATATGCTTATTCATGTATTTTTTAGGGCAATCGGCAGCTTATTGGAGAAAATTGTCCTTAAAATTTCTTTTGCTATTTTTTAACCGTTGATGTGCAGCCAATTCTGTTAATTTTGTCCCTCTTAGTGCAAAACGCACCTATAATAAAACTAAAATGAAGAAATCAACTTTACTGCTTTTTATCTTGGCGGCTGTATTTACTGCAAACGCCCAAACAACCCCCGAAACAAAAAAAACTACCAAAAAAATTGATTTGAGCAATCGTGCTGCCGACCATTTCATGATACAGTACGGTATGGATAGCTGGACAGGTACACCTGATAGTATCAGGACAAAAGGCTTCAGCCGCCATTTCAACTTTTATTTTATGCTGGACAAGCCTTTTAAGGGCAACCCAAAATTCAGCGTGGCCTATGGTGTGGGCATTGGCAGCAACAATATTTTCTTTGATAAACAATATGTGGATATTAAGGCAAACTCTTCCAGATTGCCTTTCCGTAACAGTTTCCCTGGCACGGATTCGGCTTATTTTAAAAAGTTCAAGCTTACTTCCATTTTCTTGGAAGCTCCTATTGAATTGAGGTATTACTCAAACCCGGAAAACCCCAACAAATCATGGAAAGCAGCTATTGGTGTAAAAGTGGGTACCTTGATAAAGGCTTACACCAAGGGCAAGGACTTGCAGAATAAAGCTGGCCAAAGTCTTTACGGCTCTAGCTATATTGAAAAAGAAAGCAATAAAAAGTTCTTTAACTCTACTAAACTGGCAGTTACTGCCCGTGTTGGATTTGGTGCATTTTCTTTGGATGCAGGCTACCAGATAACGCAAGTAATCAAACAAGGGTTCGGTCCGGAAGTTCGCCCATTTTCTATTGGCTTAACCATTAGCGGGTTATAACAATACAATTGATTGATACACGAAGCCCTGCCCACAAAGCAGGGCTTTTGTTTTGAAAGGAACCGTAACAATTATCTTTACAAAAAAACAACTAGGTTTTGATAGACAAACAGCAGAAAATAAAGACAGAAGAGCGTGCAGTATTGGTAGGACTGGTTCAAAAAGACCAGACCAGTGAACAGGTAGCCGAGTACCTGGATGAGCTTGCCTTTTTGGCCGAAACAGCAGGGGCCATTACGATAGAAAGGTTCACACAGAAGATGCTGCGGCCCGACAGTAAAACCTTTGTAGGCAAGGGTAAGCTGGAAGAAATAAAACAATACATAGACAGCAGGAATATTGGCCTTGTAATATTTGACGATGAACTTACCGGCTCGCAGATCAGCAACATACAAAAAGAACTGAAGGTAGTAACACTTGACCGCAGTGATTTGATATTGGACATTTTTGCCCGCCGTGCACGTACCGCACAAGCAAAAGTGCAGGTAGAGCTGGCACAGTACCAATACATACTTCCACGCCTGAGGGGCATGTGGAGCCACTTGGAAAGACAGGGTGGCGGTATCGGTAGCCGCGGACCGGGAGAAACAGAAATTGAAACGGACAGGCGTATTGTAAAGGATAAAATTTCCCTGCTACGCAAACGTCTGGCAGAAATTGATAAGCAGTCTTTTACCCAACGCAAAGACCGTGGAGAATTTATTCGTGTGGCCCTTGTAGGCTATACCAATGTGGGCAAAAGCACCCTAATGAACCTGCTTAGCAAAAGCGAAGTGTTTGCAGAAAACAAGCTTTTTGCAACATTGGATACTACTACCCGCAAAGTTGTTTTTGAGAATACACCTTTTTTGTTGAGCGATACCGTTGGTTTTATCAGGAAACTGCCGCATCATTTGGTTGAAAGTTTTAAAAGCACATTGGACGAAGTAAGGGAGGCCGATATTCTATTGCATGTGGTGGATATTTCACATGCACAGCATGAAGACCAAATTGGTACGGTTAATAAGACTTTACAGGAGCTGAAGGCGTTTGACAAACCCATTCTTACCATATTCAATAAAATGGACCTGTACGAGGAAAGGAATTTTGACGAGTGGCTGCAGGATGAAGTAAAACAAGAAATATTGTTAGACCTGAAACAGAAATGGGAACATATTACCGAAGGCAATTGCGTGTTTGTATCAGCCCTTGAAAAAAGGAATATTGATGAGCTAAGAACCTTTATTTTGAATAAGGTACGTGAAATGTATAAAATACGTTATCCTTATAAAACGGTACATTTTTAACCCAGATCCCGTGCCTACAGAGAAGAAATACAATTGGGTTAAAGTTGCCGATTCTGTTAACGAGTTGGATTGGCAGGCCAACAACATGTGTATTGCCACAGCGGATGGGAAAAAACTGACCCTTGCCAGGCATGCCGGTGGCTTTTTTGCTTTTGCCCATAAATGTCCGCATGCAAGCGGTATTATGGCCGATGGTTTCATAGATGCTGTTGGCAATATTGTTTGCCCATTGCACCGTTATAAATTCAATATGGAAACGGGCAGAAATACAACAGGCGAAGGCTATTACCTTAAAACATACCCTATGCAACAAAGGGAAGACGGCATTTATATCGGGTTTGAGGAAAGAGGTTTTTTCAGTTTTCTGCAATAAAAACCAAAAAAATTTTGCTCACAATATTTCACCCCCTTATTTTTGCTGCCCCAACACGGGAAACACTCCTCCTTAGCTCAGTTGGTTAGAGCATCTGACTGTTAATCAGAGGGTCTCTGGTTCAAGTCCAGAAGGGGGAGCGAAAATTTAAGAAAAGCTCATAGAACAGATGTTTTATGGGCTTTTTTCATGCCTATATCTTTCCTTCTTAAATAAACTCCACATACAAAAGGTTTCCAATTCGGTTTCCTTTCAAAAACTAAGAGGTTTCCTTTTTTAACCCTTAAACCCCAGCCATTATCGTAAAATATGGCTACAAATAACATTACTATTCTATTCTGGCTATACAGGGCAAAAATAAACCAGAACAACAAAGCCCCTATTTATGTTCGCCTTACTTATAATAACCAGCGAAAGAACTTTTCTACTTCGTATTTAATCGAACCACAAAAATGGGATACGAAGAAACATAAAGTAAAAGGAGCAAACGAGGAAGCCAATACAATAAACTCCTACCTGCAGCAATCGCAGAACAGGTTCATCAATATTTACAATGACATGTTAAAGGAAGGTGATATTGACCTTAATAAGATAATTGAAAAATTTTTTGGCAAAGATGTTCCCTCTATGACAATACTTGAGCTTATCAAGTATCATAATAATGATTTCAAGAAAAGAATCGGCATTGATTACAGTTATTCAACTTTTGAGAAGTACGACATTTTAAGAAGGAAAATTGAACTGTTTATACCCTATCAATATTCGAAGAGCGATATTAGATTGAAGGACTTGAATCTAAATTTTGCTAGCGATTTCGATTTCTATCTGAAACAGAAGGATGGCAATCAACATAACACAGTAGCAAAGTATATTAAAAACCTAAAGAAAATTCTAACAGTTGCTGTCGCACAAGGATGGATTAAGCAAAGTCCATTTAATCAGGTAAAAACAGCTTACAAAGATGTTGAAAGGGTTTATTTAACTACTTCCGAATTGAAGGCGATTGAAGCCAAAGAGTTCAAGCTAGAAAGGTTGAATTTGGTAAAGGACATATTCCTGTTTCAATGTTATACAGGGCTATCTTATGGAGATATGGAACTGCTTACAAATGAAAGCATCACTTTAGGAATAGATGATGGTAAATGGATTATCATTAACCGAAAGAAAACCGATGTAAGAAGTTCTATACCATTGTTACCAGCAGCTCTCAGCATTCTTGATAAATACACCCACATACAAAAGGGCAATAAACTGCTCCCGTTTTATGCAATACAAAAATTCAATTCATACTTGCACGAGATAGCAGACCTATGTGGAATAAACAAAAATCTTACAAGCCACGCTGCAAGAAGAACATTTGCTACTACAATAGCATTACAAAATGGTGTTTCATTAGAGACCATTTCAAAAATTTTAGGTCATAGCAATACCAACATCACTAAAATATATGCTGTTGTAACAGACCAAAAAATAAGTGAAGAAATGAGAATGCTCAAAGAAAAAATGAGCTAATAAAAAGCCACCAATGACAAAATCAAAGGTGGCCTTTTATTTTTATTGCTGTACTTACTAGTCTGCTAATCAAACAATCTAAGTTGGTTGATGTTTCTCCTTTTCTTATTCATGAACAGTCCTATTTCATAAGCATGCAGTATGTTTTCTCTATGTGTTACCCATTCAAGGTTTTCCATCCTATTATCTTTTGTATTGCCGTTCAAATGGTTTACTTCGGGCTTGTTTAATAGGTTAGGTATAAAGTTCAGCGCGACTAGCCTGTGAACCCATTTTGTTTTGGAAATTCCGTTTCTTGAAAGGGTTACAGTTACATATCCACCCCTATCAATTTTTTGAACTATTTCTTCTTGGTATTTCCTTTTGTGTAACGACTTTATTTTCCCATCGGTTGTGATTAGGTATTCATTTTCATATCCTGAAACTGGAAACCATATTCGTTCCTCTAAATACATCATTTAAGGCTTGATTTTGTGCCATATTCCCAGTATTAATACTTTGCATGTAATTCGTTTTATTGTTTGTATTTGGGGGTGTATTTGCTTGTAGATAGTCTTTGTAAAACATGCCATCGTTGAATTGAATATTAGTAGGGTGCAGGTACTCAACTGCTATTTTAGGTTTAAGACCGATAGCCTTTTCAAGTTCCTCTTCCATGATTTGCTTTACATATCCTTCCTCGCCTTTTAGGGTGATAATTGAATCGTGTATAGTGAAAATTGGTAGATGTTTTTTCTCCCTTGCAATCCGTTTAGTTACTTTCAAGAGCATCAAATCACTTTCTATGTATTGCAACAGTATAGCAAGCTCATTATAGTTCTCAGCCTTAACAAGCTTAAATATTGAATACACTTCTGGGAACACCTCCTTGAATGCATTGATATTTTGCTTATTCTCTTTTTTAATGTAATTGAAGGAAGAAAAAAGAACTTGGTAAGTAATTATTTTGAGACTTTCTCTTGAGTAGTTTTCATTTATTCCTTTTAAACGTAACTGCTCACCAAAAGCTTCATAAAACTTACCACTCTGGACACTTTGGGTGTACTTAAAAAACAGGTTATAATCATGGGAATATAGATACATTAAGATAGAATCTATATTCCTATGTATAGAATAATTTAATCTCTTATTCTTAATGTTCTGAACATTGTAATACCCATCTTGATTGAGCCAAAATCCTAGATTGAATAGTAAGCTTGCCAGATACGGTTGACTATTTGTAATATCTATCGAAACCAAAGGCTTGCCTTCGTATGAAAGATAATTTTTTAGCTGCTTAGGAAGATGTGTTAAAGTAGACCATAGGCGTCTAACATTATCATCTACACTTGCATTCTGCTCTTTGTTTAAAATATTAATCGTACCCGCTATAGCCCGATTCCTTTGGCGGAGTGGGCACTTAAAGCTAGTACCATCCTGTGTTTTTTTGTCGAAAAGAGATGGATCCTTTAGCTTTCTTTGGTATTCATCTTCAATAAAATCTAAAGCAGCCGACGAATCAATTTCTAAACCTTCTGCTTCATACCATTTGAACAAATGCTTGTATTTTTTTCTGTTTCTACCTGATACCTTTTTGTCTATTGCTAAGCTTTCGCAATGAAGATGCTTTTTATTCTCTTGAAGTTTGAAAATTGCAAGCATCTTATTGAATCGGCTGTGCATTCTATAGCCTTTTGATTTTTGAGTAGGTATATACAACTCATCGCATTCAAGAACACCATGTTCAATTAGATAATCAAGGTACAAACGGTATTGCTGTGTAATCCCTCGTAAGGTTGAAGAGTGTAATGGTACAAAATCATCCAAGTATTCAGCATCCTTGATCTTAAGTGGTTCTTTTAAAATCCGATCTATAATGCTTAACAGTTTTTCGTGGTTCAATTCTTTTGGTAGATGATTGAACATATTCATTATATCCAGACCTGCTGGAATTAAGTAATGCATTTAATGTGATTAGAAAATTCCTTATAAAGAATGTACTTCGAAAAGGTAATGCAACAAAAAGTAGTGAGTTGTACTTGTATTTTATTAGAAAAATCGTAATTCGAAGGAGGTAATTGAAGCAAGTATCTTTAAAACTAGTATTTGAGCCTATAAGAATAGCTCATTTTTACAATGGTACAACATTATGAAGGCCGTTTCCAAATAATTTTTAAAGTTTGCTACAGAGGATATTCAAAATCAAAAATATCTCTGAGAGTAATGTCCAATGCCTTTGATAAAGTAAGTAGTGTTGAAACAGTAGGGCAGGTAGCCCCTCTTTCAATTTTAGCAAGTTGACTGTATTCCATATCAACATGAGCTGCAAATTCTCTTTTACCCATGCCTTTTTCAAGTCTTAATTTCTTGACTTGTAAACCTAACGCCTTACAAAATGCTTCATCAGCTTTCACACCACAAAATGGGTAGAAAATAAAAAGCATCTGGCGTCAAAAAATGCCAACATTAAATTATTTTATTACTTTCACTTCAAATCAACCTTAAAGAAATGAAACCAGCATTAGAAACAACCATGATTTGTCATTTTTGTAATTGTTCTATTGAGAATGAATCTGGCTATCTTATTGCCATGCTCAAAAAACCAATAAACAAATCTTTTGGTATGACAGGGAAATTTATTACAGAAACGACAACGTACAAAATAGATTCTTACAAAATACCTTCTTGTGAAGTTTGTAAAAAGCAATTCCTTTTTGGGTACAGATTGACATATGTATTAGTTATTCTGGTATCACTTATTGGTGCTGTAGGCTTGGTATTCATTTCTGGCTCTCTTTTCACAGATACTAATACTGCACCGTTTATCTTTTGGTTAGTAACTACAATGATTTTGGGGGTTGCAGTTGCTAAGTGTGGGTTTAGCATATTCTATAATAAAAATCCAAAAAACAAAGTGCATGAATTACCTGAATTAAACGCGTATTATAAGGCTGGTTATCAACACAAAAAATTTATTTAAGATATTCTCGTTTCTGATAACATATTTCTAACCCCTATATTGAAAATCTTTTTTTCAAATACCTTTCCTTGTTATCTATAAAGAACAGATAGCTAAACTAAACACACTTTAAAACTTTTATAGTGTAATCAAGTAGAGTAACCTCTTTATATAAACACCCACACCCTTTAACCCTCTTGCTTCTACCCCAGCTTCTTTGTGAGGTAATAAACCAAAACCTACAAAGTTGCCTATGAAAAAGAGACCGATATTTATCAGCTATGCTATTTCATTGAAAGCAATGAAAAATGAAAAGCCAGTACACAGATACCTTGAAAAAGCGATACAAACAAGTGTGCTTGTTTATGTAACTGCAAACGACAACTACATTCATTACTTTATCAAGTCGGGCTTTAGAAAGTATTCTCGACTGCCTTTCTAACCTCGACTTTTGCAGGGAAATAGGTATGCAGTATTTACAGCTAAGCAAGAAAAATACTGCCAGTTTTTACCTATGCTTAATCCCAACAAAAACTGTCATCATTTTGCTACCCTTCGTAAATCTGCATTCCGCTATTATTTTATTGCTGCTCAGCACATGGCTATGCTTTAGCAAGAAAACATAGCTCCTCCATTATTTACCGCCACCTGCAGGCGTTTTATGTCGTTGGCACAAGCCTAAGCTATTCTTTGTTGGTTCATCCCTACGCCTATGCAAGCATGCCACACAAAGAAGCTACACATGTGCTAATCACTTCATTATGTCAATAGCTAAGCTACAAGGCTCTTCATTGCCATAATTCCCATTCTTAGCCCCATAAAACGCATGGCGGTGTGGTGGCGTAAAGCCAATGAGGAAGTTCATCAAAATGTTTCCCTTTCCTAATGTATGATAACACATCAGCTTGGGATATCTATGAAACTTATAACAAGCAATCATACATTACTCAAGGGTACAAAGAAGTTACGCTGTATTTTCTTTGCTGTAATAAATTACGGACTTCTTTTGAATGGTTTTATCTCCTTAACTCAAAAACCATTGAAAAGAAACATTTTCGTCATTTAGTATTTACTGCTTATTAATTGATTACCTTAAATTTGTTCTATAAGTTCGACTAATGATAGACAATAAGGATGAGGCAAAAGGAATTTTACAACCTGCAACTGTATCAGAAAACAAAAGTACTGATGCTTATGGCAATCTTGTACGCGGCCTTACATCTGAAGAACTTTCACAAACTGGAACACAAAAGTTAATTTTAAATGACCTTGCAAAAGCGGAAAGAAAAGTAAAAGAATTAGAGCCATTTAGAGAAGATTATTATAAAATCTTAACTGAAAAAAGTGTCTTAGAAGAAAAATTAGCAAAGACTAAAAGATCTGAAATCTTATATTCATTTTGTATCACCTCTGGCGGTATAATTATTGGTTTGGCTAAGATATTTATCGAAACAAACACTAAGTTGGCTGTAATAATGATAACAATTGGAGCATTATTAATTGTTGGAGGAATACTTTTTAAAATATCATACAAAAAATGAAGTTAGAGATTAGAGAAGTAAAGGAAAGAGGAACTCCTCAAGAGCGTATAGTTCTTGACGTTACGGAGACTTGCGATATAGGAAGGTATCTTATTTTTACAACTCAAAAATTGATAGGTGAAAAATTTTCCAGTCGTATTAAGAATCCGTATTGGTTTCCTGATAAAGAAGTTAAAAAAGGAGATCTAGTTATACTTTATTCAACTACAGGAGAAAATAGTTTCAAAGTAAATGACGATGGGACTTCTTCGCATTTTTATTATCAGAAGCTCCCTTCTTCTATATTCAACAGTGAAAATGCTGCTTTATTAATGGAAGCTTCTACTTGGAAAATAGAGAAGTCACAATAATTTATTTACCTATTCATGATTATCATTATTTTCTTTTAGTGAAGAAAATAATAATTGTGTTCATTTTCATTTCAACTAGCCTTTGAATATCGCTATGATATTTGATCTTGTATTGGCGTGTAAGACTAACATTATTGATATTATTAAAAACAATACTTCAAACTGTTACTTTATCTATAGTTAATTTATTCTCTTGTTCAATCTACTATTTAATGCACTGATGCCAATGTCTTCTCTCATTAGGTTTACAATTTTTGTTAGCTCTGTATAAAATTTATCAATTTCATTGGCCAACTTTTCAAAGCTAATTTTATCTTCCCCTAAATGTTCATTGAGAGTATCATAAAACATTTCCAATTTGTCAAGAATCTCTTGTGGCATAAATAAAGAATACTTATTCATTACTACACGGAATTCATTTGTTTTGTCATCAATTTCATCTATCAAAGAATCTACGTCTTTCTGGTCCATGCTATCGATATATTCTGCATCGTCTATAGCTTCTTGATAAATATCTAACGTGTCATATGCATTACTAACTAGTAGTTGATACTGTTCGATTTTGTATTTAAAAAAATGGTTTTCATTTTCAAATGTTTTCTGACGCTGAAAAGTTTTATACGACAAAAAAGCAGCAATACATGCTGCTAAGCCCGAAATCCCGCTCACTAACACTGAAATTTGGATATTCATAAGAATTATTTAAATCAACCTGCTGCTTACTTTAATACGTTTAAAATTATTATATCTATATCTACGATTGAGATTGATTTTTTATATTTATAAATCAATTCTACCCAAAAACTCTAAAGATGGCAAATGATTTTTTTGAAAAACAAAGTGCGTCTTCTAGGATTAAAGCAAACATAGTATCAGAATATTTTCCTAAATATTGTAGGATAATAAATATAAAAGGGCAAGGGGAAATCCGATACATTGACTTGTTTGCTGGTCCAGGACTTTATAAAGATGGAAATGTATCTACACCTTTGTTAGTAGGTAAACAATGTGCAGAAGATATTGTTTTGAAAGATATTGTCCATTTACTTTTTAATGACAATGAACATATTGAAACATTAAAAACTTGTTTTTTAGAAAAATTTCCACAAGGAACATTTAAGTATGCTCCAAAATTTGCAGCAAAGACAATAGGAAGCGATGAGAAAATCAATACTTATCTTTCTAGATCTTGGCATGACGAAAGCACAGGCAAAAATCGTTTTCCAACATTATTGTTTGTTGATCCTTTTGGCTATAAAGGCATTAACACAACAGTACTAGCTAATTTTATGAAGAATTGGGGCAACGAAATTTTTCTTTTCTTAAACACGAAAAGAATACATGCTGCAATTGAGAATAATAAGTTTGAAGAACTAATGCTAGACTTCTTCCCCTCTACCTTAACTGAAATTAAGAAAGATAGACGATACAAAACGAACGTATCTGAAAGATTGAATTTGATAATACATAATCTAGCAAAGGAGTATCAATCGATTCTTGGAAGCAGTCTTTATTATACGGCTTTTAAATTTCAAGAAGAAGATAGTGATGGCACAAGCCATTTTATTGTTCATTTAACTAAGCATCCTAGAGGCTATGAACTGGTTAAACAAATTTATTATGATTTTGACAATATTGGTTCTACACTTGATGAATTTGGAACTTACACTTTTGATGCAAAAAAATTAGACAAAGAGCCTACATCATTATTTGATTTTAGCGATACTAATATTGACTTATTAAGCAGTGAACTTTCTAGAGTTTATCAAGGAAAATCTATATCTGCATTGAATCTATTTAATCAACATCAGTTAACAACTAAATTTAGTCGGTCTCATTATGCACAAGCATTACGCAAGCTAGTTGAGAATGGTAATATTATATCTAATTACACTGATAATAGAAGTCATTCAGTCAGTGTTTTAATTATCAAAGAATGTATTTTAAATTTTAAGTAATGGCAAAGTCAAGCATTGAGTGGACTGAATTAACATGGAATCCAACTACTGGTTGTTCTAAAATATCAGCAGGGTGCAAATTCTGTTATGCTGAGATTATGACAAGAAGATTAAAAGCAATGGGGCAAGAAAAATATAAGGATGGATTTAATAAAGTTAGAATACATCCTAGTACCTTATTATTACCTTATACTTGGAACAGCCCAAAAGTTGTTTTTGTTAATTCTATGAGCGATTTGTTTCATAAAGAAGTCCCTCTTGATTATATCCAACAAGTATTCAAGGTAATGAATGATAATCCTCAACATGTTTTTCAAGTTTTGACAAAGCGTTCAGATATTTTACTTAAATATCATAAAGAGCTTAAATGGACACATAATATTTGGATGGGTGTTTCTGTAGAAGATAATAAAGTTGTTCATAGGATTGATGATTTAAGGAAAACAAAAGCAAAAGTGAAGTTCTTGTCTTGTGAGCCTTTAATTGGTGAATTAACAAATCTTAATCTTAAAAAAATTGATTGGGTGATTGTTGGTGGCGAAAGTGGAAGGAAGCCAAGACCAATGAATGTAGATTGGGTTCTAGACATTCAAGACCAATGTAAAAAAGCAGATGTCTCGTTTTTCTTTAAACAATGGGGTGGGACAAATAAAAAGAAAAATGGCAGGGCAATAGATGGCAAAACATACAGCGAGTTCCCACCTCAGTATTATGAGCATTTGGAGGAAATTGAAACATTACGTTACTAATTTTTGACTAATTCGTTTTAAACTAAGCTAGGATAAAAATGAAAACTATTGAAGTCTCAATTGATAATGTGATTTATGATTTTTCATATGAAATTGAAGAAATAAAGAACGGAAAGAATATAATTGTCACAATTTTAGATGTCAATATTCAAACTTTATTAGGCTCCCCTTTCATAATAGGAGTAATGGATAGCAATGTACTAGTAGTGGATTTATATGCTGATGATAAAGCCAATCAAATGAAAGGTAAAATCGTTGAAGCTATTTTATTTAAAGAAAAAATTGATTTGATATAATAATCTTCACTAACATTATTAATATTAAGTTTCTAAATTGGTTTCTCTGTATTTACAAAGGGGTTTCTAATCTAAATAAGTTATTGTATCTCAAGCTGCACTGTTAATCAGAGGGTCTCTGGTTCAAGTCCAGAAGGGGGAGCAAATAAAAAGGCTACACGAAAGTGTGGCCTTTTTTGTTATGGGTTTACACGCCTCATTATTGTTCATTTGGCAAAGGCAGTGCCACGTAAAAGCATGTTCCCTGGCCACTTGCTGATTGACCGAACCATATCTTTCCATGATGAGCTTCTACAATTTGTTTGGCAATAGCCAAGCCAAGCCCAAAGGAAGGCTCCCCCGCTGTTCCTTTTCGTTTTGCATCTGCCGACTGGTTAAATATCTTGTCTGTCAGGCTTTCAGGAATACCGATACCATTGTCTTTTACTGTAGTTGTTACTGTGCTTTCTCTTATTGCAACAGATACCACTATTTCCGTGTTATTGGGGCTGAATTTAATGGCATTGTTAATCAAGTTGCTGAATACACGCCAGAGCTTTTCCTGGTCGCCGATGATGGTTGCTTCTATCGTATTCAATACAATTTGCTGACCTTTTTCTGTGGCTTTGTGCTGCAATAGATCCACGCAATGCTGTAACAGCACCGCAAGATCCATCGGCTTTCGTTGTATATCATTAACAGACAGTTTCAGTCGCAACAATTCTTCTGTCAAAACCAATGCATCAGAAGCTGCCTTATGCAGCATCCGCAAAATTTCTTCAAAATTGCCCTTTGGGTGTTCCTTCATCCATTCCGTAAAACTGGCTATTGCACTAATAGGACTTCTAAGGTCATGTGCAATTACTTTCATGATGCGGCTATTTTCTTGTTGGCTTTGCTCCAATGCACCTAGGGCCAACCGCAGCTCCCGGTTTGAAGCTTCTTGTGCAATTGCATATTTCTTTCTGGAAAGATATAAGCGGTAAACAATCAAACCTGTTACAAGTGCCAGCACGCAAATAATGGTAAGTACTATATTTACTATCCTATGGCTTTTGTTACGCAGGGTTTCTTGCTCCAATGCCTGTTCTTTAAGTGCGTAATCAATGTAGTCAACACCGGATGCAACATTCAATTTTTCTTCGGTTTCATATAGCTCTACCAGTTTGGAGCCATAGCGTTGTGCAGCGGCAACTTCGTTGCGGTAAGTATAGAATTTATACAGCTTTGTAGCAAACACTTTTGTATAAGCATGGTATCCTTTTGTTTCCGATAGCTCAAGAGCTTTAACATAATAGTCCACCGCTTTTACAGGCTCTTTTTCAACAAACAGGTCACCAAGCCCGCCCAGCATGTCCAAACTCAAATAATAGAGCTGCATGGACAAACTTTTCTGAACTGCCTGTTGCAACATGATTATAGCAATGTCTGTATGCCCTTGACGCAAGTGATACAGAGCCTCAATTTGCTGCGATGCCACTAGTACACGGTCATCTTTGTATTTTGAAGCAATCTGTCTGATTCTTGCAATATAAACGGGCACGGTATCCTTAGGTATGCTGTCCGGATAAACCAGTAAATAATTGGCCAACACCAATGACAAAATGGAATCCTTTGTAAGCTCACGGCCCCTTGAAATTGCTTCTTTAAAATTACGGACGGCTTTCCGGTCCTCCCCTGTTTCCGTGTACACAAGGCCAATATTCATGATCAATTGTACCATGTTGGCAGAGTCGCCCATGCTGATATACCTGTTATAAGCATCGTTGTAATACCGCAAGGCAAGCTGCTTGTCGCCCCTTATTTCAAATACAGCCCCTAAGTTATTCAGTGCATCTGCTTTGCCCTTTGCATAATTCAACCGGTCTGCTGCTGCCCTTGCCTCTCGGGCATAAAAAAATGTGCTGTCCAGGTTTTGTTCATACAACAACATGGCAAGGCGGTTCAATGCATCAATGTAACGAAGGCTGTCTTTTATTTGCGGAACAGTCGCTTGTATCGCTTTTATTTCTTGTTGCTGACCAAAAGATAGGGCAGAAATGACCATACAGCAAAAGAAGAACAAGGGGTTTTTCATGATGTATCAATGGTACACCAATGTAAACAATTATGTTAGTATAGTTCGTGTTAAATTTTTTTGCCTTTTTGCAAAGGCAAATTGGTTATTGGTGACCTTATTTGAAATATTGATTGGTACATATTTTCTTTTCCATACCCAAGTTGCTCACTCCCCAAACCCATTGCCCAATACACCATTTTTATCCCGCAACAACAGCTTCGCAAAAACATCAATAGCTTTATACAAAACAGCTGATGAAAATCATTACAAGAAAGGACATTAAGGCATTGATAAAACCCAGGAAAGCTGATTCGCATAAAGGCAATTTTGGCCATTCATTAATTGTAGCCGGCAATAAGGGAAGCATGGGTGCAGCAATTATTGCCGCTAGGGCCTGCTTGCGAAGTGGTACGGGGCTGCTTACCGTGAATGTGCCGTTGCAGGAAAGGGCTATTCTGCAAACTGCTGTTCCGGAAGCCATGTTGATGATGAGGGCATCCCATAACGTAGTTCAAAAATATGCTGTTATAGGCATTGGTCCAGGTTTAGGAACAGGTAAGCAAGCCCTGACATTGCTTACGGATATGATTACGCATTTTGAAAAACCCATGGTATTGGATGCCGATGCTTTGAATTTGTTATCTACAAATAAACCCCTTTTTGATAAAGTAAAAGAAGACTGTATCCTTACGCCCCACCCCAAAGAGTTCGATCGGCTCTTTGGCATCCATCAAACCAATATGCAACGGATGGATACTGCCATTAAACAGGCAAAGGAGCATCAGCTTGTCATCGTGTTAAAAGGCCACCACACATTGGTAACAAATGGCAATGAATCTTTCCTGAACAAAACTGGCAATGCAGGGCTTGCCAAAGGTGGTTCGGGCGATGCATTAACAGGCGTTATTACCGCACTGCTTGCACAGGGCTACAAGAGCTTTGATGCTGCCAGGATGGGAGTGTACCTTCATGGTGCTGCCGCAGATATTGCATTGACCAGGCAAAGTATGGAGAGTATGCTGATAACCGATGTTATCGAATGTCTTGGCGATGCGTTTAAAGCCGTTCTTAAATAATAAGTGAAGCATGGGTTTCCTACTAAATAAAAGAACCGATTGAAATAAACTTCAATCGGTTCTTTTACGATAGCAATGCTTCTGTTTTTTATTGAACAATGATCTTGCCTTTGGCAACGATTGTTTTTTCGTTGGTATCGGTAATGGTAAAGAAATACGTACCAGATGTTTTCAATGAAGGCTGTATGCTTTGTGTTCCCTGTACCAAAGTTTGGGTAAACACATTTCTGCCAATAGCATCAGAAATCAATAAGCTTCCTTTTGAACCAGCAAATGCTACCGAAATATTTTCACCTTTTGTGATAACTGTTGGGTATAGATTGCTGATACCTGCCTTATCGTTCTGTAGCATTATTATATTGGTATAGTACGACCTTCCATTTTCTTCTGTAATCTTTATCCTGTAGTAATTTTTACCGGCCAAAGGAAGTGCGTCCGTAAAGTTAAACGGTTGACCACAGTTTGCAGCAACTGTGCTTAATGTGCCAATGCTGCTAAAGTTCACTGCGTCTGAGCTACGTTCAATACCAAACTTAAGTGAGTTTCCATCGCATAACACTTTCCAGCTAAGCATGTTTTTATCTGCCTGCTTATTGCCCTTAAAATATTCAACTGTTATAGGCAACGGTGTTGTAAGTGTCTGTAGCACGAATCCACCAGCACCAGTAGCATTAAAGGTTACCTCCCAACGGCTGAACTCTGCATTCCAAAGAATATCAGAATCCACAGGGTCTATTACCGTTACGGCACCATTATAGGTTGTTACAAGTCCAGTTCCATTGCTACTGCTTCCGGCAAACTGGCCAACCCTTAGGTTTGCCTTACCGGTTGCATCGGCTGTGCCGGTTGGCAGGTCTAATGTACTGCCTACATGACTATTGAATGCATTGAACTCGGCTTGTGTAAAGTATAGGGTAATCCTGCCGGTTGCTGTAGTTGTATTGGTAGCAGGAATTATCTGGTAGTGCCTTGCTACATAAGGTTTTCCATTAACAGCCGGAACACTTGATTCTATCCATACATTCGTGGCAACACTGCCTGTAACAGGTACTGCACCATTCGGTACATCTTGGGCTATCAACTGGCAACTGGAGTTGATGAACTGGTTGCTGGTGTTGATGTTTCTTGTATCGATAGAGTTTACTGTAGCAATAGCACCTGAACTTTGGCTGTTATTATAAACTACTGCACGTATTTTATAATCAAAAACGGCAGATGTCCAAGTTACACCATCAGTAGAAGTCACCGTACGGTTATCCCAAGCCGTATTCTCACGAACCATACTCCATCCAGCACTGCTGCTAGGATCCCTATAAATAATGGCAAAATAATCGGTTGCATTGGCCAAAGAAATATTCAGGCTGCTAAAGTCCACATAGTTCCAAGAATACTTAGCCACTTTGGTATCGGGCAAGCTTATTGTTCCCAATAAAAGACCGGGTGAGCCACCAAGATTTGTTCTTATTTCAGCAACTAAGCTAGTAACAGTTGTTGAAGTATGATAATAGATACCAGCCAGTTTTCCAGCAATATCGGTTGTAAACCTAACGGCTACCCTGGTTGAAGTAAAGGCAGCAGATGTGTTCTGGTTGGGCAATCCCTGATAATCGTACAGGTAAGTATTTCTTTTTGCAGGGGCACATCCAAAAGCACTTGATGCGGCTTTGAATACATCCAATTTACCGTAACCCCATGTTGTATTGGGTGTAACTCCCGGTGCTTCGGTTTGGTCATCCTTGTTGGCATTGGACGTAATAAGGCTTTTTATCTGTGTTACAGTTGCAGTTGGCATTGCCTGTAGCAACAAGGCACAGGCTCCGGCAGTTACTGGCGAAGCCATACTTGTACCCTGCTCTTTCATGTACAATCCTACTTCTACAACATCACTGGCCGTAGCGGCAGGAGACATATTGGAAGACATGCACGAAACCACTGCCTGGCCATGTGCCGCAATATCGGGTTTTTGGTAACCGTCCCTTCTTGGGCCCAATGAACTAAAACTGGCAATATCATCTTGGTATGCACCAGAGCTGTATTGATAACCATTATTGGCTCCATTGGAGTACCAGGTATTTCTACCAGTATAAGCCGCAGCGGTAATTGCACTGGTTGCATTTCCTGGAGAGCCTACTAAGCTAACATTGTCTCCCCCATTCAAAGTAGTATTTGTAAAAACGGTACTCTTATAGTTAAGCCATCCGTCAAAAGTTATGCTACTGGCCGATGTATTAGTAATAGTAAGACTCCATTGCCCTCCCGGAGAAGTGGAACCGCTTGGCCTGGTTATATAAAGGTTTACATAGCGTTGATTGTTTACCGCATCAACAGCATTTGTAACGTTTGCCGTAAAGGCACCACCCATTATTGAGCCGCCAGTGGTGGTAGTTAAGTCCGGGGCTGTAACAGTTGCAGTTACCGTTCCGTTGGTGCTTGCATATACGGTATATTGAAAAATATCCGAACCGGTTGTAAAGCTGGGTACAGTAAAAGAAGTTGTATTGCTGGCACCAGCAGCCAATATGTATTTGTTGTGGATGTTGGTACCGTTATCGTTACCTGCCGAAATAACCACCACCCTGCCAGGGCCGGATGAAGTGAAGTCATCAACAGCCAATTCGTGTGAGCGTGTGCCGTCGTGCGGGCCTGATTGACCACCAATACTCATGTTCAATACAATTGGCTTGCCTAAAGTATTGGCCAATCCTTTTAAGTAGGTTAGGGCATCCACGGTGTTGGTTGTTGGGAAAGAGCCATTGCCGCCTTTAATAATAATAAGGTCGGCTTCGGGGGCCATACCAGTATATTTTTTGGAAGCAAGCGATGCACCGTTACCAGCAGCCGTACCCGCAACGTGTGTTCCATGACCATTCACATCCTGTTCCCTGATAAAAACAGAAGGGGAGCCATTCAACTGGTCGTTAATCTGTGACTGGGTATATTCAACACCATAAGAAAAACCTGTAGGCGGAGCTTCACCGGATGTAGCCGTAATAGTCTGGTCCCACATTCTCAATATCCTGCTCTTGGTTGGGTCAACCGGGTCCCTGAAATCATAGTGCTGCCAGTCTATACCCGAATCAAAAACAGCAACAATCACTCCCTTGCCTTTATATACCGTATTGTTCAACTTACCGGCATGTAGCAACGAGGCACCGGTAGTACCCAGTGCAATATCATTATGCAACCCATCAATTGCTGGGTTCTCTATATATGCCACGTCGGCCATGTTGGCCATTTCTGTAATTTGATCCATTGTGGCCCAAGCCGTTACAAATGTGGGAAGCGTTGAATTGATCACGATGCCTTTGCTTTTTAACGCCTGTGCATTTTTGGTGTACACAATACAGTCGTACCTTTTTTCCAGAGGGGCACCCTTGGATGCAAAACCTTCTTTGGGTTCTATTACATATAGCGAAGGGGTCTGCTTACGGAAAGTGGCAGAGGTATCGGACTTATGGTCCAACAGATACCTGAGTGCCGGGGCAAGCTTTCGTTCGTTCTGGGCAAAACCAGCGGTTACAACAAATAAGGCAACCACAGAAAGCACCATGTTTTTCAGTTGCTTCAAATGCTGCCCAATGTAAATTTTGTACATACCTTTTTTTTAGATTTTAAATAAATATGAATACACAACAAGTAATTACAAACCCAAACCTATCCTATTTGGTTAGGGCAATCTCTTCTTCCTTTATTACAAAAATTTGTGGCTTGCCTTTGTATTCTTTTACAAGGCCCTTTATGCATACTTCCTTGTTTGCATAAAACTCTTCCGGTGCCTTGGAAAAGTTTTTCCTGTTTTCCTCATCAATAACAATAGTCAATGGCGACATGGGAAATGCAGCCCCCATATTCAACAGGGTAATCTTCTTGTCACTTTTGTCAAAATACTTGCCCCCGAATATTTTACCGCAAACAGTAACGGTATCGCCAATATGCTTCGATGCTTCCTGCGGCGTAATGCTTGTTTGTGCAGAAACTGCAAAAGAGGTAACTGCCAGCATCGTTAAAACCAGGTATATTTTTTTCATAAAGCCTATTTAGTGAATGTGTAATTGTAAGTTTTGCAATGTCGTTTTTTTTTCTCAACTGCTCATCAAAAATCCCTTAAAAAGCTAGGTATAAAAGACATATTTTCGCATTTCAACGACTGTGTACAGGTAGCAACAAACACAGTACTTTAAATTATACGAATATGATCTGCTAGGCAGGGCCTGGGTTTCCTAACAAAAGGTTCTCTGGTTCAATTACTTCCGCAACTGCTTGGCCTGTGTGTAACATGGGCAGCCATTCTATTTATTTCAAGTTCAATTTTTAATACATGACAACCAATACTAACCCTAAGGGCATCAAGGGCATTTTTTCGTTTATCCAGCAATCGCTGAGCAGCGAGGAGCGTGACTTTACCACCGGCAGCCTTCGCAAGGCCGTTTTTCTATTGGCCATTCCCATGATTCTGGAAATGTGCATGGAAAGCATATTTGCCGTAGTGGATATTTTCTTTGTGGGCAAGCTCGGCTCCAACGCCACTTCAACAGTTGGCCTTACAGAGTCCATGTTAACCATTATATACTCCATTGCATTTGGTGTAAGCATGGCTACAACAGCCATGGTAGCGAGAAGGATCGGCGAAAAGAATGCCGAAGGTGCTGCCAAATCAGGGGCACAGGCCATCATGCTTGCCTTAACACTAAGCCTGCTCATCAGTATTGCAGGCATCTTTTTCTCCAAACAACTTCTGGGCCTTATGGGTGCCACCGAAGAAATAAAAAACTATGGCAGTACTTATACCACCATCATGCTTGCAGGCAATGCTGTTATTATGCTGCTGTTCTTACTGAATGGTATTTTCAGGGGTGCAGGCAATGCGGCCATTGCCATGAAAAGCTTGTGGATTGCCAATATCTGCAATATCGTTTTGTGCCCGCTGCTCATTCACCAATTCGGTATCAAAGGGGCAGCAATAGCAACCACCACAGGCAGGGGCATTGGCGTGTGCTACCAGCTTTACCAACTATTAAAGGGTAAGGGAGTGGTCAAGATACACTTGCAACATTTTTTGCCTGATACTGAACTGCTTAAAAATTTGTTGAGCGTGGCCACCACCGCAACATTGCAGTTCATTGTTGCATCTGCCAGCTGGATTGCCATGGCAAGAATTATGACCAATTTTGGCAAGGATTATATTGCCGGCTACACCATTGGCATACGGTTGATTGTCTTTTTTATATTGCCTGCTTTTGGTTTAAGCAATGCCGCTGCTACATTGGTTGGGCAAAACCTTGGTGCCAAGCAGTTTGACCGTGCCGAGCAAAGTGTTTGGAAGGTGGCAAAGTACAATGCCGTTTTCATGGGCATCGTATCCCTGCTTTTTTTGGTGGGGGCCGAATTTTTTGTGGGGCTGGTCACGCACGAACCCACCGTGGTCAAAACAGCAGTGCTTGCCTTACGCATCATCAGTTTAGGCTATATTTTTTATGGCATCGGCATGGTAATGATGAATGCCTTTAACGGTGCAGGCGATAGCAAAACACCAACACTGGTAAATCTTTTCTGGTTCTGGGTATTCCAGATTCCTGTTGCATATCTTATGGCCAATGTGTTAAAAATGGGGCCAACGGGCGTTTTCATTGCCATTGTTGTTACCGAAACCTGCGTTACGCTCACGTCTATTTACCTGTTCAAAAAAGGTAAATGGAAAACGGTAAAAATTTAAGATGGTTATGTACCAAACAGCGGTGCATGGCCCAACTGTAGTGGCGTCGCACCCATCGGCCATACAACATGGCCAGCACACTATCGAAGTATCGTAACGGTTCCCTTCTGCGTTTGTTTGGGTTTGTTGTTGATGGAGTAAACAGCAAACCAAACATACGTACCCTGGTCTGCATCAACGCCCTTTACTTTTCCATCCCATTTATTGTATGGATTGGTAGATGCAAAAAGTACTTCGCCCCATCGGCCATACACCATCATGGAAAAGCTGGTTACCGATGCTACATTGCCTATGGGGCCAAACATATTGTTCTTTGCATCGCCATTGGGTGTAAACCCCGTAGGAAAGTAGATATCCGTGCAGTCAACCGTAATATAAATGGTATCGCTTGCCTTGCAGCCATCATTATCAATAACCGCCACCCAATACTTTCCTGTTTGCGTTACGGTAAATGTTGCTGCTTTCGAATTGTCCTGCCAAGTATAGTCTGCAAAAGTGCCTGCTTTTAACACAAGCTGATTACCCGGGCAAAAAGCAGTATCGTTTCCAAGAAACAGTCGCAATATTTTTACAGAATCCTTTATTTGAATATTGGGTACCTGAGCCATACAATTGTTTGCATCTTTTACCGTAAGTGCATAGCTGCCCACAGCCATGTTTGTTTGCGGGTTGGCCGTACTGCCGTTTGACCATGTATAGCTGTACGGAGCAGTGCCGCCGGCAACTGTTGCCGTGGCCGTGGCATTGGTGCCACCGCATAAGGTTTTGGTGGCAGCCACAGTTGCCAACAACGGCTGTGGTTGCTGCAATGTAACCGAGGCATTGGTATTGCACACATTTGTGCCACCAACAGTTACGGTATATGTATTTGCAACCAGGTTATTCATGCTTGGTGTTGTTTGAACGGGGTTTGTATTCCACGAGTAAGTATAGCTACCGCTACCTCCGGTTACATTGGCCGTAACTGCACCCGTAGCATCGCCATTGCAGCGTATGCTATTGGTAACAACTGCATTTACATCAATAACCGTTACAGGCTTTGTAACATTAACAACAATATTTCCCGGGTAGGTTACTGTAAGCGAAACCATGTAGGTACCCGTTGCAGAAAAAACATGCGATGGGTTTTCCTGTATAGAGCTATTGTTTACAGATGCCACATCGCCAAAGCTCCAAAGAAAACCAGTAGCACATAAGGTAGATGCGTTGGTAAAGTTTACTGTTTTGTTGCCGCTACAGGCAAATGTAAAATCTGCTGTATTGGCTGTTGGTACTGCCTCCTGAATATTAACGTCATCAATAGCAAAACCATCGTAGGCATTGCATTGCGTACCTGCCGCAAAAACAAAACGGAACATGACAGAAGACCTGCCTGCCAGTGCTGCCAATGTATGTCTTGCCACAACCCAGCCGCCACTGCCACCACCCGCACCGCCTGCACATGGGCTGGTTGGCTGTATGTTGCCGCTCCATCCATCGCTGCCCAAAGTGCTTATGCTGCCTGTGTTGAACCAGTTGCTGCCATTGCAGTTGGTGTTGGAGCTTGCAGAGCCGAGTACCAGCCAGGTTGCACCACCGTCAACAGAATACCTAAAACTGGCACCGTCGTATTTTTTTTCGGTTTCCCAAAATACCTTAAAAGAAATCTGTGGGTTGGTCAAAGCGGTGAAATCGTAACACGGGCTTTGCAGCCATGAGTTTTCGCCATTGTTGTATGCACTATTGGTAAGGCCGCCCACTATCCAGCATTTGTTGCCGGTTGCAGTATTGTTGATTACCGGTTTTGCTGGCACACCATAGGCCCAGTCCGATGAAGTGCCACCTGCAAACCAGCCACCGTTGCTTGTTTCAAAATCTTCGTTGTAGGGAAATGCGGAAACAGTGGTTGCACATTGGCCAAGTGCATATTGGGTTATATGTACCATTAGTAAGGCAATGCATAAAACTTTGCTGCGGATGCACATAGGTGGGGGCCTGTTTTGTTTGCAAAATCAAACGGCTAAATTAAGGCTTATTGCACGAGTAATAAGTATTGATAACCCCTTTTAGCCAATAAGCCAAAACACATAATACTATAATGCTATAAAATACGTGGTAGCTGGTATTTTTTGATGTAACACATACTGTTACGTTTGATGAAATTATTTAATTATGAAAAACTTTAAAAAAGCACTGCATTGTTTCTTGCTGCTTTTGTTGGTATTAACAACAACAAACACGTTTTCGCAATCGGGCTCTGGTTGGGAATGGGCATCCACATCAACAATGGCAACCTATTCTCCGGGTAGGCAAGTAATAGATATTGCAAGTGATGCATCTGGTAATATATATGTAACAGGAAGGTTCCAGGGCAGCATGACATTGGGAGCCTACACAGTTGCTACTACAGGCGATGGGTCTGTATCATACAATTTTGATGAAGATGCTTTTGTTGCAAAATACAATGCTGCAGGTGTTGCCCAATGGGTTAAAAAATTTGGTGTTGCCGCAACAGGCAGCAATCAAGTTGGCGAAGCAATAGCATTAGATGCCGATGGCAATGTTTATATAGGCGGTGCGGGCATGACCAACTCTAATTTCAATAGTGCCTTTTTGGTAAAATATGATAATAATGGAAATCTTGTGTGGAGCAAAACAGATTTCCTTTTATATGAAATTGCAAGCATAAAAGTTAGTGCAGACGGTAATCCGATTGTTATGGAAAGCAATCAATCTGGAAAAAATATTTACAAAATCAACAAAAATACAGGTGCTATAGTATGGACGGTAAACAACACCAACGTAGGTTCCAATGGCACAAGCAACTATAAAGATTTTGTTGACGATGCCGGCAATATCTATTATACCTGTTTTAATGCATCTGCTGCAACTACAACTGTTGCCGGTCAAACTTTTACTACTACTGGCTTAACTTCTTATGTTGCATCAATTGACAATAATGGCGTTACAAGATGGGTGCAAAAAATTGATAACAGGCAAATACAATTGGGGTTTACCAATGATAGGCAGGGCAATAGCTATATTCAATTAGGCGGCGGCTTTGGTGCAACGTTTCAAGGTATATCTACATTACAGGCAACACAGGGTGGCTATAGTTATTTTGAACTGAACAATGCAGGTGCAGTTTCAAAATACTTAACCGCAAGTCCATACAAGGGGCCATTTAAAGTAAAGGATGATGGCATTTATGGCTATGTTACCGAGTCTGGCGGAGCCGCAGCCACACTTGTGTATGGCGATTATTTTTTTAGTTTGCCAACCGCTACAACAAAGGCACTTGGCATTGTTATAAAATACAATAAAACAACCGGTGCCGTTATATGGGCAAACCCCTTTGAGATAAATGGTGCAGCTTACAATGCCGGAAATATTAATGCAATAGAAACAACACCTGCCGGAAAGGTTGTAGTAGGGGGCTTGTATGGTACTTCTATAAAAACAGGAGCCAATACTTATACCGTGGCTACAACATCGGGCAGCACCCCTTCTGATCTCTTTATTGCACAATTTAATCCAGGCAATGTATTGCCACCACCTACTACCAGTTGGACGGGCAATGCAAACAATATGCTTTGGAACGATGCAAACAACTGGAGCAATGGCATACCCAATGGCAATATGAAAACAAACATATTTGCGGGTGCCAGCAATTATCCTGCTAATATTCCTACAACCGTTACCCCTGCTAAATTAGAGATTGGTGCAGGCGTTACTTTGCAATTGCCGTTAAACCTTTCTGCACCGCTCGGAATTGTAAACAATGGCATTATAGAAATAAACGAATCCGGAACTTTTTATGGTGGCTTTAATACAGGCTCATCGGAAGTAACAGGAACCGGTAAAATTGTAATGAAGAATAGTGCTACCAGTTTTTATGCTTTTAAAACGTTGAGCAATTCGTTGGAGATCAATTGCCCAACTGGTAACGTATCTTGTTTAGGCGGTACTATAAATGGTTCATTAATATTGACGAGTGGAAGGTTTATTGGCTCAACCGTATCTGCATTGGTGCTAAGTAACCCTAATGCCACCATCATCTTCTCAGAAAACAGTTATTATACCGGTTTACTGAAACGTGCCGTAAACACAACTGGTGTATATACATTTCCTGTAGGCGAAAACTTAGGCTCATCCAATACACCATTGCAAGTAATAACACTAAGCCTTAAGAACATTGTTGGGCCGCAGTACATTTCGGTTAGCTATACAAAAACAATTAATGGCTCAGCACCCAATACAACAGCAGGTGGGCAAAACGTAACTTCATTATTAAACAGTGGCATTTTTTCAGTAACACCAGATGTTGCATTAACAGGCGGAAGTTATACGGTAACATTGGAAGCTAGAGGTTTTACAAACAGCGTTACAGATGCTTCACGTTATGTGGTTTTAAAACGCAACAATTCATCATCGGCCTGGGCTTTCTTTGGCAACAACGGCACAGCTACCCAAGCACCCACCGTTGTTACCGCTACCGCAGGAAACATTACAGGCTTTAGCGATTTTGCCATTGGTATAGCGGCAGCAAGTGTTGCAACCACATTGCCAGTAAAATACATTTCATTTACAGCAGAACAAAAAGGTGAGCATATTTTATTGAAGTGGTTAACCGCCAATGAACTGAATAATGCATACTTCAATATTCAGCATAGTATAAACCATAATGATTGGACAACAGTTGGCAAGATAAACACCGAAGGTGCAAATGGTTACAATTATAGTTTTACACACACAAAGCCAATAAACGGCATCAATTATTATCGTTTGCAGCAAGTTGACAAAGATGGCAAAGCATCTTTTGGCGAAATAAGGCAAGTTGGCATGGCAGGCAAAACACCTTATGTACGTATTTATCCAACGCCTTTAATGGGTAATACATTAAATATTGAAACCAATTCATCCATCAATGCCCAAACAGGTTATTCAATTATTGATATGAATGGAAGGATTGTCCAATCAGGCACCATCAATGCAACCAAATCAACCGTACAACTAAACAATATTGCCAAAGGGCATTATATACTCCGTATGAATGACGGACAAACTGTAACTATTGAAAAACTATAGATATGAACATTTAGATGCAAAAATAAAAGCACCCAATTGGGTGCTTTTATTTTATGGATACTATTAACTGCTACACTGAACCTATCCTTTCTTTTCTTCAACAGGTGGCGTTACAGGTTTTGCATCCTCATCGTATTCTTCTGGTTTCAGCTCGTCTTTTTCACTGCCTCTTTTAAGTTTGATGATTGGTTTTTGCTGGGTGCCCGTAACACTGAAAGGAATGCCGAAAATGCCGAATGGTGGCAGCCCTAGCCTTGCCTTTAGGTTGAGCCTCCCATCGAAACTTACCTGCCCTTCGAAACGTGGGCGGAAGCCGAGCACTTTCATTTTTGTACGCTCGATGGTGATGATGTTGTTGGCTATTGTTGTTTTGATATTGACGCCAGCAAGGCTGGGGTTGTTCATACTATCGCGGTTGGTGGCCTTGCTTACCGCAGCAAACAATTTCATGCCTTTTACTTTTACTTTATTCAATGCCAGCGTACCGCCACCTTTTAGCGAGTTTAGAATGGGGTACATATCGCTGTTGAGTACACCGCTTAATGTATAGTCGAGCGAAACGATACCCTGAACGGATGCTGCCGATGTAGCCATTTGCTTAAACAGTGTAATTTGGTTGTAGGCCTTTTTAATGTCGAAATCCTTTGCCTGTATATGGTAACTAAAGTTTGCTTTTGTTGGCGACAGGCTTTGGTAGGTTGCATCCATCGCAATAGGTGCATCTACCAAGGTAAACTTGGTATTGTTCATGGTTAGCTTGCCCTCTTTTACGGTAACAGTTGATGTAGCGTTGGCAATGTTGAGTGTGTTGTAGCTTACCTTATTAGCATTGGCGGTAAACTGCATATCGAGGTTGTTGGGTATAATGATAACGCCCGTAGAAGCCGTTGTTTTTTTGCTGGCTGTATCTGCGTTAAAGGCCATCAGTTCGTCTGCATTCAAATAATTTGAATTGAATGTTAACTGCCCCTTTAATGCCTCGTTGTCTTTTAATGCATAATTGATGATGTTGGAGAAACTGCCCTTTAGCGATGCGTTTGTGCTACCGTAGCTGAGCTTTAGGTCGTCTGCAACAAATTGGTCGTTGTTAAAATGGAATGCCCCGTTTGTAATAAGGAAGGGTTTGGGAAAAAGGTCCGAAACAATTTTTATGTCTTGCAGTTCTACCGTTCCTTTATTGTTGAGCTTGCCGTACCTGCCTGCAGTTGCATCGGCCTGTGTGCCGCTGAGTACGAAATCGGTTTTCACAATGCCTTTTACATCGTAGCCTTTTACTGCAAATACCTTGTAGATTTTACCTATGTCTAACGTGCCTTTTGAAGCAACGTTGTAAGAAAGGTTGTCAAAGTTTTTCAGGTTGCTGGTTACGGTAAATGGCTTGCCATCAAACTCCAATGAAACTGGTTTAAGGTTCACTTGCAGGTCTTTCATGGTGCCGCCGGTACTGGTTACTACGGCTTCTACTTTTATTTTCTGTATGGGGCTTGGGTAGTAGGCTGTTTTTATAAAACCGTTGTTCAGGTTAATGAATGTATTGGTTACTGGGAACTTTCTGTGCTGGCTGTTGTAAGTGCCTTTTGCCACCAGGTTTATATCAAGGTTGCCTCTGGTTTCAATATCTTTTAAAGGGTAAAATGCCTTGATGTCTTCCAGGTTGAATTTTGTTTTTATGTCTGCATCAACCAGCAAGTTGCTTACACCGCTTATATGTACAAAGCCTTTTAGGAAGTTGTTGAGTGCCGTTGCGTTAATGTTGTCTATTGCTATGCTGGTGTGTTCGTAATTGTTGTCTTTACAAGACAGGTTAATATTGCAACTGACATTCTTTACAGCTTCGGGCAGGGCATAGTATTTTATGTACCCGTCCTGCAAAGCCGATGTGAAACTGAATGTGGGGATGCTTGTAACAATGGTATCGGCACGAAGGCGTTTAGGATTTTGCCCTTTTGTAAAGATGCCATTAACAGTGGTGTTAAAGCGGTACAGGCCCTTTACATCCAATGTGTCGGGGTTGCCCAATACCCTGTTCAGTTTCTCCAGGTCCAGCTCACCTTTTAAATGTGCGTCCACTAATAATTTGCTCAGTCCTTTGGTGTGCACTGCACCTTCAATAAACCTAGTACCAATGGCAAGGTGCAATGAGTCTAGGTCTACCTGCATGCTGTCTATGTTTAGCTGGGGCAATTTAAAATGGAAGTCAAACACAAAATCCCTGGCAGGTTCATGGGCCTTTTTGGAATTCATGTAACCATTTACCACGTTCATGTTAAAGGCTAGCGTAGGGGCAATTTTCTGTTCTGCTATATAATTGCCTTTAAGGGAAGCATCCATTGTCAAATCGCCTTCTATGGTCCTTTTTTCCACCCAACGGGTAAAGGCCGGCGGCATGGCCGTAAAGAGATTCTTGAATTCGGTCTTCTTTGTTTTCAGGTTAAAGTCCATATTATACCCATTCTTCAAAAAGTCGAACTGGCCCTTGAATTCTATGGGAAGCTGGTTAATGCTAAGGTTGTTCTGCTCAAAGAAAAGTGACAGAGAATTGGTGTTGATTTTTGTAATCAGCTCTGCCTTCAGTTTTTTGTTTTCGAGATAAGGCTGGCCATCGTAGTTGATGTAGGCACCTTCCATTTCTATGTTGGATGTAAGGTCAAATATAGCCTTGCTCAAATCACCCTTGCCAAGGTAGTTCAGTTTATTTACTTGCAGTAGCATGGGTATCGACTTGTCGTCATAGTTCAATGAGCAATTGTCAATCTGTATCCTTGCAAGTTTCAATGAAGCAGAGGATGTATCGTTGGCAGCCTTCTTTGTTGCCGTATCTTTTGAAACATAGATATTGTAATTGGGCCTGCCTTCTTTATCGGTTAAGATGTTGATGGTTCCATCGGTAAGGTATATTTCATCTATGGTAATGGCCTTGCCAAAAATGCTACCGAGGTTTACGCCCAGGGCAATTTCTTTTGCCACTACCAGCGTGTCTTTCTTAAACGGTTCAGAGCCTTTTAAAGATGCATCGTGCAGGGTTAACGTAAGCGATGGGAAGTGGTTGAAGAACGAGAGCCTTGCCTTAGAAAAGTTCAGCTCGCCAGTAATGGAACTGTTGGCCCATTGCTTTATTTTTGTACCAACATAGTTGGGAAACAAATAAGGCAGCAGGAACATGATCAACAGGATGCTGCCAATAGTGATGCCCGTATATTTTAAAATTTTTTTGAGTAAGGTTGTAACCGAAAATTTCATGCTACAAAGAAACTGAATATATCTATTTGCAAGCGGGTTTTCGGTTAAGCAATTGTATTATTCTATCAACCCGTAAAACCTGCCACAAATACATATAGGCCAAGGCTCTTAAGTACTATTTACCTTTTCTCAAAAAGCCACCAGAACCTTTTGCGTGGTTTTATCTTGTAGTTGGTAGTTACGTATGTTTTAATATGGTTAATGGCTTCGTCCATATCATCTGTAAGCAATACAAGCTTCATGTCTTCTGGCGATATTGTTTTTTCTGTAGCCATAAACTGGGCATATTCCATTAATGGCTGATAGTATTTTTTGCCGTACAGTACTATGGGAAAATTGGTAATGCTCTTGGTCTGCACCAGCGTCAACGTTTCAAAAAACTCATCCATTGTACCAAAACCGCCGGGCATAATGATAAAGGCATAGGAATATTTTACCAGCATCACTTTTCTGGTAAAGAAATGGTCAAACGTTACGCTCTCCTGTACATAGGGGTTGAGCTTCTGCTCAAACGGCAACTTTATGTTGCAACCAATAGATATGCCATCGTTTTCAAAAGCACCCCTGTTGGCCGCTTCCATAATACCTGGGCCGCCACCTGTCATGGTAGTAAAGCCAAGCTGTGCAATGCGTTTGCCAAACTCCCTTGCCGCAATATAGTACTCATGGTGTTCATCAAACCTTGCACTACCAAATACGGTAATGCAGGGGCCCACAAAATGCAGTTTCCTAAAGCCGCGTATAAACTGCTTAAACACTTTCCATGCAAAGCCCAACTCATAAATACGTGGTTTGGGCCCATCTAAATATACCTGCTCCTTAGCAGGAATGATTCTCTGATTTGTGTCCATAATTTGTAAAAAGGTAAAGTTGCATAAAACATTCAAATGTAAAGCTGATTATATTGCATACTTATAATTTAACTTATGCGTATCATTTCTTACAACACAAACGGCATACGTGCCGCTTTGAAAAAAGGTTTATTGGACTGGATAAAGACAGATGTTGCAGATATCATCTGCATACAGGAAACCAAGGCCCAAAAAGAAGATGTTGACTTCAAGTCGATCGAAGAAGCCATGGGCTGCGAAAGCTATTGGTTCTCTGCCCAGAAGAAAGGGTATAGCGGTGTTGCCGTATTCACAAAAATAAAACCCGATTTTGTTGAGTATGGGCATAAGCTGGAGCAGAGCGATTTTGAAGGGAGGGTGATACGTTTGGACTTTGGCGACATTACATTGATCAATGCATATTTTCCGAGTGGCACCAGTGGCGATGAAAGACAGACCTATAAGTACCAGTGGCTGGACGAGATGTACGATTATTTGAATACGTTAAAAAAGACAAGGCCCAAACTTATACTTACCGGCGATTACAATATTGCACATACCGCAATTGACATTCACGACCCTAAAGGCAATAAAAACTCATCGGGTTTCTTGCCCGAAGAGCGTGCATGGATGGATAAGTTTTTGGGCAATGGATGGATAGATTCTTTCCGTTTTATGAATCCTGAAACTACAGGGGCATATAGTTGGTGGAGCCAGCGTTTTCCGAGTGTGCGTTTACAGAACAAAGGCTGGAGAATAGATTACATCTGCGTTACAGAAAATTTGAAAGGTAAAATTGTGGATGCAAAAATTTATCCGGATGCCAAGCATAGCGACCATTGCCCTATTTATATGGAGCTAAAAAAATAAGTTGTTTGCTTACATAAGGTTTATTGAAAGGCATCGGAAAGTTTCCCCGGTGCTTTTGTTTTTATGGACCAATAAATAATCGAACGGAGCAAACGGCAAAAACAATTACCCCGCCAATACCAGCAAAACCGTTCTGCGGTGTATTATTGCAGCTACAATTGTTCTGCTATTGGCATTTACCTTTAACATGGTAAAAGAAGTAAACAAAAGAAACAACCATGATCATTTATAACGTAACAACCAAGGTAGACCACTCCATTCACGAATTGTGGGTAGCGTGGATGAAGACCAAGCATATTGCCGATGTAATGGCCAGTAACTGTTTTGTAAGCCATCAGTTTGTACGCCTACTGGATACCGATGAAAGCGACGGCGTAACCTATGCAGCCCAGTTTTATGCCGAAAGCAAGGCCAACTATAACAGGTATATCGAGCTGCATGCACCTGCATTACGGGAAGATGGCCTGAAAATATGGGGCAACAAAACCATTGGTTTCCGCTCGTTAATGGAGGTTGTGAATTGAGTGTGGATAGTTTTTCAAATACATTTTGGCAATTAAAAATCTTCACTATATTCCTTTCAAAGCCTTATCTGTACTGCATTTCAGCAGTTATTGGCCCAAAAGCCCGTAAATAAAGGGTTTCAGCCAATTGTTGCTTCTTTTGCTGGCCTGTTTTAAAAAACAAATTCCCTGAAATCCTTTGCCTACGTGGCTTTTAGGGTTATGATAAAAAATTGTTACAGTGGTAAAAATATTTTGCCGATTGATAAAAGCAAATACATTTGTTCTTCTAATAACATTAAATTACAAACTATGAACAAAGCTGAATTGATTGCACAATTGGCAGACGACGCAGGAATAACAAAAACTCAAGCAAACGCTGCTTTGGATTCTTTTGTTGACACTGTAACTAAAACTTTAAAGAAAGGCGATAAAGTTACTCTGGTTGGTTTTGGTACTTTCTCTGTTTCTAAACGTGCTGCCCGTGTTGGCCGTAACCCACAAACAGGTGAAGCTATTAAGATTAAAGCTAAAAAAGTTGCCCGCTTCAAAGCTGGTAAAGAATTAAGTGCTAAAATCTAGTGCTTGCACAAGCGAATTAAAAAATCCCGCCATTTCGGTGGGATTTTTTATTTTCGCTGCTCATTATATTCCTAAAACAAAAAAAAGTACCATGGGTAGAGGTGACAAAAAAACAGCAAAGGGCAAGCGTTTTAAAGGCTCTTTCGGCAAAAGCAGGCCACACAAAACTGCTGCTGAAGTAAAAAAAGCTACAACAGAAACCAAAGCTTCCTAATCAGGAACTTTGTTGAACCTTATTAAGTCCTGTCGGTTTCGGCGGGATTTTTTATTGCTTTCTTTTAAGGAAATTATAACGCTGGCTTATAACACAATTTTTAAAACTCGTTAGCTTTATATCTAAAATATCGTGTATGAAAAGGCTAGCTGTTTTAACCTGTTGCTTTCTTTCTTTAAACTGCTTTGGGCAAAAAGATACTGCCCGGTCAAGCGATGACGAATTGCATATCTACTTCGGCTTGGGTGCTTCGGGCCAAAACTTTAGCGAACTTGGCAGTCGTATTGCCGCAAGACCAGAATACCAAAGTATCAGAAAAACCGGGGCTGGCTTTAACCTGGGATGGTTTGCCGAGTCAAATAAAATGATCATTGATTTTACGCTTGGCTTTGCAAGCAGCTTTAGCGGTAATGCAGATACCAGGAGCACCAACCTTACCAACTTCAATTCGGCCATAAAATTTGGCTATAACCTAAGCAACAATAGTGCAGTTAAATTTTACCCTTTTGTGGGTCTTGGTGTGGAAGCTTTTAAAGCCACTTTCAATAAAGACGTTTCTGCCATTCCTTTCGATTCTGTTTTGCAATCCGCAACATGGCAACAGAAAACGGCTCCCCTAAGCTTTACCAATACATTCATTGTTTACAAAGCAGGGCTGGCGGTTGATTTTGTAAGCAGAAAAAACAGCCGCATCTCTACAGGTATACGTGCGGGCTATACCGGCAGTTTTGGCAGCAGGGCCTGGCGTGTTAACGATAGCCAGTTATTATCAAATGGGCCTAAAGACAACCTGAGCGGTTGGTTTGCAAGTGTTCAGTTTACACGTAAAGTAAGGAAACACCGGATGCGTTAAGCAGCTTTCGTCCTGCTTTTTACTTCGTTGAATTTTTCATCATAATCATTTCTTATGGTACCAAGCCACCTGTCCCACCATAAAAAATAAAGACCATAGTTGCCTTTAAAATACTGATGGTGCTGGTTATGGTTCACCGAGGTATTGATCCATTTACCCACCATGCTTTTGCTGAAGCCTTTGGGATAAAGCTCCCAGCCCAAATGACCATATACATTGTACAGCATTTGAAACAGGAAAAAGAAAAACAAATGCAAAGGGTTTAATGGAATGCAGAATGCAAACACCACCACAATACCTACTTCTACCAATGCCTCCAACGGATGAAAAGCAAATGCAGCCCAGGGCGATGGGTTGGTGCTTTTATGGTGCAGTAAATGAAACCATTTAAACAGTTTTGGATGATGCATTAACCGGTGCGTGAAATAAAAATAAGTGTCGTGCACTACCAATAGAATAGGAAATGCCAGCCAGAACCAGATCATGCCGTATGTATCAACCCCTTTGTAAATAAGGGTGTACTTCCTTACAGGCATATCCATACTCAACAGCAAATAACCAACAGTGGCAAAAATGCAAATGGTGATGAGTGAGAAAACAATTTCCCTTTGATAATCTTTCAACGTAGGAAAACGTAGCTGTATCTTTTTATACGCAATCTGCTTTTTTCGGAGAATGTACCAAACAGTAAATGCAAGCCCAGCTATAATCAGGTAACGTAACCCAATTACTAGCAAATAGTCTGTAAGTGTTTTCGTAACAGGCATGGTGTATGGTTTAACTACACATTTTCGCCAGCCAGCAAAATCTGCCAGGCATGTTCAACCTTGTTGCCAGCCAAAAGCTCCTTGGCATAATAATGCAATTCCTTTTCCATCTCTACCGGGCTAACGGAATAGTATTGAACAATGTTTTTCAAGCGGTCGTCTTCAAAAGCCGGATCAATGGTTGGCAAGTTATGTACGTTGGCCAACTGGCCTAAATTATTACCTGTTAAAATTGTGCTATGCTTAACCCCGTTGGGCAATGCATCCACACCAATACCCAACTGCACATTTGGCTTTGCTACCTTAAACAGGTTCTGTGCATCCACCTTACAATACCAATCGCCGCCCAGCCTTGCTATATGCTGCATTTTGGTCTGGTCAATCATGGTTCCTTCATCGTTCAATATGCTTTCATCTACATGCATGTGCAGTACTTCTGCAATTACCAGTTGCCCTGCACCACCTTCTTCGCCCAGACTTTTTACTTCATTTACCCTGCACTCCAGTTTTATTTTGGCCTCCTTAACCATGGGAGGCTTTACCAATGTTGCCGCTTCTTTCGTAAAGCCGGCCTTAATAAACTCATCGGTGCCTTTTTCATATTCGCAACTCGATAGGCTTACTTGCTGCACCATATCATAGTCGCAAATATTGATTACCACTTCCGGCATTTCCAGCACGTTTTGCAAAGTATGTTTGGTGCTGTTGTCCCTTGCCCTTCTTGATGGTGAAAAAACAACAATAGGTGGGTTGCAGGAAAACAAGTTGAAAAAAGAAAACGGGCTCAAGTTCACTAACCCATCCTTATCAACGGTGCTTGCAAAAGCAATGGGTCTTGGTGCTACGGCATGTTGCAGCCAGGCCTGTTTCTGCATAACGGTCAACTGCTTTAGGTCAATTTGCATACATTATTTCTTTTTAGCCAAAATAGAAAAATCCGACTCTTCTTTTACAATAGTATTGCTCAGTTTACCCAGGCCATCAATTTCCATTTCGACTACATCGCCGTCCTGTAACCATTGCTCTGTATAGTTTGCATCGTTCAGCTTGCCAGTACCGTTGAGTTCCAAAAAGCAGCCTGTGCCAACGGTACCACTGCCTATTACATCGCCGGGCTGAATGTTGACGCCATAACTGCAACGCTCAATTATTTCGGCAAAGGTCCAGTCCATATCGCCCACATTGCCTTCGCTTACCTGTTTGCCATTCACCCAACACTTCATGGCAAGGTTCCATGATTTGCCCACATGGTTTTCTTTCGCGGGGATCTCAAACTGTTCCAGCTCATCCAACGTAACCAGGCAAGGGCCTATCACGGTGCTGAAATCCTTTCCCTTTGCGGGTCCCAGGTTCAACAGCATTTCTTCCATCTGCAAACGTCTTGCACTCATGTCGTTCATGATCATCAAACCGCCAATATAACTATCGGCCTGTTCGGCAGGTATATTCCTTCCTTGCTTGCAGATAACAATGGCCGCTTCCAGTTCAAAATCCAGTTTCTCAAAATGGTCGGGCATGCACTTGATATCGCCTGGGCCCTGTATGCTATGGTGGTTGGTAAAATAAAAAATGGGGTACTGGTCAAACTCCGCAATCATGTCCACTTTCCTGTTACGCCTTGCGGCAGCAACATGCTGGCGAAAAGCATAGCCGTCCCTGCAGCTTGTTGGGAAAGGTACCGGGGCCAGCAAGTGTACATTGTTCAAATCAACACCATTGGCTTTATTGATCCGTCCTTCTTTAATGGCCGCATCCACTGCCTGTGCTATAGGAAACATATCGTCCCAATAATGCAGGAACAGCCCCATACTGCTTGGCAGGTCGGGGTGCAGCAAATCGCAATCGTATAAAAGGTTGTCCACTAAAAAGGCAAGCTGGTCATGGCCATCACGCAGGTAAGAAACTAGTTTCATCGTTAGGAAATTTTGATGCGAAAGTAGAAGATAATTGTGTCACCAACAGTAGTAATTCTATTAAACTTTACTGGTCCCGATAGCTATCGGGACACCCATGTGGATCTTAACCACAACCGGGCTTTTACCAAAGCGTATGTAACGTGCTGCCTTCACATATACCCGTTGGTAAAAGCATGGCATGTATCCAAACGCGGATGGGTGCGACGCCGGTAAAGCCGGGCCATGCACAACAGGTAGCTTCATAAAAAAATCTATCTTACGTGCACAAATACCTTTCATGAAAAAATGTTGCTTAACCATTGCTGCTGCTTTTGTTTTACTGTTAGGTGTACATGCACAGCAACAAACATGGATACGTATTAACCAGTTGGGCTATGCACCTAAAAGCAGTAAAGTGGCTGTTTGGTGCAGCAAGACAAACATGGCTTTAAACAGCTTTGAGTTGGTTGATGCAGGTACCCATAAAACAGTATTCAAAAGCAATGCAGGCAAGGCTTTTGGCAAGTATGGGCCTTTTATGGGAACCTACCGACTTAATTTTTCGTCCTTTGTAAAACCAGGCAGGTATTATATAAAAACGGGCAACACGGTTTCGCCAACCTTTCGCATTGACCACGATGTGTATAAAGGCACGGCCGATTTTTGCTTGCGTTATATGCGGCAGCAACGCAGTGGCTTTAACCCGTTTTTGAAAGACAGTTGCCATACACATGATGGTTACGTGTTGTATGGTGCAAAGGCCGGTGTGGCAGACAGTACGCATATAGATGTAAGTGGTGGCTGGCACGATGCCAGCGATTATTTGCAGTACAGTACCACCAGTGCCAATGCAACGTATCATTTATTAATAGCCTACCGCGATTTTGCACCCGTGTTTACCGATACCAAACAGGCCAATGGACTGAACGGCAGCAATGGCATTGCCGATGTGTTGGATGAAGCAAAATGGGGGTTGGATTGGCTATTGAAAATGCACCCTGCAGACAGTTTGCTGTTTAACCAAGTGGGTGATGATAGGGACCACATTAGTATGCGTATACCCAAACAGGATGCACAATACGGTAAAGGTTTTGAACGCCCAGTTTATTTGGTTACGGGCGAGCCGCAGCAACGTGGCAAGTTCATGAACAATACAACTGGCACAAGCTCTACCGCTGCAAAGTTTGCCAGTACGTTTGCATTGGGGAGTGAAGTGTTTGGGAATGAACAAAGAGGTTATGCAAAGATGCTGTTAGCAAAAAAAGAATCTGCTTTTCGTTATGCTTTACAAAAATGGGGCGTTGCACAAACTGTTTCAGTTAAATCTCCTTATATATATGCTGAGGATAACTGGGTAGATGATATGGAACTGATGCTTGCTGCAAAAAACAGTATAGATGGCACCTCAGGATGTGAAAAGGTAGATCTATGGACTGGATGGTCTTTTGATTTCGCTAAGCAAGAGCCCATTACACCCTGGCTTGGTAAAGACACAGCCAAACATTACCAATGGTACCCGTTTATCAATATTGGCCATTACGAACTGGCTAAGCAATTAAAAGACAAACGCAGGGATACCATTATTGGTTATTACAAACAAGGCATTGAAGCCGTATACAATAAAGCAAAGCAGAATGCTTTTTACCGTGGCGTACCTTTTATTTGGTGCAGCAACAATTTAACCGTTGGTTTTGCTACGCAATGTTATTGGTACAAACAGTTAAGCAACAGCAAAGCTTATGAGGAACTTGAGCAGGCCAATATTGATTGGCTGTTTGGTTGCAACCCTTGGGGCACTAGTATGGTATACGGTTTGCCCACATTGGGCGATTGGCCGGAAGACCCGCATTCGGCATTTACACATTTAAAGAACTATCCTATTGATGGTGGTTTGGTGGATGGCCCGGTTTATACATCCATCTATAAAAGCCTGATCGGGATAAAGCTTGCAAAAGCTGATGAATATGCCGATTTTCAAAGTGACCTTGCTGTGTACCACGACGATTATGGCGATTACAGCACCAATGAACCTACCATGGATGGAACAGCGAGTTTAATTTATTTATTGGCAGCAAAAGAAAACGAGAGCAAAAAACTACCAGCCAAACCTATTGCTGCTACATTAAGCACTACTACTAAAAATAAAACCGTATCGCATGGTGCCATCATAAAAGGCGATGCTACTAGAAAAGAAATTGCATTGGTATTTACAGGTGATGAATTTGGCGAAGGCTTACCAACCATCATACAAACATTGCAGGAAGAAAAAGTAAAAGGCTCATTCTTTTTTACGGGCAATTTCTACCGCAACCATTCATTTAAAATTTCTGTACAGCAACTGGAAAAGCAGCACCATTATTTAGGTGCACATAGCGATCAACATTTGTTGTATTGCGATTGGAATAAACGGGATAGTTTGCTGGTAAGCTATCAAACATTTCAACAAGACTATAACAACAGTTTGCAGGCCATGGAAAATGCAAGTGTGGATAGCAGGAACATCCGCTATTTTATTCCGCCTTATGAATGGTGGAACGATAGCGTTGCTACATGGTGCAACTGGAAGGGCGTTAACCTGTTTTCGTTTACGCCCGGTACAAGAAGCAATGCAGATTATACCTGGCCGGAACTGGGCAACGTGTACAAAACCAGCGATACCATTATGCAAACCATTAAACGGGTTAATGAACAGCAGCCCAACAAACTCAATGGTACCATTTTGTTGATACATGCAGGTACGGACCCTAGAAGGAAAGACAAATTCTATAACCGCTTAAAGGAACTGATCGTTTACTTAAAAAAAGAAGGTTATGCGTTGAAGAAGATTGATGAGCTGTTGGATTGAAGTACTCTTTTCACGACTTACCATTTTTCCTGCTCATTAATATCTGTTTGCTGTGTGTACTTTTTTCTTGCCGCTGCTTTTTCCAACTGCCTTTCTATAATGGCATCCGCAATCAATTCGCCGGCATCTGTTTCAGACTTGCCTTCCAGCAGTTGCTTTATTTTATTTTCATTTACATCCACACGGTACAACAGGTAAATCAATTTTTCAAAATCTGTATCTACTAAATGGTTCATTGCTGCAATGAGGTCTTGCCTGCTTAACTGTTCTATGATTGCAATATCTAAAAATGGCTGGTTCATTTTTGTCTGATGATTTTTTTAAGCAATACTATTTGCCCTAAATGGTAATGGTTATGTTCGGCAACACCTTGCAGGTTCTTGTACACAGAGCCATATCCTGCTGCAATTTCCTGTTCCAACCTTTCTTCATTTAACTGCTCAACAGTTTGTGCAAAAGCTTCTGCATCTGCAAATGTTTTGTTCAGCAATTGCTGCCAATCTGCTTCGCTTGCAATGACAGGTGCAGTAAGGCTTTGTTCTTGTGTAAAGTTCAACCCACCACCGCTCAATCTTTCGTGTACAATGTTCAAATAAAAGTTCATGTGAAAAACCAGCATGGCAATGGTGTTGGCTTCAATTGGTTTTGCTATGGCTTCCTGCCAGGTAATATCGTTCACCGCATCTTTAATGCAACTGTCTGTCCAGTTATTGCCCGTGTGTATTTCACGTATATGCCGGGCTATTTCTTTTGCTGTATCCATACAATGCTTATTGATATTTTTCCAATGCCCCTAGTGCAAACAATGCAAAATCGTATTTCACCGGGTCTTTTGCATCCAGGGTTTTAAGGTATTCCGTCAGTTCCAATGCAGCCTGCCAATCCATTTGTTTTCGGTGCAGTAAGTTGAACCTTGTTGCAACCCTTGCTACATGCAGGTCAACCGGGCAAATCAATTGCGAAGGCTGTATCTTTTTCCATACGCCAAAATCCACGCCACGGTTATCGTTACGCACCATCCACCGCAAAAACAT
>APMI01001761.1_pt1 | contig 156941 bp, 136 predicted proteins | sample 667938 | NCBI WGS metagenome assembly APMI01 (sample SAMN01084076, study PRJNA167559) | wastewater metagenome | biome: Wastewater | place: Denmark: Ejby Moelle, Odense | collected 2011-11-28
CCACCCCATGACGGAGGCCCGCCCCCCCCCAGCACCTGCGAACGCCGACCGGACATCCGGACGCTGACGCTCAGCAGATGCCGTCAGATGCCCTCCAAAAAAAGTCTTTCCCCTCAGCCACCTTTCCCATCCCCCCTTCGCAAAAGCCGCAGCGCGCTGCGCTTCCCTGCACTGTGGTTCAGCATTTTTCTCTTATCCCAGCCCGCATCCGCCGCCACTCTGACCTGGCTCGGCGACATCGACAGCTCCTGGTCCGGCGGCACCAGCGGCTCTAATACCAACTGGGTCAGCAATACACTGCCCTCTGATGGAGATAGCGTCGTCTTTGACCTGACAAGCTCCAGCATGGTCACTCTCAGCAACGATCTCGCCGGCCTGACACTCGGCGGCACAAACGCCATCACCTTTGCCAACGATGCCCTGGCAGGCACCGGATTCACCCTGGGTGGAAATACAGTCACACTCGGTGGCAATATCACCTCCAGTGGCACCACAGGCACGCACACTCATGACATCACTCTCGCCCTGATCCTCAGCGGCACCCGCGCAGTCACCTCCGTCACAGGTACAACCATCATCTTTGATGGCACCATCAGCGAAAACGGCGGCTCTTTTGGCTTCACCAAGTCCGGCGTTGGCGCAGCCACACTGAACGGCACAAACACCTTCACAGGCGCGCTTTCAGTGAACCAAGGAACACTGACGGTGAACAGCATCGCAGATGCGGGCGGCAGCAGCGCTCTCGGTGCAGGCAGCGTCATCAATCTCGGCAGCGGCACCACTGCGGCAGGCGTGCTGACCTACACTGGCGCCGGGGGATCAACCAACCGCACCGTGAATCTCGCCGCCACCACCACTGGCGCGGCCACCATCAACAACAATGGCACCGGACCCCTCGTTTTCACCGGCATCTTCACCAATGCCGGAACTGGCGCGAAAAACCTGACCCTGGGTGGCACCAACGCGAACGGAAACCAGATCCAAAGCGTGCTGAGCGACGGCGGCGGCACCCTTTCCCTGATCAAAAACAATGCAGGCACATGGCAGCTCACTGCCGTGAACACCTTCAGCGGCAATGCCTCGGTGAACCAGGGTGTCTTGTCTGTCAGCAGTATCGCCGACAGCGGTGTGGCCAGCGCCCTCGGAGCGGGGAGTGTGATCAATCTCGGCAGCGCTGCGCAAATCGGCACACTTGTTTACACCGGCACCGGAGATTCCACCAACCGCCTCGTTTCGCTCGCCTCCACCAGCACCGGAGGCGGCACCATCACCAGCAGCGGGACAGGAGCGCTGGTCTTCACGGGTTCATTCTCAAACTCAGGCAGTGCCGCGAAGACCTTCACCCTCAACGGCAGCAACACGGGAGCCAATGAATTTCAGCCCGTGCTGACAGACAGCAGCGGCGGTGCGCTCTCGTTTGTGAAAACCGGTGCTGGCGCGTGGATTCTCTCAGGCGCGAGCTCTTATACAGGCGCGGCTTCGGTCAACCAAGGGACGCTGACCATCATCTCCATCTCTGACAGTGGTGTGAGCAGCGCGGCCGGTGCAGGCAGTGTGATCAATCTCGGCAGCGGCACCACTGCGGCCGGAATTCTCACCTACACAGGCACGGGGGGATCGACCAACCGCACCCTCAATCTCGCAGCCACGACGACGGGTGGCGCCACGATCAACAGCAGTGGCAGCGGTGCACTGATTTTCACAGGCGTTCTATCCAATGCAGGCACCGGCAGCAAAACGCTGACGCTGGGTGGCAGCTATGCAGGGGGCAATGCCATTCAAAGCATTATCTCAGATGGCAGCGGCATTCTCGCGCTCACGAAGGCGGATGCCGGCACTTGGACACTCTTCGGGACAAACACCTACTCCGGCGGCACCACGCTGAATGCGGGCACCCTGGCCGTGAATAACACATCGGCCATCGGCACAGGCACGCTGACGATCACAGGCGGGACTCTGGACAACACCAGCGGCTCCAGCCTGACGCTGAGCACGGGCAATGCCGTGGCACTCAATGGCAGCTTTTCCTTCGGCGGCAGCAGCAACCTCAATCTAGGCGGTGGCGCGGTGGTGATCGGCAACATCAACAGTACTGTGACACTGAATGGAAACAGCACGCTGACGATGGGAGAGCTGCAGTGGAACTCCATCAACGGCACCCGAGTGCTGACCGTCAATCAAGGCAGCGGCAGTGGCGGCGCGCTGGTGCTGGGAGGCTTTCAGCTCAACACCAATGCCGACACTGCGGCCCGCAACCGCACCATCAACGGCACAGGCAATGTGACGATCAGCAGCGCCGTTTCCAATGGCAACGCCTTTGCCAACGGTCTGATCTACTCTGGCAGCGGCATACTCACCCTCACGGCAGCAGCAACCTACACCGGCACCACCACGGTGAATGGCGGCACCTTTGCCCTCAGCGGCAGCGGAAGCATCGCCACATCGTCCATTCTGGCCATCAATGCGGGCACGTTTGATGTGGGAGACACGGCGGCGAGTGTGATGGGTGCGTTAACATTTGGCGCAGCCACCACCACGGTGGCAGGGCGGACGATGAGCCTCGTCAGCAGCGTGACAGGCGGCAGCTTCACCCTGAGTGGCAACGTGACTTACAATGTGGGGAGCGCCGGATTTGAAAACGGTCAGGCCACCATTTCTGCCGGTCTCATACTCACCGCCGACCGCACCTTCACCGTGAACGACAGCCCGAACGCCGCTGTGGATGTGCAGATTTCCGGTGTGATCAGCGGCGGCTTTGCGCTCATCAAGGCAAACGGCGGCACCCTGCTGCTGAACGGCACCAACACCTACACCGGCCAGACTCAGCTCAACAATGGAGTCACGATGGTGAATGCGCTGGGAAACATCGGCGTTGCCGGATCTCTCGGCACGGGAAACAAGGACGACACAGCGGGCATCATCCGCTTTGGCAACACCGCAGGCACCGGCACTTTGAGCTACCTTGGTGATGGAGACAGCACGAACCGGCGAATCCAGATCGGCAGCGGCACCGGAGCCACCGCGACGGGTGGCGCTACGATCCTGAGCAACGGCAGCGGCGCGCTCGTTTTCACCGCCACCACGCTGAACAGCGCGGTGGCAGTCAGCGCCACCGGCCCCAGCACTGCGCGTATGCTCACGCTGGGCGGTGCGAACACGGATGCAAACACCATCCAGGGCGCAATCGTCAACAACACGGGGGCAGGCACCAGCGGCACCAATGTCGTAGCCTTGGTGAAACAGGATGCGGGTCTCTGGATTCTCGCCGGCAGCAGCAGCTATAGCGGCGGCACCACGGTGAATGGTGGCACGCTCGTGGTGAACAACTCCTCCGGCTCCGCCACCGGCAGCGGGTCTGTCACCCTCAGCAATGCCGCCCGCCTCGGCGGGAGTGGCACAGCAGGCTCTCTCAATGCAGCAGCCGCCTTTACACAGCAGAGCGGCGGTGTGATCTTTGCCGGACAAGCTGGTGTGGTGGATGCACAGACGCTCACCCTGCAAGCAGGCGGCGGATTTTTTCTCAGCGGTGGCGTGGAACTGGACATCTCGGGAGGGGGCGCAAGCGGCCTGCTGAACTCGCAGACGGGCAACAATGACCATCTTGTTTTCTCGGGTGGCGCGGTGACGCTTACAGGTTCCACGCTCACACTGCACACCAGCCAGCCGATTGCAGACGGCATCTGGACAGCAGGCTCATCATGGAAGCTGCTGGACTGGTCCAGCGTCGCTGGAACATTCATTAATCTGCCGGACTCCGGCCTGGATCAGGGGAATGTGAGCGGACTGCCGGATCTCACGGCCCTCGGCCTCGGCTGGGACTGGAGCCAGCTCTACACGAACGGGACGCTTTCCGTCGTAGCCCTCGCTCCCGAGCCCTCGCGCACCTTGTTTCTCCTGCTGGGGGTGCAGTTCCTCGTGCTGCGCCGCCGCAGAGCTGTCTGATTTCCCGACAACCCATGCAATCCTGCCATGAAAACACATCCTCAAACCCCGCGCCGCAGCCCGCCTGCCCTCTCCCACCTGTCGGAGGAGCAACGCGTGCTGGTCGAGCAGGTCAGCCACAGCCCTGGCGCTGAAAGAAACATCCGCCGCCGAGCCAGCGCCCTGCTGCTGCTGGACGAAGGCGCACCCGTCAATGCCGTCTCCAGGCGCGTGGACATGGATCACCGCACCGTGGTCTCGATCCTGCTGCGTCATCATCGGGGCGGCGTCTATGCGGCACTGCTGGGGGTCAAGCCCTCCATCCGAAAACGGCACTGGCTGGCGCTCAGTCCCATGCCTGCGGCCTGAGAGTCTGACACCCACCCTCATGTTCCTTCTGCTGCTTCTCACCGTCCTGACCGTTCTTTCTGTCTCCTTCCTGTGTTCACTGACAGAGGCGGTGCTTCTGAGCCTGAATCCCCTCTCTCTGCGGCTGCAGGAGAAAAAGGGCAGCGCGGTCTCAGGACAATGGCTGAGGCTGAAGAACAACATCGAGCGCCCCATCTCCGCGATCCTGGTGTTCAACACACTGGCCAACACCGGGCTGGCCACGCTGGCGGGTGCTCTCTCGGCCACGGTGTTCGGCAGCGAATGGCTGTGGCTTTTTTCCGTGATCATCAGCGGACTCGTGCTCTTTGGCGGCGAGATGACGCCCAAGATCATCGGCGTACATCATGCGGAGCGGTTTGCCCCGCATCTGATCAGACCGCTCACGGCCATGCTCTGGCTCTGCCACCCGCTCGTGATCCTGATGGAAAAATTCTGCGCCCGGCTGAAGCACAAGACGGATGCACGCACACAGAGCGACCAGATCATGGACATCATCACGCTCGTGCAGGCCGCCAAGGCGGAGCAGCTCATCCATGGCCGTGAGGAGATCATCATCATCCATGCCGCCACGCTGAGCGCGCGCCGTGTGAAAACCGCCATGGTGCCACATGATGCGGTGAAGATCTTCGACACACGTCTCTCCCTGCTGGAAAACGTGCAGGCAGCCGGCGGCAAGCTGCACCGCAGCTATCCCGTGAGTACGGACGGCACTCTGGCCAGTGTGACCGGCTACATCCGAGTACGTGAGCTTTTCGTGCAGAACCTCACCACGCCTGAAGCTGCCGACTGGCGACAGCTCATCCGCCCGGCACTGCACATTGATGGCAAGGCCTCGCTCACCCAGTTGCTGGCCCTCTTTTTAGACAAGCAGGAGGTGGCTGCCATCGTGGACTCTCCCGATGGCAACCTTCTGGGCTGGATCACCATGGACGATGTGATGAAAACCCTGATGGGTGCGAGGTTTTAATCCTGCCTGCGCCTCACCTTCCCTGCTTCAGACGCAGCAGCTTCTCACCCGCCACATTCAGCGTTTCGACCTGCTTGGCGTAGTGGAAGCGGATGAAGCGGTGTTCGGGCTCGCGGAAGAAGCTGGAGCCGGGGACGCCGGCCACGCCGACTTCGCGCACGAACCATTCGGCAGCTTCGGTGTCGGTGGCGAAGCCGAGGGAGGAGATGTCGAGGAGGACGTAGTAGGCCCCTTGTGGCTCGGTGAAGGGGAGACCGGTGGCGCGGAGGTGAGAGAGGAAGACATCCCGCTTCTCGGTGTAGAGATCCCGCAGGCCGTGGTAGTAGCTGTCTGGCAACTCGAGTCCGGCGATGGCGGCCTCCTGCAGCGGAGCGGCGGCACCGACGGTGAGGAAGTCGTGCACCTTGCGTGCCTGTGCGATGATGTGCGGAGCGGCCTGCACATAGCCGAGACGCCAGCCGGTGATGGAGTAGGTCTTGGAAAGCGAGTTGCAGACGATGACGCGGTCCGCCGCACCGGGCAGGGTGTGCATGTAAGTGTGCTCATGCGGGGCATAGACGATGTGCTCGTAGGGCTCGTCGGTGATGACGAAGGCATCGTGCTTTTCGGCGAGGTCTAGAATCGTCTGCAGCTCGGCACGGGTGAAGACCTTGCCGGTGGGGTTGGAGGGATTGCACACGATGATGGCCTTGGCCCCCTGGGCAAAGGCGCGTGCGAGTTCATCGGGATCAAACCCAAACAGCGGCGGACGCAGCGGCACATAGATGGGCTCGGCTCCGGAGAGGATGGCGTCTGCGGCGTAGTTTTCGTAGAAAGGTGAGAAGACGATGACTTTATCCCCCGGCTCGCAGCAGGTCATCATGGCACACATCATGGCCTCCGTACTGCCGCAGGTGACAACGAGGTTTTGATCCGGGTCCACAGGCGTGCCGGAGAAATGCGTGATCTTCCGGGCCAGCGCCTGGCGGAAGCGCGGCGCGCCCCAGGTCACGGCGTACTGATGGAAAGGGCCACGGGTGGCGCGCTCCAGTGCGGCGAGGATTTCCTCGGGTGGATTGAAGTCGGGAAAGCCCTGGGAAAGATTGGTGGCGCCATGCTGATTGGAGAGGCGCGTCATGGCACGAATGACGGATTCGGTGAAGGCCTGGAGGCGGCGGGAAGTTGCGGGCATCCTTGCGATTTGGACGAGACGCAGCCAACGTGCAACCAACCAATCCGCCCCATATGCCCCGCTGGAATCTCCTGCCCGTCCTGCTGCTGCTCACAGCCCCATGCCTCTCCCGTGCCGAGGAGTGGCAGACGCTTTTCAACGGCCGTGACCTGACCGGCTGGCGCGCCAACGTGATGCCTGAATCCTTCATTGTGGTGGATGGTGCCATCCGTGCACATGCCACAAAGCCCAGCGCCCATCTCTTCTATGCGGGCGACACGAAAACCGGCTTCATGATCTTCAAGAATTTTATATTCGAAGCCACCTGCCGCAGCGAGCCGAACTCAAACTCCGGCATCTTCATCCACACGGACATGAGCACGCGGGACAGCGCGCTGCATCTGGCGAAAGGCTACGAGATCCAGCTCAACAGCACCGCCAAGGAGAAACGCAAAACCGGCAGCCTGTATGCGGTGGTGGATCTGGCGCAGTCTCCCGTGGATGAAAGCCAATGGTTCAAGCTGCGCATCACCGTAAACGGCAAGCGCATCATGATTCACCTCAATGACAAGCCGGTGGTGGACTACACGGAGCCGGAGAACGTGACGCGGCCACCTGAACGCGCCGGGCGGCTGATCAATCCGCAAGGAGGCGGCATAGCGCTGCAGGCGCATGACCCAGGGAGCGTCTTTTACTTCAAGGACATCCGCATCAAGCCCCTGCCCTGAGATCCAATCATCATGCCTGCTGAATCCGAATCAGAATCCGCACCGCAGCTCAAAGAATGGTTTGATGCCGCAAGGCATCGCGCCATCGCGAAAGAGCTGGTGCAGATAACTCCAAAATTTCACACCGAGGTCTTCTTGAACCGGGTGCTGGATGGCCTGGATGACCGCAGCCTGATGCAACGTGTGCATGAATGCGCGGTGGCGGTGGAGGCCGCGCTGCCGGGCACGTACCAGCAGAAGGTCAAAGTGCTGCAAAAGCTGGCGCCGCGAATCGAGCATGAGTTTGTGACCATCTTTCTCTGCGACTTTGTGGCGACCTTCGGGCTGGAGGAATTTGACTTCTCAATGGAGGCGCTGCGGTTTTTCACGGTCTTTGGCACGGCGGAATTTGCAGTGAGGCCCTTTATTGTGGCGGATCAAAAGCGTGCGCTGATGAAGATGCATGAATGGACCGCTGATCCTGATGAGAAGGTGCGCCGTCTGGCGAGTGAGGGCTGCCGCCCGCGCCTGCCCTGGGGGATGCGACTGCACACGCTGGTGCGTGATCCCAAGCCCACGGCGGTGATTCTGGAGACGCTGAAGGATGATGAATCCCTCTTTGTGCGCCGTTCGGTGGCAAACCACCTGAATGACATCACGAAGGATCACCACGACTACGTTTTGCAGCGGCTCGAAGCGTGGGATCTGGAGCGGGAGCATCTGCGCTGGATCGCCAAGCATGCGTGCCGCACGCTGATCAAGCGCGGGCATCCGCGTGCGCTGAAGCTCTTTGGCTTTGGGAAAAAGGCGGAGGTCACGGCAAAGCTGACTGCTGCCCCCGCAATGCTCAAGCTGGGGCAGCGACTCACGCTCACGGCAAAGGTCACTTCCACCAGCAGCCGGGCGCAGCGTCTGGCGATCGACTACGTGGTGCACTACGTCAAAGCCGGTGGCGGCACTGCGGAGAAGGTCTTCAAATGGACGGAAACCGACCTGCCTGCGCATGCGGAAATCGAGCTCGGTAAATCGCAGGTGGTGCGCGATTTCACGACGCGGAAACATTACTCAGGCAGGCACCGAGTGGAGCTGCAGATCAACGGACAGCGCGTGGCGGAGACAGCGTTTGTGCTGTCCTGAGGTTCCACGCCATGGGTCAGCGGTAAAACCGCTCGAGCATCAAGGTGCAGAGCGCCTGCCGGTAGGTGGCATCAGCGGCGTCTGAAGCAGGCCAGCTGGGGCGTCCATGCTTGAAGGAACCGGCCGGTTCCTGGGCGGCGAGAATCTGCGGCATGACCTTGCTGGCAAAGTCCGTCCATTCAGCGCCACCACTGAGGAAGAGCGCATTGCCGTAGCCATACCAGGAGTAGAGATTGCAGTTTTTATTCCAATCCGGCGGCTCGTCCTGGAGGAAGCCGCTGATGAACTTGACCCCGCGCTTGATCTCTGCAGAACCACTGCCACCGCCAAGCATGATATAGCCTGCGGTGGCTCCACCGCTGAGAGACCATTGATTGTAATGAGCATCCCGCGCCGTGCCGCCAAAGCCTCCGTCCTTGGTCTGCATGGAGTCGATGTACTTCACGGCTTTTTTGATGCAGCTGCCAAGCCCGTCGATTTTGAGGCCTGAGGCCTGGGCGATGCTGAGAGTCTGAAAATGCCAGTTGGCGAGGGAGAGGTCATAGCCGCCTTTGGCATTGTACACGATGGCATCTCCGCCATAAGTCCAGGAACCTTTGTCCGTCTGCTGGTCGATGATCGTTTTAATAGCTCGTTCAAAACTCTCGCGCAGGCCGGGAAGGCTCCTGGTACCCAGCCGGGCCATAAGGTAAGCCTCTCCGACAGCGGTGGTGGCGATGGCATGCTCGTAGGTCCCGGCACCCCCTTTTTGACCACCCCAGCTGGTGGAAAAAATGCCGTGCGGATTCTGGCGCCCGAGAGTGATGAGGTACATCAGCCCCTTCAGCACACTGTCGCCATACTCGGCCGAGTCCGCTGTCTCGCCATGGCCCAGGAAGCACTGGAGTACAAATCCGGTCATGGCTCCTTTGTTGGAGCGCCCCCAGGAGCCGTCGGAGTCCTGGCTGGTTTTGAAGAGATTCAAAGAAGTGACCACGGCCTTTTCCATCTCCGGGGTGCCGCCGCCAAGGCGCAGCGCCTCCTGACGAGCAGCGGGATCCACGCGAGTGCGGATGGAGGGTGGCAGGCTTTTGAGAACAGCATCCGGGATGACTGCCGCAGAGCTGCCTGCTGCAGCGGGACCGCCAGCCGGTGTCTCATTCTGCATGGCGGCCCAGTGCTCCCTGGCGTACGCCTTGTCTGGCGGACTGAGATTTTCGATGGGGATCTCGAATTCCGCGCCGTTTTTCAGCCGGACTTTGACCGCACGCTTTTCGACATTGACCCCGAGCATTTCGGCCTCGATGAGCTGCCCGCTGGAATTGGTCCAAACGCGCATCTCCGCGATGGCGATGCCGTGGAAGAGCAGTAGAGCGACGGCAGCGAAATGCGGGGTGAGTTTCATGTGGAAGGCAGGTTATTTCTTCGCGGCCTTGGCCTGCGCCTGGCTTTCAGCAGAGAGCTTGGCCAAGGGCAGGATGTGGGTGACTCCGGTGGAGGGGATCTTGAGAAGCACGCTGTCCCCCTCCAGGCCCATGAACTCGGCCTCGATGGTTTTGCCTTCGGTATTGGTCCACTTCATGGCACCGCCGGCAGGGGCTGCGGCGGGGGCAGGCGCAGGAGCGGCACCACCACCCGTGAGGCTGGCACCTTCATCGATCCAGGCTTTGAGAGTGGCCAGCTCCGCATCGGTCAGACGGTTTTTGCCTTCGGGGGGCATCACATCGCCATCGTCGTTGGGCAGCGTGCAATTGACGTACATGGTGCTCTGCGCGCCCTTTCCAGGGATGATATTTTTGCCGGCACCGATCTGCTCGGAAATTTTGTCATCGTCCAGAGCCAGCTTGCCTTTGACCTTCTTCGTCACGCTGTGGCAGGCGTAGCATTTGGTGCGGAAGATGATGGCGACCTGGGACTTGTAATCGACCGCAGAAGCGGAGACGGTGGTCAGAGCAAGGGCGAAGAGGAGGCTGGATTTCATGATTGGTAGCGACATGGAACGATCAAAGGAGCCTTTTGCCTAGCTTATTTTACGGATTCCTTCAGCTCAGCGCACCGAGGGTTCCACATCCCGCAACTGCTGCAGGGTGGAGATGATGGCGCTGCGATAGGCCTGCAAACGGCTGATGCCAAGCACGGCACGGCTGCCGGAAAGTGAATTGAGCAGCGGGCTGGCCTCCGGCCGGGCAGGATCCCACGGCACGCCACGCAGAGCTGCGGCATTCCTGGCCGCGAGCGCCTGGTACTCGGTGTTTAAAGCAGCGCGCTGGGAAGCAAGCTGAGCACGCAGGGCATCTGCAGCCGTGCTACGAGGGGGAGGAGCAGATGCAGGAACGGCTGGCGCGGGAACTGGCTGGGGCAGTGCGCCGGGTGTCACCGCCAGGCGGGCGGCCGCTTGGTGCTCTGATTTGGTGGGGATGGCCTCGCGGTTCAGGTCTCTGCGCTCCTGCAGATCGAGGCAGACATCCCAGCGCAGCTCCGGAGGAGATTTGACGAGGGTGAGCTTGGCGACGCCCTCGGCGTGCTTGATCGAGACATCATCGGGGCTGATGGCGGTGATCTCCGCCTCCTGCAGCACTTTGCCATTATCCAGCTTCAGCGCCGCGTACTTCCGGCCCACCATGGCCGTGCGGCGCTCAGACAAAAACTGGTCGTAGTGGCTGAGCAGGATCTTGTAGTCCTGCTGGGACTTTTTCAGCGCCAGCTGCGCCTCCTTCAAATCGGGGTCCGATTCCTGGGCTTTCAGCCGCCCCTGGAGCACCCCCACCTCCTGCTGGGATTTTTTCAGCTCCACCTGAAGTTCCAGCAGATCCGTCGCCGTGGCGAGGAGCTTCTGCACCTGCTGCTGGAGGGCGGTCACGTCTGACTGCGAGTCGGTAAGCTGGTGGCTGGTCTGGTCCACCCGGGTCTGCAGGGTCTGGTTTTCCACCTGCAGTGCGTCGTACTCACTCTTTTTGACACAGCCGACCATCAGCGGCAGCAGCAGTGCTGCCCCCGTCTGAAGCGTCAGAATGCAGGCGCGGTTCATCTCTCTGCCCGAGTGTAACCCTTTTCGGGTACGTTTGTCACGCAGGCCCGGCCTGATTTATTAGAAATCCCACGCAGACCCCGGCGCTTGCATTCAGGGCATCCTAGCCGACACTGGACTCCCCCCAAACCAATCCATTATGAGCAAAGCCTCCGTCGAAGACATCAAACTCGCCTCCGCGGGCCTGCGTGGCCAGCTGGCCGAGCAGTTCGCTGATACCAGCACCCCGAACATTCCGGAGGACTCCAACATCCTGCTCAAGCACCACGGCTCCTACCAGCAGGATGACCGCGACGTGCGCGCCGAACGCACCAAGGCCAAGCTGGAAAAAGCCTGGAGCTTCATGATCCGCAGCAAGATGCCGGGCGGCCGCATCACTGCCAAGCAGTGGCTGATCCATGACGACCTGTGCACCAAGGCCATGGGCAACATGCGCCTGACCAACCGCCAGGGCATCCAGCTGCACGGCGTGCTCAAGGGTGGGCTGAAAGAGGTCATTCACAATGTGTGCCACAGCGGCCTCAGCACCATGGGTGCCTGCGGTGACGTGGTGCGCAACACGATGGGCCCCGCCGCCCCGATCAAGGACGCCGTACATGCTGATACTCAGAAGCTTACGGAGGAAATCAGCCAGCGCTTCCTGTGGCGCAGCCAAGCCTATGCCGACATCTGGCTGGATGGCGAGAAGCTGGACCCGAACTGGATTCACGATCCGGAGGTGAACCCCGCTGTGCGCGAGGCGACGAAGGCCCCCGAAGGTGACGACCCCATCTACGGCAAGGTCTATCTGCCCCGTAAATTCAAAATCGGGGTGGCCATCCAGCCCTGCAACGACGCGGACATCTTCTCCCAGGACGTGGGCCTCGTGCCGCACGTGGTGAACGGAGAAGTGGAAGGCTACACCATCACGGTGGGCGGCGGCTTTGGCATGAGCCACGGCCAGCTGACGACCCGCCCCTTCCTGGGCCAGCCCCTGATCTATGTGAAGCGCCCGAACGTCGTGGATGCCATCGAGGCCATCGTGACCACCCAGCGTGACCACGGCAACCGCACCGAGCGCAAAAACGCCCGACTGAAGTACACCGTGCAGACCATGGGCCTGGATGGCTTCCGCGCCGAAGTGGTGCGCCGCCTGCCGGGCATCGAGACCTTCCCGCCGAAGGAGCTGAGCTTTGACACCGTGGAGGACAAGCTGGGCTGGCACGAGCAGGGAGACGGCAAGCTGTACTGCGCCGTGCACGTGAGCATGGGCCGCATCGTGGACCGTGAAAACGGCCCGCACTACCGCAGCGCCTTTGCGGAGATCGCCAAGACGCTGGACCTGCCCTACATCGTGACGCCGAACACGAACCTCATCATTGCCGAGGTGGCCCCTGAGCAGAAGGCTGCGGTGGATGCCATCCTGGCCAAGTACGGTGTCGTCCACGCTGACGGCATGACTCGTGCCCGCAAGGTGGCCCACGCCTGCGTGGCCCTGCCGACCTGCGGTCTGGCCCTGAGCGAGTCCGAGCGCGTGCTGCCCGGCTTCATGGACAAGATCGATGAAGCGCTGCGCGAACTCGGCCTGGAAAACGAGCCCATCCTCTTCCGCATGACCGGGTGCCCGAACGGCTGTGGCCGCCCCTACAATGCCGACTTCGGCTTTGTGGGCCGCTCGCCGAACAAGTACGCCATGTTTGTGGGTGGCAGCATCCGCGGCGACCGCCTCGCCGGCCTGGAGTTCAAGACCGTCCTCGGTGAGGAAGTCCCCGTCAAGGTCCGCGCCTTCCTGGAAGCCTTCAAGGCCGAACGCAAGGACGGTGAGATCTTCGCCGACTGGTTTGCCCGCACCCGCATCAAAGGCGAGGCCCCGACACCGGAGCAGTTCCACATCGAACTGGCCGAGCGCGCCGCCAAACTGGCCGGTGCCAAGGCGTCCGAAGAGGGCTGATCTGCCTAGCAGCGTCGTTTCTGAGGCGGTCCGTGATGAGCGGACCGCCTTTTTTGTGCCTATAGGCAAGGCGCGCCGGACCTTTCCTCACAAATTCTGAACATGCCGGTACTTGTGCGGGGCGGTTCTTTGGGGCACAGACTGGGCATGTCTCTCTCCGTTTACCACTATCTGCATCTCATCGGCCTGATCCTTGTCTTTGTCGGTTTTGGCGGTCTGCTCTCCAGCGAGGGGGCAAAGAAAGCAATGATGTGGCACGGCATCGGCCTCGTGATCAGCCTGGTCTCGGGTTTTGGCATGCTGGCGAAGCTGGGCATCATGAGCGCGATGCCGACGTGGGTGTGGATCAAGGTCAGCCTGTGGCTGGTGCTCGGATTTCTCCCCGTGCTGGCTAAGCGCCGCGTGATCGCCGCTCCGGTGGTGGTGCTGCTGGCGGTGATCGTGGGCGCAGGGCTGGGGTATCTGGGATACTTCAAGCCGGCGTTTTGATCGGAGGATAGGCCGCCGACCTGTATTTTAGAACTGTTGTCAATGGCTTGAGCTGGAGGCGGGACGCCTCAGGCCTTGGTCAGGCAAGATGCCTGACCTCCATCCATCACGCGCCGAGGGCTTTGCTTTTTTCCGTAGCGGCGCGGACGGCCTGGATCATGGCATTTCGCAGGCCGTGCTGCTCCAGCTTTTCCAGGCCAGCGATGGTGGTGCCGCCGGGGCTGGTGACTTCATCGCGCAAGGAGGCGGGGTGTTTGCCGGTGCTGAGGACCATCTCGGCCGCGCCAGCGACAGTCTGCGCTGCGAGGCGCAGGGCGGCGGCACGAGGCAGGCCCATGAGCACGCCGCCATCGGCGAGGGCTTCGATGACGGTATAGACGTAGGCAGGGCCGCTGCCGGAGAGGCCGGTGACGGCATCGAGCAGCTTTTCGGCGACCTCATCGGCCGTGCCGACGGCACCGAGGATTTTGGCTGCGAGCGCGGCGTCCTTGGCGGTGGCCTTGGCACCACGGGAGAAAGCGGCGGCCCCACGGCCGACGAGGGCTGGCGTATTGGGCATGCTGCGGATGACACGCTGCTTTCCACCAAGCCAGGTTTCGAGATTGGCCAGCGAGATGCCGGCGGCAATGCTGAGGTAAAGACGCGAGCCGGGGACCTGAGCGAGAGTTTCGCAAAGGGGCTTCATGTCGCCAGGCTTGACGGCCAGGATGATGACATCGGACGCGGCGGCGACCTCGGCCGGGGTGCCGGCGAGGGATTTGCAGCTCAGGCACTGGCGCAGAGCAGCCACGGCCTCGGGCACGACATCGCTCAGCGCCACCTGCAGGCCGCCTTTTCCAAGCGCCTGCTCCACGCCGCGCAGGAGTGCGCCGCCCATTTTTCCACAACCTATGAGTCCGAGTTTCATGATGGTGCGACGGTGGAGCGGATGCGGCGGCGCGCAAGTGTGTGCCAATCTTCTCTTGTCTTGTTGCTGGCGTTTTTGCCATGCTGATGCAAATCATCGCTAATAAAAATGCACGCAGACCAATTCCAGCCTGAAAAGATGCTCGCCACCGGCCCCTCGGCCACGGTGTACCGAGGAGTGGAGGCAACGACAGGCCGCAAGGTGCTGATCAAAAACCTGCTGCCAGACGCCGAAACAGCGCACCCGCTGGACCGTGCGCGGCTGCAGATGCTGGCCCCTTCGCTCATGCAGGTGCGGCACCAGCAGATCGCAGGCCTGCTGACGCTGATGCCCACGCCGGAGGGCGGCTTTTTCATCGTGTCCGAATACATGCCGGGGATGAATGCGCGCAGCTTTGCCGCAGAACGCAGGCCCACCCCGGCTGATCTCCGTGCGCTGGCGGTGCAGCTGATGCACGCGCTGATGGTGGGCGAGCACCTGCGCATGCCGCACGGTGATCCGAAGCCGAGCAATATCATCATCGCGGATCATCCCGGTGGCGGTCTTTTCCTCCAGTTGCAGGACTGGGGTGTCTCGCTGGCGAGGCAGTCACACCCGCCGGAGACGCTGTGGTTCCGCGCTCCGGAGCTGCATGCCGGCGGCCAGCCCACGCCGCAGAGCGATCTCTATACCGCAGCAGCGAGCCTGTTTTGCATGGCCACCAACAGCGCCCCCGCACAGGGCAACACGCCCACCGAGGTGATCATGGGCCTGCAGTCCTTCAATGCCGCCCATGCGCTGATGCATCTGCGTCCTGATATAGACCAACCGCTGCGCGACTGGCTGGCGTGGCTGATGAATCCGACCCCGCACCAGAGGCCGCAGGCTGTAGCCCAGGCGCTGGACATGCTGATGATGAGCATGCACACCGGCTATGCCTACATGCAGCAGCAGGCACCCATGATGATGCCGGGCGTGCAGACCATGCCACTGATGGCAGCACCAGCACCCGCCGCCGCACCAGCCCCTGTGGCAGTCGCTCAGGCAGCACCTGCTCCGGCTGCGGCCCCTGCATCTCCTGCGGCGAAGCCCAAACCGAGTGCCGCCGCCAAACCTGCCACGGCGGCTGCAGTCAAAGTGGCTGCCGAGCCTGCGGCTGCTCCAGCGCCGAAGAAGCCTCTCGATAAACGCATCGTGCTCGCGGTGGTGCTGAACCTCATCGCAGTCGTGGTGCTCGGGCTGATCTTCTGGCCGCGCAGATTCGTGACTGACACGAATGCGCCGGATAAAAATGCGCCTGCGTCGAAGGTGAAATAGCGAGGCTGTGAAGCGCCGGCAGAAGAGCGGGCGGCACCATTCCATGTTTTAATGCGACAGCATTCTCCATGCTGCAGGCGGTGATTTCTCATGCGGGACCGCGTATTTCTCCACGTCGTGAAAAGCCAACCCGCCCTTCTCTTTCTGCTGCTAGCCGCGCCTGCCCCGGCAGCGGTGGATTTCGTCCAGGACATCCAGCCCATTTTCAGCGAGCACTGCTACCAGTGCCACGGCGGACACAAGCAGGAGGCGGCTTTTCGGCTGGATCATAAACCGAGCGCGCTGAAGGGCGGGGATTTTGGCCTGGCGATCGTGCCGGGCAAGGCGGACGACAGCCGCCTGATGCACGCCGTGCTGGGCACGAACCCGAAGATGCGCATGCCGCGCAAGGGCGACCCGCTGAGTACGGAGGAGATCGCCAAGCTGAAAGAATGGATCGATGCCGGGGCGGTGTGGCCTGACAGCGCCAGTGTGAAGCTGGAGGCGAAGACAGACCACTGGGCCTTCAAGCCGCCGGTGAAGCCGAAGGTGCCTGCTGGGGCGAAGCATCCCATCGATGCCTTTATCCGCGAGCGGCTGAAGAAGGAAGGGCTCTCCCCTTCCACGAGTGCTGATCCTGCCACGCTGCTGCGCCGCCTGCACCTGGATGTGACCGGCCTGCCGCCAACACCGAAGGAGATCGACGCCTTTACCGCCGCCTATGCGAAGGACCCCGCCTCGAGCATCCAGAACGCGGCCTCCACGCTGCTGAACTCGCCGCACTATGGCGAGCGCTGGGCGCGGCACTGGCTGGATGCAGCGCACTACGCGGACAGCAACGGCTATGAGAAGGACCCGATGCGCTTCATCTGGTTTTACCGCGACTGGGTGATCAACGCCTACAACCGCGACCTGCCGTACGACCAGTTCATCATCCAACAGCTCGCAGGTGACGAGCTGCCCAAGGCCACGCAAGACCAGATCGTGGCCACCGGATTCCTGCGCAACACGATGATCAACGAGGAGGGCGGCGTGGACCCGGAGCAGTTCCGCATGGAGGCGATGTTTGACCGCATGGATGTCATCGGCAAAAGCGTGCTGGGGTTGACGATCGGCTGCACGCAGTGCCACAACCACAAGTACGACCCCATCTCGCAGGAGGAGTACTACCGGATGTTTGCCTTCCTGAACAATGACAACGAGCCCTGGCGCGTGGTGTACACCAGCAGCGAGCAGATGCAGCGCACGCAGCTGCTCACACGCATAAACGAGCTGGAGGCGAAGCTGAAGCATGACCACCCGGACTGGAAGAAGCAGATGAACAAGTGGGTGAACGCGATGAAGGCCGCGCAGCCGCAGTGGCACACGCTGGCCTTTGAGGATGATCCGTCAGGCGGTGAAAAAGCGCTGCGCCAGCCGGATGGCAGCATCCTGGCGCAGGGGTATGCGCCGACAAAGAGCGATGTGAAATTTGCGGTGAAGGGATTCCATGAGGAACCCGTAGTGCAAGCCTCAGGCTTGCAGAAGGCAACCGGGACGGTTGCACTACAAACCATCGCGGCGTTCCGGCTGGAGCTGATGAATGATCCCAACCTGCCGGCGTATGGGCCGGGGCGCTCGCAAAAGGGCACGGCGGCGCTGACGGAATTCAGTGCTGAGATGAAGATCGACGGCAAGATGACGAAGCTGAAATTCAGCCAGGCCACCGCCGATTTTGGCGAAGCGGAAAATACTCCGCTGGCACCGTATGCGCGTGATAAGGAAAGTGAGAAGGACAAGCGCGTGACGGGTCCGATTGGCTACGCGATTGATGGCAAGGCGGAGACGGCGTGGGGCATCAATGCCGGACCGGGACGGCGCAACGTGCCGCGCAATGCGGTCTTTGTTTTGGAGAAACCGGTGGAGCTGAAGCCTGACAGCGAGCTGGTAGTGACACTGAGCATGAAGCACGGCGGCTGGAACAGCGACGACCTGCAGACGATGAACCTGGGGCGCTACCGCATCAGCGTGACCGATGCGCCGAATGCAGCGGCGAATCCGCTCTATGGCAGCAAATCGGAGTTCTCCGTCTTCCGCAGCACGGTGGCAGAGTGGCAGCCGGTGAATGATGAGATCGAGGCGCAGTGGAAACAGCACCCCGAAGGCACCACGACGCTGGTACTGGACCGTCGTGCGGAGCCGCGCATGACCTCCGTGCTGAAGCGCGGGGACTTCCTCAAGCCCGACAATCGTGTGACCGCTGGTGTGCCTGCGGTGCTGAATCCGCTGCCGAAGAATGCGGATGGCTCGCGCCTCACCTTTGCCAAATGGCTGGTGGACAAAAAATCGCCCACCGCCGCCCGGGCTTATGTGAATCGCGTGTGGCAGGCCTGTTTCGGAACTGGATTGGTAGAGACTGCGGAGGACTTTGGAACGCAGGGCTCGCCGCCGAGCCATCCCGCGCTGCTCGACTGGCTGGCGGTGGATTTCATGGAGCACGGCTGGAGCACGAAGCATCTGCTGCGCCTGATCACCAGCAGTGCGACTTATCAGCAGAGCAGCAAGGTGACGCCACAGCTGCTGGAGCGCGACCCCTACAACCGCCTGCTGGCACGAGGCCCGCGCTTCCGCGTGGAAGGCGAGGTGGTGCGTGACATTCAGCTGGCGGCGAGTGGCCTGCTCAACCCCGCCGTGGGTGGCCGCCCTGTGATGCCACCTGCACCGGCGTATCTGTTTGAGAAGCCTGCCAGCTACGCGCCCTTCCCGTGGAAGGTGGACGAGGATGCGAGCAAGTTCCGCCGCAGCGTGTATGTCTTCCGCCGCCGCAGCACGCCGTATCCTTTCCTGAGCACGTTTGACGTGCCGAACGGCGAGAGCGCCTGCATCCGCCGCTCCAAGAGCAACACGCCGCTGCAGGCACTCATGACGCTGAATGAAACCATGAGCATGGAGGCCGCGAAGGCCCTGGGTGCACGCATGTGGAAGGAAGGCGGAAACGATGATGCGGCACGCATCGCTTACGGTTTCCGCCTGTGCACAGGCCGCCTGCCAAGCACGAAGGAAACCAGCGTGCTGCTGGGCATGCTGAAACGCCACGAGCCGAAGCCCGGAGACATCGACTCGCATACGCTGGTGGCGCGTGTGCTGCTGAACCTGGACGAGACGATCACGAAGGAGTGAGGCTCAGGGCACCAGCTTCATACGCCAGAGCCAGTCTTTGTCTTTTGCCCCGCCATCGTCGTTTGCGTCGGGTCCAGCGGACCAGAGCAGGTATCCGTTTGTTTCGAGACGATAGCCCAGCGGCATCGCAGGCCGTGCGGGATCGGCAACAGGGAAGAGCTTTAGATCGTTCTGCACGGCATCGAGCGATGCAGGAAATCTGCCGTGCTTCAGGCGATGCTTCTCCAAGGCGCAGGCGATGATGAGGCAGCGGCGGTGGAAGAGTGTTTTGGCGGCGGCTTGCGCGATGTTGCCGATCTGAGGAATGGCGATGCCACCCAGAATGCGGCGGGGATTGGGCCATGAGTTTTCAGACTTGCTCCGACGATGAACGACTTCAGCACGGGATCCTGCTGACAGCCATGCTTCCGGGCCGGGTGGACCAAGCTGATCTAGCATGCACTCGGCGTAAAAGGCCACATTGGCATCATGCCAGCCGATGGGACCCGAGATGAAGGCCCAATTAAACGCGTCTTCCGCCAGACCTTCCCACGACCATGGCTTCGTGGATCGAGTGCTGATGAGTTCGCGCAGTGCGGGCCGGTGATTGCGCAAATACTCGAGCTGGAAAAACATGCCGATGATCTCCTGGCCGTGCGCGGATTGATAATGCTGCAAATCATCGAACTGGCCCAGACGCACCTGCAGGCGGCCCAGTGACTCCTCCGTCCAGGCGGGATTGCTCAGCGCCTCGTGCAAGGCGTCAAACGTGATGTCATGCGAAGCCAACGGCACCAGACAGCCAATCATACCACCGCGCGCCATTCCCTCACTGATGCGCAGCATGATCAGCGCTGCGCTGATGGTCTTTGCGGCATCCCCGACCAAGGCGGCGCTGCGCAAATGGAGGCCGAGTTGACGCTGGAAGTCGTCCAGTCCGAGGAAGTCGGGAAGGGATGCCTGCCAAGGATTGTCTCGCACAGCCTCCAATGCCTCCCGGTGACTTGGTTTGATGATGGAGAAAGGTTTGGTCAGTCCTTCGGCAAGCTTGGGCAGCAAGCCATTGCCATCTCCCAATTCGCGGGCGAGCACCAGGGCAGCGGGTTCTGTATCCTGCCCTCCACGCTTCTTGATCCAGGTGTGCATATGGAGCCTTTCGATTTCGCCATCTCTGGATCTAAGGACCGTTGGACGGATGAAGCTCTTCGGCAGCAGCGCGTTCGGTGGCGGAACGTATCTCAGGTTCAGGGTGCCCGGCTGCTTCACATGCAGCCAGCTTTCGAACAGCGGGTTGGCAAAGTAGTTCTCCTCATCCGGCACCTTCGGCGGCATGAGAGCCATTGGATCGTCCGTTCCCAGCCGCTCTACCATGCGGCGATGGACTGCCGCCAGCTCACGGGCACTGCGCCAGTTCTCCCACTGCCAGCAGAGCGTGACGAATGAGATAAGACAGACGAGCCCCCATCCAATGCGGCGATTCCACACAAGTCGGGCCAGCCAGCGAGCGAGACGGACGCTATAGAGTCGGGATGGGGCCGTGGTGCTGTGGATGGAGGAGTTCATGGGCGAGTCGTTCGACTTGTTTGCGGCTGGAAAGGAGCTGCGCCGGAGTCAAGGGCGGCAGTTTTGCGTAGCTGTTGAGCGTGGACTGCGGAACGGCCTCGGGCGTGGTGATGCGAAAGAAGAAAGCCAGCAGCCAGCACGCGGCGAGTGGCAGGCGGAGGGGGCGTGGGATGAAGGAGAGCCACGCAAACACATGAGGCTTCCGCTTCGGAGCAGCGGCCTCACGGCGCGATGCCGCGAGCGCTGCACTCAAAACGTTCTCAAGAAACTCCGGTGGCGGATCGCGCCAGCGCTGGGCGCGGAGGATGGATTCGGGGTCGTCGTTCATACGAGCGTGTGTTTTTGGGCGCGCAGTTTTTCGAGGCCGTAGCGGTAGCGGCTGGCAACGGTTTGGGTGGGAAGACCGAGAAGCTCACCTATCTCACGAAAGCTCAGCTCCTCCCACACATGCAGGTGGATGACGCTGCGCTGATCCTCGGGCAGGGCTGCGAGTACCGCGGTGATTTGGGCGCGGGTTTCCTCGGCCTCTGCATCAGCGGCGGGGAGAAACCAGCCGGGGGATTCGTCTGCGAATCTCTCCAACGCATCTTCAAGGGTGGAACGACGACGCAGGGCATCGAGCGCGAGATTGCGCGTCAGGGTGAAGATGACGGCGCGCTCAGAATGTGCGGTGGTGATTACCCCAGCGTCCCGGGCGAGCTTGAGAAACAATTCCTGCACGACCTCCTGCGCCAGCGATTCATCCTTCGTCACGGACCACGCAAACCGATACGCACTAACGGCGTAGTCGGCATGGAGTCTGGTGAGGGTGGCTTCGGCGGGCGGCATCCGTGGTCAGTCTGGCAAACGACGCACGGGTTGGGGAATTTTATTTAACTCAAATCGCCAGCGCATTCTCAGCATCGCCGAAGTGGCCGACGTGGAGGCCCATGCGGTCCATGAGGGCGATGTGGAGGCGGCACATTTTGCGGTTGGGGTCGGCGCTGAGGTCGTGGAAGCGACCGGCCTGGATGGTGCCACCGCCGTTGCCGGCGAGGACGACGGGCAGCTGGCGGGAGTCGTGGGCGTTGCCATCAAAGAGGCTGCTGGTGAGCATGACCATGCTGTTTTCCAGCAGGCTGCGCTCGCCTTCATTGGTGGCCTGCATCTTGGTGAGAAACTCGCCCCAGAGCTTCACCTGGTGCTGGTTCACGCGTTGATACATGTCGAGGCGGTGCTCGTCATTGGCATGATGGGAGAGCTCGTGGATGCCGCCGCTGATGCCTTCCAGGCTGGGGAAGCGCATGTTGGAGAGGTCGTTGTTCATCATGAAGGTGGCCACGCGGGTGCGGTCCATCTGGAAGGCCAGGAGCATGATGTCGAACATGAGGCGCAGGTGGTCCTCGCTGCTGGTGGGGATGCCGGAGCCGGGGCGTGCCAGAGTGGGCACTTTGACGGTGGGCTGCCAGCCCGCGCCGCGGGTTTCGGCCTGGCTGATTTTTTCGGCGAGCTCGACGCGCTGCTCGATCTCGCGCACGGAGGTGAGGTACTCGTCGAGCTTCTGTTTGTCGCGCTGGCTGAGCTTGGGCTTGAGTGCACCGGCGTCTTCCATGACAAGGTCGAGGATGCTCTTGTCGCGCTTGCGTTTGCTGCCGTCATCAAAGAGCTGGTCGAAGGCCTGCTGAGGGAAGATCTCCTTCGGCGCAGGGGTGGTGGGAGTGCTCCAAGAGATGTAGGCGGAGTAGATGGAGGTGAAGCCGGAGTCCGTGCTGTAGCTGGGGCGCTCGGTGCCGAGCACGACGCAGGGCACAGGCGTGAACTTGCCAGTCTGCGCGGCCACGAGTTGGTCCATGGTGGTGCCGACTTCGACATCGGTGGTGGTCTTCTTCACCTTGAGGCCGCAGAGCACGTTCATCTTGGGGTAGTGTCCGCCCTCCCCTTCCACGGTGGTGGGATTCCACAGGCCTTTGAACACGCTGATGTGCTTCTTGATCGGCTCCAGCGGCGAGAGCGTCTTCATGAACTCCATGCCGCCAGGACCCTGCGTGGCGCCCCAGTGGTGCGGGTTGACCCCGTTGCCAGTGAAGCACACGGCGAGGCGACGCGGCGCGGTATTGTTTTTCACCGCATCAGCTCCGAAGGAGTTGATGGATTCAAACCATGGCAGCCCGAGAGCGATGCCAGAGCCACGGAGAAATTTGCGACGAGAGAGATTCATAACAGTAAGACGAGTGGCGAGGTGTTTTTATTGATTGGAGGAGGCGACAACGGCCTCGCTGCGGCGGTTGAGGAACTGGCGGCTGTTGACGACTTCCAGCACAGCGGCGGAGAATTTGCCGCCGTTCTGCTTCAGCGTGGCCTGCATCTTGGCGAGCAGCGATTTGTCGCTCGGCATGGTCTGACGGCCGAGTGCGTAGCCGAGAAGTTTGCGGCAGAACTGGGCGGTGAAATTGGCCTCGTTCTTTTTGAGGTAGTCGCGCAGACCGGGCAGACCCTGGAACTTGGTGCCGTCTTTGAGCTCGCCGGTGTCGTCAATCTTGCCGCCGGTTTCATCAGCGGTGCGGAAGCGGCCGATGGGATCGAAGCCTTCGAGGGCGAAGCCGAGGGGATCGATGCGCTCATGGCAGACCGCGCAAGCGGCATCGGTGCGGTGGACCATGAGGGCCTCGCGCAGTGACGCGGGCTTCACGGCGCTGTCCGGCAGCTTGGGCACATTGGGCGGCGGAGGCGGTGAGCTGAAGCCGAGCACCACCTGGTAGAGATAGTCGCCACGGACCACGGGACTGGTGCGGTTGGGGCGGGAGGTCTTGGTGAGGATGGCTCCCATGCCAAGCAGGCCGCCGCGATGCTGCTGCGCGACTTTCACCTCGCGGAAGTCACCGCCGGTGACGCCGGGCACGCCGTAGAATTTGGCGAGGCGCTCGTTAAGGAAGGAGTAGTCGCCGCCGATGATGTCGCCCACGTTGCGGTCATCGCGCACGAGATGGGAGAAGAACTCAATGGTCTCCCGCTGCATGTCATTGCGGATGTCGGTGGTGAATTCGGGGAACTTCTTCTCATCGACGGTGCTCTTTTCGTCGAAGCCGTTGAACTTCAGCCACTGCCCGGCAAACTCCTTGGCGAGCGCGTTTGCCTTGCGGTCGCGCAGCATGCGCTTGGTCTGCGCAGCGAGTACTTCGGGCTTGAGCAGACTGCCGTCGTCAGCGGCCTTGCGCAGCTCCCAGTCAGGCTGGGAGGCCCAGATGAAGTAGCTGAGGCGTGAGGCCAGCTCGTAGGCGTTGAGCTTTACATCGCCCGTGGGATTGCTGGCCAGCGGCAGAGTCTCCGCCTTGAAGAGGAAGAAGGGGGAAACCAGCACACGCACCACGACCTCGCGTGCGGCGGATTCGCGATCGAGCTCTTTTTTGCGTCCTTCAAAGTAGAGGGCGTCAAGCTTCTGGCCTTCCTCGGGAGTGAGGGGCCGACGCCAGGCACGACCAGCAAAGTAGCGCAGGTGTCCGAGCAGGGCGGAGTCGAACTCCTTCTGCTGCTGCGGGTTGAGCTTGGGATTGGCAGTGTAGCCAAAGTCCTTCTTCATGGCCGCGAGGTGGTCGCGGTCCTTGGGGCCCAGGAGCTGACCGAGCTGATCGTCGCTGAAATAGTACACCGTGATGCCCGGCTTCCAGCGGTAGAGATTGCTAGCCACCTCTTCCAGACGACGCTCATACATGTCTGGGAAGGCCTGCTTCATGATGTTGAAATCACCCATGGTGCGGCGGGCCGCATCGGTCTGCGTTTTCCAGACGGTGAGCACGCCGGGCATGATCTTGGTAACGTCGCGGGGCTTGTCTGTCGTGAGCGCCCACTGGATGGTGCCGTCGTTGATGTCGGGGTTTTGCAGGTCCAGACGGGCCTCAGCATGAAGCCAAGTGGCGTTTTCAGGAAGCGGGAGGGTGAAGGCGAGCGGTGCTGCGATGGCGAGCACGCCGGGCTCGATCTGGCGGCCCTGGGGGTGCTTGCCAAAGGCGGCCTTCACTTTTTCCAGCTCGGCGATGCGCTGCTTCAGTGCCTCGGCATTGGCCGGAGGCGGCGTGGCGGCGAGGGCTTTCTGGTCTTCGCCCATCTGCTTGTTGAGCCAGTCCATGTAGATCAGGTGGCCCTTGGTGGTGCGGACGTCGATCTTGGTAATGAGAGCTATGTCGCCTTTGTTGCCGTCGCCATCGTCGCCGATGCAAAGGAAGGCCTGCTTCTTGCCCTTCACCTCGATGTTCATCTGATAAGCGCGGATGCCGTCGGCGTCCTGCTGCTGGCGCTGCACGCCGCTGCCGGGCTTTTTGGGATTGTTCCAGGAAAGGAGCTGGGTCTGGATGGCCTTGGCTCCGTCGGTCACCGCCTGCGGCACCTGGCCGGGCTTGGCTGCATCGGGAGCAGGAAGCTCACGCCAAGCCACGCGGGTGAGGTCGAGGAAGCGTGATTTGGGCTCCGTGGCGTTGACGAGATTGTTCCAGTTCTGCAGGAAGGGCAGCTGCAGCCCGCCCTCCTTGGCGAGCTGTTCGAGCGGGGTTTTGAAGTGTTTGTGCTTCCAGCAGGCGACCATGTAGTCGGCCTCGCGCATGTCATCGAAGTCCTTGGGCAGAAAGGGGGCGGCCTTCTGCTGATACCACACATAGAGGGCCTGCTGAGCCTGGGCCTTGACCTGCTCGGGGCCGCGGAGGCCGATGCGCTGCGGATTGAAGACAATGCCGGTGCCCGGCATGATGGTGGCAAAATCGGCCACCTTGCGGGCGGCGCCGAAGTATTTGTCCAGCGCGGCTGGGCTCATGAAGAGCACGTCACCCGTATTGCTGAAGCCCTCGCCACCGCCGCCGTCTGTCTGGAACTCTTTGGCCAGGCTGTAGTCGTGCCCGGTGAGATCGCGGATGGTGTAGTCGTACTCGGCATTGGTCAGCCGACGCATGGTCACGGGCCCGGGATCGCCGGACTGCGCGGCAGCCAGGGCATCGAGCTCGCCATTGACCCAGCCAAGGAGGGTCTTGTTTTCCTGGTCGCTCATCTGGTGCGCCTTCGGCGGCGGCATGTCGCCATTTTCGATGGTGTCCTTGACCTTGAGCCAGACTTCAAAGTGCTTGGCCAGCTGCGGATCGGCGGCAAACTGCTGGAGATCCACCTCTCCCTTGGTCTTTTTGGGGTTGTGGCACTCGTAGCACTTGGACTTCAAAACGACCTCGGCGTCTTTCCATGCCGGAGCGGCGGAAAGGGAAAACGGGCCGACGACAAGGGCGGCCAGAGCAAAATGGCGTAGATTCAAAGACATTTGGGGGGTGATTTTGATACGCTAAGTAAGCGGATCTTCCATCAGCAGCTTCTGCTCCTTTTTTGCGCTTTCCTGTGCTATAAACTTCGCGCAAAGGATCCTGCGAAAACATCCCCCCTGCGGGACGTATCTTTCATACCCCCAATGAACCCCTCTTTTTCTCATCATGCCCCGAATCTGGAGCATGCCTTTCTGACGCGCCGTGAACTGCTGCAGCGCGTGGGCATGGGCTTTGGTGCCGTGGCCGCCAGCTCGTTGTTTGACCAGCAGGCTGCCGCCGCCACCATGGACCCCATGGCGCTGAAACGCCCGCATTTCACCCCGAAGGCCAAGCGGGTGGTGCATTTTTTCATGAACGGCGGGCCGTCCCACGTGGACACCTTTGACCCAAAGCCGATGCTGGACAAATACGACGGCAAGCCCCTGCCGAACGTGCTCAAAACCGAGCGCCCAACCGGCGCGGGCTTCAAGTCCCCCTTCAAGTTCACCAAGCGCGGCCAGTGCGGCCTGGAGGTGAGCGAGATCTTTGAGAAAACCGGCGCCTTTGCGGACGACATGTGCGTCATCCGGTCCATGCACGCCGACGTGCCAAACCATGAACCCTCTCTGGGCCTGATGAACAGCGGCGAGGGCCGCCTGAACCGCCCCACGCTGGGCTCTTGGGTGACCTATGGCCTCGGCAGTGAGAATCAGAACCTGCCCGGCTACATTTCCATGTGCCCCGGCGGCATGCCCACGCGGCGCACCAAGAACTGGCAGTCCGCTTTCCTTCCCAGCGCCTACCAAGGTGCGTACATCAACACGGACGACACCCGGGTGGAGAAGCTGGTGGAGTTCATTAAAAATGGCTCCCTGGACCTGAAGCAGCAGCGTCGCCAGCTGGACCTGCTGCAGGCGCTGAACCAGCGCAATCTTGTGGCCCAGGACCGCGACCAGCTGCTGGAAGCCCGTGTGCAGAGCTACGAACTGGCCTACCGCATGCAGATGGAGGCCACGGACGCCTTTGACATCATGAAGGAGCCGGAATCCGTGCGAAAGATGTACGGCGACCACGATTTTGGTCGTCAGTGCCTCATCGCCAGACGTTTGCTGGAGCGCGGGGTGCGCTTCATCCAGCTCTGGACCGGCGCAGGCCAGCCTTGGGACAACCATGACGAAATCCTGGATCACCGGAAACTCGGCCAGCAGACGGACGGAGCCATGGCCGCCTTTATGAGCGACCTGAAGCAGCGCGGTCTCTGGGACGAGACGCTGATGATGTGGGGAGGCGAGTTTGGCCGCACCCCGGCGGTGGAACTGCCGACGCCCGGAGCGAACGCCGGCAAGCAGCACGGCCGCGACCACAACCACTACGGCTTCACCATGTGGCTGGCCGGCGGCGGGGTGCGCGGGGGCTACACCCACGGTGCGACGGACGAATTTGGCTTCCAGGCCACCGAAAACCCCGTCCATGTGCATGACCTGCACGCCACGATCCTGCACCTGCTGGGCTTTGATCACGAAAAATTCACTTACCGCTACGCCGGGCTCGATTTCCGCCTGACGGGCGTAAACGAGTGCAAAGTGGTGCGGGAACTGCTGGCCTGACGCCCCGGGAAAGCCAGCCAGCGGCCCCTTGCAAGGCTGGCGCACACGTTTACAATCGCCGCCTCATGCACCGAAAAATCTTCCTCGCCCTGGCCGTGCTGGTGGCGCTCATCTTCGTGATGAACATCAACGCACAGGCCCAGCAGCCTGCACCGGCTGCTGCGGGTGCCGTCGTGACGCCCGCCCCTGCCGTGGATGACAATCCCTACAGCGATGCACTGACGTTCAAGGGCTTTGTGAAGCGCACTGGGGTCATGGCCTACCCGCTGATCACCCTGTCGATGGTGGCGTTTTTCATGATCGTGCTCTTCGCCCTGACCGTCCGCCAGGGCACGGTGGTGAGCGATGCCTTCATGAACTCAGCCGATGCGCTGATCCGCAAGCAGGACTACCTGGGACTGCTGGCCGTGTGCAACCGCCGCAACGAGTGCATCGCCCGCATCACGTCCAAGACGCTCGACTTCGCCACACGCAATCCCACCGCCAGCTTTGAGGAGGTGAAGGAGGTGACCGAGGCCGAGGGCAACCGCCAGTCCAGCCTGCTGCTGGCGCGCATCGCCTATCTGGGAGACGTCGGTGCCGTGGCCCCCATGCTGGGGCTGCTGGGCACGACGCTGGGGATGATCACCACCTTCCACGAAATCTCCGGCAAGGGAGTGGGCGGCTCGAATCAGCTGGGTCTGGCCCAGGGGGTGTCCGAGGCGCTGCTGTGCACGGCCTCCGGTCTCGTCATTGGCATTCCCTCGCTCATTTTCTACGCCATCTTCCGTGGCAAGGTGAACCGGCTGATCTCTGAAATGGAAGCCGCGACGACCCACCTGATGGCCCTGCTGGCGGTGCAGTACAAGCGCGCCGCCCGCGCCGCCGCCGGCCAGTAAAGGGGCATCATTCCTCGCTTTGATTTTGTCTTCTGCCCGCGTCGCAACTTTCCTGACATGAATTTCAGAAAACAGCATTCCATTGAGCCCACGCCCATGCAGCTGGCCCCGCTGGTGGACGTGCTTTTCCTGCTCGTCATCTTCTTTGCCGTGACCTTCCAGTATGCCAAGGAGGAGCAGGTCATGGATGTGAGCGTGCCCGCCGCCGAAGAGGGCAAGGAGAAGGAATCCCGCAACGTGGGCGAGATCATCATCAACATCAAAAAGGACGGCGAAATCCTCGTCAACGGCCAGAAGTTCAACACCGATGAGCTGCTGGTGAAACTGAAGAACATCGTCGCCCTCTACAAAGACCAGGCCGTGATTCTCAGAGGCGATGAAGTTGTCGATTACCAGCACGTGATCCGCGTGCTGGACACCTGCCAAAAGGCGGGGATCTGGAACATTGCCTTCGCCACGCGCAAACCTGACGCCGACCAACCTGCTGCCACGCCCAAGTGAGATGACCGCCGCCAAGCTCCCAACCAGCCCGCGCAGTCATGCGCCCCGCCTGCTGCCAGTGTTTTTCTGTGTGGCCACGATTTCCTCCATGGCCCAGCAGCAGGCTCCGCGCGCCCTGCCCGTGGATGATGACGACCGTGTGCCCAAGGCCGTTCCTGTGGGCAAGCCGCCCAAGGCCCAGCCGGTGCTGGATGATCCCAAATCCCCGCCTCCAGCGGCCAGAGTCAAGGAGCCGGGAGATGACATGTTTGACTTCGCCTCCCTGGCCTATGACCGCCAGGAATGGGGCATGGCCGCGCAGTCGTATGCCAAATACCTGCAGCAGTTTCCCGCCGGCCACATGGTGCCTGAGGCTCTCTTCCGAGTAGGCGAATGCTACATGAAGCAGAACCAGCTCAAACAGGCCAGCGGCTACTACGATGAGGTGGTGAACCGCTACCCCTCCAGTGATGGCGCGCCCTCCGCCGCCTACCGTCTCGGGGCGATGACCTTCAACGACTCGAAGTTTGCCGATTCGGCGAAGTACTTCACCTTCTGCGAGGCCAGGACCAAGAGCGCCCAGGTCAAACTGGCCGCCGCCTACCACAAAGGCCGCGCCTACGGCATGGCTGGTGACAAGGAGAAACAGGCTGCGGCGCTGAGCAGCGTGATCGCGGTCAAAAGCGACAACCCCTACCGTGAGACGGCCCTGCTCACTCTCGGCAGCCTCTATCTGGGACAGGACAAAAAGACCGAGGCGCTGCCCATCTTTGACGAACTCGTCAAGACCAGCGGAGACCGCGCCATCATCGCCGAGGCCAGCATTCGTGCCGCCGTGCTCTATGCCGAGCTGAAGAAGCCGGACGAATCCATCGCCATGTTTGAAAAGGCGCTGCGCATGCCGGAAACGACCGAGCAAAACCGCGGCATCTCCCTCGTGGGCATCATCCAGTCCCTCTATGCCAAGGGGGACTACGACGGGGTCATCGACTACTACAACAAGAACTCCGAAGTCCTGCCTCCGGGGCCCTCACGTGCCAAGATGCTGCTGCTGGTGGGCCACTCATACCGCACGCGCAAAAGCTACGCCCGTGCCGTGGAGGTTTACCTGATGATCGAGCAGTATCATCCGGACACGGACGAGGCCTTTGAGGCTGGTTACTGGAAGCTCTACTGCTTCTACCTGCTGAATGACAAGGATCTGGGAGAGTTTGCCACCGCCTTCATCAGCCGCTATGCGCAGAAGCAGACGAATCATGAGTTTCTCTCCCTCGCGCGCCTGATCCGCGCCGACTTCTACTTCAACAAAGCTGAGTACCAGCAGGCGGCACAGAGCTACAATGAGATCAGCCTGGACAAGCTGCCCGAAAAGCTGCGGCCGGGCACGCTTTTCAACATGGGCTGGGCCCAGGGTGAAGCCGGACGCCATCAGGAGGCTGTGGGCACCTTCACACGCTTCATCAGTGAGTATCCCGGCCACGAGTACCTGCCCAAGGCGTACGCCCGCCGTGGCATGGCCAATCGTGATGCCCGGGATCTGCCCAAGGCGAAGGCCGACTTTGAGCATGTGACCAAGGACTTTCCAAAGTCTGACGCCTGCGAGCTCTCCTGGCTGCAGCTCGGCTTCATCGCCATGGAGCAGAAGGATCCGAAGGCCATCGTCACCGCCTTTGAAACACTGCTGAAAAAATTCCCCACCACCACGGCCGCCGCGCAAGCCTACTACGGCATCGGACGCGGCAACTTTGACCAGAAGATCTACGACAAGGCCGTGCCCGCGCTGCGCCGCTCCATCGAGCTGGACAGCAAGGGCTACCTCGAAAAATCCAGCCAGCTCATCATCCTGTGCGAATACGCGCGACAGAATGCTGACAGCCTGGCCAAGGCGATCGACAATTACCTCCAGTCCAAGCCCGACGGCCAGGTGCCCCCCAATGTCCTGAAATGGCTGGGACTCAAACTTTTCAGCAGCGACGACTTCAAGCGTGCCGCCCGCTTCCTGGAGCTGGCCGTCACCCCGCAGGTCCCGGCAAACACCGAGCCTGTGGTGTGGAACTATCTGGGCATGGCACAGCTGAAGAATGCGCAGTATGACGCCAGCATCCAGGCCACGGACAATTTCCTGCTCTCCAATCCCGACAGCGCCACGCGCTCCCGCGCACTGCTGACCAAGGGACGCGCCCAGCTGGGCAAGGGGCTCTTTGACGATGCGGACAAGGCCGCCCAGGAAGCCCTGCAGGTGGTGAAGGACGGCAAGCTTCAGGCCGAGCTGCTCATTCTGGAAGGCGACATCTATGCCGCCCAAGGCGACAAGCTGGCCGCAGAAGGCCAGAAGGACGCGGCCACTGTAAAATGGAAAGACGGTGCCGCCAAGTATGCCGTGCCCAGCCAGGTCTTTGAAGACCCGGACATCACCCCGGAGGCTCTGCACAAAGCCGCACAGGTGCTGGAAAAGGCCGGAGATGCCGCCAAGGCGAAGCTCATGATGGAGCAGCTGAAGCAGCGCTATCCGAAGTACCAGCCCAAGCAGTAAGCGCTGCTGTGATTTAAGAGCGCTTGTTGCGATCCCAGTCTGAACGGGAATCGCGCCTGCCACCGCCGCCACCACCTCCACCATGGCCGCGGTGTCCTCCACCACCGCCCCCACCGCCAAACTGGCGCTGCGGGCGTTCCTCCTTGGGCCGGGCTTCCACCACGCGCAGTGCGCGCCCGCCGACTTCCTTGGCGTTAAGAGCATTGATGGCGGTGAGCGCCTCGGACTCCACCGGCATCTCCACAAAGGCAAATCCGCGTGAGCGGCCCGTGTCACGGTCCCTGACCACCCGTGCGCTGGAGACATTGCCAAAGGCGGCGAACTCGCCCTGGAGTTCTTCATCCGTCATGGTGTAGGGAAGATTGCTCACGTAGAGGTTCATCGGATCAGATATGAAGACTGTGCCATGGCGCACATTTTCAGAGAACAGGTCATGGCGTGAACCCGATTTTCCGTGTCTGCATCCGTCCGGGGACGCACACGGACCGGAGAGTAGGCTCTGCGGGTGGGGGTGTCAATCCATGCGTGAGCTCCCCCGGCCGGCTGGTGCCGCCCGGTGAGAGTCCCCTTGTTTCCCGCCTGCATGATTCCACGTGCGAGCAGATCGCGTTCCAGATAGTCTCCCGACTGTGAAAGCCGACGCTGCCGCCACTTCCGCCGCCGATGCCCTGCGCGATCTTTTTGACGCGCTGCCGGATGTGCAGGCATGGATCAAGGACGCCCGGCGCCGCTACCTGTGGGTGAACCGCACCTTTCTGCTGAACTACGGCATGCAGCGGCTGGAGGAGGTGCTGGGCCGCACGGATGATGACCTCTCTCCACCACACCTCGCAGCACATTTCCGGGCGGGAGACGAGGCCGTGCTGGCCGGGCAGGTGGTGCAGGGCCGGCTGGAACTGGTGGGCCGCTTTGACCACACAGCTGCATGGTGCTTTACCACCAAGAAGCCGGTGTGCAATGCCCGTGGCCGGGTCGTTGGCACCGCAGGCATCACTCGAATGCTGGATGCAGCGCAGATCGACCAGCGTGGAGACATCCGCCTCGGGGTCGTCATCGCGCTGATGACACGCCGGCTGGGCGAGACCGTGACCAATGCGGAAATGTCACGCGCTGTGGGCATGTCTGCACGAGCGTTTGAGCGCAGCTTTCTGCGCGAGTACGGCCTGCCACCACAGCAGTACCTGCGGCGCCTGCGCATTCAGACGGCCTGCCGCCTGCTGGTGGACACGCGCGAATCCATCGCCGCCATCGGCCTGCGCTGCGGCTTCGCGGACCAGAGCCATCTCACGCGCGAATTCCGCCGTGTCACAAGCCTGACCCCGGGCGCCTACCGCGACAAATACGCCGCCGCGAATGTTCCAAGCCCTGCCGCTCCTGTTCTATCCCGACGCCGGGCGAAGCGATAGCATACCGGCACCATGAAGCTCCAACCAGGCACCACCGTCGTCAAAAACGGCCAGCTCGTCGATGGCACGGGCAAAGCGGCCGTTCCCAATGCCGCTCTCGTCATCACCGATGGCATCATCACCTACGCCGGTCCTGCTGAGGATGTACCGCCTGCAGCTGAAGCACGTGTCATCGACGCCAAGGGAGGCACCATCATGCCGGGGCTCATTGAGGCGCACATCCACCTGACCTACTTCAATGTATCCGAGCTGCAGGATCTCGATATCAAATATCCCGTGGAGTACGTGACGCTGCAGTCTGGCGTGAATGCGAAGACCGCTTTGGAATGCGGCTACACGGCGGCGCGCAGCGGCGGCTGCCTGCACAACATCGACGTGTGGATGAAGAAGGCCATCGAGGAAGACATGATCCCCGGCCCACGCCTCAGCGCCAGCGGCCGTGAGATCTGCGGTGCCGGCGGGCTGATGGACTGGAATCCCGACTACCGCCGCATCGGCATGGAGGGCATCGTCTTCATCGTGAACGGCCCTGAACAGGCGCGCACTGCGGTGCGGAAGCTGGTCAAAGACGGCATCGAGTGGGTGAAAACCTACCCCACCGGAGATGCGGCCTCTCCGGACATCAACGACCACCACACGCTGTGCATGACCTTTGAGGAAATGCATGCCGTGGTGGCCACCGCGCACAATCACGGCCTCAAGGTCACCGGCCACTGCCGCGCTACTGAGGGCATCCGCAATGCGCTCAAAGCCGGTTATGACGCCATCGAGCACGGCACCTTCATGGATGACGAATGCCTGGATCTCCTGCTCAAGCGCAACGTCCCCATGTGCCCCGGGTTGGGTTTTGAACTCTTCAGCGTACAGCGTGGCAAAGAGTTCGGCCTGTCCCAGCGCGTGCTGGATGGCCACCAGGAGACTCTGGAAGCTGGCGCTGAAAGCTGCCGCAAGGTGCTCAAGGCGGGCGGCACCATGGGCCTGGGTGGCGACTACGGTTTTGCCTGGACCCCGCACGGCACCTACGCGCAGGAGTTGACGTTCTTCGTCAATTACGTGGGTTTTTCCCCGCTCGAGACGATCACTTGCGCCACACTGGGCGGTGCGAAAATGATGGGCCGCGAAAAGGAGATAGGCACTCTCGAAGCAGGCAAGCTGGCCGACGTGCTCGTGGTGGCGGGAGATGTGCTCAAGGACATCTCCCTTCTCGAAAACCGCGACAACCTGCTGGCCGTGATGCAGGGCGGCGTGGTGAAAGCAGGAACGCTCGTAAAGCCTGCGAGTTTGTGATACAGCGGCCGTTCCATCGTCATGAAGCCAACCCTTCTCCTCGCCGCTGTCCTGGCCTCCCTGCCGGTCCTCCGCTCCTTCGCCGCCGACATCCAGGTGGAGAAGAACGGATCCGTTCTTCATTTCAGCACGGGTGGGAAGACGATCTGTGATTATCAGATGGAGGCAGGCGAGGTGCCCGAAGGTGTGTCCGCCGTCTTCAAACACGGTGCGCATCTGCACCCGGTCTATTCGCCCAGTGGAAAGCTCGTCACAGGCAACCATCCTGCGGACCACCGCTGGCATCGCGGCATCTGGATGGCGTGGACCAAGACCGAGTTTGGTGATTCACACCCCGATTTCTGGAACCAGGGCAAAGGCGACGGCAAGGACAAGAGCGGCGACCAAATCCTGGCCGAGGTTCGTTTTGCCAAACTGGACAAGAGCTGGGGCGGAGCTGATGGCGGCGGCTTCATCAGCCAGCACCTGTTTCTGGATCACAGCCATAGCCCCGACCAAAAGGTGCTCAATGAAACATGGGAGGTATCTGTTTCACAGCAGAAGCTCGACGGCACACCGGCCAACATCATCGACCTCACCAGCACGCAGACCTGCGCGGGAGAGCAGCCGCTCAAGCTGCCTCAGTATCACTACGGCGGCCTGGGTGTGCGCGGTAATGCAGCCTGGAATCCTGTGGATGCGGTGACGATGCTGACCAGCGAAGGCCATGACCGACTCAAAGGTGACTCAACCAAGGGCAAATGGATCCACATGGGCGGACAAGTAGATGGTGCACCTACCGGCATGGTCATCCTGATTCATCCCTCCAATTTCCGCTTTCCACAGCCGCTGCGGCTCAACCCCAAGAATCCGCAGCTCTGCATCGCCCCATCACAAGACGGCGACTGGGCCATCGAGCCCGGCAAGTCCTATGTCTCCAAGTACCGCATCCTCGTCTTTGACGGCGTGCCTGACGCCAAATGGATCGAGGCTCAGTGGACCGCCTATTCCAACACCAAGTAACCTCCCCCATGCTCTCACGTTTCCTTGCTTTCGCGCTGCTCGCCGTCTCCGTAGGGCCGTCTCTGGCAGCAGATGGCCCCTTCGACAAATCCAACCTCGCCGCGTGGTGCATCGTGCCGTTTGATGCGGGCAAGCGCGGCCCCGAGGAGCGCGCAGCCATGCTGGAAAAGATGGGCGTGAAGAAGTTCGTCTATGACTACCGCAAGGAGCACATCCCGCAGTGGGACGATGAACTGAACGCACTCAAGAAACACCACATCGAGCTCATGGGCTGGTGGTTCCCGACTTCGCTCAACGATGAAGCAAAGCAAACGCTGGAACTCTTCAAACGCCACGGCGTGCATCCGCAGCTGTGGGTGAATGGCAATGGCGGCGCCATCCAGGTCAAGAACGAGGCAGATCAGCAGGCCCGAATCGCCAAAGAGGTCGAACGCCTGCAGCCCATCTGCGAAGCCGCTGCACCGCTGGACTGCCAGGTGGCGCTGTACAATCACGGTGCCTGGTATGGCGAGCCGGAAAACGCCATCGCCATCGTGGAGGCACTGAAGGCCAGAGGCATCAAGAACATCGGCATGGTGTACAATCTGCACCACGGCCACACTCATCTCGACCGCCTGGCCAAGGTGCTGCCGCGCATGCTGCCGCATCTGCTGTGCTTCAACCTCAACGGCATGGACATCGACGGCGAGGCCAAGGGCCGCAAGATCCTCCCTCTCGGCGTCGGCACCGAAGACGTGAAGGTGCTGCGCATTGTGCGCGCCAGCGGCTACAGCGGCCCCATCGGCATCCTGAACCACACGAATGAAGATGCCGAAGGCCGTCTGCTGGACAACCTGGACGGCCTCGCCTGGCTGGTGCCGCAGCTGGATGACAATCCGCCCGGACCCAAGCCGAAGTACCGCACCTGGAGCGACAAGCCCACCGCCGCCAGCTTTATTCCCATACCTGTCATGACCGCCGAAGGCGTGCCGTCTATCAACAAGGAATTTGGTGAAGCACTGAAGGGCACCTATTTTGAGCAGGACAACGAACCCTTCCGCACGCTGCCTATCACCATCGAGTGTCGCGCCAAACTGAACGGCAAAGATCATTTCAACATCCTCATCGCCTCAGACAGCAAATCCTCCGCCACGCACTGGGAGATCTACACGCATGCCAAGCGCGGCACCTTCGCGCTCTACATGCCAGGACGCGGCGGCGACTATGATTCGCAGGTGAACATCTGTGACGGCAAGTGGCATGACTTGCTGGCCAGCATGGATGAAAAGAGCGTGGCTCTCTGGGTGGACGGCAAGCAGGTGCTGGACAAACCCGTCAAACCCATGACCGGTGCAGCCAAAGCAGGCGGCATCGCTTTTGGCAGCCTTGTCGATGGCACCATCGGCTGTGACGGCCTCATTGACGATGTGCGTATCGCACGCGGTGTCATGAAACCGCGCAAAGGCACCGCTCCACGCCTTCGCATGGACAACACCATCGGCATCTGGGATTTCGACCACCTCGACGCCATCAAGCCGCCGAAAGCCCCGCCGCCCGCCGCCTTCAAGCCGGACCGCAAGCCGCTACATCCAGAAGACAACGTGCACTGGGAAGAATTTGTGAACCGTGAGCGTGTCTTCGACTTCTACGGCAAGCAGGCGTTGCAATTCATGAAACAAAAACCGCTGCCCGAGCTGCTGCCGCAGTTCCCCGGACTGGACGGCGGCCAGCAGGGCCACTGGGGCAATCAGAATGACCAGGTGACATGGAAGGACGGGCGCTTTGCCGAAAGCGATCACGGCAGTGTGTTTAGCTGTGTTTTCAAAGGCGCAGGCCTGACGATTCCGAAGGCTGTTTGTGTGCGCGCCGGGGACACCTCGTATGTTTTCAATCCTGAAACACTTTCCTTCCCGGTTTCCTGGACCGGTGGCTTCATCAAGCTCACCGACCACCGGCATGGCTTTATGGGAGGCGCTGCGATGAATGGAAAGATCGCCTCCAAGTCTGACATCACCCGCACGGGTGTTTACCATGGTTTTTACCGCCATGGCAAAGAGGTGATCCTCTCCTGCACGGTGGACGGCAAGAAGCTTCTCCTCACGGCGAATGCCGAGGACAAGGGCTTTGAGCCGCTGACTCATGGAGGCCCTGCCCAGTGGCCACAGTGGATCGAAACCAAAGGCAAACTCGGCGCACAGAAGCCCTTTGCCACAGATACCATCGAGCTGCCTTTCGAGAATCCGTATGGCGCGCTGTTTTTCATCACGGCGCATGATTTCTTCAGCGACGGCACCGCCGCCATCGCCACCATGACCGGCGAGGTCTGGCTCGTGAAGGGCATCGACGAGAAGCTCTCCAAAATCCGCTGGAAACGCTTTGCCACCGGGCTGAACCAGCCGCTGGGCATGAAGATCGTGAAGGACAAGCTCTACGTCCTCGGCCGCGATCAGATCACCTGCCTGCACGATCTCAATGCCGATGATGAGGCCGACTTCTACGAGTGCGTGAGCAATGTCATGCAGACCTCCCCCGGTGGCCATGACTTCATTGTCGGGCTGGAGACGGACAAGGATGGCCGCTGGTATTTCGCCTCGGGCAATCAAGGTGTGTGCCGCATCACGGGACGTGATCAGCTCGAAGTGCTAGGCACCGGCTTCCGCAATCCAGATGGTCTAGGCATCTCACCGGATGGCCGCTTCGTCACCAGCAGCGGGCAGGAGGGCGACTGGACTCCGGCCTCCTCCATTTTCCAAATTGAGCTGGATCACAATCTCGGCGCTCACTTCGGAGCAGGCGGCCCCAAGAACGGCCAGCCTCCTGAACCGGTGCTGATGTACCTGCCACGTGGCGAGGACAACAGCGCGAGCAGCCAGGCCTTCATCTCCGGCGACAAATGGGCCTCTCTCAAAGGCGATGATAATTTCGTCCACCTCTCCTCCGGCGGCGGCGGCGCGTGGCTGGTGATGCGGCAGAATGTGAAAGGCCGCTGGCAGGCTGCGGCGGTGAAGATCAGCGGCAACTTCGACTCCGGCCCGCAATGCGCACGCTTCAATCCCAACGACGGCCATCTCTACGTGAACGGCATGCAGGGCTGGGGCAGCTATACGCCGAAGGACGGCTGTTTCCAACGCGTGCGCTTCACCGGCGGCGAGAAGCCCGTGCCGGTGAGCTTTGAAGCACGCGACAACGGCGTGCTCCTCCGCTTCAACCAGCCGGTGAAAGATGCCGATGCCGCCACCTGCTTCGCCCAGTGCTGGAACTACCGCTACGGCCCCCAATATGGCTCGCCGGAATATTCGGTGAAGTATGCGGACACGCCTGGCCATGATCCCCTGGAGGTGCACAGCGTGCAGAAGCTGGATGGTGGAAAGACGCTTTTCCTCGAAATTCCGCAGATCGTCACCGCCAGCCAGATCCATCTGCATCTGAGCACAGGGCATGATGTCTTCCTCACCGCGCACGCGCTCGCCGAACCCTTCACCGAGTTCCCTGGCTACGCCAAGATCGCCAAGACCAATCATGCTGCACAGATCGGGCTGGAAGCACCGAAGTCAGGCAAGCCCAATCCGTGGGCCAAGGGCGAAGGTGGCAGGCAGCTCGTGATTGAGGCTGCGCTGGGCCTTCAGTACGTGCAAAAGCAGCTGACAGCCAAGGCGGGTGAAAAGCTCAAGATCACCTTCAAGAACCCGGACGTGGTCCCGCACAACTGGATGCTGGCCAAGCCGGGCACACTGCAAAAGATCGGTAATCTGGCCAATCTCATGATCACCGACCCACAGGGGCTGGCCAAGCACTACGTGCCAGACTCCGACGACGTGCTGGCCTACACCGACATGACGAATCCCGAGGAGGAATTCACCATCTACATCACCGCGCCGAAGGAAAAGGGCGACTACCCCTACCTCTGCACCTTCCCCGGCCACTGGATGGTGATGAACGGCGTGCTGAAGGTGGAGTAGCGCAAGCCTCCGGCTTGTCCGTGACGCCAAAGCGCGAACTTTGATCTGACAGTGAACTTTTTGCCCGGTTCCTCCGTCAAAGTTAATGATGCGGCGCTGCCTGTTCATCTCCCTGCTCCTGCTCATGGGCTTCACGCTCAGGGCGGAGCAGTGCCTGGTGATCGGCGACAGCCTGACGAAGGAGTACCAGGAGGAATTTCCAGCTCTGTATCCCAACAACCCGGCCTCCTGGCAGGCACGGAACTGGATCGAGCTGCTGCACCAGAACCGGACGGACTGGTTCGACACCGGCACGTGGGGTGCCTATTCGGATCCAAGGCTGACAGGGCATGCCTACAACTGGGCTTTCCCGGGTGCGACAACGACAGACATCCGCAACCAGCTCAGCAGCATCTACAACTTCTGGTGGACCAACACGCTGAAAGACCAGCTGCGCAATGTGGCGGAAAGGGTGGTCATCTTCGCAGGTGGCAATGATGCCGACAGCTACTATGCCAATCTCTACAACGGCACTGCAGACGCCTCCGTGACCACGACAACCTACGGAAATCTGCAGTGGATCATCAGCTTTGTGCGTGGAGTGAATCCATCAATCCCCATCGTGCTGGTCAGCGTGCCGCATGTGGGCTGCACCCCCAAAATCCAACAGGGCTACCCCACTGATCCAGTGAAAACGGCCCGCGTCACCGCCGCGATGGATTCTCTGAATGCCAGCCTGGCGGCGTATGCGCAGTCCATCGGCATCGGATTTGTGCCAGGAGTGTATGAGTTTACCAAGTCGCTCATCTCGCAGCCGTTCCGCATTCAGGGCATCGAATTCTACCGCATGGCGGATGCCGATGCGCGGACACGCTATGCGTTCTCCGGAGATGGCTTTCACCCCAACACCTGCGCACACACCAAGATCGCGCAGATGATCGTGGATGCCTTCAATGCCCAGTATCCGGCCACGGCGATCACACCGGTGAGCGACAGCTACATCATCTCGACCCTGCTGGGGCTGGACCCCAACATCCCTTTCACCGAATGGCTCGCCTCAGTGGGGCAGAGTGGCAGCTTCACCGCCGACTCGAATGGCAATGGCATCCCGAACGGAATCGAGTTTGCACTGGCGAACGTCACTGGTGCCTCCAGCATGCCAAAGCCTGTGCTGCAGAATGGCGCGCTGACGCTGACCTACCAGCCGCGCACGGTCTTCACCGAATGGGGCAGCATACAGGCGCAATCCTCCACGGATCTGGTGAACTGGACCAACATTCCTGCGGCGCAAACCACGACTAACGCAGACGGCACGATCACTGTGAACGTGAGCCTGAGCGGCAAAGCTTTTGTGCGGCTGAATTGCAGCCCGGTGAATACGGGACCTTAGCTCACACTGATGCGCCAGCACCATGTGAGCTAAAGCCCGGTGCTAAATCATGCCGCCACTGCGGTCTGTCCCTGCACACCGAGACCTTCGACGCCAAGCTCAATGACATCTCCGGGCTTCATGAAGACCGGATCAGGCTTGAAGCCAAGACCGACGCCAGGAGGCGTGCCGGTGGTGATGATGTCTCCGGGCAGCAGGCTCATGAACTGGCTCAGGTAGCTGACCAGTTTCTGCACGCCAAAGATCATCTGCGCGGTGCTGCTGTTCTGGATGGTCTTGCCGTTCAGCTTCAGCCAGAGCTTCAGGTTCTGCGGATCAGGGATTTCATCACTGGTGGCGAGGAAGGGACCGATGGGCGCGAAGGTGTCGCAGCTCTTGCCCTTCACCCACTGGCCGCCGCGCTCGAGCTGCCACTCGCGCTCGCTGTAATCGTTGTGCACGCAGTAGCCGGCCACATGGCTCATGGCGTCTGCTTCGGAGACGTAGCTGGCCTTTTTGCCAATGACGAAAGCCAGCTCGACTTCCCAGTCGGTCTTCTTGGAATTGCGCGGGATGACCACGTTGTCGTTCGGCCCCACGATGGCGCTGGTGGCCTTGAAGAACACGATGGGCTCCGCCGGAATGGGCATGCCGCTTTCCTTCGCGTGATCCACATAGTTCAGGCCGATGCAGATGATCTTGCTGGGGCGGGCGATGCAGGGGCCGAGACGTGTTTCCGCAGACACTGTGGGAGCCGTGGCGGCATTCGCCTTGGCCCAGGCGGCCAGACGCTCCAGGCCGTCTCCGCCGAAGAATTTTTCATCGTAGTCGCTGCCAAAGGCGCTCGCGTCGATACGGCGTCCGTCCTCAAGCTGCAGGCCGGGTTTTTCTTCTCCAGGGTTTCCAAAGCGGATCAGTTTCATGGTGTTTTGTTCTCAGTTAGCGGTTTGCAATTCGTCATTACTTTGCGTGATCCTGCTGCTTGAGCGGATCGCCTTCGTGATTGGTATAACGGCCGATGAGCGGGTACTGCTCCAGCTCGGCCACGGTGCCTGTGACGGGGAAGCTCTCGCGACTGACCCAGTAAACGGCGGCAGCGGCGATATCCTCCGGGTTCAAGAGGCGGCCCATCGGCACCGCGTAGGCAGGCAGGCGCTCAGGCCAGCCTTCGCCGAGGCCGTCTCCTAGCTTAACCTTGTATTCGTTCTCCGTGAGCGTCCATCCCACGTTGAGCTGGTTCACGCGCACGCGGTCGTTGCCGAGTGCATCGGCCAGATTGCGTGTCATCGTCATGAGTGCGCCCTTGGACATGGAGTAGGCCAGCAAGTTTGCCTGCCCGCAGTGGGCCAGCACGGAGCCAATGTTCAGCACCACGCCTTGGTTCTTCTTCAGTTCAGGCAGCAGCGCTCGGATGAGAAGCATGGGCGCACGCGCGTTCACGGCGATGATGCGGTCAAACATGGCGGCATCTGTCTCGGCGATGCGCGCACGGTTCGTCATTGCCGCGTTGTTCACGAGGGCGTCGATTTTGCCAAAGGCCGCAATAGCATCGGCGGCCAGCTTGGCCGGAGCCTCCGGGTCTGCGAGGTTGCCCTGGCAGAAGGCTGCTTTGTCGGTGCCCAGCTCCTGCCGCAAGGCTTCACCGCGCTCGATTTCCAGACCATGCAGAATGACCCTGGCGCCCTCGGCGACGAAGCGCCGCGCCATGAATTCGCCGATGCCGGTACAACTGCCGGTGATGAGGATGACCTGGTCTTTGAGTCGCATGGTAGCTGGGTGGGTTTGGTGAGCCGCTTCCTATGGCGAGCGCTCGGCGATGCTCAAGGCTGCACCACCAGCTCGCCGAAGAAAAATATCAGGGTTTCTGCAGAGCCCAGCCGATGCCATTGAGCAAGAAGAGGCGGAATGCAGGCAGCTTAAAATCGTCCCAATGGCCCATCGATGTGTAAAAGATGCGCGCCTTCTTTTCCCCATAGAAATGAGTCCACGCCACAGGCTCTGTCTCCGCCCCGGGCAGCGTTCCCATCAGCAGCGGAGTCGTCCCGCCTTTGAGCGGCGTGTTTTTATACAAGCCCCCGTGTCCGATCAGTTCCGCCACGGCAACCCCTCGCAGGATCGGGTGTGATTCCGCACCTGGGACCACTGTAATCTTGGCGGGATCTTTGCCATAATGCCCGGTGTAGTTTCCGCCCAGCACTTCCGGGTCAAAGTCCTGCCACTTCGCCAGTCCTGCCTTGGGTTCAGGCTCCTTGGGCCGCAGTGCAAAGCAATGGCTGGCCGTACGGATCCCCACCAGAGGCTTCCCCGCCGCGAGATGTGCTCTCACCGCGTCGATCACCGCCTGCGGTGGAGTGCGGCGCCTTACACTGATCAGGAGAAGATCCGCATCACGCATCGCCTCGACGAATCCCGGGAACTGGTTTTTGTCCGTCGCATCCGCATGCACCACAGTGACGCGATAAGGCGCGGCCTTCAGTTCCTTGGCAGCAAACTCAGGCAGAGTCTCCCATGTATGATACTCGTCCTCGCCGATCATGATGACGACATGCGCCGACTCTGCCGCATGCAGCTGGCAGCCGAAGACAGCCGCGATGAAGATCAAAGCGCGAAATACAAAGGATAGGTTCATAAGAGTGAATGTCTGTTCAAGGTTTTGCAGTCGCCTGCAGTGAGGCCTTCGCCGCCGTCCAGCCTTCATTCGGCAGGGCCTCCCACACGCGAAGATGGCGGAAGCTCGCTTCCGTGCCTGCACCCAGCATGATGCTGTGCTTCGCCGTGCCAATCAGCGAATTGCTCACTGTCGTGCTCTTGCCGTCGATCGTTCCCACCGCCTCGCCCCCCTTGATCTCCAGCACCACTGTGTGCCATTCGTTGAGTTTGACCGGAGTCAGAGCACGGCCCGCTGTTCCCTTCTCGCGCTGTTTGGTCGCGGGATTGATGCGTTCCGCATCATACGGCGTTAAAAAAAGACCGCCTGGCCCGACGCTCAGCGAGATCACGTAGTCTTTGGCATCCGTCGCCTTCACAAACAAGGAGCGGTATTTGCGCCCTTCATCGGGCACGTCGTTCAGCCTCACCTCGCATTGAATGATGGCGTCGGTGAACTGAAAGCCAAACGAGGCTGTCGCCGGATGATTTGCCCCGGGGCTTTCCACCCCGGTGAAAATTCCGTCGGCCAGCTTCCAATACCCCGATTTTCCACCTGCGGGCCCTGTATTGTAACGCCAGCCGGTGAACCCGCTGGCAAACCCCACAGGCTTTCCAACCACAGGCGCGAGCGCCGGCGTAAAGTCCTCGCTGACCAGCAGCTTGCCACGCGTGGTCATGAGCGTCTTGGGCAGGTCATCAGCGGCAAAGGCGGCGCAGGTGCACGCGACAAACAGGAAGGTGAAAAATGAATTCATGAAAAAGCTTATCGGCTGAGATCACGCAAAACTTCCAGCGCCTTGGTCTCAAAGAGCTTCTGCCACTCAGGAGCCACCAGCGTGTCGCAGTCCTCCTGCGCATAGCCAGGGTTCATCCGCTGCTCCATAGTTGGGGTGTACCAGATGTAGCCATTGGTGTAGCCGGAGACAAAGGCGCGGGCGTCGTTCGCTGCTTTCTTGATGTTCAGCCCCACCTGCACGGTCACCTCGCCAGGAAAGGTCACCAGTTTGAAATCACCCACGCGCAGCCCGCAGACCTCGGCATCCAACGTTGGGCTGGCGGCAGCCTCGGTCTGCTTCAGGTGCATTTTCAGCAGCGCGAGATTGGAGTTCAGCCGCGTGAGCCGCTCCATGATTTCGATGTTGGCCAGGTAGCTCTCCACCAGCGCGCGGTTGTCGGCATCAAGCTGGGTGATGGCTTTGCGATCAAGTGCCTGGTCATGCAGGTAGCTCTGCGAATAGTGCGATGGATTTTCCGGCCATAGCCTGTGCTGCAGCAGCAGGGGCAGAAAGGTTTTGAAATTGATGTTCGTGGACTTAAGCGAAGCGACGAGTTTTTTCTGCTCCGCCTCGATGCTGGCAATGCGTGCCACGTAGTCTGCGGCACGTGGCAGGACGATGGTTTCATTGCTCACGCGGAGAAGCGCGTCGCTTTTTGTTTCCATCTGCCTGACTGCAGCCAGCACCGTCGCCCCGAGCATGGTGCCGAGAGGCTCGGCATCGGCGGGGCGGGACACTTCTTTGTAGCGAACGGGATTGATGTCGCCACCGCAGCCCTGAACAAAAAAAGCCATCGCACCGCCACCAAGCGCGTCTTCAATCACCTTCGAGGCAAAGCCTGGATAATCCGCCGAGCAGCCTTTGCTGGGCGGGTTCATGATCGGGTGGCAGGCAAACTGGTAGAGCACGGCCAGTGGCTTGCCGTCCATGCGGTCCAGCCGCAACAGGGCCACTTGTGGATCGATGGGACCCACGCCCGCCACATCTTCATCCCGTGGCATCGAGTAGGCACGGCGCATGTCCACCGTGCTGCCGTCCTTCATTTTTAGACGGCGATTTTCACTGATACGCGTCTCCGTGGCAGTGCCGGCGCCTGCTTTCACCGGCACCAGATTTTTCGCCGCATCCTTCACGGCCTGGATGACGAGCGGCTCCAGATCTCCACGCACAATGCCATGACAGTGGCTGGCATTTACCACCACGCTGGAAGGTGAAATGCCCAGGTCTTGCTGCAATGCTGCACGCACCGTCGCCATGAAGCCGTTGCCAATGCGCCCGATGCCGCCCACTGCCACCGCATCCAGCGTGATGACCACCGCCGTTTCACCGCCGCTTTTGAGCACCAGCGCCTTGGCATAGCATGAATCATTCACCGGTCCGGTGCGGTCCGTAATATCGACCTTCGCGACACCCGCGAGCATTTCAGCCCTCGCAGAGACCACGCAGACGAGAAGGAGGAGGCAGATCAATTTCATGGCTCGTTATTTCTGCAAAGTCCACGCCACGGCATTGAGCAGCAGCCGGTGAAAATCCACACTGCGCATGTCTTCCGGGGCCCCGAGGCTGGTGTAAAAGATGCGCGCTTTTGCGCTGCCATAGCTGCGCGTCCATGCCACCGGCTGGGGCGGCGTGGTGGCTCCGGCCTGTGCAGTGCCAATGAGAATCGGCGTGGCATCAGCGGCCAGCGGCAGCACTCTGTAGAGAGATTGATAGCCCTGGATGTTCGCCACATTGACGCCATCGAGCAGCGGTGTCTTGATCCCTGCGGGCACACTCACGCTGTAGGGCAGCCCTTTGGTTTCATAGCCCGCATTTTCACCGCCCAGCACTTCATGGGTAAAGTCAGGCCATGGCACCAGCCCAGGCTCCACGACCTCCTTGGGCTTGGGAATGAAGGCATGATTCGCCGTGCGGATGCCGAGCAGCGGCTTGCCTGCGGCCAGATGCGCACGGATGGCCTCCATCTGTGCCTGCGGCGGAAAACGGCGACGGGAGAAGAGCACCAGCAAATCCGCCCCCTTCAGCGCTTCGACAAGCCCGGCAAAGTGATGCGGCTGCGGCTTGTCGCCATGAATGATCGTCACCTGATGCCCAAGTGGACGTAGATCCTTTTCCGCAAATTCGCTCATCGTGCGCGGTGACTCGTAGTTGTTGGGGTCTTCCACCGTCATGATGACGATGTTTGCAGCAGACGCGGCGCAGCTGAGCAGACCAAGGCAAAGCAGGATGGATTTCATGATGGGAGATTATGGAAGTTTCGAGAACAGTTCCTCAAGCCCGGCGACGATCTTCGTCGAGGCATCGGCCTCCAAGCAGGCGGATCGTGCACGCCAGGTCTCATAGCCGCCGAGCTTGTGCTGTTCCGGCGTGGGAAGATAACCGTGGTAGGCATTGGCCAGGGACACAGTGAATGTCTGAGCATGACGGCTCTTCAGGCTGAGTCCGATTTCGACAAAGACCTCTGCCGGAATGGCCGAAATACGCAGATCCCCGATCTTCAGCACCTGCAGCGGCGCGGAGACCTCCTTCGGAAAGTCCGCCAGCAGCACGGTTTCACGTGCATACACCTGCTCCATCGTCTCCATGCGTGGAAACATCTTTGACTGCTTCGTAATGGCGCGCGCTTTTTCCACTTCGTCGGGAGTTGGGATGCGCAGCCCCAGAGTGACCTCCTTCTGCGCCACTCCCAGCGGCACCCAGTCCTGATACTTCAGGCTTTTGCACGCACCCGCGACAGCCTGAGCCACATCATTCGCCACGAGATTGATCTGCCCGTACAGCGGCTGCTTGGCCTGCCCGCCACGGCAGTCGATGTTGTTGATGTCGCCGCTGGCCCCATTGGACATCGCGCCGACAAAAGGCGGATCCTGTTTGTCTGCGCCGAGAAGCTCGCCAATGCGACTGGCAAACGCACCGAAGTAGTCTGCCGAAATGTGGCCTGGGCCGGTGCCTCCGACGTAATGCAGCGAGTAGTTGGCATGGAGCGCGATGGGTTTCCCCTCCGCCGACTGCACACTGATGAAGCACACCTGAGGATCCGTGGGTCCGGCAGGTTCGAGCAGGCTGGGATTGTTCACACCTGGATTCGTCTTCACCTGATCTGTGGTGACGCCATGTGGGGTGGGCGGCACGCCGCCCGGCTTCATTTTCCAGCGGCGGTTAAACACATGCTGCGGCACATCTACGGAACCCCACGCGATCTTCGCAGGAGCCAGATTGTCCAGCGCGCAGCGCACCCCGTCGGCGATGCGCCGTGCGAGAAAACGCTGGTACATTGGATTCGGCTCGCTCTGCCCCACGGCCTGAGCGGTGGCGCAGGAATGCGAATGCGTGGCGGACATGAGCATATTTTCCACCGGCAGGCCGGTGGCTTCGTTCACCATCTTTTTCGCCTCGTCGAAAATACCGCGTCCGATGACGCAGCTGTCAGCCACTACCAGTACGAGCTTCGTCCTGCCGTCGTCCAGCGCCAGACAGCGGGCGTGCAGCTCATCATGCACAAACACCGCCTGCCGGTCCTGAAAGCCGCCGTTCATCGAGCTGCCAAGATCTGGTGTGATGTTGCTGGTGGCAGCTCCCGCCCGGAAGACAGGCGCGGGATCCGCTGCGTAGACCGTCGAAAGAAGAAAGCAGAGAGTGAGAATGAACCATCGCATTCCTCCCATACGGTCATTAGATGAAAACTTAATCGGCCAAGTCCTGCCCACCCCCTGAGTCTTGGCTGGGAGTACCAGAATGCGTTTCATTCATACCAGTCCAAAAAGCTGCCGCGCATTGCCTGAGAGGATCTTCTGCTCATCCGCGGCGGGAAGCTTCAGGGATCGCAAAGGGTCGAGAATTTCCGCGGGCTCCACCCACGGGTGGTCGCTGGAGAATAGCAGCCTGTCCGCACTGCTGAAATCCAGCGCAAAGCGCATGGCCTCCGGCAGAGGCGAGACGATGTCCATGTAGATGCTGCGCAGGTACTCGCTTGGCTTCCGCTGGAGATTCTGCGGCCCGCGCTTCAGCACCGTGAGCTGGTGGTCCATGCGCCCGCTGATGTAGGGCAGCGTACCGCCCAGATGCGGACACACCAGCTTCAGCTTCGGATGTTTGTCCAGCAGCCCGCTGGCGATGATGCGTGCGATGGCGATGGTGTTTTCAAACATGTTTCCCAGCGTGCTGGTCAATTCGTAGCCCTTCACCTGCTCTGTGGTCATCGGTTTGGCTGGGTGCAGCAGGATGGGCACTCCCAGCTCCTCCGCGCGTGCATACAACCATTGAAACTGCGGCTCATCACACCACGCCCCGGCCAGATTGGTGTAAAGCAGGATGCCTTTGAAGCCGAGCTTTTTCACACAGCGGTCCAGCTCTTCGGCGGCAGCCTTTTCATTCTGCAGCGGCAGCACGCAGAGCCCGCGAAAGCGTGTGGGATGCTTTGCGATCACCCCCGCCAGCGAATCATGGATCAGCTGCGCCACCGCCGGACCATCCGCGCCGAACCACTCGGGTCCGGGGTCATTCGTGCTCAGCATGGTGATCTCGATGCCATTCGCATCCATCGCCGCCAGCTTGGCATCCACATCGAGGTAAAACGGCGGCACCTTGCGCAGCCAGTCGCCCATCTTGAGATACACGGTGCCTTTCTCATCGTACACCAGCGGCTCCGTTTTGCGTTTCCGCATCATGTCGAGCACCTCGGGAAAAAAGAGGTGGCTCTGACAGTCGATGATGCCGGCTGGTGGCGCGGCTGCGGCAGCCACGGCACCACCCGCGACGGTGGCACTCAGGAAATGACGGCGGTTCATGGAATCATCACTTGGCGGGTTGCATGTACAAGGCGCTGAACCGGATGTCAGTGCTTCGTTTGCCTTCAAACGTCACGTGGATGCGAATGCGTTCAGGCAAATCATCCGCATTTTTCTGCCAAGCCACCGGCGTTTGGAAACCGCTCTGGCGGATGATGCTCGTATAACCCGGCAGCGGCGTCTCGCCGGCACTGAGGAGTTCGATCTTCAGCGCAGCCTCAGGTCCAAGACCGTCTGCATTGAGGAAAAACCGCTGCGCCCCCTTCACAGAAATGGCCGCTGTGACAAACTCGCTGGTGATCTTCGGAAGCTGGTAGTCGCCCCGCCCTTTGCCAGCGGTCTCGACCACCAGATCGCCAAAGCGGTCCCGCGGCAGCTTGGCAAGGCCCACGCCACCACGTGCTGGTGAATCTTTCCAATGCCGGGGATCCCACGCACCATAGTAAATAAAGGTCTCGTCCCCGATGTTTTCAAATCCCTGCCCCTGCAGCACACCACCCTGATCCCATGTGCCATCCTCTCCGCGCTTGAGGAAAGTCCACTCGTGCGCCGGCTCGCGGAAATTCAGCCCGTCGTTGCTGAGCACAAAGCCGAGATCAATGGTGATGTCCCGCCACTCCTTTGCGCCGTGCCACTGGCCGACCACCCCCAGCAGCACGTTGCGCCGGTTCCACACACTGATGCCCTCATGCGTCTGCTCGCCTTCGAGACTGCGCCCTGCACCCAGCACCTGGTGCTGCGGCTCGCGCACAAATCCAATGCTCTGCGTGGGCAGCCAGTGCACAAAATCGGGCGAGCGGTACATGCGTGTCACACGTCCCTGATAGGGGCGCGTGGCATTCAGCGCATTTTGACCGCAGGCATAAAACATACCCTCCCATCGGTACAAGCCGCCGCTCGGTTCAAAATGAATGGCAGGCAGCAGCAGGTCCTCTTTTCTTAGCTCGGCCTTCACGGACTCCACCTCATGCACCGGCTTCCAGCTATAACCATCCGCACTCACAAACGGCAGCAGCGTTCCCAGCCGTCTCTGACTGCGGAAATAGACATGGGCTGTCATTTTGTAGCGCCTGGAGGGATCCGGATCTGCATCGTCCTTGAGCACTTTGAGATTCACAAATCCCCACGGCCCACCACCCATGTCCAGCAGATTGTTGCTCTTGCTGCCTTTGTATTCCACGAGCCCCAGATCCGGCTTCGTCCAGTTCAGGCCGTCCGTACTCTCAGCATAAGCCGCCCGCCAGCGCGCCGAGGCCACTTTGTTTTCGGTGTCATCATCAAAGGCCACATACCACAGGCGATACTTGCCGCCGTCTTTGATGATGGAGCCATAGAACTGCACCCCCAGCGCATCCGGTGCCCCTGACGGACCACGCTTCACCACGGGATTCTCAGCATGCCGAATGGGCTGCCTCATCTCCAGCCGCAGATTCTGCGAGTATGGGATCGAGATGCTGTCGAAGGCAAAAACCGTCACCGCCTTCGCCTCATCAAAGTCATCCGCGGCATTTGCCGTCAGTACACCGCCCATCAGCACCAGGCTGAGGATGCTGATGGGCGTGCACCGGATCATGCGGATCAGCCGTCGATGTTCCAGCCGGCGCGGTACTCCTTCGTCATGAAGGCGTTCGCTTCGGGCGTGTCCGGACTGGTGCCGGTTTTGCCATCGTATTTGATTTTTTTGCCCACTCGATAGGCGACGAGGCCGAGGAGCATCATCTCGATCATGTCAGCACTGTAGCCGAAGTTGCACGCAGTGGGCTTGCTCGGATCGCGGCAGGCATCAAACCACTGCTTCTGGAAAACCCCGACTGGAGGCAGCAGCTCTTCCTTCTTGCGCGACTTGTAGTAGCTCATGTCGGCATCGTCTCCGAATGGCAGGATCATGCGGGAATCAAAGTCGGCGATGAGGAAACCTTTCGTGCCTTTGAACATGGCGCCGTGGCCGATCTTGGTGAGATCAATGAACGGCTTTGGCGAGCGAGGCATGGCACCGCCTTGGTACCAGCTGACCGTGATAGGTCCGCGCCAGTCATTGGCGGGAAGCTCGAAATGCGATTCACAGTTCACGGGGGTCACATCCGAGTTGTACGCCTCTCCCTTTGCCTCGGCAGAAGTGGGGAGCGTACCGTCCACGGCGTTCCAGAGCAAATCCATCGTGTGGCTGCCCATGTCACCGATCTGTCCGGCACCAAAGTCCCAGAACATGTTCCAGGAAAGGCAGTTCGCGCCCGCCTTGCCGGAGAAGTAAGCAGGGTTGTAGGGGTGAAACGGGGCCGGACCGAGCCACAGGTCATAATGAAACCCAGGAGGCGGGCTGCCTTCTTCGGGGAAGTAGCCAGGCTTGGGAATCTGCCGGTTGCCCCAGGCATAGGCGTCTTTCAGTTCACCGATGGCCCCATCGCGGATGAGTTCCTTCACGCGATTAAAGTTAGGCTGTGCATGACGCTGCATGCCCACCTGCGTGGCAAGCTTGCTCTTCTTCGTCTCCCATGTCGCACGCACGGTGCGTGCTTCATTCACAGTGATGGCCAGCGGCTTTTCGCAGTACACATGCAGGTTGCGCTTCATCGCCCAGTTGGCAATGAAGGCATGCGTGTGGTCTGGCGTGCAGATCATGACGGCATCGAGCCCCTTGTGGTCGAGGCATTTGCGCCAGTCGATGTAAGTCGTGGCTCCGGGAAAGCGCTTCAGGGCGCCTGGAAAGTGCGCCTCGTTGATGTCGCACAGCGCCACGACGTTTTCCTCGGAGAGGGCTTCGTAATGCGCCAGGCCACGGCCCCACACGCCGATCAGGGCGACGTTGAGCTTGTTGCTGGGCGCGTTCTGACCGAACAGCGGGCGGGTGATCATGCTGCCGGCGACGAGGCCGGCGGCACCGACAAAGCGGCGGCGGGAGAGTGGCGTGGGTTGGGTGCTCATGGCACCTCATGAAACGACGCGGGCGGCCTTTCTCAAGCATGAAGGTTGGGTCCAACCGGCAGCAGCCGGGAAAAGGAAGCTTGCCTTGCAGCGGCCAATTTAAGTAAATAGCTTCACCAATCACCCAGTCGCCATGGAAATTTCCACCGCAGCCAAGACCTTGCTGGAGCACAAGTGCCGGAACATCTGGACCATCGCGCCTGCAGCCACTGTGTATCAGGCCATCCAGATGATGTCCGAGAAAAACATCGGCGCGCTGCCTGTGGTGGACGGCACCCGCCTCGTGGGAATGATCTCCGAACGCGACTACATGAGCAAAGTGGCGCTGCATGGGAAGTCCTCCCGCGAGACGCCCGTCAGCGACATCATGACGCGGGACATCGTGACGGTGGGACCGGATCAAACCGTCTCCAGCTGCCTGGAGATCATCACGGAGCATCACATCCGCCATCTCCCCGTGCTGGATGGCGAGCAGCTTCTCGGCATCATCTCCATCGGCGACCTCGTAAAGTGGATCATCGAAACCCAGCGAATGACGATCCAGCAGCTCAATGCCTACATCTCCGGCGGCTACTCAGCCTAGCCGGCTTCACACCAGGGTATTTGGCCTGCTCCAGCGGATCCTGCCCAGCAGCAGATCGCCCTTGAAGCCATGCTTTGGCAGCATGCCGCCATCGGTGACCCACGATTCGTCCGGCGAAATGTTGGTGGTCTGGAAATTACCCATCAGCGGCACTTCGTCGGGTGCCTTCACGCCATCGCCTTCCAGCGGGAGGACCACGCGCTCCGTCTCGCGGATAAGACGCAGCGTCTTCAGATCCACCTGCGCCATGAAGAGCGGTGAGCGCCACCGGATCACATTCACATTGCTGGCATCTTTGCGTGTATAGACCAGATGCAGCGCCTCACTGTGCGGCAGCCAGTGTTGCTGTGTGGTGCTCATTTCCAGCGGCGTGCCATCATCCCAGCACCAGGGCTGCTTTTCTTCAAAGTCGAGTCCGTCATCGCTTGAGGCCACATAGCCGCGATTGTCCTCGGCGCGCAGCGTCACATAAAACTTCCCGCGATAGCGCACCAGAGACGGCTCCAGCAGCCCGCGCCCGGCGGAGTGTTTGATTTCACGGCCCACTTTCTGGATGGCCAGCGTCTCCCCGTCAAACGAGCACCTCACTCCCGCAGCGGAGCGCCCGTTTTGCTGCGCGCCAAACGACATCACAAAGGCGATGCTGCCGTCCTCCAGCACCTCGCGCTGGCCGCAGTTGTTGGTGTAGATGTTGGATCCGCGAGGGTCATCCCACACCAGGCGTTTGCGCCAGGACCAGCGGCCGTCTTTATAAACCGCATACACCGGCCAGCGTGCTGGCTGGTTGCGGTCAAACTTTGGCCCTCGGTAAAAAACATTGTGCCCCATCGCCAAAACAGTGCCGGTTTTGGCGTGATATTGCGGCACCACATCGCACACTCCCTCATCACCACGACCATCCGTCATCGGCACACGGCCCAGCGGCGGTACAGGCTGTGGGTCCGACCATGTGCGGCCGAGATCACGGGATTCCATCCAATGCACCGGCATGAAATAATCCGAGCCTCGGATCTCCTGCATCAGCATGAGAACCACAGGACCGTCTTTGGCAGGCACCACACAAGGACGCGGATGAAACCACGAAGGCCCGCTGCCGTCACGGCCACGTTTGAGCGTGACCTTTTCCAGCGAAGCAATCAGCGGCGCAGCTGACTGCCCCGAGGCCAGATTCACGGCCAGCATGCCCGCCGTGCTTTGTTGGAGAAATTGACGGCGGTTCATGGTGGCGGTGGCTCTTGGTTATTTTGCTTTCGCGGCCGGCTTGGGCTTCTCCGGCAGACCCTGGCCGGGCTTGAGGTCCAGATTCGCCTTCATGTCGTCTTCCGTGACGCTTGAGGCCACGCCATCCGCAGGGATCTTTGCTTTCGCGGTCCACAGGATGGCATTCAGCACCAGCTTGCGCTGGTCGTCATTGGCCCAGCCTTTGTGGTAATGACCGCCGGTGAAGCCAAAGCCGCGGCCGCCATCTGCACGCTCGCAGGCCCATGCCACATGCTGCTTCTCCTTGTTCTTCACGGACTCACGCACGGTCGGGTTGCCGCTGTGTGCACCGTCCGGGCGGCTCATGGTGGAGTCCGGGGCCACATCGCTGAGGATCGGCGTCACACCCTGCATGTTGGGGCGGAAGCGCATGTAGAAGTACCATTCGTCATTCGTGCCAAAGGGCTTCACTCCAGAGCTGATCGGGTGGGTGGGCAGTTCCTTGAAATTCGCATCCCAGTGCGGGTTCACGCTCCAGTTGATCTCAAAGCAGCCGCCCATCCAGTCGATGAATTCCTTGCCGCCCTTTTCGATGGTCGGCTCCACAGCGTAATGCAGCGTCAGGAAGCCGCAGCCGCGCTTCATCTCCTTGTCCAGCTGGGCCAGGCGGTCTCCCTGCAGGGCAGGGTGTCCGCCGCCGCCATCGGAGTAGATCACGACGGTGTCCGCTGCAGAAAGCTCCTCCTGGGAAGGCCACTCGCCGTTGAGGTGAAACTTGATGTCCACCTGATCCGCCGCGCCCTGCTCCAGGCACTTTTTCAGCAGCTGGATGCCCGCATTGTGCTCATGCTGTCCCGGGCCGTGAGAGGGCTTCCCCGCGATCATGACGATGGATTTCTTGCCCGCTGCAAAGGCGGAGCTGAAGAGGCTGAAGGCCAGGATGGCGGTGAAGAGATGCTTCATAGGGTGGGAGCGGAACGTGGCAAGCAAACGCCCGAAGCGCACGCGGCATTTCATTCGTCAGTGATGATCTTCAGCGGAGCGCCCTGCTTCTGGCACGCCTTTCGCTCCTAGGTGTCTTCCGCCCGACTGCATGCCCATCTCCAAAAGCCGCCCGCAGACCAACCTCCTCTACGCCTTTGCCTACGTGGGCCTGGTGCTGGCGGTCTTCACCCTGGGCTACCGTGCCGCCGGGTGGTCGTGGGGAGACTCCTTCTACATGGTCGTCATCACAGCCTTCAGCGTGGGCTACGGCGAGGTGGTTCCCATCACAGACCCCTGGCTGCGAGCCTGGACGATCATCCTCATACTCTTCGGCTGCACGGGCATCATCTTCGTCACTGGTACTCTGGTGCAGTGGCTGACGGAGGCGCAGATCCAACGAGCTCTGGGAGGCAAACGCATGGAAAACGAAATCGATAAACTCACCAACCACGCCATCATCTGCGGCTACGGTCGCATCGGGCGCATGATCGCCTCGCAGCTGCAGGCTGGCGGCATCCCCTTTGTCATCGTCGATCAGGCGACCGACCGTGTGGCGGAGGTGCGGGATGCGGGCTTCCTCACGCTGCAGGGAGAAGCCACCGATGAATCCGTGCTGAAAGCCGCAGGCATCAGCCGCGCCCGGGTGTTGGCCACCGTGCTGCCAAATGACGCCGCCAATGTCTTCATCACCCTCAGCGCCCGCAACATGAACCCCGCCATCCAGATCATCGCTCGTGGCGAGGTGCCCTCCACCGAGCGCAAGCTGCTGCAGGCTGGGGCCAACCGCGTGGTGCTGCCTGCGCACATCGGCGCGGACCGCATCGCCCACCTGATCCTCCACCCGAACACCCGCGACCTGATCGGCGGCAAGACCAAGGCCAGCGTCGATTTTGACCACCATCTCACCGAGCTGGGCCTGGACATGGAGGAGATCGAGATCCGCGCAGACTCCCCCTGGGTGCACAAACGCGTGAACGAGATCGAGAACGGCCTCAGCGGCCGCATGCTCATCGTGGCCATTCTGCGCAAAGAAGGAGCCACCGACCTGAACCCCAGCCCCAGTGCGATGCTCATGCCCGGAGATGCGCTCGTAATGATGAAGCGGGTGCTGCGACGCTGAGCAGACCCCATTTTTTGCTCAAGCTGGCTCGCCCCCTGCGCTTGATGGCTGTTCTATGCCCAAGCAGCCCGACCGTATTTTCAAAGTGGCCATCATTGGTGGAGGATTTGCCGGAGTGTACTGTGCGCGTGAGCTGCTGCGGCTGACCGAGGACATGGCGGGAATGTCTGTGGGCGTCATCGCCAGCGAAAACCACATGGTCTTCCAGCCCATGCTGCCGGAAGTCGCGGGCGGCTCGCTCTCCCCGCAGCACGTGGTCAATCCCATCCGCATGATTTGCCGCGGTGCGGAAGTGCTGAAGGGCGAGGTCACGCACATCGATCTGGAAAACCGCATCATCACCATGAACGGCGGCTCATTCACCCCGCAGGTGACGGTGGGCTTTGAGCACATCATGCTTGCACCCGGCGCTGGCGTGGACCTCAGCCGCATCCCCGGCATGGCGGAGCACGCCTACCTCATGCGTACCGTGGGCGATGCCATGAAGCTGCGCGCCGCCATCATCAGCCGCATGGAGGAGGCCAACCTCATCACCAGCCCCAAGCTGCGCAAGGAACTGCTCTCCTTTGTCATCGTCGGCGGTGGTTACTCCGGGGTGGAGACCGCCGGTCAGATCCAGGACTTGATCGTGGGCGCGCGCCGGTTTTACGAAAACATCGAGCCCGATGAGCCCAGCGTCACCCTCATTCACAGCGGCGATCGCCTGCTGGGCATGCTGAGCGACAGCCTGGGCACCTACACGGGAAAATGCCTCGCTGAGATGGGCGTCAAGATCGCCTACAAGAGCCGCGTGCGTGCCGTCACCTCCAGCACCGTGCAGCTGGGGGATGGCACCCGGCTGCCCGCCACGCTCGTCGTTTGTACGGTGGGAAATGCACCCCATCCGCAGATTTCGGCACTCGGTGCCATCGGCGCACTGCCCGTGGAGAAAGGCAAGGTCGTGGTGGAGCCCAGCGGCCGGGTCAAGGGACTCACAAATGTCTGGTCTGCAGGCGACTGTGCCGTGTTTCCGAAAGCAGATGGCGGCAACTGCCCCGAAACCGCTCAGTTTGCCATGCGGCAGGGGGCGCTGGTGGCGCGAAACATCGCCGCCAGTTTCACAGGGCGTGCCTTGAAACCTTTCCGCTTCACCGGCCTCGGAGAGCTGGCCACCATCGGCCATCGAAAGGCCGTCGCTCAGATCATGGGCATGCGCTTCTCGGGCATCATCGCCTGGTTCATGTGGCGCACCATTTATCTCATGAAGCTGCCCGGCTTTGACCGCAAGCTGCGCGTGATGGCGGAGTGGAGCTTTGAGATGTTCTTTCCGCGTGACATCAATCTCCTCACCCCCAGCTTCACCTCCCCTCTGGGTGAGATGCACCTGGAACCTGGAGACTCCCTTTTCCATTCAGGCGAGCCTGCCCAGTCGCTCTACGCCGTCAAAAAAGGTTGTGTCGAAATCACCGATGCCCAGGGCCAGCTCGTGAAATCCGCCGGCCCGGGCGAGCACTTTGGTGAACGCGCCCTGCTGGGCGACGGCATCTGGCGTTTTGACGCCACCGCCAAGGAATCAAGCGAGCTCGTCGCCATCGATGGCGAAACTTTCAAGACACTCGCCAACAGTATCGGCTCCCTTGGCAGCCTCTTCCGTGGCACCGCACAGCAGTACCACCTGCCCGAGGAAATCCAGCAGACGGTGGAGATGATTCCCGAGGCCACACGCAACGCCTGTGCCGCCGATGTGATGACACGCAGCATCGCCTCTCTCGATGCGGAGGTGACAGTCCAGGATGCCGTGGCGGAGTTTCAGGCACACCCGCACAGCACCTACCCCGTGCTGGCTCAGGGCTGCGTGGTCGGTCTGCTGCGCCGCTCCGTGGCCTACGAATGGCTCAAAAACCACGGCCTCACCTGCGTGGACAAGCTGCAGGACCTGCCGCTGGCCAAACCCTTTTGCGTCACCGCAGACACACCCGTTCCCGTGCTCGTCGGCACCCTCATGCGCAGCGGTGTCAGCAAGGCCGTGGTGGTGGATGAGCAGAAGCGCCTGCTGGGCATGATCACGCTCTTTGATCTGCTGAAGCAGCCGAGCGTTGCTTGACCTCCCAGCGCCACGCCAAAATCCCGCACCATCCGAAACCAAACGCGTTCAGCGTGCCGTGGATCATCCACATCTGTGGCATGCTAAGCGCGAAGTTCGGGATCACGTATCGCATGCCAAATCCCAGCGCCAGCAGCATGGCCGCCAATAGGGACGCGCCTGACAGTACAAATCCCAGCCGCACCAAAAACGGGCGCTGTTTCTGCAAACCCTGCCTCATCTGCGATACAGCTACACCCAACGCTCCCAGCACCAAAATTGCCACCCCAAACGGCTCCACAAACTTCAACACGCCAAAGTGCGTGCACATGATACCCACGGCCACAAGCGGCACGCCGCTCAAAATCGCCACACAGGAAAACCGCGTCAAGCAGCCCGGCGTCGTCCTGGCATTCAGCCCGGCCATCAGTGGAAGTGTGAATCCGGCATGATGAAAATGGGCCGCAGTCAGCAGCACAATAAGCGGGTCAAAACCCCACGGGGTCCAGTTTGCCCGATGCGCAACGAACCACACCGCGCCCACAGCAGGGAAAATCCGCGCCGCCAATAAAGTCATCGCGGCCGGATCTCTGAATGTCTTGGAGGAGCAGTACCGGGCCGCTTCAACTGCCGCCGCAAAACGAAACATGAGCCATGGGATGGCCTCAACAGCCGAATTGGTGAAGAATGTGGTAGCCATTCCTATGGCCCACGCCAATTCCAGCTCATGCCACTTTTTCGGTGGCGAGTCAGACTGCCAGAAACATCTCGCCAGCGGCATCAGAAACATCGCTGAGAACAGCAGCAGGATCACGATCCAGTAGATGCCGGCAGTTGCCTGCTTGAGCATCCACAGCTGCGCCGCCCATGCCAGCAGTCCGAACAGCCACTCGCGCTTAAATCGGTCTGCCGTTCTCATACGCCAGTCATCCTCCGCTGCGAATCCCTCACAAACCGGCACTGCCACCATCGTGCCAGAGGAAACCCCAGCCACGCCATCCAGTGACGCGGATGTGAAAACGCACGGATCACATACCACACACTGCCGTCTGAGCGGTGCTCGATGACAAACTGCTCCTCGCCACACTCCGCATGCTCCGGCAGCGTACCATAGACAAAACCGTGCGTATTTTCCGAATCGCAACGCCGCAGGATGCGGCACGGGTTCACCCACCACAGGCCGCAGATGCGCACCACCATGGCCACGATCTGTCCGGCCACCTGCCCCGTCTCCTGCGTACGGACGACTTCCGCCCATTCTGGAAACATGCGCCATGCATCCAGCGCCTCGCATGCGCGCCTGTACACCTCCTCCCCGCTGCCCAGCCGCACCGCATGTTCATCGGCGATGAACCCGTCTGCCAGTGGCGGCGTGTAGCTCAGCAGCTCGTCACGCCATGACACCAGACATGCCCGCAGGCATTCGGGCGCTGGTTTTTGCAGGCTGAGCATCGTGGAGTATGGAGAGCCGACGAATCGTCGGCCAGTCAGAATCTTTTTTTGCCGACGAATCGTCGGCTCTCCATAGTCACCCATGCCCCAATCCATCCGCGCCGTCATCTTCGACTTCGACGGCCTCATCGTTGATACTGAAAGCACCGGTTACCACACCTGGAGAGAGATCTTTGACCAGCACGGCCATGACCTGCCCGTGGAGCGCTACGCCCAGGCCGTGGGCACCGATTTCCTGACCGGTGCCTACGATCCCAAGCGTGACCTCGAACAGCTCACCGGCCGGGATTTCGACTGGGCAGCCATCGAGATCGAACGCAAGGTTCGCGAGGGTGAGCTGCGCAAGCACCTGCTGCTGCTTCCCGGCGTGGCGGACCGTCTTCAGGAAGCGGACTCACTCGGCATGCGCATCGCCATCGCCAGCAGCAGCCCGCGCGTTTGGATCGACTCGTGGATGGACCAGCTGGGCCTGCACGACCACTTTGACCACATCTCCACCGTGGATGACACCGGCAAGGTCAAGCCCGATCCCAGCCTCTTCCTCCATGCCGCCGAAAAACTCGGCGTCCCGCCTGAAGAAGCAGTCATTTTCGAAGACTCCCTCAATGGCCTCCGCGCCGCCATGGCCGCCGGCATTCGCTGCATCGTCGCGCCGGGGCCCATGACACGCCACCTCGACTTCACCGGCGCGTGGAAGCGTGTGGACTCTCTCGCTCACGTCTCTCTCAAAGATCTCATGTCATGAATCTTCATTCCCTGCTTGCCCTGTGCCTCGCCAGCACGCTTCACGCCGCTGATCCAGCCTGGCTGAGCACCGGCGAATTCCAGTGGCAAAGCTCTCCCCCGCTCATCGGTCCCGCCACAGACGTAGCCGATCCCGACGTGGCACTCAAAGACCCGTCGATGGTCTTTCATGAAGGAAACTGGCATCTCTTTGCCACACACCGTCGCGCCTCCGGCAAGGTGGACATGCAATACCTCTGCTTCGCCGACTGGAAAGACGCCGGCAAAGCCACGCGCCACACGCTGGAATTCCATGATCAATACCACTGCGCGCCCCAGGTGTTCTTTTACACCCCGCATCAGAAGTGGTATCTCATCTACCAGCTCGTTGATGAGCGCCGCGGACCAAAGATGGCGCCGTACTTTTCCACCACGTCCACCCTCGCCGATCCCAAGTCCTGGACCAAGCCGCAGCCCATGATCGAAGCACTTCCTGAAGGCGGCGACAAAATCAAATGGATCGACTTCTGGGTCATCTGCGACGCCGCAAAGGCCCACCTCTTTTACACCAGTGATGACGGCCATTTCTGGCGGCGCGAAACCACCAAAGCCAGCTTTCCTCTCGGCTGGTCCAAGCCCGAGCTCCTGCTCAAAGACACCAAGGAGGAGCTCTTCGAAGCCTCCCACTCCTACAAGCTCAAGGGCCGCGACCAGTACCTCACCATCATCGAGGCACTGGCTCCTGGTCGGCGCTACTACAAAGCCTGGCTGGCGGACAAACTCGAAGGCCCATGGAATCCGCTGGCAACCACCCGCGACCACTCTTTCGCCTCTGCCGCCAACGTCACGCAAAAGGAGCCCTGGACCACGAGCATCAGCCATGGCGAGCTCATCCGCAGCAGCAACAACGAGACTCTTGAAGTCGATCCCGCGAATCTCCGCTTCGTCTTCCAGGGCGTCGATGACGAAGGCTACAAGGCGAAAAAATATGGCAGCATCCCATGGCAGATCGGGATTCTCGATCTCCAAACCAACCGCCCAAAGTAAACATCACGCCGCATCGTCTTTTCAAAGAACTCGATGCGGCAGATGTCGGCCTTGAGGCTTTTTATTTCGGCCCTGGGGCAGATGTCGGGTGATTGGGAAAAGTGTTTAGGTGCACCTTTTTGCTCACTGGTTTTGTGGCTGCCGCTGTCGTGCTGGCAGTTCCTTCCGCACCGGTCTGCTGCACAGATGCGCCGTCCTTTTGGACTGGCGCAGTTGGTTCGGAATGGTGGAAGATGCTTTTCACCTGGCTGATGTGCAGCGGCTTTTTGATCTTGGCCGGGGTGATGGGCGGTCCAGCTTGCGAGATGGAAATTGAGACCAGCATGGCGGCAAGCATGAGTTTCGTTTTCATGGCTTAGGTTGGGTCGGGCGGTGGTTGGATTGGGATTCCCCCAGAATACGACTTCGCTTTGTCTGACGCGATGAGACGCTTCTGAAGTTCTTTCGTGACGATAGCCAGCATCCATGAGTTGCAGCGACTTTGTGCGGCCAAAATAAAGGCCGCCCCTCTTCGGCGGCGGCCTTTAACTGCGACGTGCTGCCCAGGAGCAGCCCTCTCGCACCAGCCATGGACCGGCTGGAATTCGCTTGGGCTGTTAATGTGGGCCGGGAGCAGTGTCAGGATGATTCAAGAACGGGCCTGACACCACCACGCGCAGGTTTCCGGAAACCCCATGAGGTGCGCTGGGCTTGCGCGCGATCCGGTGGTAGACGCTCTTCACCTGACTGAGGTGAATCGGCGCCTTGGGTGTGGCAGTCGTGATGGCTGGAGTAGCCTGAGCCGCAGCGGCGGTGGCGAGTACGATGAGCATGAGCTTTGTTTTCATGGCTGGTTATGATGGATGGTTGGATTGGTTGGAATCTAGTCCGGGATGCAGCCCATGGCGTTTGGTTGCCGCGCTGGAGTGTTTCCGGGAGTGCCCTTTTATATTGCCACTTTCATGCCACACCTCTCCAACGGATCTCAAACCATTTGTTTTGAACTCTTTAGAATGCATTCAAAGCCCCACGACCCGCGTTGCTTTCCGCTCCGATTGTAAAGTTTCAAAGCACCCCGTGTAAACTATCTGAGCGATCACCGTTTGAGCACGCGCTTGGGCAGCAAATCATAGCGGTCCAGTTTTTCCCGCACCGTCACACGCGAGACCCCCAGCCATTCGGCCACCTGACTCTGATTGCCCGCAGCCTGTTTCAATGCAGCGGCGTAGAGCGCCTGCTCCAGTTCTTCCACCGCCGCATTCAGCGCGCCACCGGGCAGCGTGCCTGCCCGGGCGGCATGCAGGCAGGATCCCACCAGATCGTCGATCGAGCGTGAATGAGATTCATTGAGAGGAGCGGTTCCCAGCAGAGTGCGCACCATTTCGGCCGAAATGGGAAACCCACGCGCCTCGATCAGCAGCGTGCGGGTGACATTCTCCAGCTCGCGCACGTTGCCCGGCCAGCGCTGCTGCTTCAGCACCTCCAGGGCATCGCGCTCGATGGCCGGCTCCGTGATGCCCAGCTGCCCGGCCACCTTGGCCAGAAAGTGCCGGGTCAGCGGAGTGATGTCCTCCGTGCGCTCCCGCAGCGGCGGCAGGCGCAGCACCGCGCCATTGAGGCGGTAGAGCAGGTCCTCCCGGAACTCGCCTTTCTTGATCATGGCGGGCAGGTCACGGTGCGTGGCGGCGATGACGCGCACATCCAGCGCCAGCTCCTGGCTGCCGCCCACGCGGCTGACGCGCCGCTCCTGCAGCACACGCAACAGCTTGGCCTGCACCGGCGGCGGGATGTCGCCGATCTCATCCAGAAACAGGGTGCCGCCCTGCGCCTGTTCAAAACGCCCTGCCCTGCGTGCCACCGCATGGGTGAAGGCGCCCTTCTCATGGCCAAAGAGCTCGCTTTCGATCAGGTTGTCCGGAATGGCCGCGCAGTTCACCGCCACAAAGGGCTGCTCCGCACGGCTGCTGTGCATGTGCAGCGCACGCGCCACCAGCTCCTTGCCGGTGCCGGTCTCTCCCAGAATGAGCACCGGCACTGGAGTGGCGGCATAGCTGCCCAGGTGCTTGAAGACTTCCTGCATGGCCCGGCTGCGACCGATGAGCGCGGCTTTGCCTGTCTCCCCCTCGCGCAAAGGCACAGGACGCGCCTCGGCGGAGGACACATGCAGCGCCCGCTCCACGACTCGCAGCATCTCAGGCGGATCAAAGGGCTTGAGCAGATAGTCAAACGCCCCCGCCTTCATCGACTCGATGGCGCGTTCGGTGGTGCTGAAGGCCGTCATCAGGATCACGGGCAGGCGAGGCTTGGCCGCATGCAGTTGCTGCAGCACGTCCATGCCGCCGATGCCCGGCATGCGGATGTCGCAGATCACCAGATCAAACGGCTCCGTCATCGCCATCTGGATTCCAGTGGTGCCGTCACTGGCGCGCTTCACCTGATGACCACTCGTCTCCAGCACGGTGAGGAGCGATGACGCGAAATCGTCATCATCATCGATCAGCAGCAGCCGTGCGCTGTGTTCAGACATGCCGTATGTTGCCGTCGTCTGCGTGCTCATGCAAGCGCCTCAAATGCGCGGCAGCCGCAGTTCAAACCGCGTGCCCTCCGCCGAGGTGGAGGCCAGCACAAGATCTCCCCCATGCCTGCGGGCGATGCTGCGGCTGATCGTCAGCCCGAGCCCGGTGCCGCCGCGTTTGAGTGTGGCAAAGGGCTTGAACAGCCGCTCCTGGAGATCCTCCGGCACGCCGGGGCCGTTGTCCGTGACTGCAAGCACGATGCGGCGCTCCAGCGCCAGCGCCTCCAGCTGGACACAGCCGTCCGCACGCCCGGAACAGGCCTCGGCCGCATTGCGCACCAGATTCAGCAGCGCCTGACGCAGCAGTTCGGGGTCGGCATGAAAAGCCGTATCCTCCACCACGCCCAGCTCAAAGCGCACACCACGCTGCTGCAGCTCCGCCTGGTGGTCATGATGAAAAGTGTCCACCAGCTCTGCCAGCGCACAGGAGACGATGCGTGGCTCTGACGGCCGGGCGTAGATGAGGAAGTCCCCCACGATGTGCTCCACCCGGTCCAGCTCCCGGTTCATGCTGGCCACCTGCGCTGCCACTTTGGGCTGCAGTTCGGCATCCACCAGCAGCCCCAGCGCATAGGCACGGTTTTTCAGCGCCCCGACCGGATTACGAATTTCATGGGCCAGCCCGGCGGCCAGGCTGCTGAGAGATGCCATCTCATCGCGCGCGGTTTTGGCATGCTCTGCCAGCGCCGCCTGCTCTTGCAGCGGCCGGAACCAGCCGCGGTGGATCATCCATAGCAGCACGCCAAACAGCGGCGTCATCACCGCCGCGGCGCTCAGCACCAGCCACTGACTCTCCTTCATGGAGTCGCGCATCTCCGTCACGCGCTCCAGCAGGCGGAAGCCGCACGCATCCCGCATGGCTTGCAAATGCCTCAGCACTTCACGAAAAGGCTCATCCACCCGCATTTCACCCGCCAGCCGCCCTTGTTGTGGCAGTGCCAGCCAGGACTGCACCTGCTCGCTGTAGATGCGCAGGTCTTTCTGCGCCTCCTCTAAAGAAGCGGCCTCAGAACCAGTCAACGATACTGGCGGGTGGCGGAAAAAAGCCTCCGCACGCGCCAGGAGCACGGCGTACTGGTCCTGCTTGCCTACATTCACTTCGCCATCTCCCAGGCGCAGGGCAGCACTGTGAAGGTCCAGCATGAGTTCGGCCCCATCGCGATGAAACCGCAGACCGATCTCCTGCTCCTCATGCGCCAGCACGCGCAGCTGCTCCACCTCCTGCAGACGCCCCACCGTGAGCAGCACCAGAGACACCGTGGCCGCCGCCAGACACAGCGCCAGTGCCACGGCGGCTTGTCTCCATGCGGAAATCGTCATGCCTCATATACGCACAGGATTCTCGCAGATTCACCACGGTTCTCACTTGTCGGCGTGCATGCTTTCATAAATCCAGTGGCATTCCATGCAGTACCATCCTTGGTAGCGCACCCCTCATGACGCCGCTCCCGCTCGCCGACCGCTACACTCGTTTTCGCGACTCCGTGTTCTCCGGCGTGGCCGAGACACTGCCCGGCTTTTCTGAGCCCGTGACCGAGATGGAGCTGCAGAGCCTTTGGTTCTCCGGAGCCTTCGGCAGCAAGTTCACCACCACAGACGGCCGGGAATTGCACATTGCCGATTTTGGCGTGTGGAATTCCGGTGCTGGCCCTGACTTCACAGGCTGCGCCATCGCCATCGACGGCCAGCCCCTGCGCGGAGACATCGAGCTGGACCCTGATGCTCGCGACTGGGAGCGACACGGCCACGGTGCCAATGAGAACTTCAACCGCGTGGTGCTGCACCTCTTCCTGCACGCCCCAGAGGAGCGCTTCTACACCCGCACCAGCTCCCACCAGGAGGTGCCTCAGGTGATGCTCAGCGCCGCCATGCTTCCAGAGGGGCTCAAGCCCAGACACCATCAGGCTCCGGCACGGCTGGGCCGCTGCGCCCTGCCTCTGCGCGTAATGGAACCAGCGCGCGTGCAGTCCATCATCGAGGCCGCCGCGCAGCACCGGCTGGAGATCAAATCGAAGCGCCTTCACCGCAGCGTGGCCGCCCAGGGGCGGGAGCAGGCGGTGTATCAGGCCCTCGCACAAGCGCTCGGCTACCGCAACAACCAGCAGCCCTTTGCCATCCTCTCCCAGCGGCTGCCTTTGAAAAAAATCCTCCAGCTCGATGCTGTGCAGCGAGAGGCCTGGCTCTTCGGTGTCTCCGGCTTTCTGGAAAGCGTGCGCAGTGATGACACCGAGCCCGCCACACGCTCCTACCTCCGCCAGCTCTGGAGCGAATGGTGGAAGCTGCGCAGCGGCGCGGAGCGCTGGCTGGATGGCCGCCAGCTCCTGCGCTGGAAACTCAATGCCATCCGCCCAGGCAACCACCCTCAGCGCCGCCTCGGCGCACTGGCCGCACTGCTGCGCTCATGGTCTGCCATCATCATGCCGCTGGCAGATGCCACGCGCTGGAGCCAGGCGGCGTGGCGCGAATCTCTGCTTGGGCTGAAACACGAATTCTGGACCACCCACTACACTCTGCTCTCGGAAGAAGCAGCCAAGCCAGTCGCCCTGATCGGTGAGACGCGCGTGCAGGAGATGCTGGCCAATGTGGCCTACCCGCTGCTCGTCCCCGAGCGCACACGCCTCTGGGCCGAGTACCTCGAACTCCCCGCTTTGCTGGACAATCAAAAGGTGCGCCTGGCTGTGCATCGACTTTTTGGCGAAGAGGGCACCCGTGGCAACGACTTCACCCAAAAGCTGCACCATCAGCAGGGCCTGCTGCAGATTTATGAAGACTTCTGCCTGGAGGACGACTCCGCCTGCGCAGACTGCCCCTTCCCGGAAAGACTGAAGGACTGGAGCTGAAGCCGACGTTTGCATGGCCTCCTAGCCATGCGCCCGCTCCTCCTGCTCGCTCTCTCGTCTTCGTTTGCCTTTGCCGCAGACCTGCCCGATCCCGCCGTCATCATTGCAGCCATGAAGAAGGCCGTCACCTACGCCCACACGCATCTCGCCCGTGAAGGCGGCTACGCCTCCTCCTATGACAAGGAAGGAAAAATCGGCGAAGTGGAACACGCGAAATCGCCCACGGTCACCTCCATCCAGCCGCATGGCACCACCACCATGGGGCTCGTCATGCTGAAGGCCTACCAGGCCACCGGAGACGCAGTCTTCCTCACCGCTGCAAAGGACGCGGCCAACTCACTGCTCAAATGCCAGCTCGCCACTGGCGGCTGGGACAGCGACTTTGATTTCGATCCCGAGAAGATCAAAAAATACCACCTGCGCAGCGACAATGACGTCGGCGACAAGGACCCCGGCAAACGCAAGAACTCCTCCACGCTCGACGACAACAAGACCGAATCCGCGCTGCTCTTTCTGCTGGAGATGGTGCACGAACCAGCCTGCAAGGACGATGCGGAGCTCAAACGCTGCACCAAGTTTGCCTTCGATTCCCTGCTTGCCGCCCAGGCCCCCATCGGTGCCTGGCCCCAGCAGTTCACCGGCCCCGCCGACCCCGCTGCCCCCGTGCTGAAGGCCAGCTATCCCGAGACCTGGAGCCGCACCTTTCCCGCCGTCAAATACACCGGCTTTTACACGCTCAATGACGACAACCTGCAGCAGATCGCCAAAGTCCTCTTCCGCGCCTACGAGCTCGAGAAAGACGAGCGCTATCTCACGGCGCTCAAAAAGCTCGGCGACTTCTTCATCCTCGCCCAAATGCCCGAGCCCCAGCCGGTCTGGGCGCAACAGTACGACCGTGACATGCACCCCGTCTGGGCGCGCAAGTTTGAGCCCCCTTCAGTCACCGGCTACGAAAGCCTCGGCGCCATGGAGGTCCTGCATCAGCTCTGGGTGCTCACGGGAGATGACAAATACCTCAAGCCCATCCAGCCCGCACTCGCCTGGTTCGAGCGCTCCAGGCTGCCCGATGGCACTCATGCCCGATTCTACGAGCTGCAGACCAACAAGCCCCTCTTCTTCGTCAAGGACACCTACGTGCTGACCTATGACGACAGCAACATGCCCACCCATTATTCCTTCAAGACCAGCCAGCAGAGCAACCTCGACCTCTTCAAAAAGCAGCTCGCCAAAGGCCGCGAAGAACTCCAGATCAATCTCGCCGGCCCGCAGACGCGCAAGGAGTGGCTCAGCCGCGCCAAAGCCGCCGCCTCCAAAGCCCGTAAAGCTGCCGAATCCCTCGACAGCGAAGGCCACTGGCTCAAAAACGATGAAATCGACTCCGGCGAATTCGTCAAAAACATGAACGCCATGACGAATTACATTGAGGCACGGAAGAAGAGCGGGGAGTAGACATTCTGTGAAGCCTCCCCTCGATTCGCCACCTGGATTCATGCCGGACAAGGCGCTGCGTCTTTTCATTGTCACAGAAATCCTCACCCCCTTCATCGAACAGAAGGCGGCAGAAGGCATCCGGCTGTCCGTGCATGTGGTTTATTCGAATGGCGGTCAGATGATCTCCGGCCCTGGCCTTGAGCAGAAGGGGAAGGCAACCGCGGTGCAAGCGACCATTGTTTGCAAGCCCAGCCCCCTTCAGAACCTTCTGGCTGCAGAGATCGTTTTGCGACCCATGCCTGAATCCAGCCTGGACTGCCCGTCTTACGCGATTCGATGCGTCGTGCGCAAAGACGACAAAGGTTACTACCTGACGGAGAGCCAGGTCAGCACCTTGTCACCGTAAGATCCTGCCACCGTCTGCCGGGTCGTGTTTCAACGCCGGGCCACCACCAGCGAGCTCATCACCACGCCGATGAACACACCAGCTCCCGCGATCAGCCAGAAGTTCGTCGGCGTGTCGGCCACGTCCGCACGCACATACATGCTGAACAGCCCCGTCAGCGCTGTCAGCGGCAGAAACAGCGCTGCCATCACATTCAGGCGGTGCGAGGTGTTTGCCATGATCTGCGCGCTTTGCGCCTGCGCCTCGGCCTGCTTGGCCACCGTGAAGTTCAGGCCAAATTGCGCATCCTGCAGCAGCAGCTCGGCGGTGCGCTCCACACCTGCGGCCTGATCCCGCAGATTGATCACATCGCGGTCCGCTTTCACAAATTCTCGCGCCTGCTGCAGCGCGCGGTGCATGCCGCGCGAGCTGCGCAGCACCGGGGCGATGGCCTCCAGCACCTCGTGATACTCGGCCGCGGTTTGCGCCGCATGCTCCGCCTTGTCCAGTTCCTCCAGACGGGCTGCGTAGGCCGCCAGCTGGTTCTGCAGCGCCAGGCTTCCGCCGTTGTCCGGGGTCGATTTCCACACCCCATCTGGCTGGCGCCAGAACAAAGCCGGTCGCCGTTCCACATCATGCGGTCCCGGCAGCTGATGCAGGATGATGAGCAGATGCCCTTCTTCAAAGATCGCACGCTGCGTTCCCGCCTCCCTCCCCACCCGGTTGCGAATCGCCTCCGGAATCGTTGTCCACAGTTTCGGAATAATCTGAATGTCTGGTTTCATGCATGGGATTTTTATTCCCGCGGATATGAGAGCAGACCCCGCTCATGGAGGCGATGACAAATAATGGCCAAGATTTCAGGCTCCCTAAGAAGTCCCCTTCTTGCCCCCGTGCCAATCACGGCCTAGCTTCCGTGCTCACTCCATCATGACCCACGCCGTCCTCAGCCTCCTCAAAGAAAGCCGTCACCCCATGCGCATCGACCTCATTGGCGTTGCGGGTTCAGGCATGAGCGGGCTGGCCCTGCTGCTCCTGGGGCTGGGGCACAAGGTTAGCGGTTCGGACAAGGCCACCACTTTGGAGACGGACCGCCTGCAAAAGCTCGGCCTTCAGTTCTTCCACGGCCACACGGAAAAGGAGGTGGAGGACTGCGACATGGTCATCTACTCCAGCGCCATCAAGCCCGGCAACGTGGCCTACGAGGCCGCCTACAAGCAGGGCATCCCGCTCATCCGCCGCGCTGAGGCACTGGCCGCTGTGATGGCCAACAAGCAGGGTGTCGTCGTCTGCGGCACCCACGGCAAGACCACCACCTCAGCCCTCACCGCCCACGTGCTGCGCCAGGGCGGCCTCAAGCCCAGCCACTACGTGGGCGCGGAGATCCCCATCCTCGGCTCCAATGCGCACTGGGACACCGAAGGCCAGCTCTTCGTGGCCGAAGGCGATGAAAGCGACGGCACCTTGGTCAATTTCCACCCCGAGCACGCCATCGTCCTGAACATCGAGCCCGAGCATCTCGACTTTTACGACGGCATCGAGGCCATCAAGGCCGTCTTTCGCCAGGTCCTCAGCCAGACACGCGGCCTCTGGGTGCATTGCGCGGAGGACCCCGTGGCCCGTGAGGTCTGCGCTGGCCCGCAAGGCGTCAGCTACGGCTGGAGCCGTGAGCATGATTTCTCGGCCACCATCCTCTCGATGAAGCCGGATCATTCCGAGTTCGAGGTGTATCAGAAAGATCAGCTTCTCGGCACGGCCACGCTCGGCATTCCTGGAAAGCACAACGTCTCCAATGCGCTCGCAGCCATCGCGCTGGCCACCCGCTGCGGCGTCTCCTTTGAGGCCATCCAGCACGCGCTGCGTACTTTCCGCGGAGCCAGGCGCCGTTTCGAAATCCGCCACAGCGGCGAGCGCTTCACTGTGGTGGACGACTACGGCCACCACCCCAGCGAAATCGCCGCCACGCTGGCCACCGCGAAAGGCCTGAACGCCAAGCGCATCGTCTGCCTCTTCCAGCCGCACCGCTACAGCCGCACCCAGCTCTTGAAAAAGGAGTTCGGTGCCAGCTTCGGCGATGTGGACGAGCTGTTTGTGACCGATGTCTATCCGGCCAGCGAAAAACCGCTGCCTGGTGTGAGCGGTGAGACGATCCTCGAAGAGGTACGCCTGCAAAACGACCACACCAAGACCGGCAGCACGCCCACCATGCCTGTCGCGCGTGACAAAGTGGGCAATGCCCTCCGCCCCGGCGATCTCCTCATCACCCTCGGCGCTGGCAATGTGCACGAAGTCGGCCGCTGCATCGCGCGCGATCTCCCCGTGCTCGAAAAACTCTGCGCCATCCTCGAAGCCAACGGCGGCGGGGTCGCACGCCTCTACGAGCCGATGAACCGCCACACCACCTGGCTCATCGGTGGCCCCGCTCAGTACTGGATCGAGCCCCGCAATGAGGCCTCTTTTGCGGAGGTCGTGCGCTACCTGCGCTCCGCCTCCATCCCCATCCGCGTCATCGGCCGTGGCTCCAATCTCCTCGTCAAAGACGGCGGCATTCGTGGCGCGGTCATCCACACCAAGGGCGACTTTGAAAATGTGACAGTGAATGGCGATCTCATCACCGCCGGAGCGGGAACACGGCTCAAGAAAATCGCCAGTGCAGCACGGAATGCAGGTCTCGGCGGCTTTGAATGGATGGAGGGCATTCCTGGCAATCTCGGCGGTGCCATCCGCATGAACGCCGGGGCAATGGGCAGCGAAACCTTCGACCAGATCGTCAGCGTCCGCTTCATCGACACCGATGGCGCCATCAAGGAAAAGCCGCTCGCAGAAATTACCCACCACTACCGCAGCGTGCCCGAGTTTGAGGAGCGTTATGTCGTCTCCGCCGTGCTTAAGGGCACCCCTGCCCCTCGCGAGGAAATCGACACCAAGCTCGCCGCCTCCCATTACAAGCGCCGCACCTCCCAGCCCGTCGGTGCCAGCGCCGGCTGCACCTTCAAGAACCCCGAACTCTGCGGTGCCGGCAAGCTCATCGATGATCTCGCCCTCAAAGGCCGCAATGTGGGCAAGGCCATCGTCAGCGACATCCACGCCAACTTCATCGTCAATCAAGGCGGTGCCACCGCCCGCGAAGTCCTCGACCTCGTGGCCCAGATCAAAGAAACCGCCCTGCAGGAGCGCGGCGTGACTCTGGAGATGGAAGTAAAGGTCATCGGTGAAGATCAGCCGCTGCCGCTGTGATCTCGTCTAGCTTAGTATCTGCCCGGAAATGGCATCCGTGGAGAGAAACTGCTGCACATGCATGGCGGGATCGCAGGTGGCAAACCGTGCTGGTGCCATCATGGTGGAATTGATGACCCTCGATGCCGTTGGATCGGGGCACGAAATGCTCGCCCCGTGCAGCACGCCGTGAGTCGAACCAAATGAATCAGGTGCTGCCATGCTGTTGTTGATGACTACGATACGAGACCGGTCTTCATGCCAGTCTGAAAGGGTGATGAGATGCTGCCGCAGCATTTCCGCACCTGAGCTGAACATGGGATTGTGCTGCCGGAGAAACTCCGCCGGACTCATCCCCAGATCGTGGGCACAGCGGGTGAAATCAGCGATGTGGAAATCACTGCGCACGCGCGTGGGCTCGTAGCCAAGCATCAAAAACGACCTCTCAGGTGCGCCGTCCAGATGAAGCCGTGTGGTGTTCTGCTGATCAAACCGACCCATAGAAAGATACTCAAGCCCCTCTCCCCATCGCGCCGTATGCAGCTCGGAAAGGCGCGCTTTCAAGACCGTCATGTGATGCCTCAGTTCATAAGAACCCGTCCCAGCCGCCAGCACCATCACTGCAAAGCCCGGCTGGGTATAATCAGTGCGAAACACGCGTTTAAAAACAGCCTCGGCATCCTGACTGGCGTCATTCGTTTCCATCAACAGGCTGGCGGCAGTCTTCATGCTGTGACGAGAAACCTGAACCGGCCTTGCGCAAGCCACAGCTGGTTTTTTGCCCGCTTTGACAAGCCCCTGACAACTCAGACACTTTTTTCAGTGTCCAACACCTCGGAATCGGTGTTCATTTTCAGGCTGTTCCGTCTTCGGGCGGCTTTTTGGCATGCAGAAACTCGCTTTCATCTTCTTTCTCCTCGGTCTGTTCGTGACCGGGCTGCTCGGCACGGAGACACGCCTGCTCTTTTTTTGGCCGGGTTGCCTGCTGCTCGGGATGGCGGGAGTGGTGGCCGTGCTGCGGTGGAAGCTGCGCGTACGCTTTCAGCCCAATGACTGGTGCCTGCTGACGATCCTGGGACTGGCGGGCTACATCGGCTGGCGGGCCTGGACCTCGCCAGTGGAGATCTATGCCCGGGAAGACGGGGCAGTTCTTCTGGCCTGCTTTGTGGCCTACATGCTGACGGTCACGGCTGTGAGCCAGTCGAAGTGGCGGCTGGGCATCGTCTGCGTGCTGCTGGTGCTCGTGGCGGGAAATCTCACCGCCGGGTGGCTGAACTTCAAAGGCCGCTGGGATTTCCATCTGGTGCCGGGCTTCGCCCGCTCCTTCCCCCCGGGGCGTATCGGCGGCTTTTTCAACAATCCCAACCACCTCGCGGCCTTCCTTTCCTTTGCCTCCTTCCTGTCGGCGGGAGTCATGCTCTTCGCGCGCATCCATATCGCCTCACGCCTGCTGCTGGGCTTTGGCATTCTGGGCATGCTGACCGGGGTGATGCTGACGCAGAGCCGCGCGGCGCTTTTGGGCCTGGCTGTCGGGGCCGGAGTCTTTGTGCTGCTGAGCCTGTGGGTGGTCTGGCGCACGAAGCGCAAGCTCTTCATCTGGCTGATCCTGGCCCTCCTGCTGGTGGGCGGTGCGGGTGCGGGTGCATTGTATAAGGTGAACGAGGACTCCCTGCTCACCCGGCAGCTGGTCACCCCGGTGGGCACGGATGTGCGCGTGCACATCTGGCGCGCGGCGCTGGCCCAGCATGCCGATGCCCCCTGGACGGGTGTCGGCGCACGTATGTTCTACGAAGGCGGCATCACCCACCGCGACCCGGAGTCCTCCGCACTGACAGGGGATTCTCTCTTCGCCCACAATGAATACCTGCAGATGATGGCTGACTACGGCTGGGCCGGGCTGGCGCTGGTGGTCCTGGCCGTGCTGGCACACCTGCTCAATGGCCTGCGCTTCCTGCGCTGGTTTGCCGCAGAGAGATTCCCGGCCACCGGCATGCTCGGCAGCAATGCGCTGGCCTTGGTGCTGGGGGGCATTTCCGCCCTGCTGGCCACACTGGTGCAGGCCGCCTTTGAATTTCAGGCCCATATCCCGGTCACAGCGGTGGTGGGAGCCATCCTGCTCGGGCTGCTGGCCAATCCTGGCATCGAGAGCGAGGTCTTCCGCCCCCGCCGCATCTGGAGCCTGCGATTTCTCATGAAAGTGGCCCTGCTGGCGGCCTCGGCAGCCCTCATCGGCGGGACGGTCGTCTTTGGCATCGCAGACGGCTACGCAGCCTGCGCCCGCCTCCAGAGCAGCCAGAAGGAGACCGCCAAGGCTCTGCGCAACTTTGAAAACGCCACCCGCATGGACCCCCGCAATGCCGTCCTGGCCTACCAGCACGGGGTTGCCCTGATGGACTCGATCCGCCAGGACATGACGAAAGACACCTACCTGCGCACCGTGGATGCCTCCCTCAAAGAGCTGACCCGGGCCACAACCCTGAATCCCCACAACTACCTCTACCAGCTGGCGCTGGCAGATGCCCAGGACGCCGCCGGGAAGCACGATTCCGCGTTTCAGTCCGTCCAGCACGCCCTCGCGCTGGCCCCCCTCTACGAAGAGCCCCGTCTGGCCTTGGGCATGCACTACCACCGTCTCAAGCAGTACGAGCAGGCCGAATCCGCCTATCTCTGGGCCGGACAGGCCAAAGTGCTGAACCCCGAAGGCACCATCAACTGGCAGGACAACTACCGCGAGCTCCTGCGCCAGACCGCCTTGGAGGCCGAAAAGGAGCGGGCCGCCCGCCGCCAGCAGCAAGGACGCTGAGAAGTGCATTTGCCCTCGCGCCGAATTCCGCTACTGTCGCGCCCCTCATGGCACTCGCAAAAATCACCCAAGTCGCCGGTCGTGGCGTTTACGTCCCCGGTTCTGACATCGACACCGACCGCATCATCCCGGCACGCTTCATGAAATGCGTGACGTTTGACGGCCTCGGCGAATTCGCCTTCTACGACGTGCGTTTCGACAAAGACGGCAAGCCCACCGGCCATCCGCTCGACGATCCCCGCTTCAAAGGCGCCAACATCCTCCTCTCCGGCACCAACTTCGGCTGCGGCAGCTCCCGCGAGCACGCCCCCCAGGCCCTCTACCGCTTCGGCATCCGCGCCGTCATCGCCGAGAGCTTCGCTGAAATCTTCTTCGGCAACTGCACCACCCTCGGCATTCCCTGCGTGTGTGCCTCCGCCGCAGACATCCGCGTGCTGGCTGCTGAGATCGAGCGCAACCCGCAGCTCGAAGTCACCATCGACGTCACCGCTGGCAAGGTCTTCTTTGAAGACCAGGAGTTCTCCATCACTCTTCCGTCCACCGCCCACGAGGCGCTGACCACCGGCAAGTGGGATCCCATCGCCGAGCTTCTTGAAAACAAGGACGCCGTGCATGCCCGCATCACCGCGCTGGGTTTTGCCTGAGTGATTCCGGCCTCCCCTCCACCCCACCCGCATGGCCGCCTCTGAAACAGCTGCGACGAGCAGCTCGTCGCCGATGATCCGCATCCCCAGCTCGCTGCATCAATCCACCACGCCGGACACCATCCACGTGATCGGACACCGCAACCCGGATACGGATGCCATCTGCTCGGCCATCGGCTATGCGGCGTTTCTGCGCGATGTGCGCGGCATGAAAGCGGTGGCCGCCTGCTGCGGGGAGCTCAGCGTGCGCACCAACTGGGTGCTGCAGACCGCAGGCGTGCCCGGCCCCACCCTGCTGCTGGATGTGCGGCCCACCGCCGCCACCATCTGCCGGCGCGATGTCTTCACCGCCAGCCCGCACCAGACCTTCCTCTCGGTGTACCGCATGATGATGATCCACAACTTCCGCAGCATCCCCATCGTGGATGAAGAAGGAAGACTGCTGGGCATGCCCGCCGTGCAGGAGCTGGCACAGCTCTTTCTGCCGGCGCAGACCAATGACAAAACGGACGCCGCCAACCGCGAGGTGCGCAGCAGCCTCCTGAACATCGTCAACGCGCTCGACGGCATCCTGGGTGCCGCCGCTCATGAGCTGGAAAAGATCCAGGACTTCGTGCTCGTGGTCGCCGCCTCCAGCCTTGAGACCACCCGCAAGCGCGCTCAGCAGTTCCCGCCCAGCCTCCTCGTCATGGTCACCGGCGACCGCCCGGAGATCCATGAGCTGGCCATCGAGATGAACGCACGCTGCCTCATCATCACCGGCAAGTTCAAGGCGGAATCCAGCATCCTCAAACGTGCGGCGGAGAAAGGCGTGGCCGTCATTTACTCGCCCTACGACACCGCCAGCACCTCCCAGCTGCTGCGTTTCTCCCGCCCCATCGGCGAGGCGCTGACGCATGAGTTTCTCTCCTTCGGCTCCCGCACCCCGCTGCGCGAGATCGTACCCGCAGCTCAGCATTCCAGCCAGCCGCTCTTCCCCGTGGTGGATGAGGAAACCCAGAGACTCCTCGGCGTCTTCTCCAAGTCCGACCTCATCGACCTGCCGCGCATGAAGCTCGTGCTGGTGGACCACAATGAATTCGCCCAGGCCGTTGCCGGTGCTGACGAAGCGGAGATCATCGAGGTGATCGACCACCACCGCCTCAGCGGCAACCTGCGCACCAAGGAGCCCATCCGCTTCATCAATGAGCCCGTGGGCAGCAGCTGCACCATCGTGGGCATCATGTACCGCATGCGCGGAGCCGCACCGGACAAGGCCACCGCCATCTGCCTCTGCGCTGGCATCATCTCCGACACCCTCCACCTCACCAGCCCCACCACCACGAGCACCGACAAGGAGATTCTGGAGTGGCTCAGCGGCATTGGCGGCATTGACAGCGCCCAGTTCGTCAAAGACTTCTTCGCCGCCGGCTCCATGCTGCGGGAGAACACCCCTGACCGCGCGTTGGAAAGCGACCGCAAGGTCTTCGAGGAAAACGGCTGGCACATCAGCATCTCCCAGATCGAGGAGCTCGGTCTCGACGAATTCTGGAAACGCGAGTCAGACCTCCAAGGCGCGCTGCAGGCCCTGCTCTCCAAGCACAATCTCCACTTCGCCTGCCTCATGGTCACCGACATCACCCGCCACCACAGCGTCTTGCTCGTGGCCGGAGACCAGCGCGTCATCGACGCCATCGACTACCCCCAGGCCAAGGAGCACGTTTACGACATGGCCGGCGTCGTCAGCCGCAAAAAACAGCTTTTCCCCTACATGAGCCACGTCGTCACCAAACTGGCGGCGCCGTGAGTTAAGACTAACGTGATCAGAGTATCGCCCCCTCACCCGGCCTCTCCCCGAAGCTTATCATCGAGCAGCGGAGTCTGGGACGGGGGAGGGGATTCGCATTAGACCACCTCGAAAGCGAACCTGGGGCCACGACGCATACCCCTCTCCCCGTCGAGAACATGCATTGGTGAATCATTACTTCGGGGAGAGGCTGGGGGAGGGGCCGCTCAAAGTCCCGTTGACGCTTCCCCGCATCTCTTGCTTTAGTCACCCATGCTCACACGCCTCGAAGAAATCCGCCATGAAATCACCGGCGAACGTCTTCCTCTCATCGAGTTCGCCCGCAAGCTCCGCCACGACGCCACCGAACCCGAAGCTCTCCTATGGGCCTGCCTGCGAAACCGCCGCATGAACAAACGTAAGTTCCGCCGCCAGCATCCGGTGGCTCCTTACGGACTCGATTTCTACTGCGCAGATTTGAAGCTGTCGATTGAACTGGATGGCGGCCAGCACAACACCGCAGAAGGAAAGCAGCGCGACAAAGCAAGGGATGCCTTCTTACGATCTCAAGGCATCGAAACACTGCGATTCGCAAACGACGAGCTGATGCGTCATACCGACGGCGTCATGAACATGATCTGGCATCGCACCACTTTTATTCAGCAAAACTCCCCGTCTTCAAAAACCGGTTCACCGCCCTGAAAACCGCCGGCTGTAGAATAATCGTCGCATGATTCGTCGGCAGCAGCACATGGTCCGCCTCTCCCTCTCCATGCGAGCTGGCAATCGTCACCACACCATCCGACTCCTCTCCAAGGAACCGTCGGAAAATCGGCAGCGTGTCCTTGTTTCCCATGATGACACCCGTCTCCGGTGGCAGTGGACCCAGAATATTCGGCGTGCTGTTCGCATCCGTTCCCAGCTCGGCTGACACCGGGCCCAGCAGCCAGCGCACCCAGCCCCACTGCCGCAGTTCATCGATGATCTGGCTGCCCTGGTTCGGCGGCGCCAGCAGCACGGCACGCCCCAGCGGAAACGACGGATCACGCTGCGCCGCCCATGCACGGAAAACAATCCCGCCCAACGAGTGCGTGACGAAATGCACTTTCGCCCCCTCCTCAATCTCCAGGCGCTCCAGCGCCGGATTGATGTGATTCTGCACCGCATCCGCGATGGAACTGCGGTGTGATGGATAACCAATGCTCTTCACTCGGTACCCACAAAACTTCAGCCACAACCCCACCAGCCACATGCTGCGCCGGGTACGCCCCAGCCCGTGAATGAGGACGACGGTGGGAGCGGGTGGAGATGCGGCAGGCATGCAAGAATTTACCCCTATTCTGCCATGCAGGTAGCAAGCAATGACAGCTTTGAAGTGTCTATCTGTGAAGTCAGTTTAATCTGTCCATGGACAGGTCTTTTTCTTCACGTTTTCGAAATGATGTGTACGACAAAACGCACTAAATTTCACAGTCCCTCGCTGACAGTTTTCAGCCTGACATTTTTTGGCACTGTTTTCAGGGCCAAAAAAATCGTAGTATTCCCGGTCTGTGACTGGCATCCTATTCTTTGGTGGAGGTGGACCTGCCTTTCGGGCGCGTTCCTGTGGTTCCTCTCGGCCTGATGCATCACGGTATTGTCGCCACAAGTCATTTAAGCGCTCAGGGTTTTTTTCTGTGACATCAAAAAGACTGGTGTCAGGCTTCGACTCTGAATCCACCCATGCCACAAGCTGTTGAATGGCCGTCAAACAATCATGGGCTCCAATTTTGAGGAGCACTCTCACATACTCACGAAGATTTGATAAATCGCGGTCAAAGAGAAAGTTATCCCAGCCATCGCAGCAAATTTCAACATCACATTCTTCAACAGTATCTACTTCGTATTTTGTGAGCTGCATAGCATTGGCCATACCATCTCTCCCTGGCAAAATGAAACGGAATTTCAGTTCTTGAACAAGAGCGCCGGCAAATTGATCAGTGCCAACTCCGGATCACACTGCCGACTAGGCGCGAAACACAATGCCCCCGAGCGAATTCGTCACGAAATGCACCTGCGACTTTTCTTCGATCTCCAACCGATCCAACGCCGGATTAATATGATTCTGCACCGCATCCGCGATCGAACTGCGGTGGGACGGATAGCCGATGCTCTTCACTCGGTACCCACAAAGCTTCAACCACAGCCCCACCAGCCACATGCTGCGCCGGGAACGCCCGAGCCCGTGAATGAGGACAACGGTAGGTGTGGGTGGATTTGTAGAGCCGACCTTCATGACATTCGGCTGCGAAGCTCACTCCACCAGCCATCAGGATCACGACGAATATCAGCAACTCCAAGGATAACAATGCCTCGAGGTTCTGGAACGTAAAACAAGGCAAGCTTGCTACTTTTGATCATAAGGCGTCGAACTGGAAACCTCCAGCTTGCTGCCATGCGCGGATAGTGCGCCAACAAGACTGTGGCAGTTTCTACATGATTCAGCAGTTTCAGGCCCCGGCCTTCCTGATAGTCCTCAGCTTCGGCAAAGAAACGCTGCATGTCGGCTTCGGCAGCCCACGTCCAGACGATTTCATGCTTCATGCACGAGAAGCGACAATGCGGGCTTTGACCTCACTCCATGGAGACACCCGCTCCGGGTGCTGCCGATACTCCTGCCAACGTTGCTCAACGAACTCAGCCAGCGCTGGATCATCAACACTTGTGTCGTCCATGACGTCTTTCCAAAGCTCTGCCATAAGCGTCATCTTGTCCTCGTCGGGCAATTGCGCGAGACCTGGAAAGCGTTCGACGATCATGGAAAGAAGTTATGGTATCCATGCCGCCGAGTCAATGCCTGACAAGCGAGGGCATACGATCCAGCCCAGTTGCGCCGCAACTGGGCAACTTTGCCAAAGCGCTTTAGTGATTAAACAAGAACGCCGGTGAATTGATCAGAGCCCACGCCAGGTCCTGCGCAGCAGTAAGGCGCTTGTTGCCGAGTTGGGTCTGGCTCAGGGCGGCATCACGACGGAGCTGCACGAGCTTCGGATCCAGCATGATGGGCTTCTGGCTGTCGCCGTAGGTGGTCTCAAGCGCCACGAGCTGCGGGTCCACCGGCAGCGGCTTGCGGGCGTTTGCCAGCACCTTGTTCTGAGCTTGGAAGTCCTTGAACTGATCCAGGAAGTGCTGGGCCAGCAGCGCCTTCTGCTCTGGCTTGCGCGCAGCGGCGGGAGTCTTCTGGGCGGCGATCACGGCGGCAGGCGCACCGAAGCGCACGGTCGGGCTGGTGGTGACCCACAGGCGGAAGCGGCCGGGATTGTACTTCCCATTCTGGAAGTTGGAAGTGATCTGCACACTGAACTGCGAGCCCCCCTCGTGCGCCACGGGCTTGGCGAACTCAAAGGTGGCCTCATGGCGGAAGCCACCCTGCGGGCTCACGGCCCAGCCACGGTCACGATTTCCTTTCTTGAGCGCCTCGGTGACGACAAAGTTGGTCTGCTCAAAGTCAGCCTTCGGATTCTTCAGCAGCTGCTCCTCGCCGCCGCGCTTGCTGCGTTTGGCATCGATGGGATCGGTGCGCACAGTGATCTCGCCAATGACAAAGTTGCCATCGGGGGCGAGGCCGGGGCCGTTGTTCGGCAGGCGGTCATCAGGCAGCATCTCCAGCTTGATGGCGGTGATGTTGGTGAGCGTGGTTTTGCCAATGAGCAGGTAGTTGCCGGTGCTCTCACGACCCGCGGGCATCGCCGTGGCAAAGAGGCTGCCATCAGGCTGCACCTCCAGCTTTTCCACGCCCCCCGCGCGCTGCACCTTGATGCTGTCAAAGGGCTGCCACTCGGTGGTGAGGTCCAGATAGTTTTCCCAGGCGGGCTGGCTGGCCGGGGCGGTGTCCTTGATGGTTTTCGCCTTGGATTCGGCAGCGGTGATGGCGGCTTTGCGAGCCGCCTCCTTCTTTGCCACATCCGGCGCGATTTTGGCCTTGTAGGCTTCCAGCTCTTTCTTCGCGGCATTGATCGCAGCCAGACGCTCCTGCTCAGCCTTTTCGATGATCGGCTTCTGCTCGGCCTCCTTGGACTGGAGGGCGGTGGCAAGCTCCTTGTTCTCAGGATCAATCTCCTGCATGGAGGCCAGGGCGGCGTTGATTTCCTTGTCGCTGGCATGCGTGTTGAGCACGCGCATGAAAATGGCGTCCACCAGCTGACGGTCATCCTTGATTTCATTCGTCAGCTTGGCGATGGCGTTGTTGGGATCGCTGATGGCGTCTCCCACCGTCGGGCCGCTCATGAGCGCCATCACGGGACCAAGGTTCACCTCATTGCTGCGTTCGCACTCGCAGACAGACTCACGGGCGGGTTTGCCAAAGTTGGCCAGGAAGCCGTCCTGCAGCTTGATCTGGCCGTCGGCCAGCGCAGCAGCACGGGTGCCCTTCGGCACACCGGGGATGTTGGGCATGCTGCCGGTCACGGCAAAGACGGAGTCAAACAGCACTTCGGCGGGCAGGCGGCGCGCCTTGGCGTGGCTGTAGTTGGTCTTGTCGTCCTCGTTCCACTTGTTGGTAGCCAGGCTCAGATTGTAGGTGCGGCTATTGGCGATGATCTTCATCAGGTGGCGCACGTTGAAGCCGCTCTGGATGAACTCATTCGTCAGGTACTGCAGCAGCTCGGGATTGCTCGGCGGATTGCCGGCACGGATGTCGTCCAGCGGCTCGATGACGCCGGTGCCGGTGAGGTAGCCCCAGACGCGGTTGGCGTAGCTCATGGCAAAGTAGTCGTTCTGCGGGCTGGTCATCCAGGTGGCAAACTGCTCACGGCGGGTGCTTGCGGTCTTGCTGACGAGCTCGGTCTCATACGGCACACGCGGAGCCACGGGCTTGTTGGTGCGCAGGTGCATCACATCGCCGTCCTTCTTGTCGCTCACGATTTCAAACAATGGCTTCGCACCTTCCACAGCCGTGCCGCCGATGGTCTGCCCCTTCGCGGCGGGGTCGCCTTTGAGGTCGATCTGTGCAAAGTAGGACGCGGTCTCATAGTACTGGTCCATCGTCCAGCGTTCGAAGGGGTGGTCGTGGCATTTGTTGCAGTTGAAGCGCGTGGCCAGGAAGAGGTGCGTGGTGTTCTCGCTGATCTCCTCCGCCGTGCGCACGGTCTTGAAGTAGGCGGCGGCGGGGTTGTCCTTGTTGGAGCCCGTGGCGGTGATGATACGGTAGGCAAAGCGGTCGTAGGGTGTGTTGTCCGCCACCTGCTGCTTGATCCAGGTGCGCAGGCCCATGGCCCCTTCGGAGCCGAGGAACTTGGAGTTCACCTGCAGCATGTCAGCCCACTTGTTGGCCCAATGCTCCACGAAGTCGGGATTGCCGATGAGCTTGTCGATGATCTCGCTGCGCTTGGTGCGGGTGTCGCGCTTGTCGGCCAGGAAGGCGGCCACTTCCTCCGGCTTCGGCGGCAGGCCGGTCAGGTCGAGGTGGATGCGGCGCAGGAAGTCCTCGTCGCTGCACAGGCCGCTGGGCTCGATCTTCATGCGCTGCCACTTCTGCGCCACCAGCTCGTCGATCTTGTTCCACTTCTCCGGCTCCTTCCAGGCAAAGCCGGTGCGGTCGCCCATCACGGTGATGGTGGTGGCGGCATACGCGCCTTCAAAGCGGGCCAGGATGGGAGCCTCGCCGCGGCGCAGGCTGGTCATGAGGCCCTTCTTGTCTGCCTCGATCACATCACCGTTGCCGCTTTCCAGGAAAGCCTCGGCGGTAACGTCTTTGACATAGCCATCCGCATAATGAGCGATGACGCGAAGCTGCTGGCGACCGCCGATGCGCTCGATGACGGGGTTCTTCGGCGAAAGCTCGATGCTGGTCACGCGCGGCGTCTTCAGATCCAGCTTGGCCCCTTGGCCGATCCAGGCCTTCAGAGACTCATAGTAGAGCTCTCCCGGCACGGTGAGCTGGCCGCCCTCATGCGGTACGGCACCGCTGGCCTTGAGCAGCATGAGCGAGTGTTCCGGCGAGGCCACGTTGGCACGGCGGCTGGAGATGTCGTCGGTGAAGGCCAGCACGTCATACACGGGGTCATAGCCGCGCAGGGAGAGCTTGAAGCCCGCCTTGCCTTCCTTGGCACCGTGGCAGGTGCCCTGGTTGCAGCCCAGCTTGGACATGATGGGCATCACATCGCGCACGTAGTCAGGCTTCAGCGCCACGTTCATGCCCGCCACGTTCACCGGAATGTTTGCGGTCTTACCCTGGAAGGAGATCTTCACATTTGTGGCGCCATCCTTGTCCGGACGCACCATGCCGCGGGTGTTCACATCCACCACGTCTGTGTTCTCCGCCGTGATCTTGGCCATGCGCGTCACATCCGCGCGGGTGCCGTCGCTCATGCGTGCGGTGACAAGGAGCTGCGCGTACTCGGTGGGCTTGCCGATCTTGATCGTGGTGGGCTCCACCTCAATGGAGGCCACCGTCGGGCCTGTGTGGAGGGTTTCCACCTTGGTGTCTTTTTCCAGCACCGCACGCACGCTGTCGTCCACGATCACATCCGTGGCGGCCAGCACCTTTTCCTTCACCAGCGGCACGGAGGTGAACTCCTTGGAAATCGCACCCGTGGCGGCATCAATCACGCGCACCTGGCCATCCTGTCCTGCCACCGCAACCGTCTTGCCATCCGGGCTGAAAGTCACGCTGAAGATGCCGCAGGGCACTAGAGTGCTGCTCAACTGCTTCACATCTTTGACGATCCACTCGTCCAGTTCCGGGCCTTTGCCGTTCACCGTTTCGACGATCTTCTTCACGCCATCGGGCATGGTGCTGTCATAGTCGCTGGCATAGATGTTCACCGCGCCCACGCCTTCGTTCGAGGAACCCACGGCGATGCGCTTGCCATCAGGCGCGAAATCCACGCCAAAGATGCGGCCCTGCATCGCGGGGAATTTGCGGATGAGGTTCGCGTTGTCGCCGATCACACGCTTCGTGATGCGCTCCATGCGGTAGATCGCAGGCACGCCATCCGTGCCACCGATCAGCACCTCATTGCGCTGCGGATGCCGCGCCAGCACCTGCACACCGCCCTTCAGAGCACCAGGAGTGATCGAAGTAATATTATCAACAAAACGCTGCGTGGCCACTTCCGTCAGCTTCACGCTCATGTCACGGCCGCATGATACGACATGCTTGCCATCCACACCCCACACGGTGTCCAGCACCCAGTCGCTGTGGCCGCCCATGAAGAGGGTTTCCTTGCCAGTGGCCGCCTCAATGCCGCGCACGGCGTTGTCGCCGCAGCCAAAGGCCAGATACTTGCCATCCGGCGACCAGCTCGCGCCATACAGTGTGTCAAACGTGAGCGACTTGGACAGCTCCAGCTTCTTCGCAGCCACGTCCCAGATCTGGATTTCACCCATGCGTGCCGGGCTGCCACCGGTGACGGCGATCTTCTTCCCATCCGGAGACCAGGCCAGCTTCTGAATGCGCTCCGCCAGACCCACCAGACGGGCCACGATGCCGCTGCCATCCGCCTTGTGCACCAGCACTTCATGATAACCCGCCACCGCGATCATGCTGCCATCGGGTGAATACTCGATGGAGGTGATGGCCGGTGCCTTCACATACACCGGAGGGTGTGCCATGTCGTATTCCGCCTTGGCAGAGGCAGGCGTGTCATCCTTCGCACCTTCCGCGATCCAGCGCTCGATCAGCGCAATCTGAGTCTCGTGCAGCGGGTCCGCCTTCTGCGGCATTTCCACCTTGCCCTTTTCGTCCGGCTTGATGAGCTTCAGCAGGTTGGATTCAGCGGGCTTGCCCGGAATGACTGCATGCCCTTCCTCGCCTCCTTTGATCAGGGCGGCAAACTCCGTCATGATGTAGTCGCCCTTCTTCTTAGCGGGCTGGTGGCAGCCATTGCACTGGGCCTGAAAGATGGGGCGGATATGCTTGTAAAAGGAGACCGGCTTGTTCGGGTCGATGCCCTCCTCCTTCTTCGGCGGCGCAGCATGCACGGCGGCGGAAAGGAAGAGCGCAGGGATGAGGAGACGTGTCTTCATGGGTTGGTGAAGGGCGTTTTTTGACAAAATTGGGGCAGTCCGGGACAACGCTGGTCCAATTCCACCTCTTACGGATGCCAAGTCGCAGGGCGGAATCGTCCATGCCTAGAGCGGAGTAGGACGGGCAGTTGCCACGCGGTGAAGTCTCCGCATGGTGGGCGGCAGATGATTGCCGAATCTCTCAGCACCCGACTCAGCCGCAGTGTGTCGGCGGACTTTTTCCGTCCGCTCGCACGGCCTTCCGCGCCGGTTTACGTGGACTGCGCTGACCGACTGATCGAGGAAGCAGGCGAAGCTGGCAGGCTCTCCCAGCGCGAAACCAACGAAATCATCCGCGAAGTCATCGCGCGTCACCCCCTTTCCCTCCTCTCGGAAGATGAAGGAGCCGCTCTGCGCGATGCCCGCCAGCGCGCCAGCCAGTTTTTCAACCGCCTCATCGCCGCCGGATGGCTGGAGGATCAGACTCTGGGCCTGCACGAGCGCTGGGCCGTCATCACTCCCGGCCTGCGCCCCCTGCTGCGCATGCTGCGAGATCTGGCCGAGGACCGCGTGGCAGAGCTGAAAACCTTTGCCGATACCCTGCGCGGGCTGTGCCAGACGCTGGAGGAGCGTGGCGTGCTCGATCCCACTCTGCAGCAGCCGGACCAGCTCCGCTCCACCGTCACAGATCTCTCCCAGCGTCTGGAGCGCGCCATCGAGCAGCTCCATGCCGTGGAAAAAATCGTCACCAGCTTTGAGCAGCGCCAGCGGCAGACCGCCACCGCCGCAGATACCCTGAGCCTGCTTTACGAGGAGTTTGGCCAGGGCCAGCACATGGTCTGCTACGACGCCCTCCGCCGCGGCGGCCTGCTCATGCGCATCGAGAAAGCTCGCAGCATCATCGCCGAGCGTCACGATGATCCGCTCATGCGCGAGCGCCTCGCCGAAGGCCTGCGCGAGCACTACGGCTACGACAGCACCGAGTCCTACGACCTCGCGCTCTCCCTGCTCACCCGTCTCGACCGCGATCTCGGCGGCCTGAAGCGCCGAGCCGAGGCCATCGACCTGCGCATGGCCGCCTTCAACCGCCTCAGCCAGCAGCGCTACCGCTACCAGACCGAGCTGCGCGGACGACGCCCGGAAATCATCAAGACCTACTGCGATGCCATCAACACAGCGCAGGCTGGAGGCCGCTTCTCAGAGTTCAGCGGTCAGGCGGCAGACTTCACCCCGCGCTGCATCGAAACCCGCTTCTTCTTCGGCACCGAGTCCCTCTACAAGCCCCGCCGCACCAAAGCGCCTGTCGATCTCACGTTCGGCCAGAGCAGCACCTCCAAGCAAAGCGCAGACGATGTGCTCGCCGCCTGGAAGGAGCGCCAGCGCCTAGCCCTCACGCCGCAGCGCGCCGCGCGCCTCGTCGCCAAGCTCCTTCCCTCCAAAAAGAGCAGCACCAGCACCGAGGAGATTCACCTCGAAACCACCGACGACCTGCTCGACCTCCTCGCCGTCGTCGCCTACGAGCACGCCCCTGCCCTCGCCGGCAAACGCGTCCGCTGGAGCGTGGACGGCCTCCGCAGACGCAATGGCCTTGAGCCGCATATCTTGGAACACGACACGCATGCAGGGCACCGCGTGGAGCGGTTTACGGTGAAGCGGGAGGGGTGAGCCGAATGATCAATTCTGGGCTTGGCAGCCCATGGTGACGGACTATTTTAATGCGGACTCATGACAACCCTGCCGACATCCACATTCGATCTCCAACGGGCCATCCGCAGAGAGAAGGTGATGCGTGCGCGTTCCATGAGTGAAGAGGAGCGTCTGGTGGCTACTTTGGACCAGATCAATTCTGCGTTTGAGTGGATGCTGGAGGGAGTGCGCCAGGAATCGCCAGGTGTTACTGACGAGCAGGTCCGCCAAATCCTCGCTGAACGACTAGACCGCCAACGCCGCCGAGAGGATCGCGGACTTTTTGTTCCAGCCACAACGGGTGCCTGATGGAAAAGCATCTCGTCATTGCCATTATTGAAGCGCTGGAGGCCGAGCATGTAGCTTACATGTTGGCGGGTTCATTTGCGTCCATGGTGTACGGCATCCCTCGTTCCACGAAAGATGTGGATTTCGTGGTGGAGCTTGAGGAGCCCTCCTTCAGCCGCTTGATCAAGAGGCTGGAACCGCAATTCGATCTTGATCCCCAGCAATATCTGGAGACGTCCACCTGGACGCGCCGCTACATTCTCAAAGCAAAACGTTCGGCCTTTAAGATCGAGTTCTTTTTGCGCAGTGATGATCCGCATCACCTGAGCCAGTGGTCGAGGAAGCGCACAGTGTTCAACTCCATACTGCAACATCATGTCACCATGCCCACAGCGGAAGATGTGATCGTGCAAAAACTGCGCTGGGGCAGACCTCAGGACAGGATTGACGCTGAAAATGTGATGGATGTTCAGTTTCCAAACCTGGACTGGTCCTATATCGAACATTGGTGCAGTCAGCACGACCGTCTGGCCCTGCTGCAAGAGATTCGTTCAGGCCTTGAACCAATGGCTTGAGCAGTCCTGCAATCACTGCATCCTCTCAGCTCCTCATGTCCGCCTCCACCTCAGATCCCCTCTGGCCGCGCTTCTTTTGGAGCGACGTGCCAGATGCTGACCGCACTGCCCTGCGCGAGGTGCTGGCGGAACTGCTGGGGCGTGGTGTGTTGCTGGGAGACGAGGGCAGCGGGCGCGAGCTTTATCTGCTGGCCCGCGATCATTACCGCACGCACATCGAGGATTACCTCTCCCCTCTGGCGCTGGAACTGATTGTCGATGAAGACCATTCGCTGCTGCAGGCCAGGCCGCGCACCGAGTCCTGCCTGCTGCTCGGCCGTTTCGACAAGGACGAAACGCTGGTGCTGCTGGCGCTGTGGCGGCTGTACGATGACGAAATCAGCACCGGCAGCCAGGAGGCGGTCATCGTCACCGTGGATCAGCTCTGGGCCGCGCTGAAGGTCTATTTCGACAAAGTCGCCACCCCGGAAAAATCCCAGATCGAGTCCTGCCTGGTGCGCCTGCGCAGGCATCGGCTTGTGCGTACGCTCAAACCCGAGGGCATGACGCAGGCCGGGGAAATGCAGATTGAGATCCTGCCCAGCCTCGCGCGGGTGATTCCTTTTGACGATATCGCCACGTGGCAGGCGCGCACTGACACCTTTCAGCCGCCAAAAGACGGCAGCACAACTCCTGAGGAGGTGCAGGCATGAGCCAGTCACGCATCACCCTGAGCCGCATCCTCGCGGTCAATTGGTACGGCTACCGCCAGATCATCGACGTCTCCGGCCTTTCCCTCATCACTGGTGCCAATGGCAGCGGCAAGAGTGCGCTGCTGGACCTCATCCAGTTCGTCATGCTGGGCGAGCAGCAGAGCAAGTTTAACAAAGCCGCCGCAGGTGCAGGCAGCGGACGCAGTCTGCGCGGCTACTGCCTCTGCGACACCAACACCACCGGCCGCGATGGCAATGAGCGCTACCTGCGCCCCAGCAGCGTGACGCTGGCCGGCCTGGAGTTTACCTGGCCGCTGCAGCCTGGCGAGGAAGAGCCGCGCCGCGAAACCTACGGTGCACGCATCGAATACGAAAGCCCCACGGCCAAGCCTTCCACGATCTGGTTCCGCGCCGGACGCAGGCTGGCCTGGCAGGATTTCCTGGACAGCGAAGCCGGACCGCAGGCGATGAAGTTTCTGCCTGAAGACGAGTTCCGCACCCGTGTGAAGCGCGAGCTGGACGGCGACGTGTGGGACCGCCAGAAAGCCTATCTGGAGGAGATGGCGCTGCGCAGCCACCTGGGCTTTGACCCGGAGCAGATGGGCAAGACCCTGCCACGCGCCATGGCCTTTGAGCCGGAGAGCAATTTCGAAAAATTCGTGCGCGAGTTCCTCCTCGAACCCGGCATGCCAGACGTGAAAGCCGTCAAAGCCAGCGTGGATGCCCACCGCCGTGCGCAGGAGCGGCTGGAGAAAATGTACGACCAGCTCGAGCGCCTGAAAGGCATCTCCAAACACCATCAGGACTGGGTCAACTCCAAGCGCGAATCCGCTCTCTACAGCCACCTCAGCGACGCCTTGAAGCATGAGGAGGCCCTGGAAAACCTCCAGCGCAGCCGCGCTGAACTGGAGGAAAAACAGGCCGAGTACGAGGACAATCGCAAGGTTCACGAAAACACCCTGGAAGAGCGCGACCGCCTGCGCCGCTCCGTGGAGGCTGCCCGCGCCGCCCTCGGCGACAAAGCAGCGCGCATGGAGGAAAACGACCGCCGCCGCCGAGACCTGACCAAAGAGATCAGCCGCCTCGAATCCGCCGCCGCCACTCTGCACGAGCAGGTCCGCACCCACCAGCGCCACTGGCAGGACTGGACGCTGCACGCCTCCCGCCTCGGTCTTCAGGACATCTCCGGTGCCTCCGCCGCGATCTCCGGCATGCAGAGCAAGGATGAAAACAAGGCTCTTACCGCCGCACGCGATTCCTCCCACGCCTACATCCGCCTGCGGGATGAAGCGATGGAGCAGCTACGCCCTGTTGAGGCCCGTCTGGCCGAACATGAGATTCGCAAAAGCGCGCTGCACAAAGACCTCACACAGCTCCGCGAGGGGCAGTCCGCACCCTCGCCTCTGCTGAATGTCCTGCTTGCACGTGGGCAGAAGGCCGTGGTGCTGGGTCGCGTGGTGGAGGTCAAACCCGCCGCAGAAAAATGGTGGCCGCTGCTGGAAACCGTACTCGGCCACAATCGCCGCGCCGTCATTCCCGAAGACTTCCGCGCCGCCTGGGATCAGGCCCAGCAGGCACCTGGTGCAAACGAGCCGCTGATCCACCCCGAAGAAGCCGCCAAGATCAGCGCCAGGGTGGAGAAAGGCTCCCTGCGCGAGATGCTGGAGACGCAGCACGAACTCGCGGGCAAGGTGCTCGATCAGCTTCTCGGCGGCATTGTCGCTGTGAACAAGGCCGCACAGCTCGACAAACATGAGCGCGCCTTGTCACTCGACGGCTGGCTCAAAGACCCGCCTCGCCGTATCAGGCTCACGCCTGAAAAAGAGCTCACGCTCGGTGAAGAAGGCCTGCGCCGCCTGCGCGACACCCGTGAAAACGAACTGCGCGAAACTGATGCCGTGATCGAGGAAGTGCGCCGAGACCGTGATGACCTGCGCGCCTTTCTCAATCGCGGCGCGGAATGGCACCTGGACCGATTCACCGTGCCGGATGGCGCAGACGAAGTCCCTCTGCTGCCCAAGCTGCGCAAAGAACTAGGCGAGCTCCAGGCCACCTGGGACCTGCTGGCCACGCCGGACAACGTCAAGGCCATGGAAAACCTGCGCGTGGAAAACGCCTCGCTGGAGGGCATTCACGAGCGCATTGGCAGCCTCAAGTCCGCCATCACCGCCTTCGAACTGGCCAAGGCACGCCTCGAAGAATCCATCAGCGAAGACATCTTCCAGGAGGAGCAGGCCCGCATCGCCCGCCAGGCTTCACGCACGCTGGTGCGCGGCATTTCGGACGACGACATCGCCGCACGCATCAACGCACAGCGCCAGAAATCCACCTCCTGGCGCAAGTCCATCGAAATGGCCGCCGCACTCTCCGTGCAGTTGGAAACACACGCCCAGGAAGCACGCCGCCAGCGCGATGAACAGCGCCGCGAACTCGTCGCCGCCCATGCCGACCTGAGCGACGCCCTCGATGCCGAAGCCGAGGACAACGAGGCCTACGACAAGCGCCGCGAAGATTTGGAAACTCACGAGCTGGAGCGTTTCAAAACCGCCGCCCTCGAAGCCAAGCGCGAATGGGAGGATCGCCTGCAGCACCAGGTGCTCGACGTGCTCCGCGAAAAACTCAGCGAAGCCGACCGCACCAAGCGCGAGCTGAACCGCGCCATGGACCACGAGATCGGCGGCTGGCGCTACCAGCTCACCAGCCGTGCGGACAAGGCCCACACCGCCATCTGGACACTCGTGGAAAAAGGCCTGCCCAGCGGCTCCGAAATGGAGCTCTTCAACGCCGCCGGCCGCGAAGACATCGAGCGCGCCAAGAACGAGCTCATGGCCGCCATCGATGCTGCCGACAATCCCGAGGACAAGCGCCATCAGCGCGCTCTGGACTACCGCTACTACCACCACTGGGACATCGAGGCCAAGCCCGCCGGTCGTGGCGATGCCGCCGCCATCAGCCTGAACAAGAGCGCCAAGAAGCAAAGCGGTGGCGAAAACCAGGCCCCCTTCTTCGTGGCCACGCTCGCCGCCTTCCGCCGCGTGTATGACCTCGGCCGTCGCGACGATCCGCAGAATCTCGGCCTCGTCGTCATGGACGAAGCCTTCAGCAAGCTCAGCGGCGACCGCATCGACGACTGCCTCGCGCTCGCCCGCAACTTCGGCCTCCAGCTCATCATGGCCTTCCCCGAGGACCGCCTGCCCACCATGTTTCAGCATGCCGACACCGTCGTGCAATGCCGCGTGGAGCGCACCTACGATGAGGCCAGTGAGCAGATTCAAAACATCGAAAACTGGGTGGTCCGCGTCGAGGGTTCACGTCTTGCAGAGCTGATGGAATGAAATGGCTGGCCCAGCTGCACAAAGACTGGATGGCCGCCCGAAAAAGGCGGGTGACAGACGCCGTGCAGCCCTTTCGCCGCGACTGGGACCAGCTCTTGGAAGACGCCGGCATCACCTCCGCCGAAGATCAGCAGGCCGCCCTTCGCGAGGCGCAGCGCACGCCTCAGCTGCGCCTTGCTCCACGCAAACGAAACCCTCGCTTCATCGACAAGATCATCCTGCCCCTGGAGTCCGAAGCATGGCTGCACGCGCAGTTCGGCACCCAGCCCGGCGCCGCATCTCAGCAGCAGTCACTTGAGGTGGTGCGTGCATGGTCCGCAAAAACACACCCCCTCATGCCAGAGGCATGGGCATCCGTATGTCAGCGCCTGGAGGCCGCTTTCAGCATCCCACGCGTGCTCGAGCCTTTCCGCTGGCTGGAGCCAGCGCGTGTGAATGACCTGATCTCCCTGCTCTTCCAAATCACCTCCCGCGAATGGCCCACAGGCACGCTGATTCGCGATGCCAGCTCCCAGCTCGGCCACGGCTCCAAGCATCTCGAAGAACAGCAGAGCTTTATCGAACGCGCCCTGGAAGCTCTCTTTGGCCGCGAGACGCCTCTGGAGGCCATCGGCATCCAGACGAGCCACAGCACCCTGCATTACTGCGGTCCGCTCGTACTGCATTTCGCAGACCATTCAAAGCCGCTGGACCTTCGCTTCGAATCCACACTATCCGTGGCGGAACTCGAACAGGCCGCTCATATCACCACCACCGCCCAGCGCCTGCTCACTGTCGAAAACCGCAAAACCACCTTCCTTCAGCTCGCGCGTGCAGACGAGCCGCGCAGCACCCTGATCGTAGCCACGTCATTCCCTACTCAGGCAGTAAAACTCCTCATGGAAAAGCTGCCTCCAGATCTGCCTCGCTATCATTTCGGCGATACCGACCCCAGCGGTTGGGACATCCTCCGCAGGCTGCGCGAGATCTCCCCCGTCCATCCCATTCACATGCACTGGCGGCCTTCCGCCCATGCCACACCCCTGACCCAGCGCGACCACCAGATTCTCGGCCGCCTCCTCGCAGATCCACACATGGCAGACTGTCACGCGGAGCTGCAGGCCATGCAAACCTCCGGCACCAAAGGCGACTTCGAGCAGGAGTCTCTGGGAACGCCAAACCTCACGGCGTGGCCGTTTTACCGATGATTTTCGAGCCTGGGCTCCGCTCGGGCTTTCGATGAGTGCGGAGCTTTCGTCAGTATCTGGGTCAGCATCAGGACCAGCAGGGCCACAGGCATCAGCAGCACCACCCATCCCGGCCAGGCCATGATCCCCGGACGCTCAGGGCGCGCATAGTCAGGCGTCACCCCGGCGGCGAGCATACGGTCATAGAGATGCGGGTGCGCCATGCTGTTGCTTCGCATCACGGCGGGCATCTGGTTGGCCTCGTAAAGCTTTTCCAGCGCACGCGCATACTGCACCGGATCAGCCCCCTGGATGGCGGCATCATCCGCACGATGCTCCATCCGCCGCGCGATCGCTCGTGCAAGACGTGCACACAGCACGGGGCAGAGAAACAGCAGCACAATGCCATTCAGGCCATGGAGATGCTCCACAGGATTCATGAAAGCCAGGGCGGAAATGCCCACGATGGGCAGCAGGCGCGAGAGCTTCACCCCAAACCCCTCTCGCAGATGCGCCACCTCATGGTGCAGCACAGCACGCAGCTCCTCATCATTCAGGATCTCCATCAGGCGGGAGGTCAGCACCAGACTGCGCAGATGCACCAGCGCACCGGCAAAGGCCTTGGGCGACTTGCTGAAAAAAGTCCACCGCGGTGTCAGCCCCGTCTGTGCGGCGACTTCCTTCACAATGGCCTCCAGCCGATCCTCCTCAGGTTTGCGCTTGTGCGGAAAAAGCCTCAGCAGCGGCAGCCACACCCCTGTGGCGATGACCAGCACCCCCACCAGCCCCACGGCAAAGCGCAGCCACTCAGCGGGTCCGACAACGTTCGGCATCGACCACATCAGCCCGAGCAGGATGCCGTAGATGCCAAACTGCACCAGCGCCGTCCAGAACGTCTCATTCAGCCAGGTGAGGAAGCGGTAGCGCGGCTCGATTGCGCGCGTGAAAAAGAACGTGCCCGCCAGAAAGCCGCACACAAGCCCCGCCACGGAATAGGCGTTCACCAGCCAGCTGGCGCGGTCCACACCTCCCAAAAAGCCGCCCGACAAACTGCTGGCAAACACGAGCGCCAGAGACACCCGCCGCGCAGGCCAGAGCAGCCGCGCACGCTCCGTCCAGTGGCAGCCCGCACTCCGCCGCCACGGCGCCAGCGCCAGATGCATCACCAGCGTGGTCAGCAGCGCCATGCCTGCCGCTGCACAAAGAAAAAACTGCCATTTCAAAGCCATCTGCGCATCGAAGCGGAAAAGCACAGCCAGTGTCAATCCTCTGCGCAACATACTGCGGCCGTTGACGAGACACCGGTTGACCATCCGCCTGCATGGACGGACCATGCCCCATCATGGCAGCCCACCCAGACCGCACCCACACCATCGCCGTTTTCTGCGACTTTGAAAACTTGGCCATCGGCGTGAAGGATGCACAGTATGACAAGTTTGACATGAGCAAGGTCCTCGACCGCCTTCTGCTCAAAGGCAGCACTGTCGTCAAGAAAGCCTACTGCGACTGGGACCGCTACAAGAGCTTCAAGGCCGCAATGCACGAGGCCTCATTCGAGCTTATCGAAATCCCCCACGTCCGTCAGAGTGGCAAGAACTCCGCTGACATCCGCATGGTCGTGGACGCGCTCGATCTCTGCTACACCAAGCCCCACGTGGACACCTTTGCCATCGTCAGCGGCGACTCCGATTTCTCCCCTCTCGTCAGCAAGCTCCGCGAGAACAACAAGACCGTCATCGGCGTCGGTGTAAAGCAGAGCACCAGCGGCCTCTTCATCGACAACTGCGACGAGTTCATCTTCTACGACGACCTCGTGCGCGAGGAGGAGAAAACTCGCAAGCGCCTGGCCCGCGCCAAGCCTGTCCCCGCCGCCGCCAAACCGGCTGCTCAGGAGAAGAAAGCTGGAGGCGATCCTGAAAAAGCCATCCAGCTCGTTGTGGAGACCGTCGAGGCCATGCTTGGCCGCAGCGGCAGCGACACCGTCTGGGCCGGCCCGGTCAAGCAGGCCATCCGCCGCCGTCAGCCGCAGTTCGACGAGCGCTTCTACGGCTTCAGCACCTTCAGTGCGCTGCTGGAGGCAGCCGCAGAACGCGGCCTCATGAAGCTGGAGAAAAACGAAAACGGCTACAAGATCAAAGCCGTGGCCGCAGAGGAATAACACCTCTCCTCACTGCGCACTCTTCTCAAACGCAGCCGCCTTGTCTTCCATCAGCGCCAGCGCCTCGCCAGCTAGATAAAGCGAGCCCGCGATCAGCACTCGCGCCCCCGGCTTCATTGCCTGCAAAGCATCTGCTATGCCCTCATGCTTGGTCACAGGTCGGGCGGCAAACCCGAGCCCATCCCAGATCCCGCACAGCGTTTCCACTGGCAGCGCCCTCGGCGACTCAAAGCCCGTGAAATGCCAGCAGCCAGCAATCGGCGCCAGCTCTCTCAGCACCGCCGCAGTATCCTTTCCAGCCACCGCGCCAAAGATGATCTCCGCCTTCTCACCCGGAAACTGCTCCCGCCACGTCTGCGCCAGCACCTGGGCCGCATCGATGTTGTGCGCCCCGTCCACAATGCAGCCCCCCACCCTTTGAAAACGCGCAGGCCACTGCACCTCGCGCAGTCCACGGGCGATCACCTTCTCCTCAAGCTCAAACCCAGCTGCACGCAGCGCCGCCACGGCCATAGCTGCATTCCACCGCTGATGCGGCCCCGCCAGCCCTGTCTCGCCATCCCACGGCGCATCGACCACCGTCAAAGCCGCACCCCGTTCAGCAGCAGTGCGCTTGATCACCTCCAGCGCCTCAGCCTCCTGCCTCACCGTCACCACCGGCACTCCCGGCTTGATGATACCCGCCTTTTCCGCAGCGATCTTCGCCAGCGTGTCCCCCAGCATGTCCATGTGGTCCCAGCCGATGGGCGTGATCACACTCACCTCGGGCGTGATCGCATTCGTCGCATCCAGCCTTCCACCCAGTCCCGTCTCCAGCACCACCCACGGGCATCTCTGTTGCGCAAACCACTCCAGCGCCAGCGCCAGCGTCAGCTCAAAAAACGTCGGGTGCAGTTCCCACCCCGCCACACGCTCACGCAGCCGGTTCACCCCCGCCGCGATCTCCGCCGGAGTGATCATCCGCTCCGCATCACGAATCCGCTCCCCGAAATGAATCAGATGCGGCGAGGTAAAAAGCCCTGCGTTGATCCCGGCCGCCTTCAAAATCGAATGCATGAAGGCGCAGGTGGACCCCTTCCCGTTCGTCCCCGCCACATGGATGAATTTCTGCCCCGCCATGGGCAGCCCCAGTTCCCGCAGCAGACGCTGCACGTTTTCCAGCCCCAGCTTGATGCCAAAGAGCTGCGTGCTGTAGAGCCAGTCGATTTCTGTTTGCGCCGTGGGGTCCGTCATTTCGAGCAGTCATGGTGCCAGCGCAGCCGCAGGGCGCAAGCTCTTCACTCATCGTCAAGAAACAAGCTCTCCCCGGCGGATTCCCTTTTCCCCTCCCGCAGTCGTCGCTATCGTGCACCTGCATGGCTGAGACTCCCGCAACTGACTCCCCGACCTGGACCCAACGCTTCTGGTGGCTGCTGGCCGCCGTTTTCATCGCGCGTGTCGGCGTCATGCTGCTCTTTGTGAATGGCGCCGACCTCGCCGGGGACGAGGCCTACTACTGGGACTGGGGCCGCAGACCAGACTGGTGCTACTACAGCAAGCCGCCCATGATCGGCTGGATGATGGGCGTCATCGGCTGGCTCACCGGCAATGAGGAATGGGGCATCCGCTTCTCAGCCCTGCTTCTCGGCACGCTCACGCTGGCCATCATCCACCGCATCGCGCTGCTGCTCACAGACGCACGCACGGCTTTCCTCACCGCCGTGCTGGTACTGCTCACCATCGCCAATGCCGGGCTGAACCTCCTGCTCACCATCGACGCCCCACTCCTCCTCTGCTGGACGCTGGGCCTGCTGCTTTTCTGGCTCGCTGCGCAAAAACCCTCCTGCAACATCCGCTGGATCGCGCTCACCCTGGTCATCGGCCTCGGCACCCTCAGCAAGCAGATGATGCTGGTCTTCCCGGCCCTCATGATCTTCTTCGCCATCATCTCTCGTGAAGACCGCGCCTTGCTGCGCAATCCCCGCATGTGGCTCACCATCCTCTGCGGCATGGCCTTCATCATCCCCGTGCTGCGCTGGAATCAAAGCCACGGCTGGATCACCCTGGAGCATACCAAGCACCACTTTGACGCCGCCAAAATGGACTTCCTCGGCTGGCTCAGCCGCACCTTGGAAAACGTGGGCCTTCAGGCCCTGATCTACACTCCGGTCACATTCGCTGCCATGGTGGGTGCCATGGTGGCGGCGGCGAAGCTGCGCAAGGATCTCTCCCGCCAGCTCACCTACATCGCGCTGGCCGCCGTTCCAGGGCTGGCCTGCTTTGCCCTGCTGGCACTGCGCCAGCGCATCAATCCCAACTGGCCCGCCGTTTTCTTCGTGCCCTCATTCATCCTCGTGGCTGTCTGGCTGCGCGGCCTGTCTCCCTTCAGGCCTCATCCCGGCTGGGAGCGCTGGTCGCTGCGCGTGGGCGGCACGCTCGTGCTCATCGTGCATCTCGCACTCGTCATCATCTTCAGCACCGATTTGAAAGGCATCGACCGCCTTGCCAGCCTTCGCGGCTGGAGAGAGGCAGGCCTCGAGGCGCAGAAGTTTCTCGATCAGGTGCCAGACAAAAAGAACACCTTCGTCATGTCGCTGAGCCATCGCTACAATGCCGCAGAAATGGCCTTCTACATGCCCTCTCATCCGCGTGTTTACCGCTGGGAGCCCAGCGGCACCGTGCAGTCCCAGTACGAAATCTGGCCTGGACCTGAGGAGCGCATCGGCTCAGACGCCCTCATTCTGGAGCCCGGCCCAGCCCCGGCCCTCTTGAGAAATCCCGTCTTTATCGATGCCTTTGAAAAGCTGGAGCAGCGCGGCAGCATTCGTATCCCCCTGGGCACACAGGTGATGGAGTTCACCGTCTATCTCGGACACAATTTGAAAAGCTGGAAACCTGTCCGCCCGCAATGACCGCCTGGGATCTCAGCCTGCTCCATCAGATCAACTCCGCCTGGTCCCACCCGGCGCTGGACTGGCTCATGCCCGCACTCTCCGCCATCGAGGCCTGGCTGCCGCTCATCATCGTGGCTGTGCTCCTCACAGCATGGCGCGGCGGCAGGCGGGCGCGCATCATGCTGCTGTGCGCAGGCATCGCCATCGGCCTCGGAGATGGCGTGATCTCCAACACCCTCAAAAAAACCGTCGGCCGCGTACGCCCTCGCGATGCCAGGGCCGATGTCATCATCCGCGATCTCGGCCACGGCTCCCCCGCCTTCATGCGCCTCTTCCAGCCTCCCGTGGTCAAACCCAGCGAGCCCAACGGCGCCACCCGCGGCAAGTCCTTCCCCTCCAGCCACACCGTCAATCTCTTCGCCGTGGCCACCGTCATCGCCTCCTTTTATCGCGGTGCAGGCATCATCGCGTACCTGCTGGCGGCGGCTGTGGCGTACTCTCGCATCTACTGCGGTGCCCACTGGCCCAGCGACATCCCACCCTCCATGGCTCTGGGGGTTTTGGTCGGCCTTCTCGTTGTGGCTGTCGCCAGACGCACTCTCTGCAAAGCCCCTGCAAAGACAGATCTCTAAAAGCCCGCGCTTACAGCGGCCACTCGATCTCTGTCTCCCCGTGCATCACCTCTGCCAGCACCGGCACGTCCAGAAAATGCTCCAGCACCATGCGGTTGCTGATGCTCGCCGCGTCGCGTTCCTCCTGCACATAGTTCAGGATGACCCCGGCACAGGTCATCCCACGAGCCTGGATGTTGCGCACGGTGAGGATCGTGTGGTTCAGGCAGCCCAGCTTGTTGTTCACCACCACGATCACCGGCAGCGCCAGCCGCTGCGCAAAGTCCGCCATGGTGGAAAAATCATTCAGCGGCACCTCCCAGCCTCCCGCACCCTCCACCAGCACATGCTCATGCCGCTGCGCGATCTCTTGAAACCGCTCGATGACCTCGTTCAGCTCAAACCTCCGGTTCTCCATCAGTGCCGCCGCATACGGGGCCGCAGGCACCTTGAACCACACCGGATTCACTTCGTCCACCGTCAGACTGCCGCTGCCGGCATTCGCCAGATGGATCGCATCATCGCGCTGACCACAGACAAACGGCTTGAAGCCCGTCACCCGTTTGCCTTCGCGCTTCAGCGCCTCCAGCAGCAGGCAGGTGACGTAGGTCTTGCCTGCGTCCGTATCAGTTCCGGTGATGAAATAATGGCTCACGCTCATTCCTTGTTCGCGCTCTCCATTGCCTGCTTGAGCAGCCAGCCGCCAAAGGCGATGGCGAAGAATGCCACGATCTGGCCTGACTCTCTGGCAAAACCCACGGTGACAACACCGCACCCGATGATGATGCAGGCGCCAAGGGCCAATGCCGAATGAAAGTGGCTCTTCATCGCAGAAAAGGTTTATCCAATCTGCGCCAGCACCGCCGAAGCGATCTTGTCCGCCTGCGCTTCGAGATATTCCACATCACGGCCTTCCACCAGCAGGCGGATCAGCGACTCGGTGCCCGAGTAGCGCAGCAGCACGCGGCCGTAGTCGCCCAGTTTCTTCTCCGTCTCCTTGATGATCTTCTGCGCTTCCACCAGCTGATCCACCGGCGGCTTGGAGCGCACACGCAGGTTGCGCGCGCACTGTGGGAATTTTTTCAGGCACTTGCGCAGCTCGCTCAGCGGCTCGCCCGTTTCCTTCATGATGCGCAGCACCTGCAGGCCCGAGATCAGACCATCGCCAGTCGTGGCCCAGTCGCCAAAGATGATGTGCCCGCTCTGCTCGCCGCCAAAGTTCAACCCACGCGCGCGCATCTCTTCGAGCACATAGCGGTCACCCACCCCCGTGCGGATCACGCGGCCGCCCAGGCGGGACACGAGATCATCCAGGCCGTAGTTGCTCATCACCGTCACCGCCAGCGTGTTCTGCTTCAGCGTGCCTTTGCGCAGCATGGACTCGGCTGCTATGGCCATGAGTTCGTCACCATCCAGCGCGATGGCCAGCTCGTCACACAGCGCCCCGCGGTCAGCGTCGCCATCATGGGCGATTCCTGCCTCCGCCTGGCACTGGCGCACGATGCGCTCGATCTCCTCGGAGTGCGTGCAGCCGCACTCCTCGTTGATGTTGAAACCGTCCGGCTCGGAGTGAAAGACCTGCACATCAGCGCCCAGCTGCTCCAGCGCCAGCGCGCTGGTGAAAGAGGAGGCGCCGTGCGCGTTGTCCAGCGCCACGCGCATGCCATCCAGGCGCACACCGCCCATCGAGGCGATCGCATGTGCCACATAGCGGTCCACACCGTCTGCCAGCTTCGTGATTCGGCCGATGCCCCGCCCTTCCGGACGCGGCGTGTCTTCCGTACCCAGAACCAGCCGCTCGATCGCGGATTCCGTCTTGTCATTGAGCTTGTGCCCGTCGCCGTGCACGAATTTGACGCCGTTGTCGGTGAAAGGGTTGTGAGACGCGGAAACGACCACGCCGAAATTAGCCCCCAGCTGCGCGCTCAGCATCGCCACCGCAGGCGTCGGCAGCTGCCCTGCCAGAATCACGTCCACACCGGCGGAGTTCAGCCCGGCGGCTATCGCCGACTCCAGCATCTCCCCGGAGGCGCGTGTGTCACGGCCCAGCACGGCTTTCGGACGTTCGCCGCCCTCCGGTTTGCCGCCCAGCACGACGGCTGCGGCCTGCGCGAGGCGCATGACAAACTCGGGGGTCATGGGATGACGGTTGGCCACGGCACGAACGCCGTCGGTGCCGAAGAACTGACGCTTTTCAGACATAGGACGGCGCTTCTAGCTCAGGACTCCCTGAGTGTCAAAGCCCGGCGGCGCCCTTGATGGCCTCCCCGGACTTGGCCTCTGGGGTGGCGGCGCTGGCTGGCGGCAGCGTGGGCTCCAGCTGCGGCGGCACCTGTGTCGGAGGAGGGATCACCGGCGTGAGCTGCGGCGGCGCGATGGTCGTGGGCTGCGGTATCCGCGGCGGCGGCATCGTGTACGGCAGCGCCTGCCGGGCGTCCTGCGCCTTGATCATGAACCAGAACAAAAACGCCAGCACCAGGGAGATGATCTTTTCCCGCCAGTTGCGGGTGATGAGTTCTTTAAGTTGGTGCCCCCAGTTCATGACCGCCCTCCGTGGCTGACTCTGGATGGGCGCCTGCACCGCCATCCGAGAGAATTTCATTGATCCGCCCGCGCAGCTCATCGGGCTCCAGATCGTGCTCCAGCTTTCCTTGGAAGCACAGAGAAAGCGCCCCCGTCTCCTCCGAAACCACCAGCGCGATGGCATCCGTCTCCTCTGAGATGCCCATGCCCGCACGATGACGCAGCCCGATGGCCCGGTCCTGGATCTCACGCTGGCTCACCGGAAACACACAGCCTGCGGCGGAAATGCGCCCCTGGTCAATGATGGCCCCACCGTCATGCAGCGCCGTCTTGGGGTGGAAGATGGTGGTGATCAGCTCCGGGGAAATGACCGCATCCAGCTCCACACCGGATTCAACGTAGGGCTGCAGATCGATTCCACGCTTCAGCGCAAACAACGCTCCGCAGCGGCGGGAGGAGAGCTGCTGCATGGCCTCCATCAGCACATCCAGCGCCTCGGGGTCCGGGCGGTTGAAGGAAAAAATGCGGCTGCTCCCCAGCTCCGCCAGCACACGGCGCAGCTCCGGCTGGAAAATGATCACCAGCGCGATGGCCAGGAAGACGGAAAAGCGCTGCAGCAGGCTGCTGATCACAGACAGCTCCAGCAGCAGGGAGATGAGCGCCAGGCTCAGCAGCAGCACCAGCAGGCCCGTGAGGATGCGCGCACCACGCGTGGCTCGGAAGAACAAATAGCCATGATACGCCAGCGCGGCGAGGATGAGTATCTCCACGCCGTCTCGCCAGTGCTCTGTCAAAAAATGCCACATGCCGTTGCGTTCCGTGCTGCTGAATTCAAACCATCGCACGGGCAGGTTTGTTTCTCAAAAGAAGAATCGTATTTGGCCTGCGATTCACGAAGGCTAGGATGCAGCGCATGCCCACCCCCCAGCCGACCAACGCCCCAGCCCCCGGACAGAGCGATCTGTTTGGCCTGCCTGCGGCTGCGCCGGCCACTCCTCAGCCGCAGGCCACACGCATCGCCCGCGTGCAGCTGGAGGGTGCCGCTGCCATGGAGCTGGACTACGCCATCCCCGCTGCTCTGGCAGACGGCGTGGTCGTGGGTTCCCGCGTCAAGGTGCCGCTGCAAAACCGCCAGATGGTCGCCGTGGTTCTGGAGCTGCTCACAGAGTCCTCCCATCGCGGCCGGCTCAAGGAAATCTCCGCCATCGTGGCCCGGCGGCCCATGTTCACCCCCGCCCTGCTCCGCCTCGCACGCTGGATCGCCGACTACTACCTCGTCTCCGTGCACACCGTGCTGCGCACCATGCTGCCCCAGGCCGTGCGGGACAAACCCGGCAGCTTTGTGATGGACAGCCATCTCAAGCTCCTCCGCGATCCCTCCCCCGCCGAGATGGAAAAGCTCATGAGCAAGGCCCCTATGCAGGCGCGCGTTCTTGAGATCCTGCGGGCCAGCAAGGGAGAAGCCACCCTGAGCCAGATCCGCCGGGATCTCCCGCGTGCAGCCTCCATCCTCAAGCCCCTCATCAAGGCCGGCTGGATCACCCGTAGCGAGGTGCGCGTGGAGCGCGATCCCTTTCAGGAGGAGGTCTTCCTCCCCAGCCAGCCGCTCACACTCACGGCAGAGCAGCAGGTCGCCTATGATCGCATCTCGGCTGCCATCGACTCAGATCAGCCCTCAAAACCCATCCTTCTCCACGGCATCACCGGCAGCGGCAAAACGGAAGTCTATCTGCAGGCCATCGCCCGTGTGCTGGAGCGCGGCGGCACGGCCCTCGTTCTGGTGCCGGAGATCGCCCTCACCCCTCAGACCATCGAGCGCTTCAAGGCGCGCTTTTCTGACCGCAGCGACCGCATCGCCGTCCTCCACAGCCATCTGAGCGATGGCGAGCGCCACGACGAATGGTTCAAGATCCACGAAGACCGCGCAGACATCGTGATCGGCGCACGCAGCGCCATCTTCGCTCCGCTGGAGCGGCTGGGCATCATCATCGTGGATGAGGAGCACGAGCCCTCCTTCAAGCAGGACGAAACACCCCGCTACCACGCGCGGGATGTCGCCGTGGTGCGTGGCAGCATCGAGAAATGCGTGGTCCTGCTCGGCAGCGCCACACCCAGCCTCGAATCCTTCGAAAACGCCGCCAGCGGCAAATACGATTTGCTCGAGATGCTGCAGCGCACAGACGGCCGCACGCTGCCCCTCATCCGCATCGTGGACATGCGCATGGAGCGCCGCAAAGGCACCGGCGTGAGCGTGATCAACTCCGGCATCCTCTCCGAAAAACTGCGCGCTGCCATCACCGCACGCCTGGAGAAAAAGGAGCAGACCATCCTCTTCCTCAACCGCCGCGGCTTCAATACTTCACTCTCATGCATCACCTGCGGAGAGACAGTTCAGTGTCAGGACTGCAGCATCCCCATGACGCTGCACAAGCACGAAAACCGCCTCGTCTGCCACGTCTGCGGCTCACGGCGGTTGCCTCCCACCCGCTGCCCCTTCTGTGAGGAGCCCGGCCTGAAATTCTCCGGCTTCGGCACCGAACGCGTCGAGACCTCTGTGCGCGAGGTCTTCCCCCACGCGCGCATCGCTCGTGTGGACACAGACACCATCCAGCGCAAAAACCAGCTGCGCGATCTGCTCCGCGATTTCCGTGCCCAGAAGCTCGATCTCCTCATCGGCACTCAGATGATCGCAAAGGGGCTCGACTTCCCCAATGTCACCCTCGTCGGCGTGTTAAATGCCGACCTGGCGCTGAACCTGCCGGACTTCCGCGCCGCAGAGCGCACGCTCCAGCTGCTGGTTCAGGTGGCAGGCCGCGCCGGGCGCGGAGAGGTCAAAGGAGAGGTCGTCGTGCAGACGTACGCACCCCACAGTCCCGCCGTACAGTTCTCCCGGCACAATGATTTCGCAGGGTTCGCCCAGCAGGAATTGGAGCAGCGGCGGGCGTTTCACTACCCCCCCTATACACACGTTGTCATCCTCGCCAGTCGGGGAAAACATCAGGCCATGGCCGAATTTGCCCTGAAAACCCTGCACCGCAGACTGCTCGAAGGTCTCTCTGAAGAGGTGCTCATGGGAGAGCCCGCCCCCTGTGCCATGGCCAAGGCGCATGGCCAGTATCGCTTTCAGCTTCTGTTGCGTACGCCAAAAATTCGCCCCCTCTGCCGCCACATTCAGCAGGTTCTCCAATCCACCTCCCTGCCAGCTGACGTCATCGTCACCTGGGATGTCGATCCCGTCTCACTTTTGTGAATTCTGTGCTGGCATGATGAAGAATCGAAGGGGAACGTTGACATCAAGCGTCCAGAACTAATATTCCCACTCCACATGACACAAGAGAAACGCGCCTTCTGCCTCCGCCTTGGATGCCTTGCCATCTTGGCCTTTGCGCTTTCTGCTTGTTCCAGCGCCGTCGAAGGCCCCGGAGGAAAGATCACCAAGGTGAAGTACTACCACCTGATGCCTTTCTTCACACCGCAGACGACCAACCAGACGATCCTCTTTGAGCGCCAGCATTTCATTTACGGCGCCGTGACCAAGAAGGAGATCGTGGACCGCTTCGGCCACTACTACGCTTTCTTCTGGAAGGCGGATGACCGCACCGGCCCGGTGACCATTCGCTTCGAATATCAGCAGGCCAAGTCAGGCCTCAGCAAGCGTGTGCAGGAGCAGGTCGTGGATGACATCCATCGCAGCAACGTTTCCAAATTCCAGGTGGTCGGCCCAGAATATCAAAACAGTGGCCGCGTAATCGCTTGGCGCGTCAGCGTCCTGCGAGGCAAGGAAGAGCTGGTCAGCCAGCAATCCGCGCTCTGGAACTAACCCCCGCACGCATGACTCCTCCCACTCATATACTTGTAGGCACCATCGGACGTGTATTTTGGATGAGAGTGGATGGCAGGGGCACCTTCCAAAACAGCCTGCAGGCCAAAAAAGCCCTCCAGCGCGTGGTCGCACAGGGCATGAAAAATCTCGTCGTCGATCTGGAACGCTGCCCCATGATGGACTCCACCTTCCTCGGCATGCTCACAGGCGCAGCCCTCAGCCTGCGTGAGACCGGCGGCGGCTCCCTCAGCGTCGTCAATGCCAACCAGCGCAACCTCCAGCTCCTCACCAGCCTCGGCCTGGATCACATCCTCGACCTCGACCGTGAAGGCACCCTGTGGGAATCAGAGCGCAAAAAAGTTTCCTCCGCACTCCAGCAGTGCAATGAATCCAACGCCGACTGCAAAGAGGTGCAGACTCAGCACGTGCTCTCAGCCCACCAGGCTCTGGCGGATGTCAGCGATGCCAACGAAAGCCGCTTCCACGATGTGATCGAGTTTTTGGAAAAGGAGCTGGAAGCTGGAACCTCCGCCGCGGCATCCGCCTAGGCGCTTCCCCGGAATGAGCCGGGCCGCCTTATCAAGCCATGACCACAGCTTTACTTGTCCTGATCGTGCTGCTGATGACGGCGGGACTGGTGATGCTGGCGCAGATTGCCCGGCAGCAGAAGCACGCCATCGCGGAGCTGCGCGCCGAGGAGGAGGCCATCGTCGCCGAAGAGCGCCGCATGTTCCACTACCTGCATGATCTCGGAGAGGCCATCTGGCGGGACGACCAGCAGGCCTCCATGTACCGCCTCATCGTGGAGGGGGCCATTCGCGTGACCCAGAGCACCGGCGGCGCACTCTACCTTTATGACGAAGCCTCCCAGCAGCTCGTCCCCCGCCACTACTCCGACTTCTGCGCCCCGCTCATCTCCCTGCCAGAGCGTGTCCGGCTGCAGATGAAAGAAAACCCCGCCACCCTGCTCAGCACCCTTCGCATGCATGCCGAAACGGTAAAGAGCGGCCTGCTCGGCAGCATCTTCATCCAGCAGAAAACGGAGCTCTTGTCAGACCTCGGCACCGAGCAGCGTCTTGGAGAGCACCTGGTGTCTGCACAGAGGGAAGTCACCGCCATGATCGGCCCGCTGAGCTTTGGCTCCCGCAGGCTCGGCATTCTGGCCGTCACCTCGCCCAAGGATGGCCGTAGCTACAACGCCAACGACTTCGAAGTTTTCAATTCCCTCATCGAGCAGTCCGCCTTCGCCCTGGCCAATGCCATGTCTCATCAGGAGGCGGCAAAAAACCGCATGGATCAGCAGGAGCTCCAGAACGCCAGCCAGATCCAGAAGGTGCTCCTGCCAGATGCCGACCCTCAGGTGCCGGGCTTCACCATCGCCGGACGAAACATCCCGGCACGTACACTCAGCGGCGACTACTTTGACTACCTTTACCTGCCCGACGGCCGCTTCGGCGCGGTCATCGCTGATGTTTCGGGCAAGGGCCTCGGCGCCGCCATGATCACCGTCATGTGCCGCACCCTCATGCGCGCCAAGTCCCAGGGTTCCCCCTCACCCAGCAACGTCCTCGCCGCCGTGAACCGCCAGATCGCCCCCGACATCCGCGAGGACATGTTCATCACCATGTCCTACGTCGTCATCGAGGAGGACGGCTCAAAGCTCACCCTCTCCCGCGCCGGCCACAATGCCGCCCTGCTCTGGCGCAAGGCCACCGGCAAGGTCGAGTCCATCCACCCCCCAGGACTGGGCGTCGGCATCGACAAAGGCTCCGTCTTCGAGCGCGTGACCAAGGACGCCTCCTTCGACATGGAACCCGGAGACTGCCTCCTGCTTTACACCGACGGTGTCAACGAGGCCATGGACCCCAAGGGCATCGAGTTTGGAGAGGAGCGCGTCGAGGAGGAACTGGCCAAACACGCCCCCCACGGCCCCAAGGCGGTCATCGGCGGCATCATCTTGGATTTGGAGCACTTTTTGAAAGGACGCCGCTCCCACGACGACATCACCTTGATTGCCATCCAGAAGACGGCATAGTCGCGGCCCCCCAAAAAACCGCGATACCCTTATGACCGAGCCGAGTCCCGAAACGACCCAGCAAGCCCCTGTTGACGAAATCCCCGCTGCCGATGCCGCCGCATCTGCGCAGGAGGCCGCGCCGCTTGACCCCGTCACCGCCCTGACACAGGAGGTGGAACGCTGGAAAGACATGGCCTACCGCAGCCAGGCTGAGCTGGACAACTTCCGCAAACGCTCCGCCCGCGAGGCCCAGGAAACCCGCGCCTACGCCAATGGCGAGCTCCTCCGCGCCCTCTTCCCCATCCTCGACAATTTCGACATGGGCCTGGAAGCCGCACGCGTGGAATCCGAAAAATCCATGATCTTCATGGGCATGAACATGGTGAACCGCCAGCTCCAGGACTTCCTGCGCGACAGCGGCGTCCAGGAAATTGAGGCCCTGGGCAAAGCCTTTGACCCCAATCTCCACGAGGCTGTGGCTCAGGAAGCCAGCGCACAGGCCGCTGAAGGCACCATCATCCGTGTCACGCGCCGTGGCTACAAGCTCAAGGACCGCCTCCTTCGTGCAGCCAGCGTCATCGTTTCCAGTGGCCCTGCTCAGGCGTAACCTCCTCTCTACCCTGTTATGGCCGACAAACGCGATTACTACGAAGTCCTTGGCGTCTCCCGAGACGTCCCCGCGGATGAGCTGAAAAAAGCCTACCGCAAGCTCGCGGTGAAATATCACCCCGACAAAAACCCGGACGACAAGACCGCCGAGGCCAAGTTCAAGGAAGTGGGAGAGGCTTACGACGTGCTCAGCGACGAGCAGAAGCGCGCCGCCTACGACCGCTACGGCCACGCCGCCTTCGCCGGTGGCATGGGTGGCCCGGGTGCCGGCGGCGGCGGCGGTGGCTTCCACGATCCCTTCGACATCTTCCGCGAAGTCTTCAGCGGCGGCGGTGGTGGCATCTTTGAGCAGTTCTTCGGCGGTGGTGGTGGCGGTGGCCGTCGTCGCGATGGCCCCCAGCGTGGCAGCGACCTCCGCTATGGCATGGAGATCACCCTCGAGGAAGCCGCCCACGGCATGGAGCGCGAGATCGAGTACGAGCGCAGCGCCTCCTGCAAAACCTGCTCCGGTTCCGGCTCCGCCAGCGGCGGTGGCGGCAAAAAGACCTGCCGCACCTGCGGCGGCGTGGGTCAGGTCATCAGCTCACGCGGTTTCTTCCAGATCCAGCAGACATGCCCGGACTGCAGCGGCAGCGGCGAAGTCATCAGCGACCCCTGCCGCAACTGCCACGGCACCGGCCGCTCCAAGGAGCGCACCAAGGTCCGCGTCAAGGTGCCTGCTGGCATTGAGGACGGCTCCCGCCTCCGCTCCACTGGCAATGGCGACCTCGGCGTCAAAAACGGCCCTGCTGGCGACCTCTACATCGCCATCCAGATCAAGCCGCACGAGATCTTCGAGCGTGAGGGCAATGACCTCCACTGTGACATCCCGCTTTCCTTCGGCGTCGCCGCCCTCGGTGGCGAGATCACCGTGCCCACCATGGAGGGCAAGGCCTCCGTCAAAGTGCCCTCCGGCACCCAGAACGGCACCACCTTCCGCCTCCGCAGCAAGGGCATGAAAATCCTCGGCGAAGACCGCCACGGAGACCTCTACGTCCACGTGCAGATCGCCGTCCCCACCAAGCTCAACGCTGAACAGCGTGAAAAGCTCGAAGATTTTGCCAAATCCCTCGGCGAGCAGACCTCCCCTATGGAGGAAAGCTTCTTTGAGAAGGCGAAAAAATTCTTCCGCTGACCACCATGACCACCCGCGACCTCCTGACCCTGACGAAATTCCGCCTCAGCGCGCTCGTCATCGTCACCACGCTGGTGGGGTTCTGGCTCCGTGCACCGAAAGGCTTCGACTTCTGGCTGCTCTTCCACACCATCGTCGGCAGCACGCTGGCGGCCTTCGGTGCGGCGGTGTTCAACCAGCTCATGGAGATCGAGCCCGACTCCCGCATGCAGCGCACGGCAGACCGCCCCCTGCCCTCCGGGCGCGTCAGCCCCTCGGCCGCCTTCGGTATCGGCTGGCTGCTCAGCGCCTGGGCGCTCATCCACCTGACCATCCGTGTAAACATGGAGGCCGCCGCGCTCACCGCCATGACGCTGGCCGTTTACCTCTTCATCTACACCCCGCTCAAGCGCCAGAGCGCCACCAACACCCTCGTGGGCGCAGTCTCAGGTGCCTTGCCACCCCTCATCGGCTGGGCCGGCGCAGCAGGTCCCCTGCCTGCGGGTTCCCTTCCACACTTCCGTTGGGAGCTCATGATCGAGCCGGGTGCCATCTACCTCTTCCTCCTGCTCTTCCTCTGGCAGCTCCCTCACTTCCTGGCCATCAACTGGATGTACCGCGACGAATACCGCAAAGGCGGCTTCGTCATGCTGGCCAACGACGATGAAATGGGCGAGCGCACCTCGCAGCACGCTCTGGCTTATGCCGTCAGCGCCGTGCTCCTGATGTTCTACCCCGTCTATGCCGGCGTGGCCTATCCTTGGTGGTTCCTCCCTCCTGCTCTGCTGCTCAGCGGCTGGCTCTGCCTTCTGGCCGTGCGCTTCAACCGCCAGCCCGAGCGGCCCACGGCCCGCAAGCTCTTCTTCTGCACGCTGATGTATCTCCCGGCCATTCTGACCGTATCCATTCTCGCCTGGAAAAGGGCATAACCACCCCCGCCATGAACGAATCCCCCGCGCCCGCTCCCGCCAAGCTCAGCCCCTGGACCATCTGGGTGCCCATCATCATCGCCACGCTCGGCCTCGTCGTCTTCTACAACTACCTCATCTACCGCTCCCGTATCGACAATGATACAAACCGCCCCGCCATTCTCGGCCGGTTGGAAAAAGATCTGGAGCTGACAGAGCGCAGCGGCAAAAAAGTACATCTCGCAGATCTCAAGGGCAAGGTCCTCATCATCTCCTGGGTCTTCACCCGCTGCCCCCGTGGCTGCGCCGCCGTCATCGCCAAGCTCAAGAAGCTGCAGTCGGAATTCGCCAACGAGCCCGGCGTTCACTTCATCAGCTTCACCCTCGATGCCGACGACACGCCGGAGATGATGCAGAAATTCGCCCGCGGTCTCGACATCAAGGACGACGCCAACTGGTGGTTCGTCAACGGCGAGAAAGACGCCGTCCGCAAGTTCATGACCAGCCAGGTACAGTTCCGCCCTGTGCAGGACATGCCCGAGGCCGACCGCCTCTCCCCGGATGACAAGTACATCCACGACCTCCGCGTGGCCCTCATCGATCAACTCGGTCACGTGCGCAGCCTCGCAGACATCCTCAATGCCGACCCCGAGTTCGCCAAATTCTGGGACGAAAAGCTGCGCAAGGATCTGCGCTACCTGCTCGCAGAGCAGAAAAAGAATCCCTACAAGCCCCTCGCCAACTGATCTGACTCATGGACGTCACCGAACTCCCCAAGCTTTACACCATCTTCAATGGCTGTGCCCTGCTGCACATCATCCTCGGCCTGACGATGATCAAGCTCGGCCACCGCAAGCCCCACATCGTCAGCATGGTCATCGCCCTGTTGTTCTCCACCGCCTTCCTCGGCTGTTACCTCTATTACCACTTCCACGCAGGCCACGTGAAGTTCGCCGGCACCGGCCTCTCCCGCCCCATCTACTTCACTGTCCTCTTCACCCACATCCCTCTGGCCGTCCTCAGCCTCCCGCTCATCATCATGACCGTCATCCCCGGTCTGAAGAGCCGCTTCGACAAGCACAAGCGCATGGCTAAATGGACCGTTCCCGTCTGGCTCTACGTCTCAGTCACCGGCATCATCGTTTACCTGATGTGCTACGTCTGGTACGGCCCGCCCATCCGCGCGTAACGCCGTTCGTGGGATGGGTGTGGCGACAGCCCGCCCGCCCATCAGCGTGTGGCAAACACCCGCAACCCTCGGCACAGGCATAGACCTGTTCTCGAAAAGAATGTCCGGTTGAACCGGCGAGCGCAGCGGCCCCAGTGGCAAGGAGGAAGCGCCGCCTGCTATTGGAAAATAACAGGCAAGCGACCATCGCAGCCAATGGGGCCGCTCCGCCGTCGGGCAATGTAATACCACGATCTCTTGAAAACAGGTCTGTTCTCTTTTCGTCACTTTGCCCCGCTTCGCACCAACCCCAAAGGGGTTGCGTAGTTAAGCCCAAGGGTCAGCCGAGCCTCAGCGAGGCAGACCCTGGGTATGGACGGACGCGAGCGGGAAGCAAACCCATCGCCTTCTTTGCACGCCGCGCTCTCCAGCAGCGTCTCTCCGCCATTCCGCCTCGCCGTGACTCCCTTCCCGCCTCGAGTCCACAGGATCAGTCGCTTCTTCAAGACGGCTTGATCAGCTTGGAAAAAGACCCGTTTTGAATCGCCTGTGGTATCACTCCTCAAACTTCCACGTCTTCTGCTTCACCGGCTTAAGATCCGTGCGTCCGCGCTTCTTCCGAAACACGTCAAACACCACATCGGACCCATCCGCCTTCATCTGGTGCACCATTTGCAGCAGCAACCCCAGGCGCCCTTTCGGAAACCCCGCCTTGTTCGCAAACCACCCCAGATACTCCGCCGGGATGTCATAGATTGGCACCCCGTTGGGCGGAAAATGCTGCGGTCCGTATTTGCCAAACGGCATGAATGTCCGCCCGATCTCCTCAAAATCGGCGCGCATCCGTGCTTCCAGGTCGTCCATGCCACAAAGTAGTGCGGGCAATCCTGCCCGCGAGTACCTTCTGCAACCGCAAAAAGAGACTAGGGCTATTTCACAGCCTCAGCGCGCCCCGCTAAGCAGTTCCTCCACAATCGCCTCCGTCCCCAGAAACGGCAGCGAGTAGTGCCCGTCCTCTTCCCACACTTTCAGCGTGGCATTCGGGATCTTCTTCACAAAGCGCTCCACCATCGACACCGGGATGTTGCTGTCCCGCCCGCCATGCCAGTAGCGCATGGGAAAGCTCACGCTGCCGAGATCAATCCCCCAGTCGCTCGAATAGATGTTACCATCCAGCCTCACTGCATGCACCGGCGATGTCACTCCCACACGCCCGCTCGTGGTCAGGATGCGGTAGAGATCCGGCCGCGCAAACGCCTGCTGATCTCGCTCGCACATCTTGCACACCTGCGCCGCCACGATCGGCGAGGCCGCAGGCAGCCGCATAAACTGCGCCGCCACCGCCAGCCCCGCCCCTAGAAACCACGGCACCCGGTCCTGCGCCCACAGCGCCAGCCTGTAGGCCCACAGTAGATCCTTCGTCCCCACCTCTCTCAGTGGCGGCGCTCCGCAGACCACACCCGCGCTCAGCAGCCGCTCCGGCATCGCATGCGCACAGGCCAGCACATACGGCCCACCTCCAGACACACCCAGCACATGAAACTTTTCCCACCCCAGATGCGCCGCCAGCTCACGCATGTCCTCAGGCCAGTCCAGCAGCCTGCGCCCCGGCTGAAAATCCGAAAGCCCGATGCCCGGTCGGTCCGGCGACACCACACGCAGGCCAAACTTCTTGCCCGCTTCATCCAGCATCTCACCCTGCAGCCGCGAGCCCGGCCAGCCATGGAAATAAAACATCGGCACTCCCGCCGGATCACCGTACTCGGCATAGCCAAGCTTCCTGCCGTTTGAGAGCGTGAGGGTATGGCCGTCCATGTCCGGACCATACCCCGATGTACTCCCGAATAAAGAAGGACGACCTTTATTCGGCAGGCGTCATTTCAAAGCCGCATGCGCCTCGCGCAGCAGCGCGTCCGTCGTCTCCCAGTCAATGCACGCATCTGTAATCGACTGCCCGCGAACCAGCTTGTCCAGCGGCTGCGGAAACTTCTGGCTGCCGCCCACCAGATTGCTCTCCAGCATCGCGCCGATGATCGCCTTCTGCCCTGCCGCACGCTGACGCACGATCTCACGAAACACATCCGGCATCCGCCGGTGGTCTTTCGCGCAGTTGCCGTGGCTCGCATCGATCATGATCGCAGGCTTCAGCTTCGCACCCTCCAGTCCGTCGATGGTCTCCATCACATTATCCGCTCCGTAGTTCGGGCCGCTCTCGCCACCACGCAGGATGATGTGGCAGTCCGGATTCCCGCTCGTCGTCACTGCAGACGCCACGCCATCCTCGCTCACACCCAGGAAAGTCTGCGGCTGCATCGCCGCCTTGATCGCATTGATCGCAGGCGCGATGTGTCCAAACGTCCCGTTCTTAAACCCGAGCGGCATCGACAAACCCGACGCCATCTGCCGGTGCGTCTGCGACTCCGTCGTCCGCGCACCGATCGCGCTCCAGCTGATCAGATCCGCGATGTACTGCGGTGTGATGGGGTCCAGCAGCTCCGTCGCCGTTGGCAGGCCGAGGTCCAGCACATCACGCAGGATCTTCCGCGCCAGCCGCAGTCCTGCCGGGATGTCGCAGCTCCCGTCCAGATGCGGATCCATGATCAGCCCCTTCCACCCCACCGTGGTGCGCGGTTTTTCAAAATACACACGCATCACGATGCACAGCCTGTCCTTCAGTTCTGTCGCCAGCGCCGCCAGCTTCCGTGCATACTCCATCCCGGCCTCGGGATCATGAATCGAACACGGTCCAAGAATGACGAGAAATCGCTCATCATTGCCAAACAAGATGTCCCGAATCTCCTGACGTGAGCGAGCCACGAAAGAGGTCTGCGCCTCCGTCGGCGCGATCTCGCTCATCATCCCGCGCGGAGCGGGCAGCGGAATGTTGGAGGCGATGTGGAGATTGGCGGTCTGGCTCATGGGACGGGTTCCATAAGGCCTAAACCGCCTGTGTTCAATCTTCCTGCGCCACCGGATTCTTCGGCTTGAGCATAAAGTAAAGCACCACGCTAATCAGCACCACCGCTCCCGCGATCAGCGGCGCCGTGCGCTGCGCGGCATCCGTGCTGGTGATGCCACTCTGCACCCGCACCACGATCAGCGAGGCACACACCAGCGCGCCTAGCACCGGCACAAACGCCGGAGGCTCAAAGCCCCCCTTCGGCTCATCGGACCGCCGCTTCAGAATGATCAGCGAGATGTTCACCACCGTGAAAACAATCAGCAGCAGCAGCACCGTGGATTCCGCCAGCTGCTTCACCCCTCCGCTAAGAATCAGCACCGACACGATGCCAAACAGCACAAACACCGCCACATGCGGCGAGTGCCGCGTGGGGTGCAGACTGCCCAGCACCGCAGGCAGCAGCCCCTGGCGGCTCATCCCATACAGCAGCCGCGATCCCATCAAGTAGTTCAGCAGCGCCGTGTTGCCGATCGCAAAGATCGTGATGAAGGCATACACCGGCTTGATCCCGGTAAACCATGGCGCAGCACGCCGGGCCACTTCCATCAGCGGCGCATCACTCTTCGCCAGCTGCTGCCAGGGCACCACGGACACCGCCGTGATCGCCACCGCCAGATAGATCATCGTGGCCAGCACCATCGCGCCGATCAGTCCCAGAGGCACATTGCGCCCCGGGTTTTTCACCTCCTCGCTCACATTCAAAATATCCTCAAAACCGATGAATGAATAAAACGTCAGCACCGCCCCCTGCATGATCAGCGCCATCGTGATGCCTGAGCCCGCACCACCTGCCGCCGTGTCCCCCGGAGATTCCAGGTAGTTCACCCCGCCCCAGTAGCGCACGCCGATGATGATGATGAAAATCAGCCCGCTGGCCTCGATCACCGTGCACAAAATGTTCAGCCACATGCTCTCTTTCAGCCCCCGGTAGATCACACAGCCCACCATGCCCACCACCCCGATGGCACACAGCTTCACCGTCATGTCCGCCAGCTGCCAGCCCATCAGTTCTTTGATTTGACCGATGATCGCCTGCGCCCCGGTGGCCATGCTCGTGAGCCCGCTCATCATCACCGCGATGCCGATGATGTAGCTCAGCAGCGGCTTGCCCAGCCCGCGCTGCGTCACATACGCAGCACCGCCCGCCTTCGCATACCTCCCGCCCACACACGCATACGTCAGGCCCGTCAGCAGCGCTCCCACCATCGCCATGATGAAGGCCAGCCACATCGCATTCCCCAGCCCCGCCGCCGCCTTGCCGATCAGCGCATAGATCCCCGCCCCCAGCATGGACCCCAGACCATAAAACATGATCTGCCAGGGTCCGAGGGTCTGCTGCAATGAAGGCTGGGGAGAGGAAGAGTCGGCCATGCCCACGCTACTAGCCGAGATCGTGCCGTGCTGGAAGCCAAAAAGAGGCCGCCCGCATCGCACATTTCGGCGAGGCGGGCGGCAGGGGGCTTTTCAGGCGCTTTCAGCTCAGAGATTACAGCACCGGGATCTGGCGAGGCTTCGCCACTTCCTTCAGCGGCAGGCGCAGCGTCAGCACGCCGTCTTCGAGCTTGGCCGTCATCTGTTCCTCATCCACCGGGGTGTTGAGTCGCAGGCGCAGGAGGTAGCTCAGCGGGGAGAGCTCGCGGTGCAGCGTCTTCATGCCTTCCGGCACGGTGGCGTTGCGTTCGCCGCGAATGGTCAGGATGCTGTCTTCGAGATCAATCTTCACGCCGCCCTTCGGCACGCCCGGCATTTCGACGCGCACTTCATACGCTTCGGCGTTGCCATTGACGTTGTAGAGGGGCTTGCGCAGAGATTCAGTCACGCCGGAGGTGGCAGGAGCGCAGGAGCTGGGAGAGCAGGTCGTATTCATGGTAGTTTTAAAGATAAGTAGATGGGATTGGAGTTGGGGAGGATGGGGCAGATTAGTTCAGAGTGATCGTGCGCGGCTTGCTGCGTTCCTGCTTCGGCAGCGTCACGGTCAGGATGCCGTCTTCGAGCTTCGCGGAGATGGCTTCGGCGTTCACACCTTCAGGCACGGACACCGAGCGGGTCAGGCTGTAGGAGTTTTCTTTGTCGCCGTCCTTCTCGCGCTTCTCCACGGCCACGCTCAGCAGGCCGTTGTTCAGCTCGATCTTCACGTCCTCCTTCTTCACGCCCGGCACCTCAAAGCTGGCCAGGTAGTTGTCTTTGTCTTCATGCACATCCACGGCCAGCTTGTCATTGGCCACGCCGGGGAAGACCTCGCCGAGGTTGTTGAAAAGCGTGCTCAGGGAGGGCATGCCCGCAAACGGATGGCGGAACCATTCGTCAAAATCGGAGACGCGGTTGAGGCTGAAGGGATTGGTGCGGATGAGTTTCATGGCTTGGGATGGTTTGGTTTGAGTTTTTGGGTTGGAGTAATCTTCCGCCCAATACCACTGCATCAGCCGTGCCAGCCGCGTTAACCTCACATCAAACCATTCATCATCAATGACTTGATAAAATCACACCCACCGCCACACGAGCCAGATTGTGCCACAAAAATGGCACCTCTTGTCACACCAGTGAGACATTTTTGCCAATTCACCCCGACTCTCAAAAAGCCTCCCCTGAATGACGTGCACCACACCCTCGCCAACCCGATTCCGCCTGCAATCCATTCGTGAAAATCCGCGGATATTCGCCTCCATTCGCATGGGTCACTTCAAGCCCGCTTCTCAGCTCCAGGTGCTACGATGAGTGTGTCATCAGCCCATCCGTCCTTCAGCGATCATCAGACACGCGACGTGTGAACGACATGACACCACGATCTTTCGAAAACAGGTCTGCTCACTTTTCACCATCCTACACCACTTCCCACCAGCACCAACGGTGCGGCCTATCGTAGCCCAGGGAAAGCGAGCCTTGGCGAGCGCCGCCCTGGGTGGACGATCACCAACTCCGGATAGCAAACCCAGCGTTTTCTCTGCACGCCGCGCCCTCCAGCAGCGTCTCTCCGCCATGCCGCCGTTGTAAATCAGCGCCCCCAATCGCGCCGCCCTATGCCTTGGCCGCACCCTTCTTCTTCGCCTTCAGATTCAGCATCTCCACCGCCATCGAGAAGCCCATCGCAAAGTAGATGTAGCCCTTCGGAATCTCAAAGTGGAAACCCTCTCCGATCAGCGCCGTCCCAATCAAAATGAGGAAGCTCAGCGCCAGCATCTTCACCGTGGGATGACGCGCTACAAACTCGCCCACCGCCTTCGCAAAGAACATCATGAAACCCACGGAGATCAGCACCGCTGTGACCATGATGGAAATATGCTTCACCATCCCCACGGCGGTGATCACTGAGTCCAGCGAGAACACGATGTCCAGCAGCGCGATCTGCACCATCACCGCGCCAAAGGCCGCCCCTTTGCCCACGCTGTTGCGCACCTCGCCCTCGGGGTCGCCTTCCAGTTTTTCATGGATCTCGTGCGTGCTTTTATAGATCAGAAACAGCCCGCCAAAGATCAGCACCAGGTCCTTGCCCGTGATCGAATGCCCCAGCAGTGAGAAAAGCGGCGCGGTCAGCGACATCACCCACGTGATCGAGAGCAGCAGCAGAATACGCGTCAGCATTGCCAGCCCCAGCCCCATGAATCGCCCGCGCGCACGGTCTGCCTCCGGCAGTTTGTCCACCAGGATGGAGATGAACACGATGTTGTCGATCCCCAGCACAATCTCCAGCACGCACAGCGTCAGCACCGCGATCCAGGCCTCCAGGCTCGTGGCCCAGGAAAAGTCGAGCACATTGAGGTTGGCGGTTACAGCAGCAGCGGCGTTGGCGATCATCGTGCGCCGATGCTAGCGGGAAATGCCGCCTCGGCAATCGCCGGAGAAAATTTTACTCATTTTGCAAAGGCAGTTCCACCTCTCCGCACACGTTTGCATCAAAGCATTTTTCGAATCGCAAAACCCGTTCATACATGCGCTTATGCCCTTGATGAACCTCACGGAACTCGAAGAACGTCTCAGCCGCCCCACCCCTGCCGTGATCGAGATGATGGCCCGTCTCCCGGGAGACATCGTCATCCTGGGTGCCGCAGGCAAAATGGGCCCCTCCCTCGCACGCATGGCCAAACGCGCCAGCGATGAAGCCGGCACCAAGCGCCGCGTCATCGCCGTCTCCCGCTTTAGCACCCCCGGTGCTGAGTCCGCCTTTGTCCAGCACGGCATCGAGGTCATCTCCACCGATCTCCTCGCCGCCAATGCCGTCGCCTACCTCCCTCATGCGCCCAACGTGGTGTACATGGCGGGCATGAAATTCGGCTCCTCCGGCCAGGAGCCCTTCACCTGGGCCATGAATGCCTGGCTCCCCGGCCTCGTCTGCGAGCGCTACCACCGCAGCCGCATCGCCGCCTTCTCCACCGGCAATGTCTATGGCCTCGTCCCCGTCGAGCGCGGTGGCAGCCACGAGGAAGACGCCCTCAATCCCAAAGGCGAGTACGCCATGAGCTGCCTCGGCCGCGAGCGCATCTTTGAATACTTCAGCCAGACACGCGGCACCCCCGTCTCACTCATCCGGCTCAACTACGCCTGCGACCTCCGCTACGGCGTCATGGTGGACATCGCCCGCCAGGTCTGGAACGGCGATCCCGTGGACGTCACCATGGGCTACTTCAACACCATCTGGCAGGGCGATGCCAATGCCCTCTCCCTCCTCAGCCTCGCCAAGGCCCAGAGCCCCGCCTGGCACGTCAATCTCACCGGCACCGCCACCCTCAGCGTCCGCGAGCTGGCAACCCGCTTCGGCGAAATCTTCGGAAAACCCGTCCACATCACCGGACAGGAAGCCCCCGACGCCCTCCTCAGCAACCCCTACCGCAGCTTCGTTGACCTCGGCGTCCCCTTCGTCCGCGACGAAGAACTCACCGAATGGGTCGCCCACTGGATCTCCTCCGGCGGCGAATCCCTCGGCAAACCCACCCACTTCGAGTCACGGGATGGGAAGTTTTGAGGTAAGAGACTACTCAGTTCACTTTACAACACAGACATAAGCGTATGACGGATGTTTCAGAACTCTTAAAAACACTGGGCGAATCTGTCCACCACGACGAGCAGCTTGGAGACTTTTTTACCTCCTTTGGCACATGGCGCCTTCAGAGCATGGTCGACTTTCCATTTCAGTCTGATGTGGAGATGCTTTTTGAACTCACCGAGAAAGTCGAAGCTTTTCCTCCGTCCATGCCCGGGAATGTCGGATGGATTCAAGATCATCTCGTCGAGATATGGAACCTGTCAGCAAAAGCAATCAATGACTTGGCCGAAGTCCAACGCATAGAAATGCCTGATGAATTCAGTGTCGATACTGTTAGCGTTCAGCTGTCAGACAAGCCTGTGGCGAATTCAAATTGGAGACTCATGATCGACCTTTCCTGTGGATTGGTGTCCTTCGAGATAATTTTTTGTGGCCTCACTGTCGTTGACTGTAGCTTAACCTGACGAGTTGTTATTTGCGGCCCTTCAAAGCTGGGTGCTCTATGACCGGTCACTTTACAATCTTAGCGCCTTTTACTCCGCCGCCCCCGGCCTCAGCCAGTACAGCACGCTCATCCTCACCGCGATCCCATTCTCCACCTGCTGGTTGATCAGGCACTTCTCATAGTTCATCCCCGCATCCGTGATCTCCACGCCGCGGTTCACCGGCCCCGGATGCATCAGGTGCAGCCCGCGCTCGCGCAGCACCTTCACCCGTTCATCCGTCAGCCCGTAGTTGCGGTGATATTCCGCCGGACTCGGGATCAGCGGCTCATCCAGCCGCTCTCCCTGCACACGCAGCAGATAGATCACATCGGGCTTCCAGTCGAAAGCATCCGTCCAGTTCCCAAACTGCGGGATCTCCTGCGGCACCTCACGCGGCATCATCGAGCCCGGCGCCAGATACGCCACCTGCATCCCCAGCCTGCGGAAGATCAGGCTCGTGCTGCGCGCCACGCGCGAGTGCTGGATGTCTCCCACGATCAGCGCACGGCAGCCGCGCAGGTCCTTGTGGATCTCCCTCAGCGTAAAGGCATCCAGCAGCGCCTGCGTCGGGTGTGCATGCCAGCCATCACCGGCATTGATCACACTCGCCCGCGTGTTTTTCGCGATGAGATTCGGCGTACCCGACTGCTTGTGCCGCACCACGATGTAGTCCACCCGCATGGCCTCCAGTGTCTCCACCGTGTCCAGCACCGACTCCCCCTTCACCACGCTGCTCGACTCGATGTCAAAGTGCGTCACGTCCGCAGACAGGCGGCTCGCCGCCACCTCAAAGCTCGACCGCGTGCGGGTCGAGGGCTCGTAAAACAGCGTCAGCACCGTCTGCCCCTTCAGCGTCGGCACCTTCTTCACGCTGCGCTTGAAGAGGTCCTTGAACGGCCCGGCGTTGTCGAGCACGAAGGAGATTTCCTCATCCGTGAGCGAGGCGATGTCGAGGAGGTCTTTGCGCGGGGTCATCTTGCTGGGGCTTGGGTTTGCACGGTGCAGGCGTCCTGCCCGTCCACTTCTTCAAATCGCACGGCCACACGCTCTCCAGGGGCCAGGGTCACCTTCAGTGCGGAAAAATCAGGCTGCACCGGCAGCTCGCGTCCGCAGCGGTCCACCAGCACCGCCAGTTGCACACGCTTGGGGCGGCCAAAGTTCAGCAGCTCATCCAGCGCAGCACGCACGCTGCGCCCGGTGTAGATCACTTCATCGACTAGCACCACGTTCAGGTCGTCAATGTCAAAGGCGATGTCAGACCCCTCCAGCTTCGGCACCATCTGAAAGGTGTTCAGGTCGTCCCGGTACTGCGTGATGTCGATCGTTCCCACAAACACCTTCAGCCCCGCCTTTTCAATCTCCGCCGCGATGCGCTTCGCCAGCGGCACCCCACGTGTAAAAACACCCACCAGCGCGATGCTCTCCGCATCCGGGTTCGCGGCTCGGATGCCCTCCGCCAATGCCTTCACGCCATCGGCCATCTGGGCCTGTGTGAGGAGCGTGCGTTCATTGCCTGGCATGGTGGGAAAAAGGGTGCACCGACACTCCGGCGATTCGCGGGCTTGTCAAATCAGGGGATGCCTCCGCAGGCGGAGAAGTTTTACCCCGCTGCCTTCCTCCAGAGTTGCAAAGCATTCACAGCTTTGATTTGATAGGTCCATGCAAAGATTTTCCTCCGTCATCCTGCTGCTGGCCGGCTCCGCACTCCTCTCCAGCTGCGACGTGCTTCGTGAGAACAAGCTCCTCATCACCTCTCACGTGCAGACAGACCAGATCGAGCACCCCAGCGAGCTCATGCGGCTCCCCATCGGCGGGCAGCAGATGACCTTTCGAAAAATCCCCGAATTCAGCCAGCGCAGCATCTCTGGCTTCGAGCCCTTCCCTGCGGAAGACATCAATGAAGGCTACGGCGCCCTCCTGCAGCTCGACACAAAGGGTCGCAATGCTCTTGAACTCGCCTCCCGCACCTATCACGGCATGTCCATGCTGACGATGGTCAATGGCATCCCCGTTGACATGATCGAGCTCGACCAGCCGATCACCGACGGCAAATTCACCATCTGGCGCGGCCTCACCAAGAAGACCATCGACGAGATGGACAAGTTCTATCCTCGTCTCAAATACATGACCCCAAAATCCACCTCTCGCTGGATGGACGACATGCTTCCCTCCACCTCCAAGGAAAAGCTGAACTCACGCCGCGAAGCCAAAGCCCTGGAAGCCGCAGAAAAAGCCGCCGAACGCGACAGGGCACTCGGCAAGCCCCGTCCCGCCCCGCGCACGCCCGAGGGCATGATCCCATTGGAAGGCTTCAAACTGCCCGGCACCTGATGATGACGCGTCTCGCCCTTTCATCCTTGCTGCTCTGTCTGCTTGCTGGTGCACTGCCTGCGCAGCAGCTCCTGCTGCCCACGGCCAACCACGCGCTCTTTGACGCGCCTGCGGACTTTTTCCAGTTCGTGGACCGCACCTTTGAGGGCGCCAAGACCACCCCTTGGGAGGGCGGCCAGTTCGGTTTTGTGCGTGATCCCCGCCGTATCGGCAGCCGCATAGCCTACGCACGTTTTCACGAAGGCCTCGACATCAAGCCTCTGCAACGCGACTCCAAAGGCAATCCTCAGGATGCGGTGTGCGCCATCGCCGATGGCGTGATTGTGCACGTCGCGGCATCCCCAGCGCATAGCAACTACGGCCGCTACATCGTGGTTCGGCACGACTGGGGTGGCAGCTCATACTATTCCCTCTACGCCCACCTTGCCTCCGCCACCGTCAGCCCCGGGCAGCACGTGAAGGCGGGCACCACATTGGGCATCCTCGGCTACACTGGCAGTGGCATCGACCAGCGCCGCGCCCATGTGCATGTGGAGCTCAATCTCTTCCTCTCCAGCCGCTTTGAGGCCTGGCATGCCGCCAGTTTTGCCACCCCCAATCACAACGGCTTGTACAATGGCCTCAACCTCATCGGGCTTGACCTTCAGTCTTTCTACCTCGCGCAGCAGAAAAACCCCTCACTCACCGCAGCCGCCGCTGTGCAGTCCACTCCGCCGGCCTACCGCGTGGCCATCCCAGGAGATGCCGAAATGGAGATTTTGAAAAATTACCCCTGGCTGCTCGATGGCCCACGCCAGTCAGGCCGCCCCGCCAGCTGGGAGGTTACCTTCAGCCGCTGGGGCCTGCCGCTCAAAGTCAGGTCCTCCGCCAGCACCGTGCCCACTCCCGTCGTCACTTGGGTGCAGGACTCCGACCTGCCGCATTACCTCAGCACCCGAGGCTGCGTCACCGGCAGCGGCAGCTCAGGAAAGCTCACCGCTGAGGGCCTCCGCTTTGTAAAGCTCGTCTGCGGCTGGTTTTGAAAGAGTGCACGCAGCCCGCTGGCGCTCCACCGCCTCACTCCGGTTTGTAAAACCGGCCCATGTACTCCAGGATTTTCGCACGCAGCTCATCTCCGTCGATCGATCCATTGTGCCTGAAGATCACTTCCCCGCCCGGGGCCACCACCAGCGTGTGCGGGATCGGCCCCGGCCACTCGGGGTCCAGCGCCTTGATCAGCTCGTCGTGGCTGGCTCCTTTGAAGACATACGCGTTTCCCTTGCGCCCCTCGGCCTTGAGGCTGGGCTTCAGCTTGTCTGGCACGATGGCGTTGTTCTTCTCCAGAAACGCCTTCACTTCATCGATCGTTCCCGGGTCATCAATGCTGATGCTGATGAACTCGAAGTCGCGCAGGCCAAACTTCCGCGAGGTGGCCACCAGCTGTGGAAATTCCTCCACGCACGGCCCGCACCATGTCGCCCACACGTTGAACATCCGCACCTTCTTCGTGTCATTCTTGCGCAGCGCCTCCACTCCCTTCGGGTCGATCAGCTCCACCTCCACCTCGCCTTTTTCCCACTTCTCATTGTCGGTCGCGATCTGCTTCCGCTTGTCGATCCACTTCGTCGAGCAGCCGTGCGGCTTGGTGATCTCCACCGGCACCGGCTTGCCGGCCAGCAGCGCCTCGATCGCATTGCGCGCATCCGGGGAGGTTACGGAGGCATCGTCTGCATAGCGCGAGTCGTCCAGCCGGCCCTGGTAGCGCAGCTTGCGCTCCTTGTCGAAGAGGAAGACATGCGGCGTGGCCAGGCAGCCATAGGCCAGCGCCGTCTTCTGCGTGTCGCCATCGTAGAGGTAGGGAAAGGTGAAGCCCTGCTCCTTGGCATGCTGCTTCATCTCCGGAAAACTGTCATTGTACTTCGAATACCCCAGCTCGTCCGCCCGCAGTGCCGCCGGGTCGTTGGGATTGATGGCCACCAGTTGCAGCCCCTTGCCCTTGTAGTCCTTCACCAGCTTCTTGATCCTTCCCTCCACCCCCTGGGACGTCGGGCAGTGGTTGCTCAGAAACGCGATCATGAGCAGGTCAGCGTCCGCATATTCCTTCAGCGTATGCCTCTCCTCGTCGATGCCCACCAGGTCAAAGTCAGGCGCGGCATCTCCGATCTTCAGTTCATGAAACCCCTCCGGCATGGCCGTTTTTTTGGCGGCGGGCGTTTCCGCCTGCGTCAGTACAGGCAGCAGGGCCGCCAGAAAGGTGAGAGCGAGCTTGTTCTTCATCGGGATCATTCAGGTTTGGCCGTCTGGCATTTCCAACACAACTCAAACGAGACAGGATTCGATTCTTTGCACGCAGGGCAGCACCAGTCGTCTTCTGCACTGAAGACGGCCTCCTCCGGCGCCTGGTGCGGCAGCAGCAGCGCACTCGCCTCGGCAAAGTCCGCGTCATCCACCAGGCACAGCGTGGGCTGCAATGGCCCAATGAAAATGTTCGTCAGCTGTGCGGTGGTCTCATTTCGGATGAAGCAGGCGATGCCCGCCTCATCCAGGATCGACTTGAAAAAGCCGAGCCGGGCGGAATCGAGGCTGGTGATGAGGTCGCGCATAATCAGGGTTCACACTTCAAACTCATCCGCCGGATCAAACGGCGGCATCGGCACATTGATGATTTTCAATTTACCCACCGCCCGGTGCACACACCCCGGCCGGATCATCACCGTCGTCATCGGCTTCAGCGGCACGATCTGCCCGTCCACCTCCAGGTGCCCCTCGCCTTCCAGCACAATGTAGATCTCCGTCATCTTCTTGTGGTAGTGCGCCTTGCTGTCCGCATGGATGTCCGTCAGGTGCACCGTCGCCAGCGTGTTCCAGTCCTCCTTGAACGCCCTCCTCGCCTGCCCGCACGGACAGGGCGTCGGAGTGATTTCATCCAGCTGGGCGACGGCAAAACGAGGTTCGGACATGCGCAGAGGCTACTGGCGACGATGCTCTTTGGCAAATGCCGCCCACCCTTGCACGCATGAATCATTTTGCCATGGACTGCCCGTCACCCTTCCCACACAAACTTGAATCACAGGCTATAGCGCCCCTGTCGCGTTTTGTATGAGCCCCCCCTTTTTACAGCGCCGCCAGCGCCGCCGCAGCCACCTCCGCCGTCTGCTCCAGGTCATCACGGCTGTGTGCCATGCTGATAAATCCCGTCTCAAACTGGCTCGGCGCAAAGTACACCCCGTTGTCCAGGCAGTGGTGGAAGAACTTCCGGAACGCCGCCAGGTCGGACGTCTTCGCATCCTGCAGATTGTGCACTTCCTTCTCCGTGAAGAACAGGCAGAACATGCTGCCTTTGCGGTACCAGCGGTAGTTCAGCCCCTTCTTCTTCAGCACTTCCAGCACCGCGTCCTCCATGATCTGCCCCAGGTTTTCCAGCAGTGCATAGCCGTTCTTCTTTTCCAGCTCGCGCAGTTGTGCCAGACCCGCCGCAAGCGCCACCGGGCTGCCGCTCAGCGTCCCGGCCTGATACACCGGCCCCACTGGCGCCAGCTTGTCCATGATGTCAGCACGCCCGCCGAAGGCACCCACCGGCAGACCACCCCCGATCACCTTGCCCAGGCAGGTCAGGTCTGGCGTGATCTTCTCCAGCTCCTGCACCCCGCCCTTGGCCAGGCGGAAGCCGGTCATCACCTCATCAAAAATTAAGAGCGCCCCATGCTTGGCGGTGATGTCCCGCAGCTTCTGCAGAAATCCTGGCTTCGGCAGGATCAGCCCCGCATTCGCCGGATACGGCTCCACGATCACACACGCGATCTCGTGCCCCTGTTTCTCAAAAAGCTCCTCCAGCGCCGCCTCGTCATTGAAAGGCAGCACGCTCGTCAGCTCTGCAAAACTCTTCGGCACCCCGGCGCTGTCCGGATTCCCATGCGTCAGCGCCCCGCTGCCGGCAGCCACCAGCAGGCTGTCAGAGTGGCCGTGGTAGCAGCCGTCAAACTTCACCAGCCTCTCCCGTCCCGTAAACCCGCGCGCCAGCCGGATCGCCGACATCGTCGCCTCCGTGCCGCTGCTCACCATGCGCACTTTCTGGATGCTCGGCACCCATTCACAAATCATGCGTGCCATCTCCACCTCATACAGGTTCGGGATCCCAAAGCTCACACCATCCTTGGCGGCGGTGTGGATCGCCTCAATCACCGGGATCGGCGCATGACCTAGGATCGCCGGACCCCACGTCCCCACGTAGTCGATCATGCAGCGGTCATCCACATCGTAAATGCGGCAGCCCTTGGCACGCTTCACGAAAAAAGGATCGCCCCCCACATTGCGAAAAGCACGCACGGGCGAGTTCACTCCGCCGGGAATGTACTGCTTGGCAAGGTCGAAAAGCTTGGTGGAAAGGGGTCCGTTTGGCATGGTCAGTGGGGGCTTAGGATTACGCGGGATATTTTCTGCGTCGAACAAAAGGTTGCCCGGATGCGTCAGAGTCGGCTATTCTCAGTCAAATCCCGACCACCCTGTTATGAAAGCGTTCTGTTTGGTCCTCCTCGCCCTGTGCATCCATCAGACCGCTCCGGCGCAGTCCGTCAGCCCCTCTGCTCGGAGTCGCTCCTCCCTCCAGACTGTCGAGCCAAACACTTTCGCTCTGGAGGGCCTGACCCCCAAGCCCATCGTGCTCAAGGTCCAGATCGAAGCTCCCGTCTATCCCACCAGCAAGTTTCAGGGAGCCCTCGGCTCCTTCGCCCCCGGCACCCCCGTTACTTTGCTGGCCATGTCAGACACCGCCTACCGCGTACGCGGCCGCGCCCGCCATGGCGATGTCGCCGGATGGGTGCACCTCACAGACGTCCAGTCATCAGACCCAAACCTCTACGCCAACCTCAAAAAACTCTATGAGCGCACTCGTCAGGTGGACGAGCTCATCCAGCACAAACAAGTCGCCCTCGGCATGACCAGCCAGGAAGTCCAGGCCTCCATGGGCAAACCCTCCCGCAAGTCCAGCAAGATCACCGCCGCAGGCAAGGAGGAGCGCCTCGAATACAGCATCTACGAGCAGGTGCCCCAGACCTCCACAGGCGTGAATGCCTTCGGCCAGATCGTGCAGACCGTCGTCTATGTCCGCGTGGAGGTCGGCACCCTCAGCCTCAGTTTCAAAGACAACGTCGTCTCCGAAATCACCGAGGTCAAAGGCAACCCCCTTCGCGGCGGCGGCGTCATGACCGTGCCGCCGCCCGTGGCCGGATTCTGATCAGCGCGCCACCTTGCGCCGTATCTCCTCCCGCACCCGCTCTGGCGTCCACCCCGCCTCACGCAGACTCCTCAGCGACCTCGCGTCATCCCGCTTCGCCAGCCGCTTCCCGTTCTCGTCCGTGATCAGCCCGTGGTGCCGCCACTCCGGCACCGGCAGGCCCAGCAGCGCCTGCAGCAGCCGGTGCAGATGCGTCGCCTCCAGCAGATCCTCCCCACGTGTCACCAGCGTGATCCCCTGCAGCGCATCATCCACCACCACCGCCAGGTGATAGCTCGCAGGCGTGTCCTTACGCGCCAGCACCACATCCCCAAACACCGCTGGCTGCGCCTTGAAAGTCCCGCGCCCTCGGTCCGTCCACACCAGCTCTCCGGCCGCCTGCTTTACCGCCTTCGCCACATCCAGCCGCAGCGCATACTGCTCCCCCGCTGCCATCCGCTGCACACGCTCTTCCGCACTGCGTCCGCGACACGTCCCCGGATAAAGCGGCCCATCCGGCCCCTGCGGCGCGTTGCCCGCCCGCGCGATCTCCTCCTGAATCTCCCTTCTCGTACAAAAGCACGGATACAGCACCCCCATTGCCTCCAGCTTCCTCAAAGCCGAACGGTAATCATCAAAGTGATCCGACTGCCGCCTCACTGGCTCCTCCCACTCCAGTCCCAGCCACGCCAGATCCTCTAAAATCGCCCCCTCATACTCCGGTCGCGCCCGCGTCCCGTCGATATCCTCCAGCCGGATGAGGAATCTACCGCCTTCTGCCTGCTCATGCGCAAACAACGCCGCATACGCATGCCCCAGATGCAGCCATCCGGTCGGGCTTGGGGCGAATCGTGTGACTTCAGGCATGCATCTCAGATTGTCACAGCCAGTTCATCTTGGCGTCTTTTTTTGCACGTCTCGACATTTCCCACAAACCCTCCACACTGACTCGCATGAATCTCGCCGACCTAGTCTCCCATCTCGACACCGAACTGCGCATCGCGGAGATCCCCGACTACTCCAACGCACTCAACGGCCTCCAGCTCGAAAACCGCTCCGGCAAGGTCTCCAAAATCGTCGCTGCGGTGGATGCCACCTTGCCAGTCATCAAAAAAGCCGTCGCCGCAGGAGCAGACCTCCTCATCGTCCATCACGGCATGTTCTGGACCGGCCTCCAAACCTGGACCGGCCCCGTCTTCCAAAAAATCCAGGCCGCCCTCGATGCCGGCCTCGCCGTCTATAGCTGCCACCTCCCGCTCGATTTCCATCCCACCCTTGGCAACGACGCCGTCCTCGCCCGCGCCCTCGGCCTTGAACCCTGCGGCAACTTCATGAAAACCAAGGGCACCGAAAACGGCGCCAAAATCGAAACCGAAATCAGCCGAGATGAGCTCGTGCAGCGCCTCGCCTCCGCCACTGGCTCCCGCGTACACGTCTGTGCGGGCGGCCCCGCCACCTGTCGGAAAATCGGCATCATGACCGGCGGCGCAGGCTCCGAAGTAGCCACCGTCGCCAAAGCCGGCATCGACACCTTCATCACCGGCGAAGGCCCCCACTGGAGCTACACCCTCGCCGAGGAGATCGGCATCAATCTCATCTACGGCGGCCACTACGCCACCGAGACCTTCGGCGTCAAAGCCCTCTCCGCCCACATCGAATCCAAGTTCGGCATCCCCTGGGAATTTGTGGATCATCCCACCGGCCTCTAAAGTAGCGCTGAACAAATCACCCACTGCATCGGATAGAACTCCGCGAAATTCGGACTCTGAAGGTATTCTCTGCAGTCTTCTAATCTCTTGCGGTGTTAAATCAGTGTTTCTCGATTCCATGCCCTATCTCGGCACATCCTTCTTCCAGCGCGACGTCCTCACCGTCGCCCGCGACCTCATCGGCGTCGAGCTCGTCTGGCACGGCTGCGCCGGCACCATTGTCGAGACAGAGGCTTACACCGTCGAGGGAGACCCCGCCTGCCACACCGCCACCCGCCCCAGCTCACGCGAGTTCGTGAAAACCCACCCACCCGGTGCCGCCTACGTTTATTTCAACTACGGCATGTACTGGCTCTTCAACCTCCACGTCAAAGGCGGCTCCCGGGACGGTCTCATCCTCATTCGCGCCCTCGAGCCCACCCGTGGCATCCCGCAGATGCAGCAGCGCCGCCAGCGCGAAAAAACGCGCGAACTTTGTTCCGGTCCCGGCAAGCTCGCCCAGGCCCTCGCCATCGACGGCACCCACCACGGCCTCCCCATGGCCGGCAAAGGCCGCCCCTCAGGCTGCGGTCTCGTTCAGCCAGCCACCAGCACTCACGAAGTCGTGACCGACATCCGCGTCGGCATCAGCCAGGCCATCGACTACCCCTGGCGCTTTCTCTCCCTCCACAGCCCCCACCTCAGCGTCAAACACGGCAAGGTGAAGCTGCCTCACGGCAAGTCTTAAACAAGACCGCCGCCAAGAAACAACCGCAAAGCCGCCACCAGCGCCACCGCGATGTTGATCGTCAGCCCGATCTTCCTTTGGCAAAACGAGCCAAAGATGATGCCCAGCACACACCCCGCCAGCACAGCCCACTGCAGCCAGCCAAACAGAGGAATGAGCCCGGGAATAAGCAAGACCGCGCACACCAGGCCGATGAGAACAGAGAAAAATTGCATGACGCAGCTAAAGACCACCACCCGCTGGTGAACACAACTGCAATTCTGAGACGCCATTGTAAGCCGCGCCTTGCATTCAGGCGCGGAGGCTGTACTCTCCTCGCCTCGCAAATGATCCGGAGAGGTGGCTGAGTGGTTGAAGGCACCTGACTCGAAATCAGACGTTGTCGTAAGGCAACCGAGGGTTCGAATCCCTCCCTCTCCGCCATTTTTTGCCGTCTAAGCGGCAAAAAATGCCCTCCGTAGCTCGAAGAGCGAAGGACGGGCCGCCCCCTTCCTCCAAGTTTAAAAGGACTTGCCCTCACCTGTCCCCATTGCCCAGATTGAAGTCCATGTTCTACGTGTACCTCCTCCGCGGCGAATCCCCCCTGCACAGATTTACACAGGCTTCACAGAAGACCTCCGCCAGCGCCTCGCAGAACACAACTCCGGCAAATCCCCCCACACCGAGCAATACCGCCCGTGGCGCCTAGAAACCCACCTCGCCTTCTCCGACCGCCCCCAAGCTCAAGCCTTCGAACGTTACCTCAAGACCGGCTCGGGAATCGCATTCGCAAACAAACGACTGCGCTGCTCTTCAACTCACAAAGGCGGCAAAAAATGCCCTCCGTAGCTTCAGCGAAGGAAGAAGCTCTCAGTGCGTAGCAAGAGCCCACGCATTAACGCGTCCCGTCAGCAAAGCAGAACGACCGCTTTGCTCACCGCTTCGCCACAAACGGCTCCGGCGTGTCCGCAAAGAACTCGCCCACATCCCCATCCGGCATGCCGTGATTGCGGATGCCTTCCAGCCGGCGGCGGCTGCCACGCTCGGTGCTCGGGCGGTTCGCCGTACGCTGCACCAGCTCGGTGATCACCGGGGCGGCGATGGCGGCACTAGCCGCCAGCAGGGTCAGGGCGATCACATTGGAAGACCCACGGCGCATGCCCCGCCCAAACAGGATGCCCAGCGCGCAGCCAGCGGCCGCAGGGGCGATCAGTGACGCATATGTTTCATATCCAGGGGCTGAGGGAGTTTCTTGCATGCTTCAACATAACCTCACTGAGAGAATCACCAAAGAGGAATTTGCCCGTATCCTGCTTTCCGGCTAATGGAAGCCCGATCCCAAACCCACAGCCCATGTCCCAAGCCGAATCCAAAAAACGTTATGCCCTCATCCTGGCCGGCGGTAGCGGCCAGCGCTTCTGGCCCATCAGTCGCGACGCCCAGCCCAAGCAGCTCCTCAAGCTCTTTGGCGAAAAGACCCTGCTCGAGCTCACCATCGACCGTCTGGACGGATTCGTGCCCAAGGAAAACATCCTCATCCTGACCAACAAGCAGCAGGAGGCCTCCGTGCGTGCTTTGATCAAGGATCTCCCAGCGGAAAACATCGTCGCCGAGCCCGAAAAGCGCGACACCGCTCCTGCCATCGCTCTCGCCGTCGGCTGGGTCGTCTCCCGCGATCCCACCGCCACCATGATCGTGCTCCCGGCGGATCACCTCATTCAAAATCATGCCGAGTTTCAGCGCGTGCTCTCCAATGCCGCCCTCGCCGCCGAAAACAGCGGCAGCCTCGTCACCGTGGGCATCACCCCCACCTGGCCCTGCCCCAGCTACGGCTATGTCGAGCGCGGTCGCCGCGCCAGCATCGGCGGCCTGAATGACCTCCCCGTCTGGGAAGTCGCCCGCTTCCGTGAAAAGCCCAACCCGGATCTGGCCGAGCACTTCATCAGCCAGGGCAATTTCCTTTGGAACGCAGGCATGTTCATCTGGACCATCCCCGCCATCTTCAGCGAGCTCAGCCGCCACTGCCCCGTGCTGGCAGACTTCGTCTCCGAGCTTCGCGGCTCCAAGGACTTCAACGCCACCGTGGAAAAACAGTTCGGCAAGCTGCCCAAGCTCTCCATCGACTACGCCCTCATGGAGCACGCCTCCCGCGTTCTCAATATCGAGTCCACCTTCGACTGGGATGACGTCGGCAACTGGACCAGCGTCGGCCGCTACCTCAAGACCGACGAGCATGGCAATCAGCACAACTGCGCGCTCTCCCAGCTCGACACCCTCAACAACATCGTCTTCACCCAGACCGGCCAGCACGTGGCCCTCATCGGTGTGCAGGATCTCATCGTCGTCGCCTCCAAGGACGGCCTCCTCGTCGCCACCCGCAGCAAGGCCGAAAACATCAAAAAGATCGTGGACGGCCTGCCTCACGAGCTGCGCTGATCCAAGCATCAGGCCCAGCATCCAGTCCCATGCCGCGCATCCTTGCCATCGACCACGGCACCGTGCGAATCGGTCTCGCCCTCAGCGACGAGACCGAAATCGTCGCCAGCCCGTTTAAGACCATCGATGCCACTCACGAGCCCGAGCGCACCATCGCACGCATCGTCAAGGAGAAGCACATCGGCAAAATCGTCATCGGCATGCCCTTCCGCATGAGTGGGGAAAAAGGCAGCGCCGCCGAACGCGTGGAAAAGTTCGCCACTAGTCTCGGCAAGGAGTTGCAGCACTCCGTGCCCATCGAGTTCGTCGATGAGCGCCTCTCCTCCGTCGAGGCGGAGGCCTCCATGTCCCGCTCCGGCATCACCGGGAAAAAAGAGCGCAACGAGATCGTCGATCAGCTCGCCGCAGTCGTCATCCTCCAGGAATATTTGAACCAGCAGCGCGGCCCCGCAGGCTTCCTGCTGCCCGACGACGCCTACGAACTCGACTGGACCCATGAGCCGAAGCGACGTCGAAAGTAAGGCCGGTCTGCGCCATGCCCCGCCTCCTGGCTGGAAGCGCCTGCGCCTCACCATCGCCTACAACGGCGCGCCTTGGAAAGGCTGGCAGAGCCAGGAAAGCGGTGGCGGCATTCAAGATGAAATCAACGCCGCCATTCGCAAAGCCACCCGCATCGACGCCCGCGTGCAGGGCAGCGGCCGCACCGACGCCGGCGTTCACGCCCTCGCCCAGACCGCCCACTGCGACGTGCCCGAAACCGTCCGCATGAGCGGAGAGGCCTGGGCCCACGCCCTCAACGCCTGCCTCCCACTCACCATCCGCATCCTCCTCGTCGAGGAATGCCCTCCCCTCTTCCACGCCCGCTTCGACGCCATCGGCAAAACCTACCGCTATCGCATCTGGCGCCCGCGCATGCTCTCCCCCTTTGAAGCCGACCGCGCCTGGCACGTCTATGGCCCGCTCGATCTCGATGCCGTGCGCTGGTGCTGCGAAAAACTCGTCGGCACCCACAACTTCGTCCGCCTCTCCGCCAATCGCGGCGACATGCCCGAAACCGAGCGCCGCCAGCGCACCGAAAAAACCACCCGCACCATCCACCGCGCCGAAATGCGCGAAGACGGCGACCTCCTCACCCTCGAATTCTCCGGCGACGGCTTCCTCTACAAAATGGTCCGCCTCATCGTCGGCAGCCTCATCCACGTCGCCCGCGCCCGCGAACCCAAAGAATGGTTCGCCCGTCTCCTCACCGACCCCACCGGCCCCCAAAGCAACCAAACCGCCCCCGCCTGCGGGCTGTATTTGGTCCGGGTGGAGTATCCCGTATAATGCTCGTTGAAAATGACAGCCTTGCCTCAGCTTGTGCTTTCGATTAATCTCTAAGCATGACTGCCACGATTTCTGCCGTCACTGAGGCCGCCCTGCAACTTCCCGTTGCAGACAGAGCCGCAGTCCTGCTCAGCATCTTTGACAGCCTGCCCGACGACAGGTCCTATGCGGATGACATCTTGGACGAAGCCATGCGTCGGGATGCCGAAATCGAGTCCGGATTGGTTCGTGAAATGTCGCACGAGGAATTCATCGCCGGACTCCGTCTGCCTAAGGTCGCATGACCCTTTCTTACCACCCGTCCGTGCAGGACGATCTGAACGCCCCATACCACGTGCACGAAGCTTTGGTGTGGGGCAGCCCGCCCGAAAATCAAGTCGCCAACTGTGATGGGTTTGCCTTTTGCCATGATGGCGACCGTATGCACTTGCAAACATCATTTCCAGGAAGAAGCACCTTTCGGCGCTAAACGATGCGCTAGGAGCGACGTCTATGATTTGCGGATTGCTGACAAAGCAAGGGCTAGTCGGTCCCCGTAGCTTGTGAGGACAAATCCGCTGCCCGCACCACGAGGTTTGATCAGGCCCAATGCTCGGAACTGATTTATTACGCGTGCGACCTCGGCTTCCGGCAGTTCAATGATCGCCTTGGCCGATGGGTAGTGACCAGCTTTTTCTGCTTCAGCAACAGCGAACCGATGGATTTCCATGCATTTGTTATCCAAAGCGGCTTTCCATCCCTGTTTAGTTGCTTGTGAAGAAAGAAGCGGGGCTAAAGCTTCAAAAAGCTCATTCCATGAAGCGACAATTTCGGTCTTGTCGCCAGTTCTGTCCCATTCGCGACTATAAGTGTCCCTCCAACCACGAGCGGCCAGCATAATTGTATCATCGCCTTGTGCTAGATTTTCGACACCTGGAGGCGGCCCTGAAGCCGCGTCCAGTTTGGCTTGGAGATCTCGGACCTGCTTTTGCAAATCCAACATTTGCTGAACATGCTCTTCCGTAAGGAGCTTGTCGCCTCGCACCCATCCTTTTCTCGGCTCGTCTTTTTCAGCAATTGAAATAGCACGACTCACAGCGCCTCCAAGTCCTTCGGCAGTTTCCCAATATTTCACCATTTTGTTGGATTGAACCAGCTTTCGAAAGGCTTCGAGCTTTTTTCTGGCTTTTAGCGATTTCTCCAGCTTCTCGCCTGCAATTTTCTCGGGGTTTTTGTGAACAAATCCATAAACCGGAATTCCCTTTTTAACGGCATATCGATATTCCTTTTCAGTGTAACTCAGGCCTGCAGCGTCGGTGCTTCCATACCTCCCCGCAACAATGACGACATAGTAATCGGAGTCGTCGATGACTCTCTGGATCAAACGCCATTGTTCATCATTTGCTGCTGGAAACATTTCCATGCCCGCCGGTATACAACGAAGTTCGAGTAAAGCTTTCATTATCTCCCTGCGCTCCTCTTCTAGATCGGTGAAGGTCGAGCTGACAAATACTTGGTAGCGCTTTTGCATGGATTCAAAAAGTAACCAAACGAAATTTCACGGCATTATCAATGAACTTGCACTATCAGTTCCTATATATTCTTTCGCCTAGCTTGCTTTGTTATGTTCCAACCGACAAGTAATACAAGTCCAGACATAGACATGCCAACAGCGGGCGACATAAAAAGCAGGTTTTGTATTGCGGCTATCTTTCCCGCGAGTGCGGCAGTCCAACCAGAGAGGAAGCCAATGACTATCGCAGTAAATGCGTACCTGGAGAGATACTTCAAGGTCTTACGGGGTAAAAGCAAAGCAAGGAGCATCGGGGGGAACAGTGCCAAGGCTCCGCCATAGATCGAAAATATGATGTCCTCAATCTTGTATCCAGTCTTCTCAAACAAGACGACCACGCTGCACGAAGCAAAACATGAAAAGATTATAGCGATCTGAGATACTCGCAGAGATGTCGCCGTTGTGGCCGTGGGTGCTGACTTGTGTTTATAGTTCAGAATGTCAGTCGTGATCGTATGCCCACTGGCTATTAAAAAGGTTGACGCTGTTGACAGCTGAGCGCTATACAGTCCCACCACTATGAGGAAAACCAACGCGAAACCGAATGGGGTTCGTGCTGCGCCATTCAGTAACTGCACGCAGAGTTCAGCCGGAGTAGTTGCAGTGCCAGTTGTTCCAGCCGCCCATGCGATTACCACTAGCAACGACCAAGCCATGAAAATGCCCACTGCGCTGCGGCGAAGACCAGCTTTCAAAATTTTATCACTCTCGCAGGCTGAAATCCTCTGCCACACAGTGATGTTGCTCAAGGCAGTGGGGATGTTCATCAGTGCTATTCCAAGCAGAAACCACATCAACCCAGTGTCGACTGCGCGAAGCGGTGCTGCTTGACGAAGGCGCTCAGGGGGATAGTCTCCGGAGAATATTATTACAGTTAAAAGCGAGCAAATCATCACCCAGATAAGAGCCATCTGAATGCGATCAGTAACTACCACCGCTCCAAAACCACCCATTATCACATATAACAGCGGCACCGATGCCAAGATGGCCGTCACAACCCACCTATCAGATCCGGGAATTAGCTGAGCAAGAAACGCGCCCCCAACAAGCAATTCTGTGGCAAGTAACAACAGCAGGCCAATAGCCGTAAAGATGGCCGCCACCGGCTTGATGTGCGGAACATTGTATTCCTCCGCTAAGAATTCATGGATGCTCGGCACGTTAGAATAAGCCTTCAACTTTGCGGAGATACGGGGGGACAGTTTGTAGACTACACACATACCCAAGGCTGCTGTTAATGCAGTCCACAACAACCAGAGACCGAAGTGTTTAGCCAGTCCGAAATAGGCAGCCACTAGCGTTGCCAATGAGATCGAAGTTGCGATTGTACTGGTGGAAAATGTTTTGCGCGAGCGAACGCGAGCCTGGCCGTGTTTCTCGACAGGAACAAAATCTGAAAGGTTCTTGATGCCAGTACGAAAGAAGACACTGATCAGAATGAAGGTGATAGCAGTCACTGCTAGGGCGCTGTAGATCGTGAAGTTCATGATTCAGATTTGTTTAGTGTCCAACGTGGACGTCGATGCAAATTAGCCTGTTTAATTCAGGGATAGGAGTGATGAGTTTCTGCGCAGCTAGAGACCTGAAGACCCGAAGGTGCCGTCCGGGATAAACTTGCACCCGATGACCTTCGTCGACTAACTGGGAAAATAGGGCGAGTTCTTCCAAAATATATGCAATTGAGTTCTGTACTCTTTCTTCTCTTACCTCCTTGGTCATTGGGGGCTTGCGTTCAAGATATTCATCAACGTCGGTCATGACAGTCTCATTGAACCCGTGATCGATCTCAAAGTGTTTGACCAGGCTTCTGTATGCGGTTGTGAATGCCTCTTCGTGCATCAGGTCGTAAGCACTTTTGAGAACAAATTTTCCAGGCGAAAACTTGGAGATGCAGGCTTCTATGTAAGACTGGAGTTCGCGGCCTTTATGCATTGCTGCCTCGGCTGCAGTTGCGGGATCAGGGGCAGGAATATTATGACGTTCAAGGTAATCCCCCACTAGGATTACTAGTTGGTCGAAATGCAAATCCGCCCACTCCAACAGACGAGGGAGCGAGGGGCCTGAAAAGGTTGGGTTGCCAAGGCTCATGCCTAAAATAGCGCTTACACGCGGCACATCCTTCATCAATAGCTCGCTTGGATGAATAGCGGTGACTCGAAGTCGGCGGCGATGTTGCATAGCTTACAGAAGCGCTGGAAAGAACTCGTTGAGGGTTGCGAGGGCCGTGCTGCATTCCGAGAAGGTCAAAAACATGATACGTGAGGCTTTAACAGACTTTGGGTCGATATGCGAGGCAGCCCCTATAAAGGCTTTATCGCTGGTTCGAAAGAACCACATGGCGTTCGCGATGAGGTCCTCAGGACTAAATTCTTCTAGAAGATGCTGAGCAGCGTCATTTGCCGGGCCTGGCGGACAAGGAAGGAATAACGTTTTGTCACGTAGGAGTTCCTTGCTAGCGTTATAGTCTGCCAACAACTCTCGGGCATGCTGGCTTTCTGTGGGATTTCCTGTTCTATCGTTGGCCCGCTCATTTAGTCCGAGCGCAAGGTTTGCCCAGAATACGCTCTTGAGGGCCTCTTGATCCATGCCTGACACGTCATCTAGTAGCACAAAGACCGCCCGCCTGAATTGTGCTAGCCAAAGGTAATCAAATTTGTATCGCGTCAAATTTTTGACGTCAACCAGTTGTGTCCAGTGACATACGACAAATAGCTGCTCGAAAGTGGCATAATTCTTTCGCTCCCACTCCCAAGAGCTTTCCGGCGCAAAAAATCGAGGGAACCCGAGAACGCTGCTTTTTAGTCCGTCAAAAAATTCTTTATAAAGAGACGGGATATCGCTGAAAAACTGCTCTGGATAATCTTGGCGAATCTGGTGCGCACCTGCGGCATAGCCATCGTAAGCGGTGAGCAAGTCACGACATTCCTCACCAAGACGAGCTTTAGTAATGACATCTCTCAGGGACGCCGGATCAAGAGCCACAGCCTCAAAAATGTTCGCCGTCGGACTGAATCCCTCAGGAACGGGCATGCCAAACGTCTCGACTGGAGCGGTGAATTTTTTGAGGAAAACATGAAAGGGGTGATCTCCCCTCAAAGCAGCACTGATGAAAGTTGCCCTTTCGCTAAGTTGAATTCCTCGCTGTTTCGAATCCTTGATCTCAGCTCCAGAATCCTCCAGAGCCGCAATGGTACTGAGAATGAAAACAAGAGCTTCATAGCTCAGTTGCTTTTCGAAAGCAGCGTGAAGAGCCGAAACCTTGCTAACAGCGATATGGTTTCGTCCACCCTCAATAAGGCGAAAAAAAGTAGGACTCACTCCAGCTGCGTGAGCGAGGGCATTTATGGACCTGCCTTTCCTTAGCATTCGCAGGGCTGCACCAAATGCGATAGCGAGCGGGTTTAATGTCGTGGGGCGTGCCATTATTCGGGACGGATCAGGAGCTCCAGAAAGTCAGTGGATACAGTTAAGAGTGCTTTTAGCATCATTTTCGAAAAAATGTGCATCCACAAGTTGACTTTACAAGCTGTTTCAGCGACGATGCAAAAAGCTATGAAAACGCTGCATAATGCATCCATGCCCATGGCTGGCGAATTGTTGATTGACACACGCCCCAGACTTTCATCTGGAAACGGGGGAGGGAACGCTGAGCCTGTTTCCCAACCATCAGAGCTGCTGCGGGAGGTGAGACGCTACTCTTGCGATTCCCCCTACCTCTGGGTGGCACACGGCGGAAATACTCTTTTTGTCGACTTCGAAATTACTGATCTTAGGGACGACCTGTTGTTCCTCTCTGGTAAAGGAGTCACGTTGATGGACCACCGTCAGCATCCAGAACTAAAGTGGCACAAGGTTGTTGGGTAGGACTCGACTTCCATCTTGTTAATCCTGTCCACTCACTCCGCTTATCCCTCCCCCCTTCGTCATTCGGATTTCGTCATTCGTCATTTGAATCCCCCCCCTCCTTGCGGCATGGACACTCCCCCTTGCTGCCCCATGCCCCACGAAGCCCAAATCGCCCGCCGTCGCTCTTTCGCGATCATCTCGCACCCGGACGCCGGTAAAACGACCCTCACCGAAAAGCTCCTGCTCTACGGCGGTGCGGTCGCGCTCGCAGGCTCCGTCACCGCACGCAAAAACCAGCGCGCCACCACCTCCGACTGGATGGAGCTGGAAAAGCAGCGCGGCATCTCCGTCAGTTCCACCGTCCTCCAGTTTGAGTACAAGGACAGCGTCGTAAACCTGCTCGACACCCCCGGTCACAAGGACTTCTCCGAAGACACCTACCGCGTGCTTACCGCTGTGGACGCCGCCATCATGGTCGTTGATGCCGGTAAAGGTATCGAGGCCCAGACCCGCAAGCTCTTCGAAGTCTGCCGCCGCCGTGGCGTGCCCATCTTCACCTTCATGAACAAGCTCGACCGCCCCGCGCGCGAGCCCCTGACCCTTCTCGACGAACTCGAAACCGTTCTCGGCATCGGTGCCTGCGCCATCAACTGGCCCCTCGGCCTCGGCCAGCAGTTCCGCGGCGTCTATGACCGCCGCAAAAAGGACGTGCATCTCTTCGAGCGCACCGTGCACGGTGCCTACCGCGCCCCCGAAAAAGTCGGCGGCCTCGATGACGACTTCGTCGCCCAGCACACCGTCCCGGAAGCTCTGGAGCAGGCCAAGATGGAGCTCGAAATGCTCGACGGCGCAGGCCACGCCTATGACCGCACCAAGATCGATCGCGGCGAGCTCACCCCCGTCTTCTTCGGCAGCGCCAGCAACAACTTCGGCGTGCAGATGCTCCTCGACGGCTTCCTCGAGCTCGCCCCGCCGCCCGAAGCCCGCATGGCCGCCGACGGCCGTGTCATCGAGCCCACCGCCGAAGGCTTCTCCGGCTTCGTCTTCAAGATCCAGGCCAACATGGACCCCCGCCACCGCGACCGCATGAGCTTCGTGCGCATCGTCAGCGGCAAGTTCGAGCGCGACATGCAGGTCACCCACACCCGCACCGGCAAGCTCGTCCGCCTCGCCAACTCTCAAAAGCTCTTCGCCCAGGACCGCGAGACCGTAAACGAAGCCTACGCAGGCGACGTCGTCGGCATCGTCGGCAATCACGGCTTCGGCATCGGCGACACCCTCGCCATCGACCCCAAGCTCAAGTTCGACGAAATCCCCCGCTTCGCCCCCGAAGTCTTCGCCTACCTTCACAATCCCAGCACCGCGCACTACAAGCGCTTCCGCGACGGCCTCGAGCAGCTCCTCAGCGAAGGCGTCGTCCAGCAGTTCATCCAGCCCCACGCCGGCCAGCGCGTGCCGCTCCTGGGCGCCGTCGGCCCCCTTCAGTTTGAAGTCGTGCAGTTCCGTCTCGAAAGCGAATACAACGCCCAGAGCCGCCTCGAAAACGCCCCCTACACCGTCCTCCGCTGGGTCCGCACCAAAGACGGCGGAGCCATCGAAGACTTCGACATCCCCAGCGGCGTCGCCACCGCCCAGGACAGCGAAGACCGCTGGGTCGTCTTCTTTAGCGACCAATGGGCCATCAACTACTTCGAACGCCGCAACCCCAACGCCGAACTCTCCACCATCCCCTGGGACGAAGTGGAAAAGGCCAAGACATAACCTGACGCCGCAACACGCTGGAAATCCGGCACTTCAAAAATCAAAAATCGATTGTTCATCAATCGTCAATCACTCTGGAGAAAGCAAATCCAGCGCGACTCACTCACACATCACCGGCCAGCAGCGCCTGCCATACGTCCCGCCCCACTCCAATGCCAGCAAAGCTTCGGAATGTAGTCTGAAGATTGCAGCGCCAACGGCGCGACCTATCGCAGCCTAGGGCAACGCCCTGGGTAAAACACAAACGCAACGGGAAGCAAACCCACAACTTCGCCACACACTGCGGCCACCAGCAGCGTCTGCAAAAAGCTCCGCCACGTTGTCTCCGCAATCAGACAGCGCTCTTACATCAGTTAAGACCCTCGATGCCCCTCGTGGACCGAACTGGCAAAATCCAAGTCCTAAGCTATCCTGGCGTATGACGCCCTCGAAACTCAAATCCAGCCCCGAGCGCACGTGGACCTGGGAGCAGTGGCAGGCCGGCCGCGCCGAGCGCCGCCGGGTGGGCAATCTCGTGGCTCCGAAAAACATCCGCCGCGAGAAAAGCGAAGGCGACGAATACCTCCGCGAGACCTACGGCGGCGAACGCGACCCGCCTTTCAACAAGCCCTTTGATCCTTCCGCAGACGAGAAGTAACGGTGGGTTCGCATGAACCCCAAAACCGTCGTCATCACCGGCTGCACACGCGGACTCGGCCGCGCCATGGTCCCCCTCTTCGTCAAAGCCGGATGGAACGTCATCGGCTGCGGCCGCAACGCAGCCCAAATCGCCGATCTCGCACGCACCTTCCCCGCACCTCACCATTTCCAAACCTGCGACGTCTCCCGCGAATCCGACATCGCCGCCTTCTGCGCCACCCTCCTCGAAAAATTCGGCGCACCCGACCTCGTCCTCAACAACGCCGCCATCATCAATCCCAACGCCCCCCTCTGGGAAACCAGCGCTGAGGACTTCAGCCGCATCATCGACATCAACATCAAAGGCCCCGCCTCCATGATGCGCCACCTCCTCCCTGCCATGCTCAAGCGCGGCAGCAGCGTCATCGTCAATTTCTCCTCCGGCTGGGGCCGCTGCACCGCCTCCGACGTCGCCCCCTACTGCGCCACCAAGTACGCCATCGAAGGCCTCTCCATGGCCACCGCTCAGGACACCGGCGGCAAAGTCGCCGTCATCCCCATGAACCCCGGCATCATCGACACCGACATGCTCCGCAGCACCTTCGGTTCCAGCGCCGGCGGTTTCCCCGATGCCGAAAACTGGGCCCGCCGCGCCGTCCCCTACTTCATCAAACTCGGCCCCAAAGACAACGGCAAGCCCCTCACCGTCCCCGGCGGCTAAAATTCCACAATCTTACTCCTGCTCCCCCGCATGGAAGGCCGTAAAGCATGGATTCAAAAAAGTATTCTCTGCGGTCTTCTAATCTCTGCGGTGTAAAAAATCAGCTCTCCCTTCCCCCACCCCAATGCGCCTCCTCATCACCGCCGGCCCCACCCGCGAGCCCATCGACCCCGTGCGGTTCCTCTCCAACCGCTCCTCCGGCCGCATGGGCTACGCCCTCGCCGAGGCCGCCCACGCCGCAGGCCATGAGGTCCTCCTCATCTCCGGCCCCGTCACCATTCCCGCCCCCTCCGGCGTCCAGCTCCTCCGCGTCGAAACCGCCCGTGAAATGTACGACGCCGTCCGCACCCATCTCCCGGGCTGCACCGCCGCCATCTTCAGCGCCGCCGTCGCCGACTACCGCCCCGCCCACGCCGCCACCCAAAAAATCAAAAAGTCCGCCACCACCCTCACCCTGGAGCTCGAACGCACCGAGGACATCCTCGGCTCCGTCCGCTCCCAGTTCGGCTTCCAGGGCTTCCTCGTCGGCTTCGCCGCAGAAACCGAAAACCTCATCCCCCACGCCCAGGACAAGCTCCGGCGCAAAGGCTGCGACCTCATCATTGCCAACGACGTATCCCAATCAGGCATCGGGTTTGACAGCACAGAAAACGCAGTCACCCTCTGCTTCCCTGACGGCCAGACGACCGCCCTCCCCCGGCAGTCAAAAACCGCCCTCGCGCGCGAACTGATCGCGCACATCTCCCGCCTCTCATCCCCCCACGCTCCGCAGTGAAAGAACTCCTCGCCACCGCCACCGCAGCCGCCCACGCCGCCGGCAAACTCATCACCGAAAACTTCGGCTCCGAACTCACCGTCAACGAAATGCAGCGCCACGACATCAAGCTCGAGCTCGATGTCCGCTCCCAAAAGCTCATCACCGACATGATCCTCGCCCGCTTCCCCGACCACGCCATCCTTGGCGAGGAAGGCGGCGAAACCGGCGGCAACGGCGACATCGAGTGGATCGTCGATCCCATCGACGGCACCGTGAACTACTTCTTCGGCATCCCCCACTTCTGCGTCTCCATCGCCGCTCGCAACCGCGCTTCCAAAGAGCTCCTTATCGGCGTCATCTTCGACCCCACCCAGAACGAAACCTGGACCGTCGTCCGTGGAGAGAAAACCAAGCTCAACGGCAAAACCATCGAAGTCAGCAACCGCGCCCAGATGGCCGAAGCCGTCGTCACCGTCGGCTTCTCCAAGAGCAAGGAAGCCCTCGACCTCGGCTTCGAGCGCTACAAGCGCATCGCCTACGAAGTCCGCAAAACCCGCATGCTCGGCAGCGCCGCCCTCGCCATGGCCTACATCGCCACCGGCCGCCTCGATGCCTACGTGGAGGAGCAGATCAGCCTCTGGGACATCGCCGCCGGCCAGCTCATGGTCGAAATGGGCGGCGGCAAAGTCATGCTCAAGCCCAGCACCACCAAGCCCGGCACCATGTTCATCTGCGCCTCCAACGGCAAGCTCCCCATCGAGGAGTATCTATAGTTACCGCCAGCGCTTTGCGTCCTGGAGTGCGTGCGCTTCAGCGCCGCTTTCGAGCGTCCCATGGCACGCGCAAACTCCAGAGAGGTAGGGCACTGAGCCGCTGACGCTCATCCTTCGGGCTGCATTCGGTTGTCTGCCTCCACTTCGCTTCGGTTCCAAGGCGCAACGCGCTCTTTCGCTCGCTGCTGCCACAGTGCGCCGCGGTTTTCAGGCGTGGGCCTCCTTGTTTCTCCGCTGGCAAAGGGCTGCTTTCGCCAGATGATACCCATTATGGACTTCGTGCCCTCAAATACGCCAGCTTCGCCCGAGGATGGAAGGCTCCAACTGGTGAACAGTTTGACTCCAGCCACCCAGATTTTCCCCCATTTGGAAGCCGAACAGATTCAAGAAGTGCGGCGGCGCATCGATGACATTCGCACTGGCTCTGTCAGCACCATTCCTGGCGAGCAGGTGTTCACAGAAATTCAGCATTCTCTCGCCGGGCGCCGCTCAGCATGACGTTTGATTTTCATCCAGACGCTTCCACCCACCACTTCGTTCCGCCACACACCAGCCCCAAAGGGGCTGCGTAATTGAGCCCAGGGTCAGCCGAGCCTTAGCGAGGCGACCCTGGGTAATCCAGCAACAACCCAGGAAGCAAACCCACACCTTCGCCACACCCAGCGGCCACCAGCAGCGTCTGCAAAAAGTTCCGCCACACGCCAGCCCCGTGATCAGACAACGCCCCGCGCCCAGAGCCAAGAGTGATCCCGCCCCCAAGGTTTCACCTTTTCTAACATGACAATCTGCTCACCCCCTGCGAATTAACCGCGCATGTCCGCCACCCCCGACACCCGCGAAGTCGTCCTCGAAGCCCGCGAACTCACCCGTGAGTTCGACGGCGTCAAGGCCCTCGACCGCTTCAGCTTCAAGCTCCATCGCGGCGAGGTCCTCGGCCTCCTCGGTGCCAACGGCGCCGGCAAAACGACGGCCATGAACTGCCTCCTCGGCCTCACCCTGCCGACCTCAGGCGAGCTGAATGCCTTCGGCCTTCCTCTGCAGGCCAATCGCATCAGCATCCTCCAGCGCTCCAATTTCTCCTCCGCCTACACCGCCCTCCCCGGCAATCTCCTCGTCTGGCAAAACCTCAGCGTCTTCGCCCGCATCTACGGCGTTCCAAACCCGAAGAAAAAAATCGCCGAGCTCATGGAGCTCCTCGAAATCTCCCACCTCGGCAAGCGCGTCACCGGCCAGCTCTCCGCCGGAGAATCCACCCGCGTCAATCTCGTCAAAGCCTTCCTCAATGACCCCGAGCTCCTGATGCTCGACGAGCCCACCGCCAGCCTCGACCCCGACATCGCCGACAAGGTCCGCAAAGTCGTACGCAAGGTCCAGCGCGAGCGCAGCATCGCCATCCTCTACACCTCCCACAACATGCGTGACATCGAGGAGGTCTGCGACCGCGTCATCTTCCTCCACAAAGGCAAGATCGTCTGCGAAGGCACTCCGACGGAAATCATGTCCAGGTCCAGCAGCAACAACCTGGAGGATGTCTTCATCAAAATCGCCCGCGACGGCGAAATCCTCGACGAACCCAAAAAAGAAGAAGCCCCATGAATCTCCGCATCATCAGCGCCCTCGTGATGCGCTACCTCTTCCTCTACTCCCGCACTCCCATGCGTCTCGTGGAGCTCGTCTTCTGGCCGCTCGTCGATCTCGTCGTCTGGGGAAACGTCACCGTCTTCATCCAGAAAAACAGCGATGCCAAGTTCGGCGAGTTCATTCTCTTCTTCCTCGGGGCCATGATCCTCTGGGACATCCTCTTCCGAGCCCAGCAGGGCGTGGCCATCTCCTTCCTTGAGGACGTCTGGACCCGCAATCTCCTCAATGTCTTCGTCGCACCCGTGCGCACTGCGGAATACCTCGGTGCCACCTTCGTCGTCGGCTTCCTGCGCATCCTCGTCACCTGCTGCGTCATGAGCCTCGTCTCCTGGATCGGCTACTCCTTCAATATCTTCCAGCTCCAGTGGTGGCTGCTGCCCTTCTTCCTCAATCTCATGGTCTTCGGCTGGGCGTTGGGCATGATCTCCACTGCCCTCATTCTCCGCTGGGGACAGGCCGCCGAATCCCTCGCCTGGGCCGTCCCCTTCTTCATCCAGCCCGTCGTCTGCGTATTCTACCGCGTCGAGGACATGCCCGCATGGTCACGCCCCATCGCCTGGCTCTTCCCCGCCACCCCCATTTTCGAAGGCATGCGTGAGGTCATGAAATCCGGCACCATGAACTGGAACTACCTCTGGCTCTCCGTCGGCCTCAATGTCATCTACCTCACTCTCGCGGGCGCGCTCTTCGTCTGGGTCCTCAACCTCACCCGCAAACGCGGCCTCCTCACCAAGTTCGCCACTCAGTAGCATTGAAGTGATGCGGGCACTCCTGCCCGCAACGAGCGGCCCCGCAAAGCCCCACCGCCACCGCACTCTTCCCTTTGGACTGCGGTCGCGAAGTGAGGCACGAACGCAGCTACCGCTTTCGCCGTGCATCACTGTGCACGAACACCACCAAACCTCCAAAAGCGGGAGCCATTGATCTCTGCCAGCCCATTGAGCACGCGACCGCCACGAGACACTCGAAAGCAGCATTTGGCGCAGCCACGCACTATGGCAAAGTGATGCAGGCACTCTTGCCTCCAAAGATTACTTTCTTCGCGGAAAGAAGCACCCTCACTTCCCCCACACCCCCGCCGCCCTCATCACCGTCTCATGCACGGCGATGTCATGCGCCGCATCCCACGCCAGCTTCTTCTCCCCGCGCACCACCTTCGCCAGATCTGTAAACTCCCCCGCATACCGGTCCTTCGGCACCTCCAGTTGAAACGACTGCGTCCCCTTCTTGTAGATCCCTCGCGCCTTCGTCAGCGACAGGTTCACCTTCCCGCTCTCCATCGGCAGGATCTCCAGCGTCCCCTCCGTCCCCGTCACGTTAAAGCGCCTTCTCGGCCCGCCAAACGGGTCCGCATGATTCACCCGCACCACTGCCGTCGCCTTCGCGTATTGCAGCACCGCCATCTGGTTGTCCTTCACGCCATCATCCCGCGTCGGCGTTGAAAAAGCGCTCACCCCCTGCGGCTTTCCCAGGATCGTCACCATCGCGTCGATCACATGGCAGCCCAGCTCAAAAAGCCCGCCCCCCGGCAGCGCTCCCATAATGCTACGCTGCCTCGCATCCCCCAGCTTCCCCATCGCTGCATCGATCTCCGTGATCTCCCCCAGCCACCCCTCGCGCACCGCCTGAAACAGCAGCTCAAACGCCGGATTATAGCGCAGCATATACCCCATCTGCACCGTCAGCCCCCGCTTCTCCGCCTCCAGCCGCATCGTCTTAAATTCCTCATGCTTCAGCGCCCCCGGCTTGTCCAGATGCACATGCTTCCCCGCCTCGATGCACCGCAGCGCCGTCGCACACGAGTCCTCCATCCGCGTCTCCACCGCCACCGCCTTCAGATCCGGCGTCCCCAGCAGCTTCTCCTCCGTCAGCGTCGGCACTCCCTCATACCCCTTCTCCTTCGCCACCACGCCCACCACCTCCCAAAGCTCCGGCAAAGCACGCATCGCCGCCATCTTCCCCGCCGCATGCGCATGCTCCGTCCCGATCTGCCCAATCTTCAGCCTGCCACCACCGCCACCAGCAGCAAAAGCAGTGGACCCACAGGCAAGGAGAAAAGCGCGTCGTTTCATCATAGTCCCTCTCAAACGACGCCAAACCCCCATTCCTCACTCCAAAAGCATCTTCACTCCACCCACCACTCCATCACTCCACCTCCACACCGCGCTCCGCCAACCACCAGCCCCAAAGGGGCTGCGTAACACAGCGAAGGGTTGCCGCCTGTCCTCCGAAGCTCGCAGAGCGAAGGAGGAAGCCTAAGCGAGGCTACCCTGGTACCCGCCATCAAATCCGGAAAGCAAACCCACCGCACCGCCACACCCCACGCCCACCAGCAGCGTCCCCAACACGCCCCGCCACACGCCTCCTGCCACATCGCCTTCGTCCCTCACCTCACCTCCAAAGCCCGCCGCAGCTCCTCCGCGCTCACCTCCAGATCCACCACCCCTCTCTCCTCCGGCCACCACACATCCAGCGTCGTGTCATCCACCCAGTCGTCAAATGTCAAACCGGCGATCTCCATCTGCGCACGCGGATGCCCAAACTCGAATGCCGCGGGCCGGTTGTTGAGTCGGTGCAGCAGCTCGTCGCCTGACCAGTAGTTTTCGTCCCCTTTGTCCCATTCACCCGCCGTAGAGACCTCGCGAATGCCGGGAGAGTGCAGCAGTACCAGAAAGGCCTCTTCCGTGAGATCGCCTGCCACTCGCAGCCGTTCCTGCTCACCTGCCGGTGCCAGCAGCGGAAACCGGCGGCGCAGCATCGCCCAGAACTTCATCTCGCTGTAGTCATTCAGCACACTGATTCCGAAATCCAGCCTGCGCCCCGCATCCAGCACGATGCGTTTCTCCCCTTCAATCGCCTCACCCAGCGGCATCGTCACCACCCGCTTCATTCGCTGCACCGCCAGCCTCAGTCTCCATGGCCTGGACAAGTCGCCGTACACCAACACAACCTTCTGCAGCGTCTTCATCGGCTCCCTGTCTCCATTTTCTTCATCCTTATGCCAGAGCGATCCCGCAGGATAATGCGGCATCAGGGCGCGCGTGTGCCCCATCCTCATCTTCCACGGCCGGCGCTGATTCCAATGGCCGCTCTCGCCCAGCAGCATCCTGTAATCTGAAAACGCCTTCTTCGGCGGCCACGCCTCACCCACAGGTGCAAACGCCACCACAGACGCCACCTGGTCCGCAGGCAGTCCCGTCACATAGATCCCTTCCCACAGCTCCTGCACCGCACCCTCGGGCCGTTCGCCAAAATGCAGCGCCAGTTTCGCATCGGCATACATTCGCTCAGGTTGCGCACGCCAGTTCCAGTGCCCCAGCTTCACCACCAGCAGCGCCGTCAGGCCTCCCACGGTCAGTGTCATCCACGCTCGGCGCCTCATCGTACTCTGCCACCAGGCCATTAGCAGCGTCACTCCCAGGACAAGCCCCGCCACCACCAGCATGCAGCGCTCCGCATCCTCGGGCATCTTCGTTCCAAACTTCCACCACATCAGCCCCAATCCGGCGATAACGCCGCCGATCAACGCCCCGTTTTTCCACGCCACACCGCTCCAGCTCGCACCCAGCGCCGTGCCTGCTCCCAGCATGACCGCCGGCAGCGCACGTCCTGCGATCTCCGCCATCCACTCCACCGGCCCAAACCCATAGCCACGGCATTCCGGCCACGCGCAGGCCAGCCATGGCAGCAGCAGCGCCATCTTGAAAAACAGCACCTTCGCCAGCCACACCGCTCCACGCCCCAGCGGCCGCACATGCGTGGCCACCTCCGCATTCCCCGGCGCATCCGCACGCACCGAGCGTACGATGATGATCATCGCCAGCAGCCCCGGCAGAAATCCAGGCATGGCAATTGCCGGGCGCTCATCCTGCATCGACTGCCAGCAGTCCGTCGCCACCGCCGCCAGCCACAGCAGCACCAGAAACCACTGCGCGCACCACTCTTGCACCAGTTGGTGCCGCACACGGAAAGCAAAGGAAGTTGGGCACATCGTTTTCATGGTCGTTCAGGCCTCAGTTCCCAGATCATTTTTTCCGCGTCATACCGGTAGTCCTTCGCGCTGTAGCGTCGGGCATCCTGCACAAATTTTAGCAGCGTCTTCGTATCTGGTTGCCCTTGGTCCTGCGGCGCAAACATCGCGTGGTACTGCATCATGGCACCGCGTGCCAGCTCATCCTCCCTCATTGCCACGTCGCGCAGCATCCAGTCCAGCGCCTCCGGCATGCCCAGCGCCACTGCGGCTTGCAGCGGCTTCTCAAAGCCGCGCTCCAGATGCACCACCCTCGGCAGTTCCGCATACGCCTTCCGTGTCAGCCGCTCCGCTTCCTCCCGATACTTCACATCAGGTCGCCTCATCAGCCAGCCCAGGTAGCCTCGATCAAACGACTTGGCATAATCGGCCAGCACCTCATCCGTGCTGGGCGGCTTGCCATCCATCAGCGGCCACAGCGGTTCATCCGAATGCCGCCGGATCGCGTTCACATACACATCCAGGTCGTCAGGCCGCCAGGGTGCCAGCCCCAGCATTTCCATCACTCGCTTTCGTACCTGCCCCGGCTTGCCCGCCACCGGCACCTCACGCTCATACCTTGCCCACCCTGTTTTCTCAGATCGCGTGATCCCCGGAATGCCCGCCTGCAGCACTGCCTCATGCATCACCCCCTGGGTGAGAGAGGCGTTGTCATGCACCAGCGCCGCCCGGAACACGTCCGCATGCTCCACAAAATACGGAGCCAGCAGCAGGCACACCTCCCGGTCATTCCCCGGCCATTTCAATTCCCCCTCCTTGCCGAGATAAACGCGTTCGATATACACAGCCGACGCCGCATACACCTCCGCCACATATTGCGCGATTTCTGCACGCCCCGCACCCTCCGCCGGCCGCGGCAGGCTGCGCACCTGCCTCAAAAAAGCCTCCCGCGGATTCCCTGCCTCCGTGGCAGGCGTGCTCCACGGCCAGCCATCCCTCTTCAGCAGATAACCGCCAATTTTGAGATCCTTCATCTCCATTTCATGCTGCGAGCTCCCCAGATACTCCGGCTTCAGCCACACCAGCCGCTGCTCTCCCAGGTTCTTCGGCGTCACTCCGCTGCCACACGTCATGACCGAGTGAAACGTCTGCTGCTGGATCATATGGCACCAGCCCAGGCTCGTACCACGCACCTGCTCAGAACCGGAACTCACCATAAACTGCCACAGGTATCGGTTCTTCGGCGACAGAATGCACGGATGTGGAAACAGCGGCATCAGGTCATTCCGCCATTCGAAACACCGCGCCGACATTCGGTACACCACGGTCACACAGGAGTATGCCTTGTCTCCGCGTCCGTCCTCATTCGGCCTCACCTGCAGCAGTTCGATCTCAAACCCCGGTGCTTGAAAGCGGGCTCCGGCTTTCAGGGGCACCTCCCCCAGCCTTTGCACACGCATCCATTCGGCCGTGAGGCCCAGATGCACGCTCACCGGCTCCTCCAGTTTCTCCGGCTGCGGCAGGCTGATCTGCATGTTCTGCGCAGTCTGCTGCGCGTCCACGGAGAGCAGCCCGTCCGGCTTCTCACCCGGCAGCGCCGCTGCCATGGGGTAGTGCATGCCCAGGTACGCCAGACCTTGAAACGGCAGGCGCGGGCCCTCCCCCTTCGGCGGTGCGGGCATCGCCTTTCCCTTCTGCATCATCGCTTCGGACGTCGCCCGCCAAAACGGCACATACTCATCTGGCATCCCACCCAGCAGCGCATGCGCGCGGAAGAGAATGTATTTCCTCCCATTAAAGTTCTCCTGTTCAAAACGCCGGTCCCGCTCGGCGATCGCCACTTCCCGCCCCGCCGTCAGCCTGCGGATCAGTTCAGGATCGCTCGGCTTCTCGTACGCATTCCGGAACAACGCCGACGCCTCCATCCCATGCTGCAGCGCCACCAGAAGCACCACCACCCCCAGGCGCGCCAGCATTCCAAACGGCCTGCGTTGGTGCCACATCACCACCACCGGCACCAGCAGGCCCACCAGCCATGTCGCCTTCACCACACGCCCGCACTCCATCGCCATCTGCGGCGAATCATACACCCAGTGCAGCTCCTTGAAGACCACGTACAACACAGAGGTCAGCCAGGACTCCTTCAGCAATACCACCAGCACAATCGCCGCATATCGTTCCCATCCTCGCAGCAAAAGCGGCAGCGGCAGCAGCCACAGCGTCATCGATCCCGCCGCCCATGCCCGCTCCGCCATTCCCAGCGCCACCTCATCCCACGGCCGCCCGTTCAGCCACAGGTACACCGCGCTCTCCAGCATCAGCGGTGTTACCACCAGCAGCACCCACACCATCAGCCGTCCTGCCCAGTAGCTCACACGCGAAAGCGGCCTCGTCTGCGCATAGCCGCGTCCGTCGTTACCGCTCTCCTCGGGCGGCACGCTCAGCATGAACCACCACGCCACCATCCACAGCACCAGTCGCATCAGCGTGTCATACGACACCGTCACTCCAGCAACACTGCCAAGCTCCGCCGCCCTCATCGGCAGCACCCACTCCATCTGCACCCCCAGATCCAGCAGCACCACCGCCAGCAGCACACACCACCGCAGCCGCAGGTATCGAAACTCTTTGAGAAAATGATGTAGTGTCAGGTTCATGCTTCATTTCCCCTCCAGTCGGTAAGCCCTCGCCAGCGCCACAAAGATCTCCCGCAGGCTCATCGCCCGCACCTCATGATGTGCCGCCCCCGGCATCGCCTCCCGCAGCGCTGCCGCCAGCGCCTCCTCATTCCCAAACCGGCTCGCCGTAAACCGCAGCGTCCGCCCCGCCTGCTCCGCATGCAGCCAGTCATTCGGCAGGCTCACCGGCGCTCTACCATCATCTGGTAGCACCACCTCCACCGCACGAAACCGCGCCTGCAGGCTGTCGCTCGTCTCATCCAGAGCCAGCTTCCCCCGGTTGATGATCGCCACCCGGTCCGCCAGCCGCTGCACTTCCTCGATGTCGTGCGACGACACAAACACCGTCCATCCTTCCTGCCCCGTCAGCTCCAGCAGCCCCCGGATAAACTCATCCCTCACCAGCGGATCCAGCCCGCTGAAAGGCTCGTCCATCACCACCAGCTTCGGCCGGTACGCCAGGCTGCTCAGCAGCGCTGCCTTCATCCGCATGCCGCGCGAGAGATCCTTCAGCTTCGTCCCCGGCGGCAGGTCAAACTGCCCCATGAGCTGCTTCTCAAACGCCGCATCCCAGTTCGGGTAGAGCGGACGACAGTAGTCCAGAAACTGCTTCACCGTCATCCACAGCGGCAGCTCCATGTTTTCAGACACATACCCAATCTGCGTGAACTGCGCAGGCCCAAGCTTCCGCGAATCCCCGCCCAGCACCGTGATCGTCCCGCTGTCAGGCCTGTGCAGATTGAGCAGGCATTTGATCGTCGTACTCTTCCCCGCGCCGTTCGGCCCCAGGAAAGCCGTCACCTGCCCCTCTGGCACCTCCAGGCTCAAACCGGCCACAGCCTCCGTCTTGCGGAAGCGTTTATGCAGATCGTGGATCGTGATCATAGGCTTTTGAGATGTTGGATGACTTGTTCCAGCGTGAGATTGAGCTCTGCTGCCTCTTTCAGCAGCAACCGGCATTCCGGTGTGATCTGCGCCAGCCGCTCCGCCACATCCGGCTGGTCAGGCACCGTCACCACCATGCCGATGCCCGGCCTCGAATTGAGCCAGCCCGCGTCCTTCAGTTGCAGCACCACCTTGTGCGCCGTCGTCGGGCTGATCCTCAGCTCCTGGCTCAGCGTCCGCACACTCGGAAACGCATCGCCGGCCCGCATCTGCCCTGTTAGGAGCGCCTTGCGCACAGCCCCAAGAATCTGGTCAGACACCGGACTCCCATCTTGAAGCTGGATCGAAAACGGCAGCATATTCGTAGGCGTTTTGAGTGTAACAATACAACTGTTACACTGCAAACAAAAACTCTCTGCCTCTTCCTACCGCCCCTTCTTGCCCCCGCGTTTCGGCTTCGCATACACCACGTTCTTCCTCTGCGCTGGCAGCGCCCCCGTGTCGTCCGCATTCAGCCCCGCTCGCTTCTTCAGTTCGCGGATCTGATCTCGCAGCAGCGCCGCGCGTTCGTACTCCAGCTTGGTCGCCGCGGCGGCCATCTCCTGCTCCAGTTCACGGATCGTCTCAGTAATCGCAAAATCCCCGCCGCCTTCACGCACCACGCTCTCCTCCACCTCGCGTGCCTTGCCCAGGATTTGCAGGCTCTCCTGCACCGCGCGCTGCACCGTTTGCGGCGTGATGCCATGCTTTTCGTTGTACTCGATCTGCAGGCGTCTGCGATGCCCGCTGATGCTCAGCAGCGCCTGGATGCTCTTCGTCTGCAAATCCGCAAACAGCACCACCTCGCCGTTCACATGGCGTGCGGCACGTCCCGCCGTCTGGATCAACGACGACTCGCTGCGCAGGAAGCCTTCTTTGTCCGCATCCAAAATGCACACGAGGCTCACCTCCGGCAAATCGAGCCCCTCTCGCAGAAGGTTGATGCCCACCAGCACGTCGCAGTCTCCGGCGCGCAGGCTTCGTAAAATTTCCACACGCTCGATCGCGTCGATGTCGCTGTGCAGGTAGCGCACTTTGAAGTTCAGATTGCGCAGATAGTCCGTCAAATCCTCCGCCGTGCGCTTCGTCAGCGTCGTCACCAGCACACGCTCACGCCGTTCCACGCGCTGCCGGCATAGCTCGATGGTTTCGTCAATCTGCCCCTCCAGCGGCTTCACGGTGATGATTGGGTCCAGCAGGCCGGTGGGGCGGATGATCTGCTCCACCACCAGCGAACGGCCCTTGCTGGTCACGTCAAATTTCTCCACCGGCTCCGAGCTGCCGCTGATCTTCACCATGCGGGTCATCGGCACCGGCTCCGCCGCCTTGGCGATGTAGCCCTTGTTCCCCACCACGCTGTTCTCGATCTCAAAGCGCGCAGGCGTGGCGCTCACGTAAACAAGCTGCCCCACTTTTCCCATGAATTCCTCAAAGCGCAGCGGCCGGTTGTCCAGCGCGCTTGGAAGCCGGAATCCGTGCTCCACCAGCACCGTTTTGCGCGATTTATCGCCTTCAAACATCCCGCCGATCTGCGGAATGGTCACATGGCTTTCGTCGATGAAAAGCAGCGGCGGCTCCTTGAAGAAATCCAGCAGCGTGCCCGGTGTCGCCCCCGGCTCGCGCCCCGTCAGGTGGCGGCTGTAGTTTTCGATGCCCTGGCAGAAGCCCATCTCCTGCATCATCTCAATGTCATACTGCGTGCGCATCTTGAGCCGCTGCGCCTCCAGCAGCTTGCCCTCCTTCTCAAACCACGCCACCCGCTCCTCCATCTCCTCGCGGATCTTCACGATGGCCTTCCGCAGCTTCTCGCCCGGCGTCACGAACTGCTTCGCCGGAAAGATGGTGTAGTTCGGCATCTTCAGCGTCACCGTGCCCGTCAGCACGCTCACCGCGCTGATGCGATCGATCTCGTCGCCAAAGAACTCGATGCGTATGGCCTCGTCTTCCAGGTAGGCGGGCACCACCTCCACCACATCTCCGCGTGCGCGGAATTTCCCGCGCTGCAGCTGCACGTCATTGCGCTCATACAGCATGTCCACCAGCTTCGTCAGCAGCGTCTCCCGGCTCATCTGCATGCCCACGTTCAGCGGCAGCATCATCCCCTCATAGTCCTCCGGCGAGCCCAGGCCGTAGATGCAAGACACACTCGCCACGATGATCGTGTCCTGCCGGGTGATCAGCGCGCCCATGCTGGAAAGCCGCAGGCGCTCGATCTCGTCGTTCACCGCGCTGTCCTTCTCAATGTACGTGTCCGTCCGCGCGATGTAGGCCTCCGGCTGGTAGTAGTCGAAGTAGCTGACGAAGTACTCCACCGCGTTGTGCGGAAAGAAGTTCTTAAATTCCGAATACAGCTGCGCCGCCAGCGTCTTGTTGTGCGAGAAAATCAGCGCCGGCTTGCCCACCTCCGCGATGACATTCGCCATCGTGAAGGTCTTGCCAGATCCCGTCACGCCCATCAGCGTCTGGTGCCGGTTCCCGGCACGCAGAGACTTCGTCAGCTTCGCGATCGCCTGCCCCTGGTCGCCCTGGGGCTGGTACTCCGTGTTGAGCCGGAAACCAGACATGGCATCAGCCTAGGACAGGCCCGGGCCCGCCTCGCTCGGTGCCGGCAGGTCAGCCGGGTCCACCTCTTCCGCCGCAGCCGCAGCCACGGGAGTCTTCTGGGCGTAGCGCTGGCGGTATTCTTTGAAGGAGATCAGGCGGCGGTCGCTCTCATCCCACAGACGCAGGTTGATGCACTTCAGGCTCTCCAGGATCGTCAGGGGCTTCACCGAGTGAAACATCGGGTGCGAGTTGTGGCAGCGCTCCAGGTAGTAGTTCGGCACGCGGCTGCTCAGGTGGTGCACGTGGTGGTAGCCGATGTTGCCGGTGAACCACTGCAGGATCTTCGGCAGCTTGTAGAAGGAGCTGCCCTCCAGCGCCGCGGTCGTGTAGTCCCATTCCTTCCCGTGCTCCCAGTACACGTCTTCATACTGGTGCTGCACGTAAAACATCCAGATGCCCGCCATTCCGGCAAACATCGTCACCGGCAGCTGCATCATCACGTAGTTCTTAAAGCCAAACAGCCAGCTCATCGCCACCACCATCAGCACCACCGCCACGTTCATGTACATCACCGAGGCGCGGTCCTTGGCCTTCGCACGCGGAGACGGAATGCGTTGATACAGCAGGAAGAGCACCAGCGGCCCCACAATGAAAAGCGTGAACGGATTGCGGATGATGCGGTAAAACATCCGGCGCGTCGGGCTGGCTTCTTGGTACTCCTTCACCGTCATCGTCCAGATGTCCCCGTCGCCGCGGCGGCTCAGGTCGCCGGAGGTCTGGTGGTGCACCGCGTGCTGCCAGCTCCAGTGCGCATACGGCGTGAAAGTCACCATCCCGCAGATGAAGCCCACGATGCTGTTCGCCCGGTTCGACTTGAAAAACGACCCATGGCCGCAGTCATGGAAAAAGATGAAAACACGCACCACCAGCAGCCCCGTCACCGCCGCCAGCGCCAGCGTCAGCCAGTAGGAAACCGCCAGGCTCTCATACATCGCCCACCACAGCAGCACCATCGGGACAAACGTGTTCACAAGCTGCCATACGGCTCGTGGAACGGAGGGAACTTGGAAGGGGGCGACAATCTTTTTCCATTCGGAAATCTTCATCTGAGGCTTGTCGGCGGTCATCTCTGGAGCACTGGTCATGGTATTTAAACGAGCCCATTATCTAGCACGTTTTTTGCATTAGTCCCATACTCAATTTGTGAAATTGTTCTCATCCTTTGCCCTGTTGAGATCACTTCTCATTTTAAAGGACTCATTATCAATGCCGTGACCCTCAGTAGTCACGAAACGGCCCCCTTGGCTCGGCCGCGTCCGTCTCCGCCCGCCAGGCCGCAAACCGCTCTTTCAGCCTCCGCAGCACCTCCGGCTTTTCCGCGCTCAGGTCCTTTTTCTCCCCCAGGTCGGTGCTCAGGTCATACAGCCCGCCGCCCTTCTCCGACTCCACCCATTTCCAGTTCCCCACCCGCGCCGCCTTGTCTCCGCGACGCTGCCAAAACATCTCCTTCCGCGGCGATTTCGCCTCCCCCTTCAGCACCGGCAGCAGGTCGTAGCCATCGAGACTGCTTGCAGTCTCGCCCTTCGTAGCGCGCAGCGCGAAGGAGGGCCTCCCATCTTTGCCCACCGTCTCCTCAAGCCCATCGTAGTTCGCAGCGCGCAGCAGCGTCGGCACCAGTTCCAGCGACGTGAGAAACTCATCCGTCACTCGCCCCGCCGGCACCTTGCCCGGCCAGCGCACGATGAAGGGCACCCTCAGCCCGCCCTCCCACATCGTGCTCTTCTGCCCGCGCAGCGGCGCATTCCCCCCGTTCCCGCTCCCTCCGTTGTCAGACAAAAACACCACCAGCGTGTTCTCCGTCTGCCCCGCCTTCTCCACCGCCTCCATCACCGCGCCGATCGCCTCGTCCATGCACGTCACCGCCCCGCAATAGCGCGCCAGCCGCTCGTCCTTCACCTTGCCCCGATACATCGCCACATACTTCTCCGGCGCCTGCACCCCCTCGCTCAGCTTCTTCTCCCCCTCCTTCGTCCCCTCTCCAAAGCTCGACGCCCCATGCGGCGCATTGAAAGGCAGGTAGAGGAAAAACGGCCGCTTTCCCGCATGCTGCTTCACAAACCCCAGCGCCTCCCGGCGGAAAACGTCCGTCACATACGTCCCCCGGTCCTCCTCCGTCCGCTCGTTCCCCCGGAACAGCGACGGCACCCCGTACCGCTCATGCGTGTAGTAGTCGATCCCGTTGTTCCCATGCCCGTAGAAGAAGTCGAACCCCCGCTGCAGCGGCAGGTAGCGCCTCGCCTGGCCCATGTCCCACTTCCCCACGCAACCCGTCGCATACCCCGCCTTCCGCAGCAGGTCCCCCAGCGTCAGCTCCCGCACATCCAGCCCCAGCGTCATCTCAGGCGACACCGCATACTCCTCCGCATCGTAGCGGTGGCCAAAGTTCACCAAGTCATTCCGCACCATGTCATAGAGCCCGTTCCGTTGCGGATACCTCCCCGTCAGGATGCTCCCTCGCGACGGCGTACAAGCAGGCCACGTCACATAAAAACTCGTCCCCCTCACCCCCTCCGCCGCCAGCTTGTCCAGATTCGGCGTCACCAGCGGCTTCGTCCCGATGCACCCCAGATCCGGGTAGCCCTGATCATCACTCACGATCAGCACAATGTTCGGCTGCGCGGCAAAACCCGCGCTCACCAGCAGCAACAACCAAGCAGCAAATCGAATCCACATCCCCCCATAACGACGCCCCGCCCCCATCCTAGCAGCCCTCTGATCCCCAAAATCTTTGCCCCCCATCTTTGACCAGCCCCCAACTCTCTGCGTCTTTCCAATCTCTGTGTGCCCTCCGTAGCTTTAGCGAAGGGGGGCGGTGCAAAATCCGGATGCCTTTTAATCCGTGTTCACCCGTGCCCATCCGTGGTTAAAAAACCTCCGCCCCCTCCGCCTCTCCGCCCCTCTGCGACAAAACCAAACGTCCCTCACACCACAATCCCCTCTCCATCCCTCCGGCACTCCCCTCTTTGCGCCCTCTTTGCGCCTCTTTGCGGCCAATCCATCCGCCGCACCCACCAAAGTGATGCGGGCACTCCTGCCCGCACTTCCATCTCCGCAAACCACCTCAGCCCGCCCTTCCCCCACCCAACTTTAAACTTTAAACCTGAGCCGAGTCTGCGAGACAGGCGAAGCCAAACTTTAAACCCTCC